>Ga0210101_1000123_pt1 | contig 26413 bp, 23 predicted proteins | sample Muzzi_PWC_D1_FD_185534 | JGI IMG/M metagenome (GOLD analysis project Ga0210101, IMG submission 185534) | Wetland microbial communities from San Francisco Bay, California, USA, that impact long-term carbon sequestration - Muzzi_PWC_D1 (SPAdes) | ecosystem: Environmental > Aquatic > Marine >... | reverse complement strand
AACATGGCGTCGATCGCGACCCGTTTGTTGTCATCAAGGCCGACAGTGGCACCTATGGCATGGGGATCATGACCGCCCGCTCGGCCGATGATGTGCGTAACCTGAATCGCAAACAACGTAACAAGATGGCGGCCTCGAAGGGTGGCCAGCATACCACCCGTGTCATTATCCAGGAAGGCGTCTATACGTTTGAGACCTGGGGCCGTGAGCAGGCAGTCAGCGAACCGGTCGTCTATATGATCGACCATTTTGTCGTCGGTGGTTTTTATCGCGTCCATACCCGCCGCAGCGCCAGTGAAAATCTCAATGCCCCCGGCATGCACTTCGAACCACTGGCCTTTGCCGAACCCGGCGTCGCCCCGGAACAGGGACTGGCCCCGCATGCCGATGTCAACCGTTTCTATGCCTACGGTGTGATTGCCCGCCTGGCGGCCCTGGCCGCTGCCCGCGAACTCAATGACTCTCAATAATTTACGGTGGACACTATTCGCAAGCATGGCATCCAACTTATATATTTGCTTCAATACTGCTACTACAGAGTCATCCCCTACGGCCTGGTGACCAACCGTACCAGCATTGGCAAGCGGCTCATCATCTTCGTGGCCTACCCACATCCAGATGCACACAAAGACGCCGCCTGCATTATCAGCCATGGACACATGCCAGCGTTATATCCTCGAATCAAGGACAAATCCTGGCTAAACCCTAACTACAATGGACACAAACGAGCATCAAACCTGCTCAAACATTAATACTACATTTTCACTATATTTTTATAACTGAGAAGGCCTGCAACATGAGCGCTGAAAGCTACGATCAACTCCCTTACCCCCAGATTTCTGAAGTCCATACCCATCCTCGTATTATTTCAGCCGCCGCAAAAAGCCTGGGGTTTACTTCGCCGGTCGACGTTGAAAAATGTCATGTCCTGGAGCTTGGTTGCGCTACCGGCGTCAACATTATTGCCATGGCTTGCGAATTACCCAACAGCCAGTTTGTCGGCATTGATTATTCAAAAGAGCAGGTAACATTCGGTAATAAAATTATCGAAGAATTAGGTCTGGACAATATTACGCTCGAGTATGCCAGTATTACGGATATAGACGAAAGCTTCGGAAGCTTCGATTACATCCTTGCCCATGGTGTCTACTCCTGGGTCCCCGGCGAGGTGAAAAAGAAGATATTCAGTGTGAGCAATGAGCTCCTGTCTGCCAACGGCATTGCCTACATCAGCCATAATTGCTATCCCAACTGGCATTTAACCATGGTCATGAGGGACATGATGAAATTTCATGCCCGGCTTTGGGATGCACCAATGGAAAAGGTCGAGAATGCTGTAAAAATTACTGAACTTATCGCTGACGCCATGCAAACCAAACCCTCCATCTACTCGGAGATGCTTAATATGGTACGCAAGCGTTATATCGGTAAAGATAAATCATATATATTTCATGAGTTTCTGGAGGAAATCAATGAACCCGTGCTGTTACATCAATTTATGGAAAACGCCGCTGAAAACAACCTGCAATTCATCGGCGACACACGTTTCCTGCGACTGTCTCTAAACAATTATCCCGCTCAAGTCACCGATATACTTGATGCCTTTGCACCGACTCTCATCGAAAAAGAACAATACATCGATTTTATCTATGGTATGAACTTCCGCAGAACAATGCTCTGCCATAAAAATGTGGCATTAACCGCGGCCGACTCTGTCGAGCAATTCAAATCAATATCCTTACGCAACCAGGCGGTCAAGGTGCAAACGCAAACGATGCCTTCCGGCCAGCAAATGAATAAATATACTTCCAAATTGGACGATACCATGACCCTCGACCATCCAGTCACCATAATTGCGATGCAAAACATAATCAGTTCCGCCCCGCAACCCATTGCTTTTTCAGAACTGGTAGAAAAAACGCTCGAAGCAATCAACGACAGTAAGACTGCGCAAATGCAATCCATGGATAAAAATACCATCGCCACCACCCTTGCCCGCTGGCTGAAACTGGCCCACAGCAATGGCTTTGTAGAGATGACGACCTTTACCCCGTCAATCTCAACAACTCCCGGGAGCCATCCCAAAGCCAGCCGATTCGCACGCTATCAGGCCAGGTCCGAAACCACCGTCACCAACCTGCTCCATGAAGCTATTCAACTGGACGAATTCTGCAGACAGCTATTAACATTACTTGATGGCACCGCCAGCAAAGAGTCGCTGGCCAGGAAAATGTCAGCAGTACAGCCAGCAGCCTACCCTGACAGCGACATACCAGCAGCCATTGACAAGGCCTTGAACAGACTAGCTACCCAGGCTTTCCTGCAGGCGTAATAACTGCACGCGCCCGGTGAAACTATCGGCTTCCACATATAGTCATACATAATAGGTCTAACGCCAAGATAAAAATCACATCATGACCATTTCTTCTGCAACCAAACAACAAAAGATGCATCTCGGTGTGGTTATGGACCCCATCGCATCCATAAACCCGAAAAAAGACAGTACCCTGGCCATGCTGCTTGAGGCACAACAACGCAACTGGAATATAAGCTACATGGAACAGCAGGATCTGTTTCTGCGTGATGGTGTGGTATTTGCGCGCTGCCGGACTTTGCAGGTTCATGACTCCCTGCAGGACTGGTTTGAGCTGGGCGAGGAAGACATTCTTCCCCTCGGCGAACTGGACGTCATCTTAATGCGTAAGGATCCACCCTTCAATATAGACTACATCTATACCACCTATCTTCTTGAGCAGGCTGAACGCAGCGGTACCCTGGTGGTTAACCGCCCCCGGTCGTTGCGTGATGCCAATGAAAAACTGGCCACCGCCTGGTTTCCCCATTGCACGGCGCCGTCACTGGTCACCGGCAACGCCGGGCGCATCCGCGAGTTCCTGGAAGAGTTCGGCGATATCATTGTCAAGCCGCTGTCGGCGATGGGTGGCGCCTCGGTATTTCGCATCCGGCAACAGGATCCAAACCTCAACGTCATACTTGAGGTCATGACTGACCATGGCCGGCAGATGATCATGGCCCAGCGCTACTTACAGGAAATCAGCGACGGTGACAAACGCATCCTGCTGATCGATGGCGAACCCATCCCCTACAGCCTGGCCCGGTTGGCCCCAGCGGGTGAAACACGCGCCAACCTGGCTGTTGGTGGCCGCGCCGAAGGGCGTCCGTTGAGTGAAAGGGAACGCTGGATCTGTACCGAGGTCGGCCCGACCCTGCGCGACAAAGGCCTGCTTTTTGTCGGTCTGGATGTTATCGGTGACTACCTGACCGAAATCAACGTCACCAGTCCGACCTGCATCCGTGAACTGGACGCACAGTTTCATATCAATATCAGTGCCCGCCTGTTCGACTGTATCGAGTCACGTCTGCAATAATGCGTCAATTCATACTGATTATAGTTGTACTGATTTGCGGCTGTGGACGACAGGATGACGCAGACGACCAGTTACATCAGAGCCAGTTACTGGCCCTGGGCACCCTGGTCGATATCAGCCTCTGGCATGTTGACGAGAAGCTCGCCGAAGAGGCCATCCAGGGCATCGACTCCCAACTCCGTCAATTCCACCACCACTGGCACAGCTGGCTGCCGGGCCGCCTGCATGATATCAATACCGCCCTGGCCACTGGTCTGGACATAGAGCTCAATGATAACGAACTGGCTTTGTTGCAACATGCCAGCCAGCTGGCGGCACAGAGCGAACAACTGTTCAACCCCGCCATAGGCCGACTGATCGGCCTATGGGGCTTTCACAGTGATAACCCCGAAGGCCCGCCGCCACCGGACAGCGCCATCCGCAAGTTACTGCAACAGAATCCGCGTATGAGCGATCTGGTCTTCAGCGACCACAAATTGCACAGCAATAACACCGCGGTACAACTGGACGTCGGCGCCTTTGCCAAGGGTTATGCCATCGATCAGGCCATCACCCTGCTCAGGCAACGGGGTATCGACAATGCCATCGTCAATGCCGGTGGCGACCTGCGTGCCATCGGCCGGCATGGCCAGCGGCCCTGGCGGATCGGCATCCGTCATCCGACCCGCCCGGGTGTCATCGCGGCCGTGGAGATACAGGGCGATGAAAGCGTGTTCACATCCGGGAACTATGAACGCTTTTATGACTATCAGGGCCAGCGCTATAATCATATCATCGATCCGCACACTGGCTATCCCAGCAAGCATACCCTGTCAGTCACAGTCATCCATACGGACGCCACCACGGCCGATGCCGCAGCCACGGCCATGTTTATCGCCGGCCCCGAACACTGGCGCGCCATCGCCCGGCAAATGGGCATCGAACAGGCCATGCTGATCGATGACCATCTGACCGTACATATGACCCGCGAGATGGCGCAACGAGTTGAGCTCAAACAGGATCTGAAAAGCGCGATCGAAGAACCGGCATGATCAAAACGATTAACAGCCCGGGCCTTTTCACCAAGGCGGATATTGTCATCATCTGCGCCGCCCTGCTGGTCTTGCCTTTGCTTTACACGCAGTTCTGGGGCAATGGCAGCCAGGGTGAAATCGCCCGCGTCCAGGTCGCCGGTCACGAGCCGCTGCAGATACCCCTGCAACGCTCACAGCGTTATACTATCAAGGGTCCGCTGGGTGCCAGTATCATCGAGGTCGACGAGGGTCGCATCCGCTTTGTATCATCGCCGTGCCGTAATAAACTGTGCATCCATAGCGGCTGGTTACAACATGACGCCGATTTTGCCGCCTGTCTGCCCAACCTGATCAGCATCACGGTCAGTGGCCGCAACCCGCGTTTCGACAGCATTAATTTCTAGACCATGAGTACACCGCAACCACTACACCTTCATGCCAGCCGTGATGACCGCCGGATCGCGGCGCTGGCGGCATTGGCCATTGCCATCCATGTCATCGAGGCCGCCCTGCCGAGCCCGCTACCCGGGATAAAACCCGGACTGGCGAATGTCATTACGCTGGTGGTATTAGTCCAGTATGGCTGGGCTGATGCTGCCTGGGTCAGCCTGTTGCGAGTCTTTGCCGGCAGCCTGCTGATCGGCAGTTTCATGACCCCGACCTTTGCCCTGAGCCTGGCGGGTGCCTGTTCCAGTTTGATGATGCTGGCGCTGGCCTGGCGACTCAATCCGCTGCTGCCCGGACAGGGACTCGGCGCGGTGGGCTTCGGTGTCCTCGCCTCGATGGCCCATATCGGCGGCCAGTTGATCATTGCCCGGCTGCTGTTTATCCCCCATGACGGACTGTTTCATCTGCTGCCGGTACTGATGACCGCTGCCGTGCTGTTCGGCATCGTCTCCGGTATTATCAGCCAGTCGATACTGATAAAACTACACCAGGATTAATACGCTACGGATAATGCTGCTGAAATGACATCCGAGACACTGCCATATAACGAGATCCATTCATCCGACCGTTTCGGCCTGACCCTGTTTCTTGCCGTCGTTATCCACCTGATCATCATCCTGGGCATCACCTTCAGCCCGGTATTGATCAAAACCGAGCAAAGTGAGCAACCGCCACTGGAAATCACCCTGGTCCATCAGCGTAGCGAAGAAGCCCCGGAACAGGCTGATTACCTGGCCCAGGCCAATCTCAGTGGCAGCGGTAATACCCGTGACAAAAGCCGGCCCAGCAGCCCGGCCGCGATGATGGTGACCACCAGCAGCCCGGGTACCTCGAGCAATCCATTGACACCGGCGGCCCCCGATACCGCCCGGCAGGTCAGAACCGAGGTGCTGACGGGCAAGCAGTCCGAGCAACAGGTCAATACCGAGGAAATCGTTTCCGAGCAGCAGCGCAAGGCCAAGACGGCCGCCGAACTGATACAACTGAATATGGATATCGCCAACCTCAGCGCCGAGATCGACCGTTCGGTCCAGGCCTTCTCGAAACAGGTCAAACACCGATTTATCGCCGCCAATGCCAGCGAGTACCGTGATGCCGCTTACCTCGACGCCTGGCGCGCCAAGGTTGAACGTATCGGCAACATCAACTACCCGGATGAAGCCCGCCGGCGTAACCTGACCGGGTCCCTGGTACTGGATGTGGCCATCAATGCCAACGGCACGCTGAACGATGTCAGGATCCGGCGCTCATCGGGCCACAAGATTCTCGATGATGCCGCTATCCATATCGTCAAACTGGCCGCACCGTTTGCTCCCTTCCCGGAAGAAATGCGCAAGGATACCGATGTCCTGCATATCATCCGAGGCTGGCAGTTCCTGAATAATCACCGCCTGACGACCAGTGCCCGTTAAAGTACTCACGCTCTCGGTGCAAGCGCGGATAATCTTAATGCTAATCCACACATCGCGGCTGAGCCGCTCCTACAACCTCACCCCTCACCCGGATTAAAGTCTATACTTGCCAATATCCCGGAGTTATCAGATACTTAATGCATGATTGAGACGACCAGCCTTGCCGATCACTTCCTGATCGCAATGCCTGCATTGCAAGATCCTAATTTCTTTCATGGCGTCACCTATATCTGTGAACACAATACCAACGGCGCCATGGGTATAGTCATCAACCGCTCACTGAACATCGGACTGGATGAAATCTTCGCCGAGATGGATATCCGCTCGGATGATGAGCGTATCAAACACCACCCCGTCTATCTGGGCGGACCGGTGCAAAATGAACGCGGTTTCATCATTCACCAGCCACCCGGTAGCTGGGACAATCTACTGCCGGTCAGTGAATCCATCGGCGTTACCTCATCGCGCGATTTATTACAGGCCATTGCCAATGGCGAAGGGCCCTCGCGGATACTGGTCGCACTGGGGTATGCCGGCTGGGGTCCCGGTCAACTCGAACAGGAGATGGCCGCCAATGCCTGGCTCAGTGTCAGCGCCCGTGGCGCCGAGCACATCATATTTGACCTCCCGGATAATGAACGCTGGCAGGCCGCAGCCGCATTGACCGGCGTTGATATGAGCCGCCTGTCCAGCGATGTCGGCCACGCCTGAAGGTGATGAGCGGGAATAAGCGACAAGGTCAGCGCACCCTGCTGGGCTTCGATTACGGCAAACGGCGTATCGGTGTCGCCGTCGGCCAGGAAGTCACCGCCACCGCCAGTCCGCTGGAGACGGTAAGCGCCTCAGAAGGTAAGCCGGACTGGGCGGCGATCACCCGGCTGATCAATGACTGGCGGGCCGATGCCCTGGTGGTGGGCCTGCCGTTGAACATGGATGACAGTGAACAGGACATGACCCGGGCCGCACGACGTTTCGCAAACCAGCTCAAAGGGCGGTATCATCTACCGGTATTCATGACCGACGAACGCCTGACATCGGTAGCCGCCGAACACATGCTTGCGGAGGCATCCGGCGAAAATCGTGTAAGTTCCAGGAAGCGTGGTCAACTTGTCGACCAGTTAGCCGCGCAGGTAATATTGACAAGCTTTTTTAACCAGCAGGCAAACGACAGCCTTGAACAATAACGCGTCCCAGGATTATGATGTCCCCCGATTGCTGGCCACCCTGTCTGATGGCCTGCAGCAGCTGATGCAGCAACAGGCGATTGATGACCCTATCATGATCGGCATCCATACCGGCGGGGCCTGGATAGCCCGGCAGTTGCATCAGCAACTGGGTATTACAGCGTCCCTGGCGATGCTGGATATTTCCTTCTATCGGGACGATTTCACCCGCATTGGCGTCAATCCGGAGGTCAAACCCACGCGCCTGCCCGGTAACATCGATGGCCGCGACATCCTGCTGATCGATGACGTGCTGCATACCGGCCGCACGATACGCGCGGCCATGAATGAATTATTTGACTATGGCCGGCCGGCCTCGATCCACCTGGCGGTCCTGGTTGATCGCAGTGGCCGGGAGTTACCTATCCAGGCTGATGTCAGCGCCATGCACATCGAGCTGCAACCGAACCAGCACATCAAACTAAAGGGGCCAGAGCCACTACAACTGTGCCTGAGTGAAAACCCGAGCTGACAAGCGTATGGATTTGAGTAACATACAACTCGACAAGCATAAACGCCTGCGCCATTTCCTGACCATCGAGGGTCTCAAGCGTCAGATGCTGACCGATATCCTCGATACAGCCGAATCGCTGTCCGGCGTAACTGAGCAGACGGTCAAGAAGGTACCGTTACTGCGCGGTAAGACTGTCGTCAATCTGTTCTTCGAACCCAGCACCCGTACGCGTACCACCTTCGAGCTGGCAGCCAAGCGCCTGTCGGCCGATGTCCTGAATGTCAACCTGGAGGTGTCGGCGGCCAGCAAGGGCGAAACACTGCTGGATACGCTGCGTAATCTGGAGGCCATGCATTGCGACATGTTTGTCGTTCGCCACCCGAACAGCGGTGCCGCCCATTTCATCGCCCGTCATGTCGCCCCGCATATCAGTGTCATCAATGCCGGTGACGGCCGCCATGCCCACCCCACCCAGGCCATGCTGGATATGTTCACGATACGACGCGTCAAGGGTGAATTTTATAAACTGCGCGTGGCCATCGTCGGCGATGTCCTGCACTCCCGTGTCGCCCGTTCGCAGATTCATGCACTGAGCACCCTGGGTGTCGAGGAAATACGCATCATCGGTCCACGGACACTGATTCCCCGCCACTACGAGGCCCTCGGTGTCCATGCCTATCATGATATGAATGAAGGTCTGCGTGATGTCGATGTCATCATCATGTTACGACTCCAGCATGAACGGATGAGCAAGGCTTTACTACCTGATGAACACGAATATTTCCGCCTCTACGGCCTGACAATAGACAAACTGCGCGTCGCCAAGGCGGATGCGATGGTCATGCACCCCGGGCCGATCAATCGTGGCGTCGAAATTGAATCGAGTATCGCCGATGGCCTGCAATCGGTGATACTGCAACAGGTGACCCATGGCATTCCGGTACGCATGGCGATCATGTCCATGGCCATGCAAAGTCATATCCCGGTACCTGCGGTGGAGGCCTGATGCGTATCCTGATTCGCAACGGCCATGTCATAGATCCCGCCAACAATATCGATGCAACGCTTGATATCGCCGTCGCCGATGGGCGGATCGTCTCCGTCGGCCGGATAACGGATGGATTCACTGCCGAGCGGGACATCGATGCCGGCGGCCTGATCGTCTGCCCCGGCCTGGTCGACCTGCGCGCCCATCTGCGCGAACCCGGCCAGGAACACAAGGCCACGATCGCCAGCGAAACACGGGCGGCGGTCCGTGGGGGCATCACCACGCTATGTTGCCCGCCGAATACCCAGCCGGTCATCGACACGCCGGCCGTGGCGACACTGATACGGGACCGCGCCAAAGCCGCCGGCATGACCCATGTCCTGCCTCTGGGCGCCCTGACCCAGGATCTGGCCGGCACTCAGCTCAGCGCCATGCATGCCCTTAAGGAGGCCGGCTGTGTCGGCGTCAGTAGCGCCATGACCCCGCTGGGGAGTACGCTGATCTATCAACGGGCGATGGAATATGCCGCCACCCATCACCTGACCGTATTCCTGCATGCCGAGGATTCATCGCTGGCCGATAACGGCTGCGTCCATAACGGGGCCGTCGCCACCCGTCTGGGACTGCCCGGCATTCCCGCGGCCGCCGAAACCGTGGCCGTGGCCACGGCCCTGGCACTGATCGAAGAAACCGGGATCCGGGTTCATTTCTCGATGCTGTCGACAGCCCGTGCCGTGCGCATGATTGCCCGCGCCCGTTATGACGGATTACCCGTCAGTGCCGACGTCACCGCCCATCATCTGCATCTGACCGAACTCGATGTACTGGATTTTGACAGCCGATGCCATGTGCGGCCGCCGCTGCGCAGTCAACGGGACCGCGATGGCCTGCGTGAGGGCCTGCGTGACGGGACCATAACGGCCATCTGCTCTGATCACCAACCGCATGAGGCTGATGCCAAACTGGGTCCGTTCAGTTCAACGGCTACCGGCATCTCGGCCGTGGAAACCCTGCTGCCACTGGCACTGCAGGCCGGCGTCGATAGCCATATCAGCCGCCGGGATATCATCGCCCGATTGACCATTGGGCCCGCCAACATCCTCGGTATCGATGCCGGTACGCTGTCACCCGGGATCGCCGCCGATATCTGTATCTTTGATCCCGACGGTTACTGGACGCTCAGTGAAGCGAATATGGCCAGCCAGGGACATAACACGCCCTTTCTCGACTGGGAATTACAGGGGCAGGTCCGTTATACCCTGCTGGATGGCCGCTGCGTCTATGAGCAAGGTATTTAAACAAATAAATGACTGGAGAACCTGTGACGGGCCGGTAGCGTATCCCCTACAGCTATCGCGGTGGCGGCGCCTACTCGTTCCTCATTGCAGGTCACGGGCATTGAACCCTGATAAGATACCGACATCATGAGTAACCGCAATACGCTATATGTCGAGGAGGCCGAAATCCTCAATCACCAGGCTTACGACGGTGATCAATTTGTCATGCGTCTGCAGGCGCCAGATACGGCGAGCCAGGCCAGGGCCGGCAGCTTCGTCCACCTCCGCTGTGACCACCAACGACCGATGCGCCGGCCATTATCGATCATGCGCTGCGACCCGCAGGCCGGCTGGATCGAGCTGCTTTACAAGGTCCTGGGTACCGGTACACGGCTGTTATCTGAACAACGCATCGGTACCCGGCTGAGCCTGATCGGCCCGATTGGGCGCCCCTTTAGCAGAGACCCGGATAAAAAACGGCCACTTTTGATGGGCGGCGGCGTCGGCATTCCGCCGATGATATTTCTGGCCGATCAGCTGCGCAGCAGTGATGCTGAACCACTGGTGCTAATGGGTTCCGAGGTCCCGTTCCCGTTCACCACCCGGCCCTCCCAGATCATCGTGCCCGGCATCCCTGACGGTGTCATTGCCGCGATGCCGTTACTGGAAGACTGGCATATCGCCAGCCGCATGAGCAGCCTGCAGGGATACCCGGGATGTTTTGACGGTTATATCACCGACCTGGCTCGCGCCTGGCTGGACGAACAGGAACCTAACCGGCACCGCGATGTCGAGATCTTCGCCTGCGGCCCGGAGCCGATGCTGGAGGCCGTGGCCAGGCTGGCCCATGATTATCGCCTGCCCTGCCAGATCTCGCTGGAGGAATACATGGCCTGCGCCGTCGGTGGCTGCGCCGGCTGTACGGTACTGGTACAAACGGAATCGGGACCGGCGATGAAACGGGTTTGCGTCGATGGACCGGTCTTTGCCGCCGCGGACGTGTATCAATTTTAATTGTTTATTGAGTGAGGGGGTGAGGAGTTAGGGGGAAAGGAATATCGGTGATCTGTGATCCCATGTCTTTTTTTCTATGTCATCTCGAACGTATGTGAGAGATCTCGCCCTGTTACAGTGTTCAACCTATTTATGCTTCGTTATGCAACAACTCATACAGCGTACCCATGCAAGCAGGTTCTCTCCTCACTCATCACCATATTGCCACTCACCCGAATAATCGTTATGTTTACGCGATGAAATCCGACCCTGCGACATGGGTGGACAGCTACGCAGACACGCTGTACCGCTATGCCCTGTTAAAGACCGCCAACCCGGCGGTGGCCGAGGATTTAGTGCAGGAAACCCTGATCGCCGCGCTCAAGGGTCATGACAGCTTCATGGAACGATCCAGTGAAAAAACCTGGATGATCGGTATCCTTAAACACAAGGTCATGGACTATTTCCGCAGCCAAACCCGCGAATTTACATCGACCACGGATGAAGATCCGCACGACTATGACAGCATCCTGTTCGATGACAGCGGCCACTGGCGTAATCCCCTGTCACCGTGGAAGGACCCGGATCAGGCGCTCGAAAATCAGGATTTCCTGAACATACTGCAGGCCTGTATCGACAATCTGCCCGCGCGCCATGCCGAGGCGTTCATGCTCAGCGAATTTCGCGATCTGGAAAGCGATGCCGTGTGTAAGCTACTGGACATCTCATCGACTAATAATCTGTGGGTATTGTTATCACGTGTCCGTGCCCGTCTGCGCGACTGCCTGGACAACAACTGGTTCCGGCCATCTCGAGGTCAATCCTGATGCGTACATGCAAGGAAACCGCCGCCCTGATTACCAAGGCGTCACTGCACCGGCTCAGCCTGCGTGAATGGCTGGCGATGAATCTGCATCTGATGATTTGTCACCTGTGCCGGCGCTTCAAGCGACAGAACCTGATACTCAGCCAGGCGGCCCGTCGTCTGCTGGAAGGCAGGTACGGGCAATTATCGGCTCAGGCCCGCCGGCGCATAGATTCGGTGATCCAGCATGCAGATGAGATTGACTAATCGGCCACTACCAGTGCGGCTTCGGCTTCCGTATCGAAAAGCCCTTTCATCACCCGGTCGGCCCGGCGCACGGCGCGCAGATAAATGGCATTGATCCGTGCCGGCGTTAACGGAGGCATCTGCACGGCCGGCCAGTCACCGCATTCGTGGGCAAGCACACAGGCCAGCAGCTCGGCATATTCGCCCCGCCCCAGCAGTAACGCCGCGCGGATATCGTCGGCCACGGGTAACAGACTCAGTATTTCTTCCAGGGGTTTGTCAAACAGGGCGTCCAGGAGTGAAAACAGGCCGGTGATCATGGCCGTACCGGGGTCTCCCCGGCCACTTTCCCCGCATAGCAATTCGCACATACTGGCCCGCCACAACGCGGATCTGATCAACTCGTGGGATTTGTTACTGGCAACAGCTGTTGATACCAGTAGCGTCCATCTCCTGATCTCGTCAGGACCCAGCATGATGATGGCATGTCGTATGGAATCCACTTTACGTCGCAGTTTGATGGCCGCAGAGTTGATATAGCGTAATAATTGAAAGCCTAATATCCCATTCGCACTGATCAGCCGTTCCAGTTCCCTGGCATCCAGCGAAGCTTCCTGTACCCGCAGCGCCAGACGTAGCAGGCTGACGCCCGACGCTGACAGCTCAACTGATTCACTGATACGGGGTTGACGGTAAAACGCGCCCATAAAGCCATCGAAACCCAGTGCCCGGACACGCTCAAACTCGGTCAGGGTATCAACATGCTCGGCAATCAGCCTGAGCCGGAATTCATGCAACGTAGCCAGCAACTGCTGTAAAGTGGTATCGTTGCGCCCACTGATGGACAATATGACAAAGTCGGCGTAAGGCAGCAGGGCATTGTGATTTCGACCATAATCAAAATCAGCCAGGGCGATCAGATAACCCTTTCCGGCCATGCGATGAACGGCCTCCAGCTCTGAGTCACCGATTTTGATGTCGGCCGGGAACACTACCACGACCTGTTGACCATCCGGTGGCAATGGCATCTTGTCCCGGGCGCTGATCAATCTGTCGGTCGCCGGCACGAACACCTGCCGACCCGCCGCCAGGGAATCGACATGAGCGGCCAGACAGGCGCCGAGTTCATCATCAGGGGCGCCGCCGCAATGGACCAGGTCGTAAGCCATGAGCTGCCGCTGCGGCCCGAAAACCGGTCTACGGGCCAGAAAAAAATAGTGGCCCTGATCGGTTTGTGTATGCTCAAAAATGTGGGGGCGAAGATTTACCATAAGCTCCAAATTCGAATGAAGAAAACAGATGAATTATAACAACAGGGATAATCGCCAGGATCACCCAAATGGGCTATTGACAAAGGCAAAGGAAGGCTACAATGCCCGGTTTTAGTGCTAAATAGACACCCATTTATAGACAACAAAGGCTGTAAGTAATTCCCCCCTGACGCGACCAATAACTATCACCCGAGAGAGAGAAACCATGGGTATGGAGCTATTCCTGATCATAACGATCGTCGCCCTGCTGGCATGGGTCAACGGTGCCAATGATATCGCCAAGGGTATCGCCACGCTGGTCGGCAACGGGACGACCCGGGCCCGGCATGCGGTTCTATGGGGCACACTATGGACGATGCTGGGCGGCCTGGCGGCGCTGATATGGGGAGCGGCACTGATAAAGAACTTCAGCAGCGGTTACCTGGCAACGGCGTTTGTCGTCGATGACCCGTTTATTCTGAGCAGCATTGCCGGCGCTGCGGCCTGGGTCGTGCTGGCCACGCGTTATGGCCTGCCCGTGTCAACCACGCATGCCCTGCTGGGCGGTCTGGTCGGGGCCGCCCTGATCGGTGGTGGCCGGGCCGCTCTCCGGTTTGACGCCATCACCTCCAAGGCCCTGGCACCATTATTGCTGGGACCGCTGCTGGCGATAGGAGTAACCAGTCTGTGTATCCTGATGTTCAGGGCAGGCCAAAAGCGCGCCGTCAGCGATGCCAACCGGCATGGCCACCAGCCCGATGAAGGCGGGCGTGTATGGATCAGCCTGCACTGGCTGACCAGCGGTATCACCAGTTTCGCCCGTGGCCTGAATGATACCCCCAAGATTGCCGCCTTCCTGATACTGGCGCTGTCACTGTCTCCGCAGATGAATACCGCGATCTCGCCCGGTAACGGTATCTGGCCCATTTTACTGGTAACATTGGTCATGGGCATGGGTTGCCTGTGGGGCGGATTCAAGGTATTGGATCGCCTGGCGTATCAGATTACAACGCTGAGCCATAACAACGGCGTCATCGCCAATGCGGGCACCTCATTTCTGGTCCTGGCCGCTTCACCGCTGGGTCTGCCGGTCTCGACCACCCACGTCAGTTCCGGGGCACTGATGGGGATACGCTGGACAGAACGCTTAAAACCCCGAAAAATGGATGCCCTGGGAATTATCCTGTTTGGCTGGGTGATAACTCTGCCGGTCGCGGCCATTGTCGCCGCCATTACCCTGACATTGATACAAACGTTTCATGGAGCCTGAAAAATCATGCATGCAACTCTTCCCTTGCTGACCCCCACTGACTTCCCGCCACTGAGCCGTGGCCGCCTTGAAACCCTGCAGGTCAATCTAGGTTATCGCTGCAATCAGCAATGTCAGCACTGTCATGTCAATGCCGGCCCCCGGCGAAAAGAGGTCATGGAAATAGATGTTATCGAGACCATCATCAAGGTGCTGGCTAGCGGGCAAATACATACGCTGGACCTGACCGGCGGCGCCCCCGAAATGAACCCCCATTTTCGTTACCTGGTCAGCCGCGCCAGGGGGCTGGGTGTCCATGTCATCGACCGCTGTAATCTGACCATCCTCAATGAACCCGGAAACGAAGACCTGGCCGGTTTTCTCGCCCGGCAAAACGTCGAGATCATCGCATCACTGCCCTGTTACAGCGCAGAAAATGTTGACCGCCAGCGCGGCAAGGGCACATTTGCCCGCAGTATCACCGCCCTGCAGCAACTCAACAGGCTCGGTTATGCGCAAGCGGACAGCACCCTGACTCTGAATCTTGTCTATAACCCACAGGGACCGGTTCTGCCACCGGATCAGGAAAAGCTCGAATCAGACTATAAAACAAGCCTGAAAGATGGATTCGGTATCAGTTTCAATCATCTTTTCACACTCAGTAATATGCCGATCAACCGCTTCGGCAGTATGTTGATATCGACACGCCGGTTTGATGACTATATGCAACTGCTACGCCGTAGTTACCAGGCGGAAAATCTGGACAATGTCATGTGTCGTTCACTGATCAGCGTTGACTGGCAGGGTTACCTCTATGACTGCGACTTCAATCAAATGCTCGGTCTGCCGCTGGTTCTTGATAACAACGTTCGGCCCCATATCCGTGATCTCATCGGCACCGATACCAGCGGCAATCCGATCGTTGTCATGGACCATTGTTATGGCTGTACCGCCGGCCAGGGAAGCAGTTGTGGCGGGGCATTAACGGCAAGATGACCGCCAGCAACCCCGCATGCTAAATAACCATATAATCACCCATTACACATTACACATTACACATTACACACACATGCTCTCGATCATCATCCCGACATTCAACGAAGCAGAAACCATACGCCCAAGCCTGGAAGCGCTGCAAGTCTATCGCCATCGGGGCCATGAAATCATTGTCTGCGATGGCGGCAGCAGCGATAACACCGTCAACCGCACACAGGGTCTGTGCGACACTATCATCACCACTGACAGAGGCCGGGCCAGGCAGATGAATGCCGGCGCCAAGGCCGCCAGTGGTGATATATTTATATTTGTTCATGCCGATACCAGACTGCCGGCCACCGCCGACCGGCTTATTTGTCTCAGCCTGCAAAAAAATAACTGGGGATTTTTCAAGGCCCGCCTGGATGGCGGGAATATCTTATACCGTATCATAGAATTATTGATGAACCTGCGCTCACGCTCAAGCCTGATCGCCACTGGCGATCAGGCCCTGTATCTTCGACGGACATTATTCGAAACCATTGGTGGTTATCCGGATATCGATATCATGGAAGATATCGCCCTATGCAGGCGGCTGAAGATTACCGGCCAGCGGCCCGGCTTTATCAGCACACCCGTCACCACTTCCAGTCGACGCTGGGAAAAAGACGGAGTCATGAAAACCATCCTGTTAATGTGGCACCTGCGCCTAGCCTACTTCCTGGGCGCAGACCCGTCAAAGCTGGCAAAATTGTATCATTGATGGAATATCCTGATGCCCGTATCCTTGTGTTTGCCAAGGCGCCCGTGCCGGGATATGCCAAAACCCGGCTTATTCCCGCACTGGGTGAAACACAGGCCGCCAGGCTCCAGCGGGAATTAACAGCACTGACCCTCGATATCGCAAGCCGGGCCAATCTATGCCCTGTAGAACTCTGGTGTACGCCCGATTGCGAGCACGAATTTTTTACCCATTGCCGGACAAACTACAACGTTACCCTGCATCTTCAACAGGGACATGATCTGGGACAGCGCATGGCACAGGCACTGGCGGCAGCCCTGGCACGGAGCCGGCATGCGGTTTTAATTGGCACAGACAACCGGGATCTGAATATCAGCTACCTGCGCGAGGCAATCAGGACACTCACCGGGAAGAAAGATGTTGTCATTGGCCCGTCAGCAGACGGTGGTTATGTCCTAATCGGCTCGAACAGGTTAATCCCGGAACTCCTCAGCAATATGCACTGGAGTAATGACCGGGTCATGGACACAACACGCCGGCGACTCGAACAACTCGCAATAGCCTGGCACGAACTCGGAATATGTCATGATATCGACCGGCCTGATGATCTCGGAAATCTACCGGCACCACTCGCTACAATCTTTGCCCGGCAGTTAGAAAAATATCGCGCGACCTAAACCGACATGGAACCTCGGTAAACAGCCGTACTCCATTGCCGCCGATATACATGTATGCAAGAACACTTACCCTCTCGAGACAAGGCGAAGTTCAGGATCCGGCAACGGTTACAGGCATCCTCAATTAATATCGCTCTGCCATGGTATAATATTTTTTTGCCGGGGAAAAGAATCCATCCATGTCTGTACAAGCAAGCCCTTCACAAGAACAGATAAATGGTCTGGTCAATCTCTATCAATCAGGCCACATAGCGGAAGCGGGGCAAACCTGCCGGGTGCTTTTACAGTCATTCCCGCAATCAGCCATCGTATATAATATATATGGTGCGGTACTGGTCAAACAGGACAGGCCCCGGGAGGCCGTTGTTGAGATAGACAAAGCCATCCAGCTTCAGCCGGACTATGCCGAGGCCTACAATAACAGGGGTAATGCGCAAACAGTGATCGGTAATCTGAATGCGGCCCTGAACGATTTTGACAAGGCACTAAGGCTAAAACCTGATACGGCCGGGTTTCATGCCAACCGCGGCAATGCACTGCAGGAACTCGGCAGGCTGAATGATGCCATAGAAAGTTTTGACAGTGCCATCCGGCTGAAACCCGACTATGCCGAGGTATTCATCCATCGCAGTCAGGCACTGGCGATGTCTGGCCGGCTAAGAGAGGCTGTCGAAAGCAGTAACATGGCACTGGAACTAAGACCCGATTATGCCGAAGCCTATATCTGCCGGGGCACCGCTCTCCAGGATCTTGGTTTGTTTGATGAAGCCATAGATGCTTTACAGCACGCATTAGCGCTAGACACTGACAATAAGGAGGCCATATCCAGCCTTTTATTCACGCTGAACTATCATCCGGACTTGAGCCGGACAGAAATCTTTAATGAACATATCCGTCTTGGCGAAAGATTTGAACGTCCGTTCCGTGTATCCAATACCATCAATCCTGCAACCCGGCCCGCCAATTCCAGACTCAGGATAGGTTATGTCTCTGCAGATTTCAGAGTTCATTCTGTAGCCTACTTTCTCGAACCATTGTTAAGGCACCACGATAGAAATTCTTTTGAAATCTATTGCTACTATAACAACCTGATCATCGACGAAAAAACCAGATGCTTCATGGATGAAGCCGAGCACTGGCGCACGATCGCCAGAATGGATAACCACGAAGTTGAAGAACTGATTAAACAGGACAACATAGACATTCTGATCGACCTGGGCGGTCATTCATGGAAAAGCAGGCTGGCGGTTTTTGCCTGTAAACCGGCACCTGTCCAGGTCTCCTGGCTGGGCTACCCGAACACCACAGGATTGGATACTATAGATTATCGTTTCACTGACGAGATTGCTGATCCTGTCGGTAAAGCGGACACATTACACAGCGAACGCCTGTACCGGCTGCCGAACGGCTTCCTCTGTTACCAGGGTGACGAGTCGGTGAATATCAACACTGTATTGCCCTGCGTTGAGCGCGGCTACATCACCTTCGGCTGCTTCAATAAGCTGACCAAGGTCACATCCCGGGTTATCAAGCTCTGGACTGCAATTTTACGTGCAGTCCCTGACTCACACCTGTTATTAAAATCCAACCAGCTTTCTGAACCCGAACTACGGCACCGCTACAGGGACATGCTTATTGACGAGGGCATCAGCGAAGAGCGTATTGAATTACTGTCCTGGCTTCCCGACAAAGAAGACCATATGAAACTCTATAACACCATTGATATTGGCCTCGACCCTTTCCCTTATAATGGTACGACTACGACCTGCGAAGCATTATGGATGGGGGTACCTGTGATCACCCTGTGTGGCGATCGCCACTCAAGCCGTGTAGGCGCCAGTATAATGACCCATGCCGGACTCACGGAATTTATAGCCACGGACCCGGATGAATACATCACCCTCGCGGTCAGATACGCAAAAAACGCCAATCTACTGGCTGAGTACAGGACCAAGCTGAGAAATAAACTTCTGGCATCAGATCTCTGTGATGCCCGTGGATATAGTAGCAGTGTTGAAGCAGCCTATACACAGTTGTGGCATCAGTATAACCAGGGGGATACGGGCTAGATCACCCAATACAGTCACTGATGGCCTGCTGGCGCAGGTGTGCCGCGACGCAACCACACAAACACGAGTGATAGCAACAGGAGCAAACCAGATGGACTCACCACACCCCCACCGCTCGATGAATTTCCCGATCCGCCCAGCGTCGAAACTACCGTCGAACTCGCCGCACCGTTCACATCAGTCTGTACCTGGGAGTTATTCGACTCATCAACCTCAGTAACCTGTGACGTATCGTCAACGATAGCCCCCAGGTAATAGGTTCCGGCGGGCAACTGGACCTGGATCACCTTTGCATTAGAGATCGTCGCGGACAGCGACAGAAAAGCTGTATCGGCGATTACGGGGCCAGTAGACGCGTAACTGCTGGTATATATTACTGTGCCATTGAGCCTGTATCTGACAACCCCGGCCGTCCTCTCAATACGCACCACGTCGCCGACATTATACAGTAGTCCGGAATCGACCAACACGGGGTTGCCATCCGGATTCGGGTTCCAGATATAGAGAATTCGGTTAGAATTCAGTCCGAAAGCATGCGTGAAATCACTTCTATCCCTGGCATTGTCAGTCACCGAGAAACCAACATAGCGGGCTTTGTTTGTTTCGACGACCGTGGTTTCTATCGCCCCATCCCCGCTCAGGACCTGCACAGATGATGCACCTGAATCTATGGAGGAATCCGACACCAGGGTGTTATCTGCCAGGACATGCGCATTGGTAACATTGGCCCACTGTATATTCTCCACAAGATCTCCGGGAACAGTGACGTCTATAGTACTCATATCCGTACCGGCCAGGCTGGTGATTGTGCGCTCCCCGATCCGCTTATCGGCAGTCGTTATCACCGGATCGGTTGACAGATAGATACCGACTACAAATGCAGATGTAACCGCATTCGTCGGCAGAATATTTTGCACCGTCGTCGACACCTGTATAATACTACCGCGCGACACCGGCGGTGTGCTCAACAAGGACACATCGGTAACCATCAGGTCGGGATCGCCACCAGACACGCCAATGGTAACCTTGTCACTGACAACCATTGAATTATTTGCCTCATTGCTTTCAGTAACAGCGTTTGCACTATCGACGACGACTCTGAGGGAATAACTACCGGACGGCACCAGTGTCTGGGCAGGCACTGTGCCTTGCACAGTCATGGTTAGTGCCTGACCCGCCCCCAGGCTGCCCCCCTGATTGGCAACAAGGTCTGTCGTTGCCGAGCCCACCAGTTGATCGGTCACAGTAGCATTAAACAGGTAGACAGAAACGGTAAAATCCTGAGTTGTATCGCCTCCGCTTGGGTCATTGTATACAGTGATATCAACATCGATGGGACCACCTGTCAGCGCAGCCAATTGTGTAGTGGAAGCAGCTTGCACCGTCAAATCAGGTATGGCCTGGACATTGATCGGCACGGGGTTCAGAAACAGATTATTGCTTTCGTCGGCCTCGACAACCGTATCATTAATATCGGCCTTAACAACCAGGTAATAGTTTCCCGGTGTGATATCGTTCGGGATAGTGACACTCGCCGGTGAGTTACCGGCATCCGTGGTGTTATAGGTTACATTACCCGCGAGTCCCGCAAGTGCGTCTGTACCCTGTAGTTGAACGTCATCCCCGTCTCCTGCGGTAGTATTTCCAGAGAGGGAAAAACCGACATTAAAACCGGTAGCCGGAATGGATCGATTGTTGTGTACACTGTAATCAACGGCAATGGTTGCCGCCGCCGATACCACTGGCGGCGCGGATACTGAAAGCGGCTGCAAATCCGGTGGATCAAATACATCGATAATACTTGCATCTACAAGGATATTGTTGGCCTTATCGTACTCGGTGATATTGCTGTTGATATCCGCGATGATAACCACATGATATTGTCCGGCGGTTATATCCGGCGGCGCGGGCACAGTGACTACGGTGTCGATGCTATTTTGCTGCCCGGATTGCAGCGAGCTAACCGTCCTCTGCCCCAAAAAGGTCAGACCCGGATCTCCCAGTACCGGTCCGGCAGCCATGCCATCCGGCCACAGGTACAAACCGACCGTAAAGCTACCGGCATTGGCAAGGGTTTGCATCGCAGAGTTCTGAAGATTACTGACACTATTGGTGATCGTTATATTCCCGCCAAAGGGACCCACCGCCGGGGCACTGACAGACGTAGCCTGCAGTTCTGCACGCATCTCGCTATAGGCCCTCAGGAAGAGGACACCCTGGTTGAGCACATCCAGCGCACTGCCACCACCCATATATACAACCGGATTACCGTAGCTATCCTGACCGATCGCCACGGCAGTCGCACTGTCGTTTGCGCTCGAATAATCCTCTGTAAAACTGCTCTTTAATACCCCATCGGTACTATACTGCACCAGTAATGCATCATTATTACCCGAACCCACTGCAAACACATCACCCGTCGGGCTCAGTACCATCTCAGCCAGTTCATCGCTACCGCCTGTGTCCAGACGCCTGACCCAGCGTTTACCACCCTGCGCATCAAAACTGACCAGCAGGGTATCGGCATCGATATCGATACCCACATGCCCGGCCACGAATGTATTGCCACCGGTATCGGTCACGATATCCCTGGGGACAACAAAACCCAGATCGCTGATATGACAGGCCGGTTGTGTCCACGCCGATGGCAGGCTGGCATCAGCCCCTAGTTTCATGACAATCAGGTTATGTTTGCCCTGGCCGAAGCCGCCACTGCAGTCATTAAAGGTCCAACCGGCCACATAGATATTGCCGGCGGCGTCGATATTTAAGGCACTGGCGTAGTCGTTGGCGCTCAGGTAGTCCGGATACCTGGTCGAGGAGAGAATCCCGCCCTGCCAGGCCACCGGCACTGTGCCGTCGGGATTATATTTCAGCACCACGATATCCTTGGTCGCCTCATCGCTGGTTCCGGCGATGACGATGGTGCCATCGGGCGCCACGGCCATGTCCGCCACGGTAGCGGCGCCACCGGCAGTCGATGCAGAATACATAGTGAATTCATTCAACCAGGTCACGCTGCCTGTGGTATCAAAGCGCAATAACACGATGTCTTTATTAAAAAAACTATCCAGTTCACGGGTGGCGGCGACATAGATCTCGCCACCGGTTCCCATCGCCGCCCTGACATCGGCCAGGCTGCCGGTAACAGTATCTGCCTGGCTCCACAAACGGCTTCCATCCAGCGCATATTTCAATACAATGACATCAGTCTCTTTTGATGTGCCGTTATCACTGCTACCGGCAACCAGGACATTACCACCGGGATCCTGGGTGATGAAAAGACCCTCATCATATGACCCGCCGTCATAGGTATCCTCCCACAGCAGCGTGCCATCGGTGTCATGTCGCGCTATATAGATATCGACCGAACCGCTTCCACTGTCGATATAACCGGCGCTCAAAATGCGGTTTTCATTGTCGACGTAGACATCATTGATTTTAACCACGGAAGAACCACTGATGCTATTCCAGGTCTGCCACCAGCGGCCGTAATCACCACTGTTGGCAACGGCCTGGGTACTGTACTGCGCCGGCTGCCAGGCGGCATGGGCAACCGGGGTAAAGAGAGCGGCTGACAGTAAACAGAGCGCCAACAATGCAACTGCCATTGAAGACAACCTGAAAGATAATGTCGCTCTAGAATGATGACAGTGCGTATGCAAGACTCAATCCCTTTAATACGACGAACACAAGGTCGCTAGCCTGTTGCCGGTACTGCAATAACTGGCATTTTGCGATTGATCAAAGAAATTCTGCCACTTCACCCCTTCAAGGTTAAAACCAACGTTACCATTGGTATAGGTATAGCTACCCTCGTCAAATACCGAATTGTCCGTATCCCAGCCAGTCGGATTCGCTGTATAGATGTAACCACCCAGGCCATCCGGTGTCCGCGTCAACCAGCCTTGACCCGGTTGATAGGTGAAACGCCCGGCCGACACATAAGAGCGCTGCACCTGACTCATGTCGAAGTCGCCGATACCATCGGCCGGCAAGGTCGGGCTGTTTAAGGCCAGACGGTTGACAATCGGCGCAGTACGAGTGGAATCGCTGTAAGACAGCCCGCGCATATCGGCGATAAAAAGTCCCGAGATTTCGCTATCGTTGGTGGTTTGACTGATCATCGGTTTACGTCCGGTGATCGGTTTTAAGACTTCAACCGACACCTCGGCGTCACTGACCAGCATGCGTAAGGCCACCCGGGTGGGATCCGTGGTCCCGGTCCCTGACAGGTCATAGCTTTTAAAACCACTGGCAGGGTCGACCGACGCCCCCAGCGGATCCTCGGCATTGCCAAACACCGCTACTGGATTCGGATGGTTGTTACCACCCAGGTTAGCGGCGGCGAGTGGTAGCACATCCTGGTTGCCGATCAGGGCCCGTTCATTACCCCCGGACCAGGGTGTAAAAGGACGAGGATTTCCACCTTGATTGAAGACACGCGATGAATATACATCCTCAGTCGCGACATAGCTTTCGATGGCAAAATTTGAGTCCGGCGATCCGACGACGACATGAAAATAATTGACGCCGTTGATATAAAGTTTTTCCTGGATGAAGCGGGAGCCGTCATTACCGCCACCCGTGCCACCGTTTACCAGTTCACCGCCGGCGACGGTACATGAAGTCGTCGAGGTACATGTGGTAACCGGGGATGGAAGTACGGGATTAAACTGGAGGGAAAAATCAGCATGCGCAGGATTTGGGATCAATAAGACAGCGGCCATGACCAGCAGTTGCACTACCGGCCATAAATGAACTAAAGCTGCTTTGCTTGACACATTATTCATGAATGATGCTATCCACCACAAGACAACCCGATAAGGCTGCAAAATCGGAGGCATCCCTTGCGCACAGCCATGTATATGAAAAGACTTTGATATTATAGCAAAAAACGAGCTCCAGCGAAAGGCGCGGGGAACCATCGTTATTGTTAAATAACATTATATATCAGAAACTTAATCTGCATTTGGCCGCCCAGCCAGGGTTCACTTCAATTACGGCTGTTTTGCTTACCGGCATTGGCTGACTCATCCGCCCGTCATTCCAACCAGTGACCCCCGGAATCAGACGGTCTGGACAGGGTAACGGAGATTCCTGTAACTGAATATTGCCATTAGCAGATATAAGCAATACACATCAAGCGCCCCGCTACCGGAAATACCCGCGCCTTTGCTACCATCGACGATCTGCAGTGGCAATACACTGGACAATTCTACGTCAAACTGCCCCCGGTCATTTTCCGGGTGCGGTTCATAGGCTGAGCCCAGCAACGAATAGGACAGCGACCAGTTACCGACCTGCGGGCTGGATAGCTGCACGGGCAGTGTCACCTGGGTCCCGCTCGGCAGGGTTCCGAGTGGGCAGATCCAGCCGGTAGCCACCGGTGCACAGGAGGACAGCGGCAGGCTCACATTACCTGGAAAATCAGACGGCAGGACCAGTTCGAAAACAACGGCCTCGCTGCTATCCGGACCGTCATTGGCCAGCAACAGATCAAAATCCATTGGTTCATCAAACAGGGCCGGGCCCTGGTCAGCGACGCTGACGACGAGATCGGCATCCGCATTCAACGCCAGGCTCAGCACGTCGACGCCACCCGCCGGCGTACCATTAGTATCCTGAATATCATCCGATGCTGTAGACCCTGCCACTCGTACCGGCCCGGTAGCTGAACGGTCAATGGCGTAGCCTGCATCATCGCCGCTACCACCCAGATAATGGGTATAGAGTAGACTCATATCCGCATCAAAGCGCGTGACAAAACCCTCCTCGCCGCCATGATAGGCGCCCGGCCCCGTGACATCGGCGGCAGGCAGATCAGCGGACATCGTGACACCGGTCACCAGCCCCCCCCCATTACCATCGAGAACGATTCCATGACCGATCGTCGCTCCGCAACCGCTCTGATCCTGTGAACCGGAGAGCGTCTGCAAGTTCCATGTGCCATCGCCTGATACATCCAGGCTGGCAATGACAGCCTGGGAATACTGCCCGCCTGACCCATCATCCCGTTCCTGCCTGCCGGTGATAAACAAACGCTGGCTATTCGCGCCTCCTGGCAACTGATCGACAGCGATGCCGGTTCCCATCGTGCAGCCACCATAACTGAGATCAATACCAGGCAATGACCTGACATAGGCCGGCCCCAGATAAGCAACGCCATCGGGCGCGAGCTTGGTCACAAAGATGTTGTCCGAGAGGGAATCCGTATCAGATGACACAGCGGATGCCAGGCTGCCCGAGCTGCTACTGCCGGTGATATAGAGATTACCCAGTGCATCATCAGTCATGGCCAAGGCCCTGTCGGCGCCGGCGCCGCCCAGATAACTGGAAAACAGCAGGTCGTCGGCACCCATTCCCTGGGGTGAGATGCGGACGACGAAGGCGTCGGTGCTGGCATCATATGCATCACCCTTCAGTCCCTGGAAAGCCAGGCTCGTAAGCGGAAAATCATCGGAATGGGTATAACCGACCAGCGTGACACTGCCATCACTGTTCAGAGTCATGGCTGTTACGTAATCGGCCGCACCACCACCGAAACAGGTCAGATAACGTAATGCACCATCGGCCCCCAGCACCGCCAGAAAACCATCGATATTGCCATTATCGCAACCGCCATAGGCACCTGCCGTTGTCTGCACACCAGCAAAGCCCGATACTGATACAACAGATCCAGCCACATAGATGGCACCATCATCGGCAACGGCGATGGCCCGCCCCTGTTCTTGCTCCTCAAAAATAGAGATGGCATTTGCTACACCGATATAACGCGAAAAGACTACCGTCCCGTCCGGGGCGAGCATGGAGACGAAGGCATCCTGTGCGCCATTGATTCCTGACTGTCCTGAGACGAGACCAGGCAATCCGGTAGAGGTTGTCGAGCCGGTGATATAGATATTTCCGAGATCATCACTGGCCACCGCAGTGGTGCGCTCGTCGCCGGCGCCACCAAAATAGGACACCGTATCAGCAAATGTATCAAGCGCAACAGACGTGACCGGCATGACGGTAAAAATAAGCCACAGCAGGCAACTTAGACAGCTTGGTATGATCTTATCGGCAGGCTTCACATTATCACCAGGGCGCATTATTGCCGCAGAGAACAGTCAAACAGGCGGCTACCGGAATTGGTCACGAACCATTTTCAGGAAAAAATGGCGGATAGCTAAAGATATTATAGCAAAAAAACAGGCTTTTG
>Ga0210101_1000122_pt1 | contig 26505 bp, 26 predicted proteins | sample Muzzi_PWC_D1_FD_185534 | JGI IMG/M metagenome (GOLD analysis project Ga0210101, IMG submission 185534) | Wetland microbial communities from San Francisco Bay, California, USA, that impact long-term carbon sequestration - Muzzi_PWC_D1 (SPAdes) | ecosystem: Environmental > Aquatic > Marine >... | reverse complement strand
TAGGCAATACGCGGTCTCGCACGGCACTGCGAGGAACGCGCCCGACAGGATTCGAACCTGTGACCTTCGGTTTCGTAGACCGACGCTCTATCCAACTGAGCTACGGGCGCTTGGGGCTGCCGAGCAGGCAGGGGGGCGGCATTCTAGAGGCTGGGTCGGGGTGGCGGGGAAAACCGCCGAGGGGACCCGGCCCGTATAGCCGGCAACCGACCCAGACGGGGCGGGAAGTGCAAACCACCCCAGGAGGAACCGATGAGAAAGATCATGGCCACGATGGCCGCCGCCGCAATCGCAGTCGCAGTCGCCGCCGCACCGGCATCCGCCGGCCAGGGCAAGGCGTACGGCAAGCAGATCAACTCCACGTTCGGCGCGCCCTACGGGCAGATACTGAACTCGGTCCGCGGCGACACGTCCGTGCACGGGACCGTGGTGTTCCCGCCCGCGGCGGGCGCGAAGGCCTTCTACGAGATCCACGCCGGCTGACCCCTGAGCCCGGGAGGCGCCGCGCCGACGGCGCCTCCCGCTGCCTCCGCGGTGGGACTATGCTCGCCCCCTCGAGATGGCGGGCGAACCTGCATCTGACGCGGTCCGGCCCTCGCGGCGCGTGGTCGCAGCGGTGGCACTGGTCGGCCTCAGCGGCGCCTGGAACGGCGGCAACGTCGGCCCGGTCGCATCGCAGATCGGCGCCGAGTTCGACGTCTCGCTTGCCGCGGTCGGGCTGCTCTCGGGGACGATCTTCATGGGCGCGGTTCTGGTCGGGTTGCTCTTCGCCGCCCAGATCGGCGACCGCACCGGGCTGCTGCGCGGCCTCCGCATCGCCGCCCTGCTGACCGCGCTCGGCAACGCGATCTTCGCTCTCAGCCCCGACTTCGCCGGCCTTGCCGTCGCCCGCGCCTTTCCCGGGTTCGCGTTTGCCCTGATCAACGTGCTCGGCGGCGTCTACGCGCGCCAGGCCGGCGGCGTGCGCCTGATCGGCGTCTTCGGCGCAGCGATCCAGCTCGGCATCGCGGGGGCGCTGATCACCGGCAGCGTCCTGGTCGACCTCGGCGTCGACTGGCGGGTCGGATTCGCGATCAGCGCCCTGCTCGGCGTCCTGACCTATGGCGTCCTGCCGCGCGTCGAGACGCCCGGCTCCGTGCTGCCGAAGCGCCAGCCGGGTTTCCTGCGCGCCGCCCTCACCCACGCCCGCGTCTGGCGCCTGGCACTGCTCTTCGTCTCCATCTACGGCGTGCCGCTGACCCTCTCGGCCTGGCTGGTCGAGTACCTGGGCCGCGACGGCGACGTCAAGACCGGCATCGCCGGCGCGCTCTCCTTCCTGCTGTTCGGGCTGGCGGCGGCGATGCGGCTCACCGGCGCGCGGTTGCAGCAACGCGGCGTCGGCCACCTCGCCCTGGCGGCGACGCTCGGGTTCTCGGCGCTCGGCGTCGTCCTGATCGCGCTCGACCCGGCGGCGCCGGTCGCGCTGATCGCGGTCGTCGCAATGGGGATCGGGTTCGCAATCCCCTACGCGACGATGATGACCGAGGCCCAGCAACTATTCCCCGAGGCGCCCTCTGAGCCGCTGGCGCTGATGACCCTGGCGGCGATGATCCCGCCGATCGTCGCCATCCCGCTCGTCGGCAGGGCGCTCGACAATGGCAACGGCGGGGCCGCGATGCTGGCGATCGCCGCCTTCCTCGCGATCGCGACCGTGCTCAACCTGCGCCGCTCCGGGATCCCGCTGGCCGGGCGCGCATCGCCCTAGCGATCGAGCGGGCGTCGAAGCGCATCAGGCGCATCTGGCCGGAGAGCTCGGTGCGATAGCCGGTGAAGAAGAGGCCGGGAGCCGCCGGGTGCTGGCGGCCACCGTGGACCAGCGGGGTGCCCTTGGCGTCGAGCACGCCGAGATGGCCGACGATCGGCTCGAGGCCCCGGCGATAGCCGGTCGCGGCGATCACCGCGTCGGGTTCGATCCGGGAGCCGTCGGCAAGCATGACGTCGGCGCCGTCGAAGCCCTCGACGGCTGCGACGATCTCGACCCGCCCCGCCTTGACCGACTCGACGAAGCCGTCGTCGAAGGCCGGCGACTGATGCAGCTTGGCCATGGCGGTCGCGACTCCACGCGGCGGACGCGGCAGCCCGTAGGGGGAGAGGTCGCCGAAAATCGCCCGCTCCACGGTCGCGGCGATGCCGTCGGCGACGCGCAGCGGCATGTGCTGCATCGCCGCCCCGAGAATCTGTGGCGGCATCCCGAGCCATTTGCGCCGCACCAGATGCGGCGGCGTGCGGCAGGCGACCCGCACGCGCGCCGCGCCGCCGGTGGCGAGCAGGTGCGCAACCTCCGAGCCGGTCACCCCCGGGCCGACGACGAGCACGTCGCGATCGCGGTAGGGCTCGGGGTCACGGTAGGCCGAAGCATGGATCAACTCGCCGGCAAAGCTCTCGCGTCCCGGCCACGCGGGCGTGAAGGCCTCCCGGTCGAAGCCGGTCGCGACGACGACCGCGCCGGCGTCCAGGGCGCCGGCGCTCGTCTCGACCCGCCAGCCGCCCTCGCTGCGTTCGACCCGGCGGACCTCCGTGCCGAAGCGCAGCTCGAGCTCGTGGTGCGCCGCGTAGTCCTCGAGGTACTCGATCCACTTGTCGCGCGAGGGGAACTCGCCGTAGCGACGGACCGACGCGCGGAAGCCCGGCAGCGTCGACATCCAGCCCGGCGTGTTGAGCCGCAACGCGGCGTAGCGAGAGCGCCAGCTCGCCGCGACCCTGTCCGAACGCTCGAGGACCAGCGCATCGGCCCCCGTCCGCCGCAGGCTCGCCGCTGCCGCGAGCCCGGCCGCTCCGGCGCCGCAGACGATTGCATCGGCCATGCGGGCGATCGTAGCCCGGGCGGCCCGCCCCGACAATCTTCGACTGCCTAGCGGCCCTCGAACTCGGCATGGCCGGGGCCCTGCTCGAGGAAGGTCTTGACCGCGTTCTGGAGATCCTCGGTGGCGAAGAGGTCGGCGGCGTCCTCGCGGACGGCGCGGTCGGCCGCCGGGATCCCACCCTCTCGGAAGCGACGCAGGATGTGCTTGGTCATCGCGTGCGCCCTGGTCGGGCCGGCGGCGAGCTCGGCCGCGTAGGCGCGGGCACGCTCGTCGAATCCCTCGTCGTCGAGCAGCAGGTTGACGACGCCCCAGCGCTCCATCGTCTCGGCGTCGAAGAGGCCGCCGTCCATGACGAAGTGGCGGGCGCGACCGCTGCCGGCGCGCTCGGCGAGCCGCTGCGTGCCGCCCATCGAGGGGGTCAGGCCGACGACCTTCTCGACCAACCCGAACCGGGCCGAGCGCGCGGCGAGGATCAGGTCGCAGCCCAGCGCCAGCTCGAAAGCCGCGGTCAGGGTCAGCGCGTGGGCGGCGAAGACGACCGGCAGCGGCAGCGCTTCGACACGTTCGACCGTGCCGATCAGCTCGTCCCAGAGCGCGCTGCCCTGCTCCGGCGTGAGCCCGTCGAACTCGTGCACGTCGACGCCGCCGGAGACGGCGCGCCCCTCGGCGCGGAAGAGCAGCGCCCGCGGCGGCTCGGCCTCGACCGCGGCGACCGCGGCCTGCAGGTCCCCGAACAGCTGCCGGTCGAAGAGGTTGAGCGGCGGGCTGTCGAACGTCGCGACGGCGAGGCCGCCATCGCGCTCGAGCCGGACCAGGCTCATGCCGTGGCGGCCGGCTTGTTCAGTCGCACGTGCCAGTGCACGGTCGCGCTCGCGACCCGCCTGCCCTCGGCGTCGACGAGCTCGACCTCGCAGGGGAACTCGACCTTGTCCTCGGCATCGAGCGTCGCCAGCACCTGCTCGGCGGGCACGCCCAGCTTGGCGCGCGCCTCGATCGGCCCCTTGGCGATCTTCACGTAGTCGATCTCGGCGCTGCGCGCCAGCGGCGTGACGTCGCCCATGCGCTCGGCAAAGGCACCGACGAAGGCCGCCCCCGAGGCCGTCTCGGCCGCCGTGTAAAGCGCCCCGGCGTGCTGGGAGCCGACGTGGTTGTGCAACTCCGGCCGCTCCGGCAGCCGCACGGTCGCCTCGCCCGCGGCGACGCTCGCGATCTCCAGCCCGACGTGCCCGGCGAAGGGCACCGCCTGCGTCAGGCCTTGCGCAATTGCGTCGAAATCGGTCACTCGAAAACCCTATCGCGTGCCGTGGGGCGTTCTGAGGCCAAGCGATGCAAGGAGGAGGGGGCCGGAAGGCTGGTTGCCTGTCGGCCCCCGTGCGACGCCGCAGCGCGCCGGCATCCAGGGCGTCTCACGGCACGCGATGCACCTCGAATAAGTTGGTGCCGAGCTCCTGATCCGGCATCCCCGCGACGATCGCGACCAGGTCGCCCGACTTGGCGATGCCGTGGCGGACGACCAGCGAGGCGCAGTCGTCGAGCAGGTCGCGCACCTCCTCCTCGTGATCGCTGAGTATCGCCGTGATCCCGAACAGGAGGTTGAGCCGGCGCACGGTCTCGAGCCGCGGCGAGATCGCCAGCACCGGCACGTCGGGTCGGTGGGCGGAGACGAGCCGCGCGCTGCGCCCGCTCGTCGTCGGCACCACCAGCGCCGCCAGGCCGAGCCGGTAGACGGCGCCCACCGCGCTCTGCGCGACCGAGTCGGCGACGTCCTGGGTCGCCTGGTCGGTGCGGGCGAAGAGCCACTCGCCGTAGGGCAGGTCGGGCTCGGTCGCGCGCGCGATCCGGTCCATCGTCCGCACCGCCTCGACCGGGTGGTGGCCGACCGCGGTCTCCTCGGAGAGCATCACCGCGTCGGTCCCGTCGAAGATCGCGTTGGCGACGTCGGTCACCTCGGCCCGGGTCGGGCGCCGCGCGGTGACCATCGAGGCCAGCATCTGGGTCGCCGTGATCGCCGGCTTGGAGCGCTGCCCGGCCGCGCGGATCAGCCGCTTCTGCACGACCGGCAGCTGCTCGAGCGGCAGCTCGATCCCGAGGTCGCCGCGTGCGACCATGATCCCGCCGCTTGCCGCAGCGACGATCTCCTCGGCGTTGGCGGCCGCCCCCTGCTTCTCGATCTTGGCGATCAGGGGGATGTCGGAGCCGAGCTCGCGCAGCCGCTCGCTGACCGGTTCGAGGTCGGAGGCGGCGGAAACGAACGACATCGCGATCAGGTCGAGGCCCTGCTCGACCGCGAACTCGACCCAGCCGAGGTCGCCCTCGGTGGCGGTGCGGACGCTGGCGCCGGGGATGTTCATCCCCTTGTGCGAGGAGAGCGTGCCGCCGACCTCGACCTCGGCGTCGACGCCGCCGTCCTCGGGCTCGCGCACGCGCAGCCGGATCGAGCCGTCGGCGAGGTAGACGACCTCGTCCTCGCGCAGCTCGCCGACGCCGGCCCAGTCGACCGGGATCGTCCCGGCGTCGCCTTCGACCTGCCGCTGGGTCAGCTTCACGTGCATCCCGGTCTCGAACTCGGCGACGTCGTCGCGCAGCTCACCGATCCTCAGCTTCGGCCCCGGCAGGTCGCCGAGCACGGCGACCTCGCGGCCGGCCCGCTCCGCCGCGGTGCGGATCGTCGCGATCGTCAGCGTGTGCCGCTCGCGGTCGGCATGGGAGAAGTTGAGCCTGAATACGTCGGCGCCGGCCTCGATCAGGCGCGCCAGCACGTTCTCATCCCAACTGGCCGGCCCGACGGTTGCGATGATCTTCGTGCGCCTGCCGTGCATACGTCACGTGACTGTAGAGGCTGGTGAATATGACATCGATCTGTGTGACACTGACGGGGTGACCCAGCTGGCCGACCCCCTCGCACCGCCGTCGGAGCAGTCCGCCCCGAACCTGATCGGCGAGGCTCCCCCCTCCCCCGCCGGGCCGATCGAGCCGACCGAAGCCGCAGCGCTGCCCGAGCCGCCGGCGGTCGCACAGCCGCCGCTGCTGCAGACCCTGCGCTTCAACCAGCGCCAGATCCAGTTCGTCTTCCGCGCCCGGCGCGAGCTCGGCGAGGTCTTCCGCATGCGCGGCGCCCTGCCCGGCCCCGGCCCGGTGATCACCAGCCACCCCGATCACGTGCGCTCGCTGTTCACCGCCAAGCCCGAGCAGGCACCCTCGCTGACCGGCGAGTCGCCGCTGCGCCCGGTCGTCGGCCCCAACTCGGTCCTCACCGCGGTCGGCGCGCGCCACATGCGCCAGCGCAAGCTGCTGCTGCCGGCCTTCCACGGCGAGGCGATCGAGCAGTACACGCAGATGATCGCCGACGCCGCCGAGCAGGAGATCGACAGCTGGCCGCTCGGCACGCCGATCGCGCTGGCGCCGCGTATGCAGGCGATCACGCTCGACGTGATCATGGCCGGGATCTTCGGCATCGAGGGCAAGCCCGCGCGCGACAGCCGCGAGTACCGCCTGCGCCAGGTGATCCGCCATCTCGTCAACGCCTCGACCTGGCCGCTCGCCCAGCTCAGCGAACTGATCAACCTCAACCGCGAGGAGCCGATCGGCCTGATGAAGACCGGGCTCGCCGTGCTCGACAGGGCCACCTACGCGGTGATCGAGCAGCGCCGCCGGGCCGACGACCTCGGCGAGCGCCGCGACATCCTCTCGCTGCTGCTGCAGGCGCGCACCGAGGAGGGCGAGGCGATGAGCGACAAAGAACTGCGCGACGAGTTGCTCACCCTCGTCCTCGCCGGCCACGAGACGACCGCCAACTCGCTCGCCTGGGCCTGGGAGCGGCTGGTCCGCAACCCGGGTGCCCACGAGGCCCTGCTCGACGAGGTGCGCGGCGGCGGCGACGCCTCCGACCGGATCGAGGCGACGATCGTCGAGGCGATGCGCTCGCGACCGGTGATCCCGATCATCGGGCGGCGCGTCAAGGTGCCCTGGCGGGTAGGCCCCTACGCGGTGCCACCGGAGACGCCGCTGACGATGAGCATCCTGCTCGTCCACCACCGCGAGGACCTCTATCCCGAGCCCTTCGAGTTCCGCCCGGAGCGCTGGCTCGGCGGCCGGAAGCCCGGCACCTACGAGTGGATCCCGTTCGGCGGCGGCATCCGCCGCTGCCTCGGCGCAGCCCTGGCGATGGCCGAGCAGCGCGTCGTGCTCGAGGCGATGGCACGCCGCCTCGACCTCGAGGCCGACGACCCGGCCGCCGAGCACGCCGTGCATCGCAACGTGACGATGATCCCCTCGCGCGGCGCCCGCGTCACGATCCGCTCGCGCCGCTGAGCGGCGCGTCGAGCCCGCCCCCGGCGCTATGGTTTTCCGGGCCCGGAGAGGTGGCCGAGTGGCTGAAGGCACTCGCCTGCTAAGCGAGTAGGGGGCGCAAGCTCTCTCGAGGGTTCGAATCCCTCCCTCTCCGCTTTGCCCACGCACGAGGACTATGAGCAGGTCTTCGCCGAGGTCGAGGCGCCGTTTGCCTTCGTCGACCTCGATGCGATGGCGGCCAACGCGGCGGCGATGCTCGATCGGGCGCAGGGCAAGCCGATCCGGGTGGCGAGCAAGTCGCTGCGCTGCCGGGCGCTGCAGGACCGCATCCTGCGCAGCGACCGCCGCTTCACGGGCCAGCTCACCTTCACCCTGCCGGAGACGCTGTGGCTGGCCGAGCATGGCTTCGAGAACCTGCTGCTCGCCTACCCGACCGCCGACGTCGGAGCGCTGGGCGAGCTGGCGCTGCGCTCGGCGGCTAACCCGGGCGGCGCGCCGATCGTGCTGGTCGACTGCGCCGAACACCTCGACGCGATCGAGTCGGTGCTGGGCACGGGCGCCGCGCCGGTGCGGGTATGCATCGACGTCGACGCGAGCTGGTGGGCACTCCGCGGCCGGGTCAAGATCGGGCCGAAGCGCTCGCCGGTGCACACGGTCGAGCAGGCGGTGGCGCTGGCGCGCGAGATCGAGCGCCGGCCGCAGCTCGAGCTCGCCGCGCTGATGGCATACGAGGGCCAGATCGCCGGGGTCGGCGACCGGCCGCCGGGGCGGCGGCTGCGCGGCGCCGCGATCCGCTACATGCAGCGCCGCTCCGCCGCCGAGCTGGCCGAGCGGCGCGGCGCGATCGTCGCCGCGATCGGCGAGATCGCCGAGCTGCCGATCGTCAACGGCGGCGGCACCGGCAGCCTCGAGCTGACCGGCGCCGAGCAGGCGGTGACCGAGGTCACGGCGGGCTCGGGCTTCTACGCCCCCGCGCTCTTCGACCACTACAGCCGCTTCTCGCTGACGCCGGCAGCCGGCTTCGCGCTGCCGATCGTGCGCAAGCCGACCCCGACCGTGGCGACGGCGCTCGGCGGCGGCTACCTCGCCTCGGGCAGCGGCGACCCGGCGCGCCTGCCGGTCCCCTGGCTGCCGGAAGGGTTGCGCCTCGACGAGGAGGAGGGCGCCGGCGAGGTGCAGACCCCGCTGCTCGGCGCACCCGCGGCGCAGCTCGCGATCGGCGATCGCGTCTACATGCGCCACGCCAAGGCGGGCGAGCTCTGCGAGCGCTTCGACCTCCTCCACCTGGTCGAGGGCGGCGTGATCGTCGACGTCGTCCCGACTTACCGGGGCGAGGGCCGCGCGTTCCTCTGACGAGTGGTCAGTTGACCCCCGTTTTCGGTGGTCAACGGTTCATTCGTCACGAGCCGAGGACGCGCTCGGCGTACGCGTTGGCGAAGACGCGGCCCGGGTCGAGCTCGTCGCGGGCGGCCTGGAAGGCATCCCACTCGGGGAAGAGCGGTGCCAGGGTCTCGGCGGTCTGGAAGTGGCGCTTGCCCCAGTGCGGGCGGCCGCCGTACTCGCGCATGATCGCCTCGACCGCCTCGAAGTAGGGGCGCCACTCCATGCCGCGGTACTGGTGCACGGCGATGTAAGCGGTGTCGCGTTCGTGCGAGGGGCTGAGCAGGGCGTCGTCGCCGGCGGCGACCCGCATCTCGATCGGGAAGAAGACCGGGTAGCGGTTGGCGCGCACCCACTCGATCACCCGCCGCGCCGCCTCCGGCCCGTGCTCGCGCGGCACCCCGTACTCCATCTCGGTGAAGCGGACGCGGCGCTCACTGGCGAAGACGCGGTCGCTGCGGTCGACCGTCCTGCCGCCGGAGGCGAGCGCGGCGGCCAGCCGCGAGAGGCGCGGAATCGCCCGCGGCGCCAGCCGGCCGGTGGCCGAGAGCGCCTCCAGAGCCCAGTTCTCGAGCACGATGTCGTTGAGGTAAGCGGCGGCCCGGCCGCGTGGGCGGGGTGGGCCGTCGACGCGGTTGCGCTCGAGCACCAGTGCGGAGTCGGCGTAGGGGAAGGTGAAGAGCTCGAAGTGCTCGTGCTCCGCGGCGCGTCGCTCGAAGCTGTCGAGCACCTGCTCGCGCGGTTGCGGCGAGTCGATCCGCTCGAGCACGAAGGCGGGGACGCAGCGCAGCGTGAGCGCCGAGATCGCGCCGAGCGCGCCGAGCCCGACCCGCGCCGCGCGCAGCAGGGTCGGCGTCGAGGCGTCGACCTCGCGCAGCTCGCCGGCGGCAGTGACCAGCTCCACGGCCTCGACCTGGGCGGAGATGTTGCGCAGCCTGGCGCCGGTCCCGTGGGTGCCGGTCGAGATCGCGCCGGCGACGGTCTGTCGGTCGATGTCGCCGAGGTTCTCCATCGCCAACCCGAGCCGGTGAAGTTCCTCGTTGAGCTCGGCCAGCACCGTTCCGGCGCCGACCCGGACCAGGCCGGACCCACGGTCGGCCGCAATCGTGCCGCGCAGCGCCCCGACGTCGATCATCGTTCCGTCGGTCAGCGCCGTACCGGTGAAAGAGTGGCCGCTGCCGACCACACGCACCCTGCGACCGCTGTCCGCGGCGGCGACAATCGCTGCCGCAAGCTCGTCGCGGTCGCGCGGCCGCACCAGCTGCGCCGGCCGGCAATGCTGATCTCCAGCCCAGTTGCGCCAGGACTCGGCCATGGCGCTTACGCTAGCCGCCTCCTCAGGTCGCCGCCGGCTGGATCTCCGGCGGGGCCAGCGAGCGGAAGGCGTAGGCGGCGGTGAAAACGAGCAGCGCGGCGACGAGCAGGCTCGGGGCCGAGTAGCCGGCGGCGCTCGCCAGCCCGCCCCCCGCCACGGCCCCCACCGACTGGCCCGTCGCCCAGGCCATGTTGGAGAGCCCGGCCGCGAAGCCCTGGTGCAGTTCGCTGCGGTCAGCGGCCTCAGACAGTGCGGTCAACGCGGGGGCGAAGCAGATCCCGGCCCCGAGCGCGCCGATCATCAACGCCGCCAGCACCGGGCCGAGCGACTGCGCCGTGGCGATGCCGACCATCGAGAAGGCGCAGATCACGATCCCGACGACGAACGGAGCGCGGCGGCCGATCCGGTCCGAGAAGCGGCCGGCGGCCGGCGCCAGCAGTGCCTCGATCGCGGCGCCGGCTATGAAGCCGCCTGCGATCGCTACAGGACCGCCGCCGAGCTCGTCGATGCGCAGCGGCAGCAGAACCTCGACGGTGCCGAACATCAGCGACGGCACGGCGACAAAAGCAGTCGCGGTCATCACCGGGCGACTGAGGATCGTCGCCGCAACCTCGCGCAGTGGCTGGCGCTGAGGCAACTCCCCCTCCGGCGTGCGCGCCGCGAGGGCGGCGAGCGCCAGAGCGACGACCATGACCCCGCCGAAAACGGTCTCGGTCCCCAGCTCGGCGGCAACCGCGCCGAGGACCGGGCCGACGAGGGCTCCGGCGATCGCGGTCCCCAGCGCCGTGCCGATCACCGATCCGCGCCGCTCCGCCGGCGTGCTTGTGATCAGCCAGGTCAGCGCCCCCGACCAGATCAGCGCGCCGGCGACTCCCTGGACGAAGCGCGCCCCGTCAAGCAGAGCGATATCGGCGGCGAAGCCGAAGACGACGCTCGCAACGCCGAGCAGCAACAGGCCACCGACCGTCGTGCGGCGGGGGCCGAAACGGGTCGCGACAAGCCCGGCAGGCAATGAGGCCAGCAGCGTCCCGACGGCGTAGGACCCGACGAGTACGCCCGCCTCGGCCTCGCTCAACCCGAGGTCGGAGACGTAGTCGGGCAGCAGCGGCGCGATCGCCGCGTAGAAGGTGACGTCGAAGAAGACCATCGTCGAGGCGAGGATCAGCAACCGGCGCATGCCCCTATCCAATCACCGCAGGCACCTTTTGCTCAATGCCTTTTTGTCCATAGATTTGCAGCTAGCATCGCCACAATGTCTGAAACCCCCGGAGGGGTGGCAGAGCGGTTGAATGCGGCGGCCTTGAAAGCCGTTAGATGCCTTCGGGCGTCTCGTGGGTTCGAATCCCACCCCCTCCGCTTTGTGATGTCCCGCGACATCGGAGACAGATGTCGCGGGACATCACAAGCAATGGCAGCAACCATTGGAACCCCCCGCGAGCAGGATGGGCACACCACAAGCCTTGTCAATCCTGATGGAGCCGGGAATTGACAGGTAGCAACTTAAGGCTACTATGTAGCCACATGAGCGAGTCGGTCGGCATACGGGAGTTGAAGAACGGCGCGAGTCGAATCATCGAGCGAGTCGAGGCCGGGGAGCCGATCACGGTCACTCGGCGGGGCAAGCCGGTTGCTCAGATCGTCTCGACGGAGACGCCGCCGCACCTGGCGGCGATGATCGCCAGAGGCGAAGTCAGGCCGGGCAACGGAACCCGTTACATGCCGAAGCCGGTCAAGGGGCGCGGGAGCGGCAAAAGCGCATCCGAATACGTCTCCGAGGGACGTCGCTGAGCATCTATCTCGATACGAGCGCCTTGGTCAAACTGCTGGTCGATGAGGCCGACAGTGACCTCGCCCGCTCCGCGTACGCCGCCTCCAACGGCCCACGCACGACCGCCATCACCTATGTCGAGGCCACCTCGGCGGTGACGCGGATGCGGAAGGGCAACCGACTCTCGCCAGCGGAACTCCGCTCCGCCCTGGACGAGTTGGACTCGATCTGGGCGGCTCTCGACGTTCTCGAAGTGACCGACACGCTTATTCAGGCTGCCGCCAAGACAGCCCGCGATCACACGCTGCGCGCTTACGATGCCGTCCATCTCGCCGCTGCCCTGGCTCTCGCCAGGGACGAGGAGATCGCCTTCGTGTGTTGGGACCGCGAACTTAGCGAAGCCGCGGGCAAGCACGGCCTCGCGTTGATCCCCGAGCAGCCCTGACACTCGCTCCGACGCGACTTGCACCCGGACAGGCCGAACCGCTTTCACCTGCATCCGGACGCATCCGAGTTTGACCACGCCAGGGGTGGGTCAAGGTCGGATGCGGCAGGATCGCGGCTCGCGCGCCCGAACTAGCGGGGATGAACCGGGACCGGTGGCGACAGCGTGCGCGACGCGCCAACGACGCCTTCGGGCTGGTGCTGCTGCTCGTCCTGACCACCTACGTGCTCGGCTCGCTGCTGCCAAACGACGGCTGGGGGGCGGTGCTGCTGGTGGCGGTGACCGGGGCGACCTCGGTCGTCGCTCTGACCAGCGCCCGGGCCAAGCCGATCTTCGTCCGCCGGGCGCTCAACCTCGCGGTGCTCTCGGTCGTTCTCGCGGCAATATCGGCGATCTTCGGCGGCCGCCACTGGCTCAGCGTCGGAAATCTGATCGAGATCTGCCTCCTCGCTCTGTCGATGGCGGCGGTGCTGCGGCGTGTGGTCAGCTCGGAGAACGTCTCCTCGCGCACGATCCTCGGGGCGCTCAGCGTCTACGCCGCGATCGGCCTGCTGTTCACCTGGGCCTACGGCCTGATCGATCGGTTCGAAGACGGCACCTTCTTCGGGGCGGTCGCGGCCCGCGGCAGCGACTTTCTCTTCTTCAGCTTCACCACGCTGACCACCACCGGCTACGGCGACCTCGTGCCGTCGGGGCAGGCCGGCCGCATGGTCGCCGGCCTCGAGATGATGCTCGGCCAGATCTTTCTCGTCACCCTCGTCGCCGGCCTGGTCAGCCTCTGGCGCCCAGGGCAAGCGCTGCTGCGCAGGCGCGCCGAGCCCCAGGGCGGCGAGGAGCAGCCCTCTGTCAGCCGTTGAGCAGCGCGCCCATCTCGGCCAGCTGCGACTCGATCCCCGCGCAGACGCGGTCGCAGAGCTCCAGCACGCCGGGGTCGGAGATCCGGTAGAGCGAGCTCGTCCCCTGCTTGCGGCGGCTGACGAAGCCCTCGGCGTGCAGGGCGGCCAGGTGCTTGGAGACGTTCTGCTGCGAGCTGCCGAGCGCTGCCGTGATCTCGCCGACCGAGGCCTCCTCGCGCCGGCGCAGCAGGTCGAGGATCCGCAGCCGCGTCGGATCGGCGAGGGCGCGGAAGCGGCGCGCGACCAACTCGGCCGCTTCGTTGTCCAGTGGGCTTGCCATCGGCATCTCACGTCACCTCGATTCTCTGCTATTTTACCTATTCACAACTGTTAAGTTGTTAATTTGTAGAACGTAGAAAGAGGGTAACGATGACGATGACCCGCCTCGGGCCGGTCGGGCGCCTCGGCCGCTTCGCGGCATCGCAACCGCGCTGGGTCTTCGTCGCCTGGATCGCGATCGCGATCGGGCTCGGTGCGCTGGCCCCGCGGGTCGAGTCGGCGCTCTCGGGCGCCGGCTGGCAGGCCAACGGCTCGGAGTCGGTCGCCGTGCGCGAACAGGTCGACCGCGCCTTCGCCGGCGCCGGCGCCTACGGCCTGCAGGTGGCGGTCCACTCGCCGGGCCTGACCGTCGCCGATCCCGGCTTCCGCCGCAGCGTGGGGCGCGCCGAACGGCTGCTTGCCGCCGACGCCGCCGTGACGCGGGTCGTCCCGCCGCGTCCGGGCGCCTCGATCTCCGCCGACGGGCACACGGCGGTGATCCGCGCCGGCGCCGCCGAGAACCCCAACGAGATGGTCGCCGCCGCGGGCGAGCTCAAGGGCCCGCTGGGCGAGAGCGCCGCGCCCGGGGTCGAGACGAACCTGACCGGCGCCGCCGGGATGTGGTCGGACTTCAACGAAGCCAACAAAGACGCGATGCTGAAGTCGGAGCTGATCTCATGGCCGGTGACGCTGGCGATCCTCGTCCTCGCCTTCGGCTCGCTGGTCGCGGCCGGGCTGCCGCTGATGCTGACCATCACCGGCCTCGTCGCCTCCGCCGGGGTGCTCTTCCTGGCGACCCTGATCGCGCCGGTCTCGATCTGGGCGATGAACTTCGCCCTGATGTTCGCCCTGGCGCTGGGCATCGACTACGCCCTGTTCATCGTGATGCGCTTCCGCAACGCGCTCTTCGGCCAGGGCCTCGAACCGGTCGAGGCGGTCGGGACGACGATGGACACCGCCGGCAAGGCCGTCCTCTTCTCCGGCCTGACCGTGCTGATCTCGCTCTCCGCGGTGATGCTCGTGCCCAGCCCGGCGTTCCGCTCGATGTCGCTGGGGATCATGATCTCGGTGCTCTTCGTGCTCGCCGCGACGCTGACCCTGCTGCCCGCGGTGCTGGCCAAGCTGGGCCCGCGCGTCGACCGGCTCGCCCTGCCCTGGGCGCATGGCGGCGACCACCGCTCGCCCCGCTTCGCCCGCTGGGGCGAGCGGCTCTGGCGTCATCCCTACCTGCTCGGCGGTGGCGCCGCGCTTCTCCTCGTCCTGCTCGCCCTGCCGGTGCTGGGGCTGAAGACCGGCATGCCGTCGATCAAGGTCGTGCCCGAGGGCGATCACTCGCGCCAGGGCTACGAGGAGATCGTGCAGGCGTTCGGCCCCGGCGCGCCGGGGCAGCTCCAGGTCGTCTCGCCGATCGGAGAGACGCAGAGCGTCTCAGCGCAGCTCGCGGCCGACCCAGGCATCGCCGCCGCCCTGCCGCCGCGGCGCAACCCGGCCCGGGGCCTCGCCCTGACCGAGGCGGTCCCGACCGCCGGCCCCTCGACGCCCGCCTTCGGCGACACGGTCGAGCGGCTGCGCGCGGCGCTCCCGGCCGGGGCCCTGGTCGGCGGCCCGGCCGCCGAAAACCACGACCTCGAGTCGGCGCTGGGCGCGAAGACCCCGCTGGCGATCGGGGTCGTCCTCGGCCTCGGCTTCCTGCTCCTGCTCGTCGCCTTCCAGGCGCCGCTGATCGCGGCGATCGGCGTGCTCACCAACCTGCTCGCCACCGGCGCCGCCTTCGGGGTCGCGACGCTGATCTTCCAGGACGGGCACCTCTCCGGCCTGCTCGGCTTCGAGTCGCAGGGCTACCTCGACGCCTGGGGGCCGATCTTCTTCTTCGCGATGATCTTCGCGATCGCGATGGACTACACCGTCTTCCTGCTCTCCTCGGCACGCGAGCACTGGGAGGGGACGGGAGACGCGCGCGAGGCGATGATCGGCGGCCTCGCCCACTCCGGCCGCGTGATCCTCGCCGCCGGCGCGGTGATGGTCGCCGTCTTCTTCACCTTCGCCCTCTCCGGGCCGCTGCCGCCGAAGGAGATGGGCGTGATCCTCGGCGTCGCCGTGCTGCTCGACGCCTTCCTCGTGCGGCTGACCCTGCTGCCGGCCTTCCTGCGCCTCGCCGGGCCGGCAGCCTGGTACCTGCCTTCCTGGCTCGACCGCATCCTGCCCCGCGTCCACTTCGGGCACGGGGAGGCCGGCGGCGGCCCGCCGTCCGACCCGGACCGCGAGACGAGCGAGGCGGCGCCGATGACCGCCGGGCGGCGCTAGTCGGAGAACTCGACCCGCTCGATCTTCTGCTCGGCCAGCGGCCGGTCGGCGCCGTCGGTCTCGGTCTTCTCGATCGCGTCCACCGTGTCCATCCCCGCGGTGACCGTGCCGAACACGGTGTGCTTGCCGTCGAGCCACGGGGCCGCCCCGGTGGTGACGATGAAGAACTGCGAGCCGTTGGTGTTCGGCCCGGCGTTGGCCATCGCCAGCGCCCCGCGAACGATCTTGTGCTCGTTGATCTCGTCCTCGAATTCGTACCCCGGCCCGCCCCGGCCGGTTCCCTCCGGGCAGCCGCCCTGGATCATGAAGTCAGGGATGACCCGGTGGAAGATCAGCCCGTCGTAGAAGCCGTCGGCGGCGAGCTTGCGGAAGTTCTCGACCGTCTTCGGGGCGTCGGAGTCGTGCAGTTCGATCACGATCTCCCCGGCATTGGTCTGCAGCGTTGCCTGTGACATGGCCGCTCACCCTAGACGATCACCTGGGTCCCCTGACCCGCACGGTGACCGGCCGCGAGACGCCCGGCGCGTAGGGCCAGCGCTCCTCGGCCAGCGCCACCGCACGCAGTCGGATCCGGGCGCTGCCGGTGACGTAGCGGAAGCGGTAGCCGGCGCGGAAGCGACCGCTGTGGTCGCTGCGCGTGACGAGCACCGGGCGCCAGACCCGCGCCTCGCGCTCGTAGTACTGGATCGCGACCAGCTTGCCGCGGCGCGGCAGCGGCGCGCCGCGGTCGCGAACCCGTCCGCGCAGATGCAGGCGGCCGCCGGTGCGCAGCGCCCGCGGCGAGGCATTGAGCGTGAGCGCGCCGCGCACGCGCAGCGCCAGCGCCGGGCGCCGGGCCGCGGAGAGGCCGGCGTCGCCGCGGTAGACGACGGTGACGCGGCGCGAGGGGCCGGGGCGCAGCGCCAGCTTGAAGCCGCCGCGACGGCCCGTCTTGACCGACTCCACCCGGCGCCTGCTCAGCGCCCCGCGCGAGGGCCGCGAGACGATCCGCAGCCGGCGCCCGGCCAGTCCGGCGCCGTCGGCGTCGAGCAGGCGCCCCGAGAGCGTCGCGCCGGCGCCGAAGGGGACCGTCACCCGCTGCCCGCGGCGCTTGCGCCAGCGCAGCTTGGCGAAGAGCCGGGTCTTCGCGCGCGCCCTGGGCGCGCTCCGGTGCCGCGCCCCGCCATCGCCGCCGCCGCCCGCCGGGCGACTCGGGGCAACCGGCGGCGGCACCTTGCGCAGCGCCATCTCGGTGCCATCGACCCGGCGCGTGGTGATGGCGCTGTTGCCGGCGCCGTCGCTCGCCCTTGCGCGGAATACGTAGGTGCCCGGGCCGAGGTCCGGTGGCATCGCGCCGACCAGCTGTCCCTCGCCCGCCTTCTCGCCGGCGCGCAACTGGGTCGGCAGCTCGAGCCAGCGATCGCCGTTGAGCCGCCGGTACTCGATCTGCCCGCCGGCCGGTCCGGAATGGGCGTCGCTCACTTCCGCGCCGATCGTCTTCGGGAGCTCAGAGCTGGTCTTCTCGGCGACCGGCTCGAAGGCGACTCCGGGCGGCACGTCGTCGAGCCGCAGCGTCCGCGCGACCGCCGAGCCGGAGTTGCTGTTGCCGGCTTCGTCGCGCAGCCAGAGGCGGAAGCTGTAGACGCCGGGTCGGGGGACCGTGCGATCGGCGATCGCGGCGATGTCCCGCCCGCCGGCGAACTGCACGCCGGTGTCGAAGCCCGCAGGCCCGGTGATCCGCCAGTAGGCCCCCCAGATCGGGCTGGCCGGGCCCTGGTCTGGATTGCTCCAGGAGAAGTCGAAGTTGTCGATCCGACGCCAGCCCTCGCCGCCGGCGAGGGTGAGGTTGCGCGGGTGCGCCGGCGGGTTGTTGTCGATCCCGACCGTCTGCTCGCCCGTGCAGGCGACGTTGCCGGCGAAGTCGGTCGAGCAGTGGCGCAGGCGATGGCTTCCGTCGCTGAAGCGGGTCGTGTCGATCGTCGCCCCGTCGGCGCCGTGGCGGTCGCAGGGCTTCATCCGCGCGCCCCACCAGGAGCCGCCGACCATCGCCATCGAGCAGGGGTACTCGTGCAGGTCGATACGGCTCCCGTCGAGGGTCGTCTCGCCGAAACGGATGCCGCTGCCCTCGTCGATTCCCGAGAACCCGACCGACTGCGAGCCGCGGCGCCAGCCCCCCTCGGTCAGCGGGCCCCAGATCCAGGCGCCGGGCCCGATGTCGTCTCGAATCGTGATCGCCAGCTCGCGGACGGCCGACCAGGACTGGGGATCGAGCGAGCACCACTTGCTCTCCCCTCGCGCGCAGAGCAGCCGGTCCTCCAGCGCCGGCTGCGGCGTGTTCAGGTCGGCGACGAAGCTGCGCTGGGTCGTGTCGGTGCTCGCCGCCCGCAGGAAGGGGGCGAAGCCGCCGTTCCAGGTCCCGGCGCCGACCCGCTGCTCCATGCCGTCGTGGAGGGCGTGCCACCAGATGCCGCTGACGCGGGCGATGCCGGTCCCCGGCGGCGCCTCCCAGCGCCAGCGGGCGAAGCGGGTGCCGGAGACCGTCCCACCGCCCCTGGTGAAGCTCTTCATGTGCGCGCCGTCGCCGTTCCCGCACCAGGCGTCCTGGCGGAACTTGGCGCCGCCGGTGCTGTCGGCCCAGCTCGCATCGGCATCGACGCCCCAGCCGCACTGCGCCACCGTGTACTCGGCCGCGCTCGCCTCGCGCGCCGCCAACAGCAACAGGGCAAGCGCCAGCGCCACCCCCATCGCCACGATTCGTGCCAACCCGGCCCGCCGTGCTCCCGACATCGCTCCTCCTCCGATCGACTTGCAGATGGAGGTCCAAGGGCACAGCGGCGCGTTCTCTCCCCCCTGCGGACGGATGTCGAGCGCGCTTTGCGAGAATGAATCGCGATGCCGCTGCCGAGCCAGGAGCAGATAACCGAGAAGCTTCGCGCCGTGATCGACCCCGAGCTGCGCCGCTCGATCGTCGAGCTGGGCATGGTCCGCTCGATCGAGGTCAAGGACGACGGCAGGGTCGAGGTCGTCGTCTCATTGACCACGGCCGGCTGCCCGATCCGCTCGCACTTCGAACAGGCCGTCGCCCAGCAGGTCTCCTCGCTCGACGGCGTCACCTCGGTCGCCGTCGGCTTCGACGTCCTCTCCGACGAGGAGAAGGGCAACCTGCAGCAGACCCTCGGCCGCGGCAAGCTGCCCGAGGGCGCCCTCGCCCAGGTCAAGAACGTGATCTGCGTCGCCTCCGGCAAGGGCGGCGTCGGCAAGTCGACGATGACCGCCAACCTGGCTGCGGCGCTGACCGCGGAAGGCCACGCCGCCGGCGCGCTCGACTGCGACGTCTACGGCTACTCGATCCCGCGCATGCTCGGCGTCAACCGCAAACCGGAGGTCGATGCCGAGCGCAAGATCCTGCCGCTCGATGGCGCCGGCGGGGTCAAGGTGATGTCGATCGGCTTCTTCGTCGAGGAGAACTCGGCCGTCGTCTGGCGCGGGCCGATGCTGCACAAGGCGATCCAGCAGTTCCTCGAGGACGTCGCCTGGGGCGAGCTCGAGTACCTGCTGCTCGACCTGCCGCCGGGCACCGGCGACGTCTCGATGACGCTCTCGCAGCTGCTCCCGCAGGCCAAGTTCGTGCTCGTCACGACGCCGCAGCCGGCCGCGCAGACGGTAGCCAAGCGCGCCGCCGACATGGCGGTCAAGTTCGACCTCGAGCTGCTCGGCGCGATCGAGAACATGTCCGGCTTCACCACGCCCGACGGCGAGCGCCTGACGATCTTCGGCGAGGGCGGCGGCCAGCTGCTCGCCGACGAGCTCGACATCCCCATGCTCGGCAAGGTGCCGCTATCGGAGCCGCTGCGCGAGCACGCCGACAACGGCACGCCGCTGGTCACCGCCCAGCCCGACGCGCCCGCCTCGCAGGCGATCCGCCAGGCCGCCCGCGGCATCGTCGCCGCGACCCCGCAGGAGCTGCCCGTCCTGCAGGCAACCCCGGCCCCGGCCGAAGCTCCCGAAATCGGCGGCACCCCCCTGCCCGTGGTTCAGGGCGGGGCGGGCGCCTAACGCCAGAGCGCGCTCAGCTCCCGCACTCGGCCGCGATCGGCACGCGCCGCGTGAGGCTCTCGCCTTCCTGGCTCGTCAGACGCACGTTGGCGACCGCCGGCGTCCGGCAGATGTCGCGGCTGAGCACGAGGTAGCCGCTCTTGCCGCCGTCGAGGCTGAGCTCGAACGCATCGAGCGGGATGTCGGGGACGTCGTCGACGGTCGCCTGGATCCGCTGGCCGGCGACCTCGATCCGGCCGCGCAGGATCACCTCGGCGCCGCCGCCGCTCAACACGTACGCAGGCTTGGGCAGGCCGCCGGACCCGCTGACCGCGTAGACCGGCCCGGTCAGGGGGGCGTCGTAGGCGGGACTGAGCGCGCGCGCCTCGCCCATCCGCTGGCGGCCCTCGCAGCGTTTGTCCTCCAGCTCGCTCTCGCTGCAGAGGTTGCCGAGCGCGGTCTGGTCGGCCAGGATCGCGGTCGGCAGCGTGATCTCCGCCGAGCGGATGTTGGCGTCGCCGCGGCGCGTCGTGAGCTCGATGTCGAGCCGGGGCTTGTCCGTGCGAGCGCTCCCGCCCTCCGCCTCGATCGCCACCCGCGGTGCGAACGGCTCCGTCGCGGCCTGCCGATCCGAGGAGTCGCCACCGCAACCGGCGACGCTGAGAGCGACGACGCCGGCGAGCGCCGCCGCACAGATGCGGGGGCAGATAGTCATCGGGGATGTATAGCTAACGCAGGGAGCGGCGCAGCAGCACGACCACCGCAACCGAGAGCGCGGCCAGCCAGAGCAGCGCCACCAGCAGCGGCCCGGTCGCCTCGAAGCCCTGCGAGAAGGCGCCGTCGATCAGCACCCGGGTCGGCCCGTATCCCGGCAGCAGCGTCGCCCATCCCTGCGGGTCGCCGTCGAAGAACATCGGGTTCTGGGCGACGCCGATGTCGAGCATCGGCAGGAAGAACATCAGGTAGGCGCCGCCCAGCCGCCCGACCAGCGCCCCGGCGATGGCGCCGATCAGGCCGTAGATCAGCCCCGCGAGCAGGTTGCCCACGACGAACGGCCCCCACGACTCGGGGATGTAGTCGATCGCCGTGACGGCGAACGAGACCGCCAGCACGATCAGCGTCGCGCTGACCATCACCGCCAGTCGGGGAGCGATCGCCTCGCCGGGGCTGTAGCCGGCGAGCACCAGGCGGCGGTCGGTCTCGAGCGCCGACTGGACGACGAAGAGCCCGATCAGCCCGGCGAGGAAGCCGACGGTGATCGGGACCATGATCGCGCCGTGGATCTCGCGCATCGTGGTGAGGATCTGCTCGCCGCCCGGCAGGGTGATCAGGCGCGGGTTGGGCTCGGTGATCGCGAAGCTCCAGCTGATGAAGAGGAAGGGGACGGCGACGAGCAGGACCAGCAGCAGCGGGCGGCGCAACTGCTCGCGGAAGCCCATCCGGGTCGCGATGGCGGCGCGCCCGTTCACGCCGACCTCGGTCGGGCGGAGAGCCAGAAGGCGGTGGCCGCCAGCGCCAGGGCGCCGAGGGTGATCAGGCCGACCGCGATCCAGTCGCTGACCGGCGAGCCCATCCCGGCCCCGGCGTCGATCAGCACGTCGGCCGCCTTGCGGGTCGGCATGACCTGAGCGATGCCGCCGCTGTCGCTCATCCCTGGGCCGGAGAAGGCGTCGATCAGGAAGATGAAGGCGACGGTCAGCGAGCCCTCCAGGGCGCCGGAGACGAAGGACCCGACCAGGGTGCCGATGCCGATATAGGTGAGGGAGAAGATCAGGATCGCGACGAAGGTGTGGGCGGGGTGGGCGATCCCGGCGCTGAGCAGGAGGGCGAGGAAGGCGACGACGCTGATCAGCACACCGAGCACGACCGAGGCGAAGATGCGCCCCACCGCGACGCGGGACGCGCCCATCCCCGCCAGCGCCAAGCGGCGGTCGGCCTCGCGCGAGGAGGAGATCTGGAAGAAGCCGAGTGCGCCGGCGAGGAAGGCCGCCGCCCAGCCGGCGCCGAGGGCGCTGGCCGAGTCGCCGGCGACGGAGCCGCCCAGCGCCGAGGCGAACTCGCCCAGCACCGAGGCCGAGGCGAGGACGAAGAGTGCCGGGATCACGATGAGCAGGACCAGGGTCAGCCGCGCCCGCAGGTGCTCGCGCAGGAAGTCGGCGCCGCTGAGCGCGATCGCGCTCACGATTCCACGCACCTCCCGTCGCGCAGCTCGTAGATGCGGTCGAGGCGCTCGCGCTCGGAGAGGAAGTGGGAGACGATCAGGATGCCCATGCCCTCGTCGCGCCGCCGCTCGCTCATCTCCCAGAAGCGCAGATAGGTCTCCCAGTCGAAGCCCGAGTAGGGCTCGTCGAGCAGCAGCAGATTGGGCGAGTGCATCAGGGCCAGCGCCAGGTTGAGCTTCTGGCGGGTTCCGCCGGAAAGATCCTCGATCCGGTAGTTGCGGTAGCGCTCGAATTGCAGCTCGTCGAGTAGGTCGCTGCTTGCCCTCCCTGCCGCGGCAGGGTCGAGCGCATAGGCGCGGGCGAACAGCTCGAAGTGCTCGGCGACGGTGAGCTTCTCCCACAGCAGCGGGATCTGCGGGCAGTAGCCGAGCTTGCCGTCCAGCTCCACGGGCCCGGCGTCGCGCTCCAGCAACCCGACGATCACCTTCATCAGCGTGCTCTTGCCGGAGCCGTTCTCGCCGACCAGGCCGACCAGCTCGCCGCGGCGGACCTCGAGGCTCGCCCCTTTCAGCACCTCGATCCGGCGCCGTCGCGGCGGCACGCCGCGGCGAAAGCCCTTCTCGACTCCCTCGGCGCGCAGTATCGGCCCGGTACCCGTCATCGGCTTGACAGTAATACCCTGGGGGGGTATTGTCAATCCCGTGAAGACCGCAACCCCGACTCGGGGATACACCGCAAGCAAGGAGCAGCTGATCACCCGCCTCTCCCGCATCGAAGGCCAGCTGCGCGGGGTCCGCAAGATGGTCGAGGAGGACCGCTACTGCATCGACGTGGTGACTCAGGTCAGCGCCGTGCAGGCGGCGCTCGACAAGGTCGCGCTCGGCCTGCTCGACGGACATGCGCGCGTCTGCATGCAGGGCGAGGATGGCTCCCCCGCCGACCCCGACGAGGCAGTCGACGAGCTGATGGGCGCGGTGGGGCGCCTGCTGCGCCGCTGAGGTCGTTGGACGCCATGGCCGAGATCCTCGTCTCGATCGCCGGAGTCGCCGTAATCGCCGGCCTGGCGCGCTTCTTCTTCGGCCCGCGCGAGGCGCGCGGGGCCGAGCTGCGCGACGGTCGCCAGGAGGTCGAGATCGCCGTCAAGGGCGGCTACTCGCCGAACTTGATCCGCGTCCGCGAGGGCGTGCCGCTGCGCCTCGTCTTCGACCGCCAGGAGACCGGCGACTGCACGTCGCGTGTCGTCTTCCCCGACTTCGGCGTGACCGGCTCGCTGGCGCCCTTCGCCCGCACCTCGGTCGAGTTCACCCCCGACCGCAGCGGCGAGTTCGGCTTCGCCTGCGGGATGAACATGGTCCACGGGACGCTGCTGGTGGAGTCGGGTGAGGGCGACGCAAACGGTCACGGCAACGGCAGCGGAGCGGTTTTGGCCGAGACCGCGCCACCCCCGGACGAGCCGGGTTGCGCTTCCTGCGAGCCGGGCGGCGACGAGGGTCAGGGGGCCGAGGAGGCGGCCCGGCGGGAGGAGCTCTCAGACCTCAGCCGCCGCACGGCGCTCGGGGCCTTGCTGACCGCGCCGGTGCTGATCGCCTCGATGGCGTCGGACCTGTTCGGCGCGACCTGGGTGCCCGAGATCCTGATGGACCACTGGATCCAACTCGCCCTGATTGCCCCGGTGATGGTCTACGCCGGCTGGCCGATCCATCGCAGCGGCTGGCTCGCGCTCGCCCACCGCAGCGCCGAAATGAACACGCTGATCGCGGTCGGCACCGCGGCGGCCTTTGGCTACAGCCTGGTCGCCACCGTCGCGCCCGGCCTCCTGCCCAGCGACCTGCGCGACGTCTACTACGAGACGGTTGGGGTGATCATCACGCTGATCCTGCTCGGCCGCCTGATCGAGGTGCGGGCCAAGGCGGGCACCGGCGAGGCGATCCGCAAGCTGATCGGCCTGCAGCCGAACACCGCCCGCGTCGTCCGCGAGGGCGGCGAGGAGGAGGTGCCGGTCGAGCAGGTGGTACCCGGCGACGTGATCGCGGTGCGGCCGGGCGAGAAGGTGCCAGTCGACGGCGAGGTGGTCGAGGGACGCTCGACCCTGGATGAGTCGATGGTCACCGGCGAGTCGCTGCCGGTCAGCAAGGAGGCCGGCGACACGGTGATCGGCGCCACGGTCAACGGCACCGGCGCCTTCCGCTTCCGCGCCACCGGGGTCGGGGCGGACACGATGCTGGCCCAGATCGTCCGCCTGGTCGAGCAGGCGCAGGGCTCCAAGGCGCCGATCCAGCGTGTCGCCGACAAGGTCGCCGGCTACTTCGTCCCGGCGGTGATCTTCATCGCGATCGCCACCTTCGTCGTCTGGTTCGACTTCGGCGCCCCGCCGCAGCTCACCTTCGCCCTCGTCTCCGCGGTAGCGGTCCTGATCATTGCCTGCCCCTGTGCGCTGGGCCTGGCGACGCCGCTCTCGATCATGGTCGGCACCGGCAAGGGGGCGGAGAGCGGTGTGCTGATCCGCTCGGCCGAGGCGCTCGAGGCCGCCCATCGCCTCGATGCGATCGTGCTCGACAAGACCGGCACGATCACCCGCGGCGAGCCGGCGCTGACCGACGTGGTGGTGCTGGAGGGCTCCGGCGAGGACGAGCTGCTGCGGCTCGCCGCCGCGGCCGAGCGCTCCTCCGAGCACCCGCTGGCGCGCGCCGTCCTCACCGGCGCCGAGGAGCGCGGGCTCTCTCTGCCCGAGGGGAGCGAGTTCAATTCGGTCACGGGTCAGGGCCTGCGGGCTGAGGTGGACGGCCGCGAGCTGCTCGTCGGCACGCGGCGGCTGCTCGGCGAGTCGGGGGTCGAGACGGCGCCGCTGGAGCCGGCTGCAAGTGCGCTCGAGGCCGAGGGCAAGACCGCGATCCTCGTCGCGCTCGACGGCGCCCCGGCGGGCGTCCTCGCCGTCGCCGACACGGTCAAGCCGGACTCGGCGGAGGCGATCAGCGCGCTTCGCAAGCTTGGCCTCGAAGTGGTGATGATCAGCGGCGACAACGCCCGCACCGCCGAGGCGATCGCGGCCCAGGTAGGGATCGAACGCGTGCTGGCCGAGGTGCTGCCCTCCGACAAGGCGCTCGAGGTCCGCCGGCTGCAGGACGAGGGCAAGCTGGTGGCGATGGTCGGCGACGGGGTCAACGACGCCCCCGCGCTGGCCCAGGCTGACGTCGGGATCGCGATCGGCACCGGCACCGACGTGGCGATCGAGGCCGCCGACGTGACCCTCGTCTCCGGCGAGCTGGGTGGCGTCCCCTTGGCGCTCTCGCTGAGCGGGGCGACGATGCGAAACATCCGCCAGAACCTCGGCTTCGCCTTCGGCTACAACACGATCGGCATTCCGATCGCGGCCGGCGTCCTCTACCCCTTTATCGGCCTGCAGCTGAGCCCGATGATCGCCGCCGCGGCGATGGCCGCCAGCTCGCTCTCAGTCGTCGGCAACGCCAACCGCCTGCGGCGCTGGCGACCCCAGGGCAAGTAGGGGCGAGCGCTCAGGCGCCCGTGGAGCGCGGGGCGACGCGGGCACTCAGCGTGCGCCCCGCCCAGGCGATGAAGCCGAGCGAAACGAGCAGGGCGAGGCCGAGCTCGACAGTGCCGAGGAAGGGATCGCCGTGGGCCGGCGGCGGACTGGCGACGCTTTCGCCGCCTTCGCCCGTGCTCGACGGGCCACCGCTGGCGGCCGAGCCCTCCGATGCCCCCTCCTCCTCCCCTTCGTGGGCGAGCGCCAGGTCCGGCAGCGCCGCGAAGGCAAGGAGGGGAATCGACGCCGGCCAGGCGCCGGCGGCGAACGCCCGGGCCCACGCGGGCGCGCGGTAGGGCACGCCGCGCACGGTCAGCCCGCGCATCGCGTAGGCCGCGAGCGCGATCAGGCCGAGCTCGGCCAGCATCGCCAGCACGCCGTAGGCGTTGATCCAGTCGCCCTGATGGTCGGCCATGCCGGGCAGCGGCAGGATGCGGCTGATCGCGTAGCCCACGAGCGCTCCCAGGCAGAGCACCGCGGCCGCGACCCAGGCGAGGCGCACGGCGCTCGCCGGGGCGCGAACGAGCGCCGCCGCGAGGCAGATCGTCGCGCCGATCAGGGCGATGAAGCCGAGGGCGATCAGCCACAGGCCCTCGTCGATCTTGTGCGAGAGGTCGAGCAGGTGGGCGTAGCCGACGATCACGAGCAGCACGACGCCGGCGAAGCGCGCCGCCGCGTCGCCTGCCGAGATCCGTTCTTGTCCGCGCAGGTCCCTGTTCACGACGCCTCAATCAACCCCAATGCGACCGACAACCGGGGGACGCGTCCAGGCGGGTGCGGACACAAGGCCCGCGCGCTCAGACCTTGCTCTTGTAGTACTCGGCGTTGATCTCCGCGTATTTCGCCCACTCGGCCGGGAGCTGGTCCTCGGCGAAGCAGGCGTCGACCGGGCAGGCCTCGACGCAGGCATCGCAGTCGATGCACTCGTCAGGATCGATGTAGAGCATCTCGACCGAGTCGTAGTCGGGCTCGTCCGGGGTCGGGTGGATGCAGTCCACGGGACAGACCTCGACGCACGAGTTGTCCTTGGTCCCTATGCACGGCTCGGCGATGACGTAGGTCATTCGAAGCTTTTCTCCTGGGTCGTCTTTGCGGTGCCTGGCCGGAGCATAGGCGCCCCCGCCAAGCGCGAGCGGACATTTTAGGGATTGCATGGGCGCGTGTGGCGCCGCGGGGTCTTTAGGGTTCAACCATGCTGCTGTTGACGGGGGCGACCGGAAGCATCGGCTCGAGATTGCTGCCGATGCTGCTCGAGCGGGGCGAGGACGTGCGCTGCCTGGTGCGCGAGC
>Ga0210101_1000120_pt1 | contig 26745 bp, 34 predicted proteins | sample Muzzi_PWC_D1_FD_185534 | JGI IMG/M metagenome (GOLD analysis project Ga0210101, IMG submission 185534) | Wetland microbial communities from San Francisco Bay, California, USA, that impact long-term carbon sequestration - Muzzi_PWC_D1 (SPAdes) | ecosystem: Environmental > Aquatic > Marine >... | reverse complement strand
AAACGGCGAGCACCGCCGAGCGCGGCCGAAACACCGGATCGCTCACGAGATCTTGCCCTCGTCGCTCATCGTCGGGGTGTTGACACCGTTTCGGGTGCGGGATCGGCGTTACTCACCGATCTAGGTCTGAGAGGGCGCACGGCCAAGCGCGGTCGACCTTTGAGTCGCTATGCGGTTCAAACCTCTACCGCGCTTGCGTCTCAGCAAGTCTTCCTGGCGCCGGTCATCGCATTCCACGCCCGGCCGAGCGAGAAGTCGGCCGCGACGCGGAAGACGCCCGGGCGGGTGGCGTGGGCCACCGTCCAGCTGCCGTGGCGGACGAGGCAGCCCTGGCCACGGGGGATCGACCAGTAGGGAGTGAAGGCAAGGCGAACGAGGAACCTGCCGGGCCGGGCGACGTCGAGGGCGAAACCGTCGTGGCCGGCGCGCAGCAGACGTGCGGCGCCGCCGTCCAGCGGCTGCATCAAGGGTGCCGGATCGCGCACCTCGTACACCCGCCAGTGGGCATCCCTCCAGCGTGGCTCCAGGTAGGCCGGGGCGCCGAGGATCAGCCGCCGCTCCGCAACCGAGGAGTAGTCGAGCGGCGCGTCGGGCAGCGCCACGTAGCGGATCGCGTTCTCGTGCAGCCAGCGACCGTAGGCGCGGGCGGTCAGCCGGCGGTCGTCGCCGTAGAAGATGCTGTCGCGGGTGGTGTCGAGCTGCCGCAGCCAGCCGCGCGCCAGTTCGAATCCGGGCGCCAGGTAAGCCGACTCCCAGTGGTTGGCGGTCGGGGGCACCTCGATCCGCGCGGCGCGGCCGCCGTGGTCGCGCAGCCAGCCGGCGAGCGGCTGGAAGTAGGCCGGGGTCGTCGAGGGATCGTCGACGCTGCGAGCGATCTGGCTGACGCTCGCGGTCAGCTGCCAGTAGAGGCCGCCGGCCATCGTCACCGCGAGGACGAGCACCGAGAGGCGCGAGAGACGTGGCCGGCGGGCGAGGATCACCGCGGCGAGGACCGGCCCGCCGAACAGCGCTCCCAGCCGCACCGCGTTGCCGCCCACCGGGTTCGGCACCAGCCAGAGCGCGGTCGATGCGATCAGGTAGGCGGCTATCACGCGGCGGAGGCGGCGCTCCTCGCCGGCGAGGCCGCGGGTGACGATCAGCGCCCCGCCGCACCACAGCGGGATCGCCAGGTAGGAGGAGAAGGCGAAGGGGAACTGGCCGGAGCCCGGGAAGAGCAGGTTCGGGACGAGGGTCAGGGCGAGGGCGACGAACGCTGCCCAGGCCGCTTGCCCGCGGACCCTGTCGGGGAGGCGGTGTCCGGCTCGGCGCCACCCACCGAGGAAGCGCCTTGGATCGACCTCCGGCTCCCAAACGCCGGCCAGCAACACGCCGGCCAGGAAGACCGCCGCCACCGGGCTGGAGAGGGCGCAGGCCGCCGCCACAAGAAAGGCAAGCGGGGAGCGACCCACTTGGAGGGCTCGCAGCGACGCGAGGCCGAAGGCGACGCCGAGCGCAAAGGTCAGCTGGCCGTCGGCGAGCAGGGTCACCACGCCGGCCGCGAACCAGAGGGTCGCCGGGCGTGCCGCCTCGCCCCAGCGGTCGCGGACCAGGCGGTCGAAGAGGTAGGAGGAGGCGACGACGGCCAGCGTGCCGACCAGGCGCGGGCCGAGCAGTGCCGCCAGCGGCGGGAAGAGGACGCTGTAGGTGAGGGTGTAGTGGCCGCCGTACCAGCTGCCGTTCCAGATCGCCAGGCCGGCGCGCTGGAACAGCTCGGTGCGGAAGACCTGCGCGGCGAGGTCGCCGACCGGCGGGGCCCAGGCGAGCATCGCGGCGGCGAGCGCGGCGCTGAGCGCCACCGCCGGAAGCCAATCGGGTCGAAGTGACTTTGACTGGGCCATGGGGCGGGCGAAGGGGAGGATAGACCTGCGGCCTGCAACGATTTCAAGGGTGAGCGCGGAACTCCTGGTTGTCCGCAGCGGCCTCGTCCCCTACGCGGAGGCGGGCGCGACCCAGCGGCGCCTGGCGGCGGCGAGGCAGCGCGAGGAGATCCCCGACCTGCTGTGGCTGCTCGAGCACCCGCCCGTCTACACCCGCGGCCGTCGAGCCGGCCCCGACGAGCTGCCGATGGGGGCCGAGTGGTACGAGATGCAGGGGGTCGAAGTCCACGACACCGACCGCGGCGGGCGGGTGACCTACCACGGGCCGGGCCAGCTGGTCGCCTACCCGATCGTCTCGCTGCGACCGTTCGGCGACGACGTCCAGGAGTACGTGCGGCGACTCGAGCGGGTGGCGATCGAGGCGCTGGCGCAGCACGGGGTCGAGGCCCAGACGATCGAGGGGCTGACCGGGGTGTGGACCGAGGGCTCGCCGCCGCCGACCGGCGCGGCGCGCAAGATCGGCTCGATCGGCGTGCACGTCAGCCGCGGGGTCACCACCCACGGGCTGGCGGTCAACGTCAACAACGACCTGCAGCCGTTCGACTGGGTGGTGGCGTGCGGGATCGAGGGGGCGCGGCCGACCTCGCTGGGGCGCGAGCTGGGGTCCGAGCAGGATCTCGGCGCCTTCGCCGCGACGGTGGCGGAGCGATTCGGCGCGGTCTACGGCCGCAAGCCGCTGCCGACCGAGCTTGCCGCGCTGGGACTCGACACCGCTAGGCTCGGGGTGCGATGAGCGAGACCGCCGAGCGCCCCCACGCAACCCGCTCCCGGGCCAAGCCGGGCGGGGCCGCCGTTCAGGACGACGGCGCGGTCCCCTTCCGCCGCGCTCGCAAGCCGCCCTGGCTGAAGGTGCCGGCCCCCGGCGGGCCGACCTACCGGCGGCTGAAGGCGGAGATCGGCAGCGAGGGACTGCACACCGTCTGCGAGGAGGCGAACTGCCCCAACGTCGGCGAGTGCTGGGAGCGCGGCACGGCGACCTTCATGATCCTCGGCGACGTCTGCACCCGCCGCTGCGGCTTCTGCAACGTGAAGACCGGGGTGCCGAGCTGGAACGACCCGCTGGAGCCGCTGCGGGTCGCCAACCAGGTGAAGCGGATGGGGCTGCGCCACGCGGTGGTCACCTCGGTCGACCGCGACGACCTGCCCGACTACGGGGCGGGCGCCTTCGTCGGCACGATCCGCTCGATCCGCATGCAGGCACCGGGCTGCAAGGTCGAGGTTCTGACGCCCGACTTCCGCGGCCAGGAGATGCCGCTCGCCAAGGTGATCCACGAGCGGCCCGACGTCTTCAACCACAACGTCGAGACGGTGCCGCGGCTCTACCCGAAGGCGCGCCGCGGCTCGGATTTCCTGCGCTCGGCCCGCGTCCTGCGGACGGCGAAGGAGATCGGCGGCGGCGGGGTGGTCACCAAGTCGGGGCTGATGGTCGGCCTGGGCGAGTCCTTCGAGGAGCTGCTCGAGGCCTTCGGCATCCTCCGCGAGCACCGCGTCCAGGTGCTGACGGTCGGCCAGTACCTGCGCCCGACCGAGAACCACCTGCCGGTGGAGCGCTACTGGCACCCGGAGGAGTTCGAGGCGCTCGAGAAGGCCGCCTACCAGCTCGGCTTCGAGTCGGTGGCTTCGGGGCCGCTGGTGCGCAGCAGCTACCACGCCGACCGGCACCTGCCGGAGCCGGTGGCGGCGGCAGGTTAGCCGCCGCGCGCAGCGCCTAACTCCACAGCGTCCGCAGCACCCGCAGCGAGTTCTGCGAGGCGATCAGCTCGGCGGCGGCCCCGTAGCGGTCGACCAGCGCCTGCTCGAGGAACCTCAGGTCGGCCATCGACTCGAGCCCCGACATGGTCGGCTTGATGAAGCCGTCGAAATCGGTGCCGAGCGCGATGTGCTCGTAGCCGCCGGTCACCGCGGCGATCCGGTCGATGTGCTCGAAGATCACCTCGAGCGATTGCTCGAAGGTCCGGGTGTGGGAGCGCCGGATGCCGTCGTTGAGCTGGTGCTGGGCCATGATCAACCCGACCAGGCCGTTGCGCTCCTTGATCCGCAGCAGGGTCTCCTCGTCGTGCATGTAGTCCTGCTTGCCGAAGCGGTAGCCGGCGTGGGTCGAGACGATCGGCATCCGGCGCTCCGGATCGAGCCGGTCGAGCAGGGTGCAGGTCTCGCGGATCGCCGCCGGGTCCATGTGGCTGAGGTCGATCAGGATGCGGTTGCGGAGCAGAGCGCGCACCGCCGCCTCGCCGCGCCCCGGGAGCGGGTCCTCCCCCTTCTGCGGGAAGATGCACCGGTAGAGGCGGTCGCCGAGGAAGGGCAGCGCCGGCGCGTTGGTCGCAACCCGGCGGAAGAAGAGGTGGGCGACGGTGACGTAGGCGACGCCCCTGCTCGCCAGCGTGGCGCAGTTGGCTTCGATCTCCTCCTCGCTGTCGCCGAGGTGGAAGCCGCCCTCGACGCAGTGGACCAGCGCGGTCGCGCCGGCCGCCAGCGCAGCGTCCAGCTCCGCCCGGTCGTGCACGAGGCGAATCTGCGATCGGTCGTGTTCGGCCACCTCCGCCTCGACCGCCTCGAGGTCGTCGATCAGCCTGGGGAAGTACTCGGACTCCGGGGGCGCCTTGTAGGGCTTGCCGAGGTCCATCTCGTCGAGTGGGCGGAGCAGCACCGACATCGCCAGGCCGACGTTGCCCTCCCCGATCGACTCGGGGGTGATGCGGTACTCGCTCCACCAGTGGCGGTGGCTGGCGATCCGGCTGGCGATCGAGAGGACCAGCGCCCGGCAGCGATCCCGAAGCGTCGGCCGCCCGCGGACACTCCGCATCAGCTCCAACGAGGTGCGCGGGGTCAGGTCGCTCACCACTCTCATCGGATAGTGGGCGTGCCAGTCGGCGAGCATCGCGCCCACCCTAACGGGAGGCTGCCTGATAAGTCAGGCTAGCTCTAGTCGCTCGGGGTTGGCGGGGTCATAGACGACGTCGAGCCGCCGCCCCTGCTCGATGCGGCCGAGCCGCCCCGCCGAGAACTTGCGCTTCACCTGGAAGGGAACACCGGCCTTGGGCCGCACCTCCAGGGTCAGCTCGATCATCTGGTAGCCGGCGACCGAGCCGGGGGTGCCGGCCGCCTCGAGGATCGTCGCCTTGGCGCGGACGCTGCCGGGTGGAAGCCGGGGGCGACGGCGCGGCGCGTCGAGGTAGGCGAGCAGCGCGCCGCTCAGCCCGCAGCCGAGCGCCACCCCGATCGCCCCGCCCCGCGCCGCCTCGACCGGCGGGAAGAGCGCGAATATCGCCCCTACCAAGCCGATCGCGAGCAGCAGCAGGCCGATGACGAACACCTGACGAATCTACACCGAGCGGCATCCGGCGCGGTATGGTCGAGACACAAACCGGGGAAGGCAGGGTCCCCACACTCCAAGGAGAGAACCCAAGATGGGCATGTTCAAGGATATGAGGGACCTCAGCAAGACCGGCAAGAAGATGAAGAAGGAACGGGGCGGCAGCCTGAAGATGATGAAGGACGGCCTTTCGCAGGCCAACCAGGCGGTCCAGCAGGTGCAGGCCGACCAGGAGCTCGCCGAGAAGCTCGCCAACGAAGGGGTCGACGGCACCGCGACGATCGTCCAGATGCAGGCGACGGGCAAGCAGGTGAACATGCAGCCCGAGCTCCAGTTCGAGATGACGGTCGACATCGGCGGCAACCAGTCGAACGTCACCCACACCCAGGTCGTCTCCCCCGCCGTGATCGGCCAGCTCCAGCCCGGTGCCCAGGTCCCGGTCAAGGTCGACCCGAGCGACCACTCCCAGCTGATGATCGGCCTGGCTGGCTGACCCCGGCCGCAGAGAGGGGTGGCGGCCGAGCCCACGCCGCCTGGCAGGCGACCCGGGCTGACTATCGTTGGGGCGCGTGAGCCCAGCGCCCGCAGCCGCCGGCCGCAGCGGGATCGTCGCCCGCATCGCGGCCCGGGCGATCGCCCACCGTCGCCTCACCCTGCCCGCCTGGGTTCTCCTGCTGATCGCCGTGATGGCGATCAGCAGCGCGGTGGGGACCCGGCAGGCGACCAACTTCAGCCTGCCTGGGACCGACGCGCAGCAGGCGATCGACGTGCTGAGGCGCGAGTTCCCGGCCCAGGCGGGCGACTCCGACCAGATCGTCTTCCGCGCCCGCCGGGGTCGAATCGCGGCCCCGCGGATGCGCGCGCGGATCGAGCCGATGCTGCGCCGGGTCGCCGGCGCGCCGCACGTCAGCGGCGTCGTCAGCCCCTTCACGCCCGCCGGCTCCGGCGCCGTCTCGAGGGACGGCAGGATCGCCTTCGCCACGGTCGACTTCGACGAGCGGGCCAACCAACTCCCGAAGCCCTCGATCGAACGGGTGATCTCGCTCGCCGAGGGGGCTCGCTCGGCCGCTCTCCAGGTCGAGCTGGGCGGCCAGGCGATCGAGCAGACCGAGCAGCCCCCCTTCGGCTTCACCACCGCGATCGGAGTCATGGCCGCGGTGGTGGTGCTGCTGATCAGCTTCGGCTCGCTGGTCGCGATGGGCCTGCCGATCCTCACCGCGCTGCTCGGCCTCGGCACCGGGGTCGGGCTGATCGCGCTCTGCTCGCAGGCGGTCGACATGCCCGACTTCGCCACCGAGCTGGCGGTGATGATCGGGCTGGGAGTCGGGATCGACTACTCGCTGTTCATCGTCACCCGCTTCCGCGAGAACTACCGTCGCGGCGAAGACGTCGATGCGGCGACGATCGCGGCGATGGACACCGCCGGGCGGGCCGTAGTGTTCGCCGGCTGCACGGTGATCATCGCGCTGCTCGGCATGTTCGCGCTCGGCGTCAGCTTCCTCTACGGCGTGGCGCTCGCCGCTGCGCTCGCCGTTCTGCTCACCATGCTCGCCGCCCTCACGGTGCTGCCCGTCCTGCTCTCGCGCTTCGGCGGGCGGATCGGCCGCCGCCGGGCGCGGTCCGGCGGTGAGCTCGAGTCGCGGGCCGACGCCGCTCATAGCTGGTGGTCGCGCTGGGCCGCCTTCGTCGGCCGCCACCCGTGGCCGAGCGCGATCGTCGGACTGGCGCTGATGCTCGCCCTGGCGGCGCCCGTGCTGGGCCTGCGGCTCGCCGCCGGCGACGCCGGAAACGACCCGCCCGGCCAGACGACCCGCAAGGCCTTCGACCTGCTGGCCGAAGGCTTCGGCGAGGGCTTCAACGGACCGCTCCAGGTCGTCGCCGTGCTGCCGCGGCGCGGCGACGCAGCCGCCCTGGCGCGAATCGCGGCCGCCCTGCGGCGCCAGCCGGACGTAGCCTCGGTCGGGGCGCCGCAGCTGGCCCCGGACGGACGCACCGCCGTGCTGCTCGCCTACCCGCGCTCGGCGCCCCAGGACGAAGCCACGACCCACCTGGTCAACAACCTGCGCGATGCCGCCCTGCCGCCGCTGGAGGCCCGCACCGGCGCCACCGTCCTGGTCGCCGGCGTCACCGCGATCCAGATCGACTTCAGCCAAGTGCTGAGCGAAAAGCTGCCGCTGTTCATCGCGGTGGTCGTGGTGCTCTCGGCGCTGCTGCTGCTGATCGTCTTCCGCTCGCTGCTGATCCCCCTGCAGGCGGCGGCGATGAACCTGCTCTCGATCGGCGCCGCGCTGGGCGTCGTCGTGGCGGTCTTCCAGCATGGCTGGCTGGGCGGCTTCTTCGGCGTCGAGGCCGGGCCGATCGACTCCTTCATCCCGGTGATGCTGTTCGCGATCGTCTTCGGGCTCTCGATGGACTACGAGGTCTTCCTCGTCTCCCGCATTCACGAGGAGTGGACCCACCGGCGCGACCCCTCGGCAGCGATGGTGCGCGGGCTCGGCACGACCGGCCGGGTGATCACCGCGGCGGCGACGATCATGATCTGCGTCTTCCTCTCTTTCGTCCTGATCGACCAGCGCGTGGTGAAGATGTTCGGGCTCAGCCTCGCCGCCGCGGTCTTCCTCGACGCCTTCGTCGTGCGCAGCCTGCTCGTCCCCGCGACGCTGGCGCTCCTGGGGCGCTGGACCTGGCTGCTGCCCGGCTGGCTGGAGCGCCGCCTGCCCCACCTGGCGATCGAGCCGCCGGAGCGGGCAGCCGAGGTGGGAAGCGAGGCGTGATCGTGCGATCGGGCGATCGGGCATCTCCAGGGCGCTCGATGGAGCCAGCGGGACTCGAACCCGCGACCTCCCGGATGCAAACCGGACGCTCTTCCAGCTGAGCTATGGCCCCTCGCCTGTGAAGTGTAGGACCGCTCAGCGGACCACGGCGCGTTTGTAGCGGGCCACCGAGAGGGCGGCGAAGACCGCCGCGATGCCAAGCGACCAGAGGATCGCTCCCCAGATCGCGTCGCCGGCGGGGGCGCCGAGGAAGAGGGCGCGCATCGCGTCGACCGTCGTCGTGATGGGATTGACTTCGGCAAAGGCCTGGAGGGCGGCGGGCATCGAGTCGACCGGGACGAAGGCCGAGGAGACGAAGGTGAGCGGGAAGATGATGATGAAGCCGATCGACTGCGAGGCCTCCGGCGAGGACGCGGTGAGGCCGATGAAGGCGAAGACCCAGGAGAAGGCGTAGCCGAAGAGCAGCATCAGGCCGATGCCGGCGACGATCTTCGCGGCCGGCGCGCCGAACGAGAAGCCGGCCAGCAGGCCGACCGCGATCATGGTCGTCAGTGAGATCGTGTTGGTGCCGATGTCGGCGAGGGTGCGGCCGGCGAGCACCGCCGAGCGCGACATCGGCAGCGAGCGGAAGCGGTCGACCAGCCCCTTCCTCAGATCCTCGGCCAGGCCGAGGGCGGTGACGAAGCCGCCGAAGGCCATCGTCTGCACGATGATCCCGGGCATCAGGAAGTCGACGTAGTCGTAGCCCGGCGTCTCGATCGCGCCGCCGAAGACGTAGACGAAGAGCAGCACGAACATGATCGGCTGCACGGTGAAGGAGAGCAGCAGGTCGGGCGCCCGGGGGATCCGCAGGAGGCTGCGCTTCGCCAGCACCAGCGTGTCGGAGACGGTGTTGCGAAGGCCGGTCAGCGCGCCTCCGGAACCTCGCCTGCCTCGGTCTCGCCCTCGCCCTCGCCGGCCGCGTGCCCGGTCAGCGCCATGAAGACGTCGTCGAGCGTCGGCCGGTACAGCGATATGTCGTCGACCCCCACCCCTGCCTGGTCGAGCCGCCGCACCGCTGCCGTGATCGTCCCCGCACGCCGGCTGACCGGCACGCGGAGGGAGCCTTCGAGAACCATCGTCGGCCGCTCGGAGGCGATCGGATCCAGCGCGGCTGCGGCGGCATCGACCTGGCGCCGGTCCTCGAGGCTGATGTCGAGGCGCTCGCCGCCGACCTGGTCCTTCAGCTCGTCGGAGCTGCCCTCGGCGAGCATCCGGCCGTGGTCGATGACCGCAATCCGGTCGGCGAGGCGGTCGGCCTCGTCGAGGTACTGGGTGGTGAGCAGGACCGTGGTGCCGGCGGCGACCCGGTCCTCGATCGTCCGCCAGAGGCCGATGCGGCTGCGCGGGTCGAGGCCGGCGGTCGGCTCGTCGAGGAAGAGAACCGGGGGACGGGCAACCAGCGCCGCGGCCAGGTCGAGGCGGCGGCGCATCCCGCCCGAGTAGGTGCGGACGAGGCGGCCGGCGGCACCGGTGAGGTCGAAGCGCTCCAGCAGCTCGGCGGCGCGGCGGCGCGGTTCGGGCCTCGGCAGGTGGTAGAGGCGGCCGACCATCTCCAAGTTCTCGGCGCCGGTCAGGTTCTCGTCGACCGCCGCGTACTGGCCGGCGAGGCCGATCTTGTTGCGCAGGGCGGGCGCCTCGTTCACGACGTCGAGCCCGGCGACCCGGGCGCTGCCGCCGTCCGGCTGCAGCAGCGTGGTGAGGATGCGGACCGCGGTCGTCTTGCCGGCGCCGTTCGGCCCCAGCAGGCCGAGCACGCTGCCGGCCGGCGCCCGAAGATTGACCCCATCGAGAGCCCGCACGGCGCCGAAGGACTTGCGCAGGCCGCTTGCCTCTATGGCGGCGTCGGCGGCCATCGACGCCGCAATCTACCTTCCCGACCGCTGGAGATCAGTCGTCGAAATCGAAGTCCTTCGGCGGCTTCTGCTCGAACCACAGCTGGTCGTCCTCGGGAGCCTCCTCGAGGAAGTCGGGCGTCTCCTCGAGCACGTCCTCGTCCTGACGGCCTGCCGGGGGCTGGTCGGCCTCGGGCTCGTCTTCGCGCTCGTCTTCGGGCTGGGCCTCGCCCTCCCCGGCCTCGGCCGGCGCCTCCAGCGCCTGGTCCAGCTCGTCGGAGAGGCGCTTCTCGTCGAAGAAGTCGTCGGCGTCGTCCACCGGCTCCTCCTCTTCCTCCACCTCGCCGGCGCCGGGAAGCGGGTCGACCGGGGCGAGGCGCGGCTCCCCCATCTCCTCCTCGACCAGCTCGTCCTCGCTGGGGGCCGGCGACCCGGTGTCGGAAAGCTCCTCTTCGACGTCGTACAGCTCGGTCGGCTGTTCGGCGATCGACTCCCGCTCCTCGGTGGAGGGGCCGGGGGACGGCTCGGGCTCGGCGGGGGGCTCGGGCTCGGCGGGGAGCTCGGGCTCGGCAGGGAGCTCGGGCTCGGGGATCGCCTCGTGTTCCATCGCCGGCGCCTCCTCCTCGGCGGGCTCGGGCGGCTCGGGCTCGGGAGCGGACTCCGGCTCGGCGGGCGGCGCCTCCTGAAAATCGGCGATATCGGTGGACGGGCGGCGGGCGGGTGGAGTCCCTCCTGCCGGCTCTGCCCCGGCGTGCTCCTCCGGCTCGGGCTGCGCCATGAACTCGGTGGGCGCCTCGGCGGCAGCCTCCTCCGCCCCAGGCCGCTCCGCGGCCCCGAACGCTTCGTCCTCGAGCTGCTTCAGCTCGGATTCGCCGGCGCCGTGCTGGCGCTTCAGCTCCAGGTGCTCTTTGATCGCCTCGTCGAGAATGCCCATGGCTGCTCCGAGAAGCTAAAGACTATGCGGTTATCCTTGCTCTTGCGAGGCCTTTGGGACGATCCTCCCAGCCACGCACGCGGGGCTATAGCTCAGTTGGAAGAGCGCCTGGATCGCACCCAGGAGGTCGCCGGTTCGAGTCCGGCTAGCTCCATCGGCGGTCGCTTGCTTTGCCTCCGAGCGATCCGATCACAAGGGGGCTTAAATCCAGTGCGACTCGACACCGAGTTGGTCGCCGAGGCGTTTGAGGTGCTGATCGAAGTGCATGCCGCTGCGGTAGGCACGCGCCTTGTGGGCGGAGAGTTCGTCGCGCAGGAGGGGCAGCAGGACGATCTCCCGCAGACCGGCCTGCGTCTTGGAGCGGCCGATGCGGATGCGGCCGTTGGCGAGGTCGACGTCGCGCCAGCGCAGGTTGCACAGCTCGCCCGCGCGGGGTCCGGCGAGAAGGAGCGTGGCGATGATCGGCCGGCGGTCGTTCGTCAGCCAGCGCTTGTCGCGGTCGAGCTGGCCGGCCGCGCTTGACGGCGATCCCATTGGTGCGTCTGTTGACTTGAAAAGTTGCCAAATGCAACTGATGCATCGTCACGGCGTGCTAAGGTTATTATGCTGCTTAAGTTGCGAAATACAACTTTCTAAGCAAGAGCCATGCCTGGACGGAACTACAACACGCTCGCGACGATCGCTGCGGAGCAGCAGGGCTTGATCGCCACCGCCGATGCCCGTGAGGCCGGGGTCGACCCCCATCGCCTCGTTGACATGGAGCGTCGGGGGACGATCGAGCGGGTTGCTCGAGGTGTCTATCGCTTCCCGCTCCTCGAACCCAATCCGGAGCTCGGACAGCTGGCCGAGGCGACGCTCTGGGCGAATCGACGCGGCACCCTCTCTCACGACACGGCCCTCGATCTGCACGAGCTTTGCGACATCAACCCTGCTCAAATCCACATCACGATCCCGACCGCGTACAGGCTCCAGAAGTCGGTGCCGAAGCTCTACCGAATCCACCGAGGAGATCTCGAAAGAGGCGAGCGGACCTTCTACGAAGGCATCCCGCTCGTCACGCCTTATCGCGCGATTTCCGAGGGGATCGAAACCGGCGTCCGAGCGGACCTCTTGCGCCAGGCGATCGACACGGCTCGGCGGCGCGGCCTGGTACGCGGCCCGCAGCTGAGCCGACTCCGCAAGATGCTCGCTGCCAGGGGCCGAGGGTGAGCTTCCCGAAGCAGAAGAAGCCGCGAAGCTGGCGAGTCCTACAGGACTGGATTCGCCACTACGCCGACCAGGAGGAGCTGCCACAGTCTCGCGTCCGCCGTGCCGTGTCGTTCATGCTCGTCGCCCTCCCGCTCGATCGGTCGCTGGACAACGAGGGCAACCCCCTCTTCCTGGTCAAGGGCGGCGTCTCGATGGAGCTTCGCCTGAAGATGCGAGCGAGGACGACGAAGGATTTGGACACGGTCTACCGCGGCACGTTCGAGAACTGGCTCGGCTCCCTCGACGAGGCGCTCGCGGAGAACATCGACGACTTCTCCTACTCCCGGGACGAGCCGGTTCGGATTCGCGGCACGCATACTTTCCGCGTCAACATCGTCATCGACTACAAGGGCAAACGCTGGGGCAAGGTCCAGCTTGAGGTCGCACCGGTTGAGGTGGAGGATGTCCTCGACATCGATCGGGTCGAGCCGTTCGACATCGGCCAGTTCGGCCTCGAGTCGCCGGGCCAGATCAGCGTCGTCGGGTTGCCGTATCTGATCGCCCAGAAGCTCCACGCCTGCACCGAGGTCTTTGATGGCCAGGAGAACGAGCGGGTGCATGACCTGATGGACCTGCTCCTGGCCCGCGATCTGATCGAGTCGGCGAGCCTGGGCCGAGTCCGCGAGGCCTGCGAGGCGATCTTCGCCAACCGCGCCAAGCATCCCTGGCCACCGGAGTTGACCGTCTACCCGAGCTGGGCTGAGACCTACTCGGCCATCGCCGACGAGGAGGGGTTCCCGGTGGACGATGTCGAAGATGCGGCCTCGCAGATCCGGGCCTTCATCGAAGAGATCGCCGCGGCTGGCGGAGGCTGAAGCTGCGCAGCCTCAACCTCCTAACTGTTAGGACGTTGAAGGGGCGGCCCTCCGATGGACGAAGCAGAACATTCTGTGCTGATCCCGTCCACCCAGCCACTCGGTGCCGGGAGCCCGAAACGCCGACAATTGCGATCTGCGGACGTTGTGCTACGTTGTCAACAGATGGCTGAGACGGCCAACATATCGGTGCGCATGAATCGGGAGATGGCGGCGCGCATCCGCGCCCGTGCCGAGGCGCGCGGCGAGCGGCTCTCCGATGCCGTGCGCCGCTATGCCGAGGAGGGAGACCGCGCCGAGACTCACCCGGGGATCGTCTTTCGCCCGGGGCCGACGGGACGCCGCGCCGCCCTCGCGGGCGGCCCCGACGTCTGGGAGATCTGCCTGGCGGCGCGCCAGGTCGGGGGTGGGAAGCAGGTTGCCGAGCGGCTCGCCGAGGAGCTCTCGCTTACCCCCGATCGGGTTGCGGTGGCGCTCCGCTACGCGGCCGAGTTCCCGGAGGAGATCGAGGCCAGGATCGAGTTGCACGAGCGCGAAACCGCCCACTACGACTCGCTCGCCGGCAGCTGAGCCACCCCTGCTCGGCGCGTGAAGCTGCTGCTCGACGAGATGTACCCCGCCCGCTTGGCGCGAGCGCTGCGCGAGCGGGGTGCCGACGCCGAGGGTGTCGACGAGCGCGCTCCGCTGCGAGGGCTCGCCGACGAAGAGCTGTTGGCGGTCGCTGCTCGCGAGCGACGGGCGCTCGTCAGCGAGAATGTCGCCGACTTCATGCGCCTCTACGGCGAATGGGGAGCCGCCGGCCGCCGGCACGCCGGGATCGTGATCGCCCTCTCTTCGCGCTTCTCGCGCACCCCCACGGGCTATGAGGTCCTCTTGGACTCGCTCGTCGAGCTCTGCGAGCATCTCCCCGGGCGCGAGGCGCTGGCCGACGCGGTCCACTTCCTGGCCCGATCCTGAGGCGGAGCGAACTCGCAGTCAGCTGGACGAACACACGCCCGCCACGCAGTCGCGGTCCGCGCTACTTGTTGAGCCACCGGGCCAACCGCTGCTCGACCTCGCCTTGGGGAAGGACTCTTCCTGCCCCGACGTCTTTGCGGCCGCGGCTGATGCGCTGAAGGACGTAAAGGTGGTACTGGAGGTCCTCGAGCGAGGCTTCCTCGGGAAGACCGTCGAGGATCCTTCGGACATCCTGCTTTGCGGTGGCCATCGCAGGAGGGTACGCCGAACCCGAGCGCCCCGCGCCTAACCCCTTTGCTGTAGAAGCTCAACGGCTACGCTCTTTCAATGACTCGTCTCAAGCGCTCGGCTGCATGGCTGCGAGATCGCCTCGAAGATTTGGCAACACTGCTGACGTGGGACGGTGCGAGCTGGAAGAAGCCGCCGCGAGATCCGCGCAACGGTCTCTGACTTGGCGCGCAGCTCGTCCAGCGCGGCCTGGCGGGGCAATCAATCGAGGTCGAAAGCGGCCATGATCGCTTTGCTGAGCGCCGGCTCTTGACTGTCGAGCAGGACGCCGATCTGCCCGACAAGGGCATTGGTGGGAATCGTGGTGATGTTGTCGCAGCTGGATGGCCGCATCAGGCCAGTTCACGCGGCAGGCCCGCCGCGTACTCGGCTAGCCCGGCGAGCTCCGGGCCCGAATCGGTGCGGGCGAGGATCCGGGCATCGCGTTCTGCGAGCTCGCGCCGACGCTCGCGCTCGAGCGCCCGGGTCATGACGGCAGCCCGGCTGCGCTCGGCGCCGGAGTGGACGATCTCGTCGATGAACTCGACAAGGTCATCTGGGAGCCGCACCGCGATCTGCTTGCTCATCCCAAAACGGTAGCGCCGACCGGCGTTTCCGGCCGCCGTCCACCACCCTCTCCTCAATCAACCGCCCGGGCGCGCAGGGCCAGCCGCAAGGCCTCACGACCTACCGGCGTCAACGTCAGCTCGCCTCGGGAACTGTGCGTCTCGCGGTCGTATTCGTGCTCGTAGTTCAACAGCTCCAGGGCCTCAGCCAGCCGGATCGCGTCCCAGACGCGAGCGTGCACATCGAGAACGTCCGGTGGCTCCCCGGCGGCGTTCCAGCCGTCGGCCACGATCGCGGCGTGAATGCGCGCCACGAACTCGTCGCGATCGACGACCGGCCCGCCGTCGAGCAGTGCGGCCACGGCAAGCTCCTGCACAACGCCGGCAAACCCGCCCGCCGCGAGGAGGTGGGGGGCGACGGCTGCGCGGAGAGCCACCGGATCGCGCAGCAGCGAGCGCCCGCGCTTGGTCGTCGCCAGCGAGCGACCGGCCTTGCGCAGCAACCTCATGCGCCGCGCCAAGTCATGCACTTCGCAGAGCCCTGTTACTTCGTCTTCGCGGTGCGGCGGCCCCATCTCCATGCGCCACCAAGCCGGAAAGCGCTCAACGGAGGCGCGCACCAGCGCTCGGTTGAGAGCCCCGGTCTGGGTCAGGCCGATGCCCTCTTCGCCTTCCGCGAGCAACCAGACCAGCGTCCTCAGTGGCCCGTTTGCACCCGGCGGAGGCTTCGGCGCCGCAGGCGTCTTCAGGATCGGCACGACCGGGGCGACGAACTCCCGACGCGCCGCTCCGCCATCCCGTGCCCAGCTCTCGAGCCGCTCCTCGACCATGACCTCAAGCGGCGCCCGGCCGTCCAGCTCCGGCTGAGCCCGCTGCAGGAACTCGGTGACGAGCGCCGCCTGCCGGCGCTTGAACCCTCGCGCGCCGGGATCGACTCCCTCTCCCTCGATCCACTGCTCCAGCTCGCGCGCCACCCGATCGCGCAGACGCGCCTCCTCGAAGCCCATCATCGAGCGCCAGCGGAGGGCATCCGTGTCGGGCGGCTCCAGCCCTGAGGCCTCGAGCGCCTCGCGCAATCGCTCGGCTGTGTCCGGCTCTTCAGCCTCCCACGCCTCCAGCATCGCCATCGTCTGCTCGCAGGTGCAGATCTCCGCGTAGGCCGTCGCACCGTCGCCGGCGAGTTCCAGAAAGCGCCCGAGTCGCTCGGCCACCGCCCGCTTCACCTCAAGTGAGGCGAGCAGCTTGCAAGGAAGCTGGTACCAGAGGAAGAGCTGCAGGTCGTAGCGGCTGACCTCTACCGGCGCCTCCTCGTCCTCCCGGCCGGCGACCAGCTCGAGCGCTCCTTCAACGTCCCCGGGCGCCTCCAAGTCGTGCTCGCCCAACAATGCGAGCGCCCGCTCGACCGAGGTGGGGGACAGCTCTACCGACACGCGCCCAGTCTGCCGGAATCGGTAGCGAAAGTTGGTCCGCCCCCGTCCCTATGGTGACGGCGATGACGCGCGTGAGTCGGAATGCGCCGTGTCCGTGCGGCAGCGGCAGGAAGTACAAGCTCTGCTGCCTGCCGTCCGAGGCTGACGGGATTCGCGGAAAGGCCGCGCTTCGCGAAATCGAGACGATCGACGCCACCGGGCGCGGTTGCGACTGGCGGATCCTCGAACGGGTGGGACCCGAGGGAACCGCAGGCGGCCAGCTGGTGAAGCATCTCTGCAACGGAGAGCGGTTTGAGGTTCAGGCGCCCGACGGCTGGCTGATGGACGGCAAGCGGGTCTCGATGTACCTCGCGCTCGAGGCGCCGCCGCCGCCGCTTTACGAGTGGGCGATCCAGCAGTCCCTCGACGGAGTCAGCGGCGAGGATCTGACGCCGTTTGGCCTCGACGTCGCTCGCGTTCTGCTTCTGGCGGGCACCGTTGTGGACCTCGTCGGCGATCTCCGCAAGCCGCGACGCAAGCTGAAGCGAATCCTCTCCAACCGCAGGCAAGAAGCAGCGTAGATTCTCGTTACGCGGCCACCCGATCGATCCGCGCGTTGACGCGCAAGGGTCCAATGCGCCCTCCGCTTCGGTCTCGAAGGCTGGCAACGATCTCACGCAAGCGCCCACGCCATGGGCGTTCGCGAGAGATTCTTGTCGCCGCCTGATTCCGCGTGTCAGGCCCAGGCACTCGGCCCCCGGAGTGCCCGAAACGCCGACAATCCCCGCTAATCCGTGCAGAGGGGTATCCATCTAACCGGCCCTGGGCGCCTCGGGCGACATGAGCGCTCGCGATGGCACAGGCTGCGCGAGGGTTGCCGGGGCCCATCACGGCTCCTGCAGCCGCCAGCGAGCCCGAGAGGGACGCAGACGACGTGCCCTCTCGCGCCCACTCTCACGGCACGACCGGTTTGGGCCGGTTAAATGGATACCCCTCTCCGTGCATATCCGCGCCGGAGTCGACTCTGGCAGCCGTCTGCTAATCCCAGGAGGTCGCCGGTTCGAGTCCGGCTAGCTCCATCGCTTGGTTGCTTGCCCGACGATGACGACAGAGGCAGCCGCCTGGATTCGTAGCAGCACTTGAGCGAACCATGGGAGCCGGGGCCGCCGAGCGTGCGCCGCGGTTGCAGGGCCGGGCAGGTTTGGCTTCTGGCCTGGGCATGTGCTAGGCTCGCGCGTCGAGTCTTCTTTTGCTCAGACATTTTCTTTAAAATTTAAGTGGGGCGCGACTTCGGCCGATAGGTAGTCTCACGGGGTCGCCCGCAGAAGAAAAGGGGAAGGACATGGGCACCACCATCGACGTGAGCATCGATGAGAGCAAGGTCGCTGAGTCTCAAGAGCCAGTTGCCGAGATCGGGCTCGATGAGTTCCAGCACGCCCGCCGTGATCCCCGCGTACGGGAATTCCTCAAGGGCGTCAAGGCTTATGGCAAGAGGCTCAGGCGCGAGGACCGAATCAACCCAGCCTCGACTCGGTAGAGCATACCGGCGTCTTGAAAGCATCGAGTAGTTCCGCGAAGATTTCCCTGCCGTTCTTGATCGTATAAGCTCCCGCCGCGTTTGCTAAGTATTGGCTGGGTGAGCGACTAACTTGGTTATTTGGCAAGGGATTCGATGGTTCAGGATCAGGGGGAATTTTGGTACCGCTGGCGACCGGCGTTCGCCGAGAGTGCCGCGTATGCAGACATCGCCGAGGCAGTCGAGGGTTTCGAGCCAGTCGACAATGATGCGGGCCATGCGGCGGCCAACTGGCTGAAGCATTCATCCCTCGATGATTATCCGTCCACGGCGACTTGGCTCGCGTATCACAACCAGCGTATTGAGGGGTTTTTTGCGATTTGCTCAGCCGAGATCACGCTGTCTGAACGACAGCGGAAAGAACGCCTGGGCCGGGAGGGCCGAAGCCATGAGCATCGGCTCCACCCTCAGCAGCCAGCGAGCCTGATCACCTGGCTTGGAAAGCACGCCAAAGCCACGATGGCCGGTGATGCGATCATCCGCTATGCGGCATATATAGCCACGCAAGTCGCTGAACTGCAAGGGAATATTGCCTTGGTGGTTGATCCCTTTGATGGAGAGACCGCAGATTTCTGGCGGGAGCGATACGGCTTTAGGTCTGCAAAGCCGGAGGGGCGGTTATGGATACCTCTTCACGAAGAAGAAGACGAGGACAACGAGGAAGACTAGCTTGACTGACTGCGGTGGATACGTCTCTCGCGATCAAGCTTGTGCCCGTACTCCTTCGCCTCACTTAGGAAGCTTTTGATGCGCCGATCACGCCGAGCTCGCTGAAGCTCGTGGAGATCAATCACCGGCTTCACAATCTCTCGCCCCTCGGCTGCGGGGTGCTGTCGCTCTGGATCGTCAGTCATGACGCTAGCGCTAGTTCCTATTGCTACAAGCATATTCTAACGGCGAATTCGCAGCAGTCAAGCCACTACTACTACCCGCAAACCCAGGTATCACGCTGGCGATGCGGTGCTGTCCTGAAAAATCCTAGACGCCGACTACAAAGCTCGAAGAGGCCGACGTATCCGCCGGAGGAACCCGGGGTTCGAGAGTCGTCCGGCTAGCTCCATCGCCTGGTCGCTTGCTTCGGCTGAGCGCTGTGCTCCTCTGGCGTGATCTCGATGATCGTGAGGTCGGATGACTCCATCCGAACGAGGGCGGCATGAGCTTTGCTCATGCGCCGCAGATATGCCTCCGGATCGCCTGACCGTGGACGCAGCCGAGCGCCGCGCCATCTTCCACGCAGGAAGACGCGCAGCTGTCCATCCTGCTCGAGCCCATTTCGCACCCAGGACGTCGCAAGGCCGTCCTCGGCCACCACGATCAGCTTCCCATCCTCTTCGAGAAATCCGACCGGCGCCCTACGACGCTTGCCTGAGCGCCGGCCGACCGTCTCAACGATGATCGCGTTCCCTCGATGGTAGGGCGGGCTGGGGAGACCGAGGCGAAGCGGCCACATACGCAGTGGCTTGCCAAGCCGCCTCGCTGCGCGCTGCAGCCGGGTCTTGCTGCGACGTTCGATCCTTTCCAGGCTAACGCGGGGAAATCATGCATGACTATAATTCTGGTCAATGGAAACTCTGCCACTGTCGCACGTCAAGGCGCACCTCTCCGAGATCGCCGATCGGGTCGAGGGTCAGCATGACCGAGTGGTGGTGACGCGAAAGGGACGCCCCGCAGCGGTGCTTGTCAGCCCCGAAGATCTGGAGAGTCTCGAGGAGACGCTGGCGGTGCTCTCCGACCCCCAGCTCATGCGGCAGATCCACGAGAGCGAAGCCGAGTTGGAGCGGGGCGAAGAGGGCGCAACGCTCGACGACCTGAGAGCCGATCTGAGCAGCCGCGACGCCGCCGCGTGAGCGGCGCGCCCTGGGGCATACGCGTGATGCCCACCGCCCGGCGCCAGCTGCGTCGGTTGCCGGAGCGCTACGCGACGGCGGTCGCCGAGCTGCTGCCGGCAATCGCCGCCAACCCGAAGCGCCTCGGCAGGCCATTGCGGTTTGAGCTCGAGGGCCGTTGGGCGGCTCGGCGAGGTCCCTATCGCGTCATCTACACGCTGGACGAGAAAGCCCACGCGGTCATCGTCCTAGCCATCGCCCATCGTGCCGATGTCTACCGTCCCCGCTGAGAACCGACTCCAGTTTGCGCCTGAACTCGGGGGTCGAGAGTCGTCCGGCTGGCTCCATCGACGGTCGCTTGCTTTGCCTCCGAGCGCTCCGCTCACAAGGGGGCTGAAATCCAGCACGACTCGACACCGAGTTGGTCGCCGAGCCGCTCGAGGTGCTGATCGAAGTGCAGGATGTCGGTGCCGGCGTGCTGGGCGGCGGCGGCAACCGTCAGGTCCGTGAGAGGAAACCGGTGGGCACCGTGCGCGCCGCTGGCCGCCAGCTCGCGCATCGTCGCCAGGACCGCGCGCTGCACGCTGCGATCCACCGGGATCTCTCGGAGGCTGTCCAGCGTTCGCTCGACCGCCGCGATCCCGTCGGACCCTCGCGCGTCGACCATCAGCTCGTAGCGCACGGGCCAGCACCAGCGGATGTCGCCGCGCCCGATCGATTCGAGCAGCAGATCGCGCGCCCGGTTGTCTCGGCGCGCTTGCATCCAGGCGGAGGTATCCGCTAGCGCCGGTCCGGTGCCGTCCCAGAGTCGGACCGGCATCAGGCCGCGGGTGGCGCGTTGAGGCGATCTACCGCTTCGAGGTCGAGGTCGAACTGCTCGGCGTCCATCGCCTCGAACAGGGCCTCTGCGGCGACGCGGCGGTTGCGCCCGGCCTCCAGCTCGGCCTCCGCCCCCTCTACTGCAAGGCGGCGCAGGAGCGTCGCATCGGCCTCGCGGGTGCCGGTGGCGGCGCGAACCCGCGCCAGGGCCTCCCGCAGCTCTGGGTCCGCGGTCACGGCGATTCGAGGGTGTTTGGAGGGCATCTCGGCAGTGTAACTCATCGGAGCTACACCTAACTCAATTCCGCACCAGGCCTTCGATTTCTGAATGTTGTTGCCGTCTACTGGTCTGCACGAATTGTGCAGCATCGTGTATGGTGGCCGGCCAGATGGCAGGATCCGCGAAGCGCATCAACGTGACCCTTGACGACGAGCACGCGGGAAAGCTCGCGCGGCTCGCCGAGCGTACTCATTTGCAGGAGGGAACTCTTGCGCGCTCGCTTCTCGCTACGGCGCTCGATGACGCGGATCCGGATGCCGCTCGCATCACGGAGATTCTCGATGCCATCCCGGGTGCATGGGAGCGGACTCAGGAGGGTCTGGCCCAGGCTGCTCGCGGCGAAGGGACGCCGCTCGACGAGCTGGCTTGAGCGGCGTTGCCATCGCCGTCGCCGTAGCGGGCGGTGAATTCGCAGCCGGTGAGGATGCCGTCGGAAGGCCCTCGCCGGCCTGGTGGCCTCAGCCGGCCGGTAGACGCTGCGCCGCCCCGCCTACGCCGCCACCGGCCCGACGCCCTCGGGTGCGTAGCGGTGGTGGAGCAGCAGGGCGTTGCCGTCGGGGTCGGCGAAGAAGGCCATGTGGCAGACACCCGAGTCCAGGATGTCCGCCTGGAACTCGACGCCGTGGGATTCGAGCTCGGTGCGGGCTGCCTCCACGTCATCGACCCGCAAGGCGATCGGGTGCCGGTGCGGCTCGAACTCGATGCCGAACGCGTCCGACTGCATCAGGGCGATCGTCAGGTTGCCGGTCTCGAACTCGCCGGCGGGCATCTCGCCCCAACGCTTCGAGAAGGGCAGGCCGAGCACCTCGCCGTAGAACTCGGCGGCGGCGTCGTAGTCGCGGGTGGGGACGGCTACGAAATCGGTGTGGGTTACGAGCTGGGTATCGGTGGTCATCGCATCTTCCTTTCCATCCGTTCCCCGAGGGTAGAGCCTCAGTCCCGAGTAGCGCGCCAGACCCAGAGCATCGCCAGTGGCTGAAGCGGCAGGCGGGCCCACAGCATCCAGCGGGGAATGCGCTTCAGGTCCAGCCCCGGCACCTGCTCGGGCCTCACGGCCATGTGGACGTTGGCGGGAAAGACGGCGAGCAGGAGGGCCAGCAGCCACCAACGGGCGAAGCGGCGGCCGCCGCGAGGGATGACCGCGAGGCCGCCGGCGATCTCGGCGACGCCGCTGACCGCGACGGCCTCGCGGCGCAGCGGCAGCGAGGGGGGCACGATCGCCTCGTAGGCGCGCGGTATGACGAAGTGCATGCCGCCGGCGAAGACGAAGAAACCGGCCAGGAGTCGCTGCGAGAGGCTCACGGTGCGCGAGTCTTTCAGGCTTCGGCGAACGAGGACGCTCGTCATCGCCATACTGGCTTGGCCGATGCCGCGCGTCGTCTTGCCCCGCACCGCCAAGCAGGCGTTCATCTCGCTGTTCGCCTCGGTCCCGCCTTTGCTTGCCGCGGATGCCGCCCGGCGGGCCATTCGTGCCCGGCGCGGCGAGCGGGCGGGTTGGGCGCTGACCGCGGGGGTCCATGCCCTCCCCGGCGCCTACTTCGCCACCGGGTTCCTGCGCCCGAGGGCGCGAACGAGCCCGAACCTCCTCGGCCTCCAGCTGGCGACGGCGATCGGGGTCGCCGCGGGCGGCCGGTTCGCGCGGCGCCACCCGCTGGCCTGGGGGCTCGCCGCCGCCGAGCTTCCCGCCTGGCTCGCCTACACCCGCTGGTACTCGCGGTTCGGCCGCGAGCCGTCCCCGGCGCTCGCGGTCGGGACCTTCCTCCCCGGGGACCTTCCGTTCGTCGAGCACGGGCGCGGGCCGATCACCGCGGCCGAGCTGCGCGGACGACCCACCGTGCTGCTCTTCTACCGCGGCTATTGGTGCCCGCTCTGCATGGAGCAGGTCGGCGAGATCGCCGAGCGCTGGCGCGAGATCGAGGCGCTTGGCGCGCAGGTGGCGCTGGTCAGCCCGCAGGACGAGGCCCACACCCAGGCGCTCGCGGCCCGCCACGACGTCGGGTTCCGCTACCTGCGCGACGACGGGCTCGCGGCTGCGCGCCGCCTCGGCATAGCGAACCCGGACGGCACCCCGGCGGGGATGGTCGGCTATGAGAGCGACACGGTGCTGCCGACCCTGGTCGTCACCGACGCCGACGGGCGCATCGTCTACGCCGACCAGACCGACAACTACCGAGTGCGACCGACGCCCGAGACCGTGCTCGCCGCTTTGTGAGCGGCGACCTGGACCACTGGCAGCGGGCGTATCGCGAGCGGCAGCCGCGGGAGGTGAGCTGGTATGAGCAGGCGCCCGAGGTCTCGCTCGAGCTGATCGAGGGGGCCGAGCTGGCGCCGAGCGCGGCGATCCTCGATGCCGGCGGGGGTGCGTCGAGCCTCGCGGGGCACCTGATCGCGGCCGGCTACACGGACGTCACCGTCGCCGACCTCTCGAGGGCGGCGCTGGAGCGGGCGAGGGAAGATCTCGGCGAGGCCGCCGGGGAGGTCGAGTGGGTCCAGGCCGACCTGCGCGACCATGACTTCGGGCGCCGCTTCGACCTCTGGCACGACCGCGCGGTGCTCCACTTCATGGTCGAGCCGAGCGACCGGGAGGGCTATCTCGCGACCCTGCGACGCTCCCTGCGCTCCGGAGGGCACGCCATCCTGGCCGCCTTCGGCCCCGAAGGGCCGACGCGGTGCAGCGGCCTCCCCGTGGTCCGCTACAGCGCCGCCGAGCTCTCCGCGCTGCTGGGCGGCGAGTTCGAGCTCCTCTCCTCGCGGCTGCAGGACCATCGCACGCCATTGGGCGCAACCCAGCAATTCGTCTACGCGCACCTGGTGCGCAATTAGCAACCGGGTGCGTATCCGGCTCGCTCCAACTCGAGCCCTGCGCGCTCGTTTGGTCACGTGACCCCCAAAAGCGGGGGTCAAATGACCAAACGATTGAATCGGGGCCTCAATCGGGGCCTCAATCCCGCGCGTCGCCGCTTTGATCGGAAGGGATCTCCCAGGTGAAGCCGGCATGCCCTGGAGCGAGCCGGACAGGCGCTCGATTCCCAGTGGCGACGGATAGAGATCGTCGGCAGACGTTCAGAAGCCGTATGGATACGGATCGGGATAGGGGTATTCCGAGGGAGGTGGGGATTCCGAGGGGGGTGGGGATTCCGAGGGGGGGCTCGGCGGGGGCGAGCCGCCCTGCGTCGGGGGTGGCGCCGTCGGTGAGGGAGCGGTCGGGTACGGTCCTGGCTGGGTCGGTTGGGGGGCCGGCGAGGCCCCCCGCTTGACTGCGTGCCAGGTGCCGACGTCCCTGATCCCCTCGCCGTTGGTTTCGCCCTTCTTGGCATCCCGGGCGAATACGTAGAGGGGCCGGCCGCGATAGGTCACTTGGATCCGCCCGTCGGGGCGCTTGACCCTGCCGAGCCTCACCGGACCTGCCGGCTTGACTCCCTTCGGCACGATCAGCGGGCGCCAGGTCGAGAGACAGCCGGCGACGCATATGAACCTGCCGTGCTTCTCGACGCTGAGGCTGTACAGGGTCCGGCCCCTCAGGTTGGCGATGACGGAGCCGCCGTCGGCCACTTCCTGGAGCTTCGCAACCCGTTTCGCCCTGGCGGTTCTGGCCATCCCTGGCGAGGTCGGGATCACGAGGCCGGCGACCAGCGCTACCAGTGCCAGCGGGACCAGTCGGTGTGCCGAGTTGAGCCTTGCCCGAGGTTGCATCGAAGCGCTCCTCCGATCGGTGTCGGCCCGGTATACGTCTGAGAGGGCCGAAAGGTTCGCTTCGCGCTCGCAGGAGATGCCTTCTACGTGCGCGCGGGGCATCTCACCGACGTCCTCGAAGACGCCGAGCTGATCGAGTTCACCCCTACCGAGGCCTCGCTGCTCAGATTCCGGGGAACAGCTCCCTCACCCGGAAATCGCCTGCGCCAGACATGATTGCGACGCTGGCGACCAAAGCCACGTAGACGCCGGATCCCTGGCCGGCACCGGTCGGAAAGTCGAAGGCGATCAGCCAGACGAGGAGGATCGTCGCCACGACTCCGAAGATGTCGGTGGTGCCGTTCAAGGAGAGATCGGCCCGGAAGAACCCGAATCGACCGCCCGTCAGCGCCGCCGCGATCCCAAACGAGCCGACGATCAGGAAGAAGACGTCGGACACCGTCAGGAGCTGCCACCCGTTGCGGGTGGCGCCGGCGGGGCCGTCGGCCCACGGCATGAACAGAGAAGCGATCAGCAGCGCGCCGCCGAGACCGGCGAGGACGCGCCCGACTCCAGGGTTGATCGTGCTCACGGCTCTCCCTTCCTGAACGCTCCCGCGGTCGCCTGATCGGCCGGGAAGAGCAACTCGATTGCCAGCTCGGACGTGGTCACCTCGAACGGGGTGTCGAAGCCCGCGAACATGCCGAAGAAGGACCATTCGCCGCCTCCGGGGATGCGCAGCCTCAGCGGCCCGAGGATCTCGCTGCCCGCGTCACCGACCGCTTCCTCATCCGCGGACGCCGGATAGGCGGCGACCTCCTCGATCAGCGACCGGAGCGAATCGTCACCGGTCATCGCGATCTGCCTCGCCAGGCGCGCCAGGAAGTGCGCGCGCCAGCTGGCGAGGTTGACGATGAGCGGCGCAAGCCCGCGGGGGTGGAGGCCGATCCGCAGGACGTTGATCGGCGGATCGAGCAGCTCGGGGTCGATCTCGATGCCCTGGGTCAGGGCCGCCATCGGGGCGTTCACCGAGACCAGGTTCCAGGCTCGGTCGAAGACGACCGCGGGGTAGGGGTCATGGGCAGCGAGAATCCGGTCCAATGCGGCGCGGACGGGGGCGAGCGCCGGATCCTCCAGGGGGCGCTCGGGAAAGGCAGGTGCGTGGCCCGCCGCCAGCAGCAGCTGGTTGCGGTCCCGGAACGGGATCTCGAGCCGTTCGGCGACCTTTAGGAGCATCTCGCGGCCCGGCTTCGAGCGGCCGGTCTCGACGAAGCTCAGGTGACGTGCCGAGATCCCCGCCTCGAGTCCCAGATCGAGTTGGGTCAGTCGCCGTCGCTCGCGCCACCCGCGGAGAAGCTGCCCCACCTCCACCTGGCTGCCGGCCGTGCCCATTGCGCGGGCGACTCTAGCCCTGGCCGGTAGGCCTGTCGATTACCTCGGGGTAATGCTGTGCGCCCAGCTCATGCCGATTACCCTGGATCTGTGCCGAGCTCCGAGCAGATCTTGCGGCGCGCCTACCGCGCCTTCAACAGCGGCGAGATCGACGGCGCAATCGAGCTGATGCATCCCGAGGTCGACTGGCCCAACGCTTGGGAGGGTGGCCGGGTCCTCGGCCGTTCGGCGGTTCGCGAGTATTGGGCCAGGCAGTTTGGCGCGGTCTCCAGCGACGTCGAGCCTGAGGCGTTCATCGAGGAGCCCGACGGTGCGATCACCGTCGGTGTTCATCAAGTGGTGCGCGAGGCGGGGACCAACAGACTTCTCTCCGACTCCCGCATCCGCCACCGCTACCGCCTCAGAGACGGACTGGTCGTGCGCATGGACGTCCTCGGAGACTGAGCCGCGCTCGGCTTCGGCTCCCGTCGCGGAAACGGGCAGCGGTCCCTCGCTGCGCTCGCCGCAGGTCGTAGGCAACCGGTGGCAGCGCTTGCGAAGCGGCCGGTTGCCAGTTAGGCTGCCCGCGCCGGGCACATATTCCCCGGCCGGTGTAGACGCAGCGAAGCCGGTGCGATTCCGGCGCTGTCCCGCAACTGTGATGCCCCTTCGGGGATAAGCCAGGCCGACTGCCCTGCACCGAGCGAACAAACCCTCGGAGGAAGGGTGGTTCGTGCGGCGGCGCCGCCCGACCCGACCCCCTTCGCTGACGCGGAGGTTTTTTTATGTTCAGATTCAGAGCCGGACGGTCGTTCGTGCTCGCGCTGGCGCTCTGCGCCGTCGCGCTCTGCGCCTGCTCCGGCGGGCGTGGCGAGAGCAGCGGGAGCGCAGGCAACGAGCCGCATCGGATCGTCTCCCTCTCCCCTACGGCGACCGAAGACCTCTACGCGGTGGGGGCGGGGGGCCAGGTGGTCGCCGTCGACGACTACTCGACCTACCCGCCCGAGGCGCCGCGCACGAAGCTCTCCGGCTACACGCCGAACGTCGAGGCGATCGCCGCCTACCGGCCCGACCTGGTCGTCGTCGCCGCGGACACCGATCGCATCGCCGCCCAGCTTCGGAAGTTGG
>Ga0210101_1000119_pt1 | contig 26747 bp, 24 predicted proteins | sample Muzzi_PWC_D1_FD_185534 | JGI IMG/M metagenome (GOLD analysis project Ga0210101, IMG submission 185534) | Wetland microbial communities from San Francisco Bay, California, USA, that impact long-term carbon sequestration - Muzzi_PWC_D1 (SPAdes) | ecosystem: Environmental > Aquatic > Marine >... | reverse complement strand
GCATTCCGGACAGGAACCCGGTATCGGTGCGCGGTAGCCGCAGTGATGGCAGAGCAGGCTGTTGACCGACTGATGCAGGGTCAGGCGCGAGTCGCAATTCCGGCAAAGCGCCTGCCAGCCGCACTCATGGCACATCACCACCGGCGAATAACCGCGGCGATTCAGATAGATCAGCACCTGACCGCCCTGCGCAAGATGGTGCTCCACCCGGGTCAGCGTCCGCGAGCTGCAGCCGAAATCCAGGCGGCTGTCGCGCACGTCGAGCAATCCCAGCCGCGGCGGCGGAAATTGCGTCGGCCGGTAATCCATCCGATAGCGGAAGTAGGTATCGCGTTCACAGTTGTGGAGACTTTCCAGCGACGGTGTTGCGGAACCGAGCACGATCGGGATGCCGAGCATCTGCGCGCGCTTGATGGCGACATCGCGCGCCTGGTAGCGGACACCGTCCTGCTGGCGGTAGGATTGATCGTGTTCCTCGTCGACGACGATCAGCCCGAGCCGCTCGCATTGCGAGAACAGGCTCGAGCGGGTACCCAGCATGATGCGGGCCTCGCCGCGCCGGAAGCGCTCCCAGGCGCGGTAGCGCTGTGCATCGGTGAGGCCGGAGTGCGACAGCGCGAAGCCGTTACCGAAGCGTCGGCGCACGCGGTCCAGCAACTGGCCGGTCAGACCGATCTCCGGCACCAGGTAAATGACCTGCAGGCCGGCATCGAGCCTCGAACGGATCAGGCGCAGATAGATTTCGGTTTTACCGCTGCCGGTAATGCCGTCCAGTAAATGCACCCCGAATCCGTCCAGCCGCGGCTCGATTTCCTCGATGATGCGGCTTTGCTCGGGACTTAGTTCGGGAAGCCGGGCAGCGGGCGGCGGCGTGTCGGCTTCGCCTTCGTCCCAGTCCCAGGTCAGGATCCGCCTCGACTCCAGCGCCTTTACCGCCGGGTGCCAATTGGGATTGATCTGTTTCAGCTCGAGCGCGGTCAGGCCCGCCGGCCGGGACTGCAGTGCGGCACAGATTTCGTGCTGTCGAGGTGCACGGCGGCGCATTTCTTCTATTTCAGCGGGATCCGAGGAGGCGAGTTTCCAGCGTTTGACCCGGGTCGGTGCGGGCTGCCGGGAGCCGCGCAACTGTCCCGGTAGACACAGGAACACGACCTCGCCGAGCGGCTGCCGGTAGTAATCGGCGACCCAGCGCGCCAGCGACAGCATGTGCGCGTCGAGCACGGGCTCGGGGTCGAGTCGCTTTAGTACCGGCTTGATGCGTGCCGGATCGATTTCACTGCTTTCGCCGTGATCCAGCAATACCCCGGTACGGGTACGGCTGCCGAACGGCAGGCGATAACGCGTGCCGGGTGCGGCCGGCGGCGAGTCGTCGTCGAGCGAATACTCGAAGACACGATAAAGCGGCAACGCGATAGCGAAGCTGGCGAACCGGGGTCGGGACACGCGGATAACTCGAGTCGAAAGTTGAATCATACTCGAATCGACGGCCGCGCTCAGCCGCGACCGCAGGCAAAAGCGCAAAAACACTTAGCGCGACTTCTTAAAGTCGTTTCGAGCAAACAAATGCTAAATTGCTAAGAAATCGTAACAATTGGTTTTATCCACATTTTCTGTGGATAAGTCTGTGCATGAAATGCAAAAAAAGTTCTGCAACCCGCATTGCCGCTGATCTTTTTTTAGATTGCTCATTTTTGCAGCTATTTTATTTTCTTAATTATTTCAACAACTTACAAGGTTGATCAAATTTTGACCGCTATTCCTGGAATCAAAACCGGGGCAGCCTCGACGGCGTAAAAAAGCATGTGTATATCTTGTTCGTGTCAAGACCGGAATGATAACTTTTCTAATAATCTTTTTTATTGAATATAGAAATAATATTGAAATTTACTATTTTAGCTGTGGATAAAAAAATTTCCCTCCGGGGATTACCGGTGACAGCGCTGACGCGGGCGATTAAACTGGCCGCGTTTCCCCACCCGAGACCCAGTAATGGCGGCCACGACCGCGGTACTCCTGACCAACCTCGGCACGCCGGATCGTCTCGAACGCGGCGCGGTCAAGGAATTCCTGCGCGAATTCCTCTCCGACCCGCTGGTCGTACGGCTGCCGCGCGCCTTCTGGCTGCCGCTGCTGCACGGCATTATTCTGCCGCTGCGCAGCGGCAGGACGCTCGAGGCCTACAGTCGCGTCTGGCGCGAAGACGGCTCGCCGTTACTCGCCTACGCGAATCGCCAACGGGCGGCATTGCAGGATTTACTGCTGGAACGCGCGCATGTCGAACTGGCGATGCGCTACGGCAATCCCTCTTACCCGTCGGTACTGCGGCCGCTGCGCGATGCCGGGGTCGGCAGGCTGGTGGTGCTGCCGCTTTATCCGCAATACTCGGTCACCACCACCGCCACCAGCTACAAGCACCTGCTCGCCACGCTGGGTGAGCTGGACTGGCATCCAGAAATCGAATTCATCGGTTATTATCCCGATCACCCGGCTTACATCGAGGCGCTCGCCCAGTCGGTCCGCGACCACTGGCGGGACGGACAGCGTCATCTGTTGATGTCGTTCCATGGCCTGCCGCAGGCCAACGTCGAGCGCGGCGACCCCTACCAGCGGCAATGCGAACAGACCGCGCGGCGGCTGGCGAAGGAACTCGGCCTCGACGACGGCGACTGGTCGATCGGCTACCAGTCGCGCTTCGGCCGGCAAACCTGGATCCAGCCCTACACCTCGGACGTGCTGCATGGCCTGGTGGCACGCGGGGTCAGGGCCGTCGACGTGATCTGCCCCGGGTTCTCCGCCGACTGCCTCGAAACCCTCGACGAAATCGAGGTCGAATACCGCAACGAATTCCTCGGCCTGGGCGGCGAGGAATTCGCCTATATCCATGCGCTCAACGAGCGCGACGCGCACATCGAGATGATGTTCGAGCTGGTGCAGCCCTACCTGTCGAAAGATCCGGGGATGCATCCAGTTTGAATTATCCCCGAAATCCACCCTCTATACCCCTGTCATTTAACCCGCTGCCGACATCGGCGCTTACCGAGTTCTGAGCCATGTTCAAATCCTTTTTCCCGTCTCCCAAGCTGTTTTTCCTGTCGGTCCTCGTTTACGCGGGGGTCTGCGTCGCGGTCTGGTACGGCTTTCGCGAACAAATGGGCGCAATGCTGGGTTTCGACCTGTCGTCGGCCAAGCCCGTGATCGGCCTGGGACATTTCGTTACCGACGAATTTCTGCTGTTTTACCTCTATTACATCGCCTGCACCGCACTGTTCGCCGGGGCCTGGTTCAAGCTTGCCAATCACCGCTGGCAATGGTGGTCTATCGTCGGTTCCGCGACTATCCTGTTTTCCAGCTATTTTTCCGTGCAGGTCTCGGTGGCCATCAACAACTGGCGGCGGCCGTTTTTCGACGCGGTGCAACGCATGCTGCAGCGTATAGTCGAAGGCACTTCGAGCGAACAACTTCCCCCGCTACCCGCCGAAACCATCGTCTCGCACAAAGAGGAACTGTATAACCTGATCATAATCTTTGCCGAGATCGCCTTCCTGGCCATTTTCGTTTACGTGATGACCCGTTTTCTGACCAGCCACTTCGTGTTTCGCTGGCGCACCGCGATGAACGATTACTATACCGCGCAGTGGAAAACCGTCAGAAATATCGAGGGCGCGTCGCAGCGTATCCAGGAAGACACCATGCGCTTCGCCGACATCATGGAAAACCTCGGGGTTTCGGTGGTCGAGGCGGTGATGACGCTGTTCGCTTTCCTGCCGGTCCTGTGGGCCCTGTCGGCCTACGTGAGCGAGTTACCGATCGTCGGCGCGATACCGCAGCCCCTGTTCTGGGCGGCACTGGTGTGGGCAGTCTTCGGCACCGGTTTCCTGGCGCTGGTGGGGGTAAAACTTCCCGGCCTGTATTTCAAGAACCAGCGCGTCGAGGCCGCCTTTCGCAAGGAACTGGTCTACGGCGAGGACGACGAGAGCCGCGCGCAACCGCCTACACTAAAAGAGCTGTTCGCCAATGTGCGCAAGAACTACTTCACGATTTACTTCCACTACATGTACTTCAACGTCGCCCGCATGCTCTATCTCCAGGCCGACGCGATCTTCGTCTACGTGCTGCTGGTGCCGACGATCGCGGTCGGCGCGATTACTTTCGGCATCCTGCAGCAGATCCTGACCGCGTTCAACCAGGTCAGCAACTCATTCCAGTACCTGGTCAACTCCTGGACCACGATCATCGAGCTGCTGTCGATCTACAAGCGTCTACAGTCCTTCGAGGCGGCAATTCGGCAACAGCCCTTGCCGGCTATCGACCAGCTGGCGACCTGACGGACGCCGGATTCGTATGTGCCTGATCCTGTTTGCCTACCGGCAACGCGAGGACTACCCGCTACTGCTGATCGCCAACCGCGACGAGTACTATGCACGCCCGACGCAATGCGCGCACTGGTGGGACGACGGGCCGGTGTTCGGCGGGCGCGATCTCGAAGCCGGCGGCACCTGGCTCGGCATCGACCGCGACGGCCGGCTGGCCGCGGTCACCAACGTGCGCGAAGCCGGCGGCATGCAGCCGGGCAAACGCTCCCGCGGCGAATTGACACGCGGCTTCCTGTCAGGGTCGAAAACACCGCGGGACTACCTCGAAGAGATCGACGGTCGCGCGCGGGATTATGCCGGGTTCAACCTGCTGCTCGGAGACCGTCGCGAACTCTGGTTTTATTCCAATCGTGCATCCGGGGTAAAACGCATCGAGGCCGGCATCCACGGCATCAGCAACGGCGCCTTCGACGAACCCTGGCCCAAGCTCAGTTCCGGTAAAACCGAGCTCGCCGCGCAGCTCGACGGGGAAATCGACAGCCGGCGGCTGATGGAAATCCTCACCGATCATCGTATCGCCGAAGACCACGTGTTGCCGAGCACCGGCGTGCCGCTCGACGTCGAGCGCATGCTGTCGAGCCGTTTCATCCGTTCGCCGGGCTACGGTACCCGCGCATCGACGGTGCTGTTGATCGGCAAAGACGGTCAGATAGAGTTCAGCGAACAGAACTTCGGCGAACAGGGCAAGCCCGCTGAGCTGGTGGAGGAAACCTTCGTCATCGAATAGTTAATTTGGGTCAGATCAAAATTACCAATCCCGAATCTGGGAAAATCATTCAAAATCATCCCTCCTCCCAAAGACTGCAAGGATCCGCTCGGTGCGACCTTCGGCCGCAATCGAGGAGTCTTCGAGATGCTTCGCTCTCTGCGAGGGGGACAGAGCAAACGCCGGTGACACTCGACCAGAGCCGACACCCCGGCGGCGTTTGGTCAGTCCCCAATCTTCCCCAAGTTGCGAACCCATCTGGCGAAGTATTTCCCGACCTTGGACATTCGGGCTCAGATGCCGAACAGAGTCTCCGCGTTGCGGTTCAGCGTGGCGGCCAGGGACTCGGGATCTGTATCGCGCAGTTCGGCCATGACCCGCAGATGCTCGACGATGTAGGCCGGCTGGTTGAGTTCGCCGCGGTGTCCGGGTCCCGGCTGATCCGGTGCATCGGATTCCAGCAACAAGGCGTCGTCGGGCATCGCGGCAACCACCGCGCGCAGCTTGCGTGCACGCTCGAAACCGACCGTGGCGGCGATGCCGAGCCTGAAGCCGAGATCGTGAAGCTGGCGCGCCTGTTGTTCGCTGCCGGCGAAACTGTGCAGCACGCCGCCGTGACGGGCATGCCGGCGCAGCAGGCCGAGGACTTCGTCGAGCGCCTTGCGCGCATGCACGATGACCGGCAAGCGATGGTTACCGGCGATTTCCAGTTGCGCGGTGAACAGTTCCGCCTGCCAGTCGGCATCGGCGCGGCCGGCATAGTAATCTAGGCCGCATTCGCCGAGCGCGACCGGCTTTTCCCGTCCCAGCCAGGCATCGAGCTCGTCGAGGTGTTCGCGCCGATGCTCGGCGACGAACCAGGGGTGCAGGCCGTAGGCGGGATAGAGACCGTCGCCTTCCCGGCATACCCGGGCGAGCTTCTCCCAGCGGCCGGCCGCGGTCGCCGGTACCACCAGCCGTCGTACGCCGGCCGCCGCGGCGGCGGCGAGCACCTCGCCGCGCCGCGCGTCGAAACGGTCGTCGTCGAAATGGCAGTGGCTGTCGATCAACTCCATGCGACGCTGGATTACTGGTCGCGGCACTGCAGCAGGGCGCTGATGATCGGAGTCATGATGATTTCCATCGCCATGCCCATCCTGCCGCCGGGAACCACGATGGTATTGCGTCGCGACATGAACGAACCGCTGATCATCGACAGCAGATTGGTGAAGTCGGTGTTGCGTATATCCGGCTTGCGGAAGCGGATGACGACGAAACTCTCGTCGAGCGAGGGTATGTCGCGGGCGATGAACGGGTTGGACGTATCCACCGTTGCGACACGTTGGAAATTGATGTCGGTTTCCGAAAACTGCGGGGTAATGTACTTGACGTAATCGGGCATGCGCCTGAGGATGCTGTCGACCACCTCGTCCTTGCTATAGCCGCGTTCGGCGCTGTCGCGATGGATTTTCTGTATCCACTCCAGATTGACCACCGGCACCACACCGACCTTGAGGTCGGCGTAACGTGTCAGGTCGACCCCCGAGGTTTTCACCAGTCCGTGCAAGCCCTCGTAGAACAGCAGATCGGTACCGGCTTCGATTTTCTCCCAGGGCGTAAACTCGCCGGCTTTCAGTTCAGTGCCCAGACGCTCGTTATGGTGACCCGCCTCGAATGCATCATGCAGGTAGTAGCGCCGTTTACCGGTACCGTTTTCGCCGTAGGTCCTGAACAAGTCTTCGAGCAACTCGAACTCGTTGGCCAGTTCGCCGAAATGGCTGAAATTCAGGCCGTCGCGGCGTGCTTCCTCCATTTTCTTTTGCATGCCGGCACGGTCGTAGCGGTGGAAACTGTCTCCCTCGATCGACACCGAGCGAATCTTGTGGCGATGAAAAATCGATTCCAGTGCTTTTCTGACGGTCGAGGTACCGGCTCCCGAAGAACCTGTTACCACCACGACCGGGTGTTTTTTCGACATCGAATGAACTCGTTGTTGGCCTGCGTCCGACAGGCGGAATTTTATCTGCTTTCATACAGGATCGCGATGGCTGTATAAACCGCTTCTATCGGCATGCGCTTTGTCCGCCTGACAATATTGTGTAAACTAATCGCGTTTACCTGTCTCGTCTAGTCAGCGCTCATTTTCCCTGGGGCTACTTGATTCAAACAGATCTACAGCGCAGAGTTTACGGCCCGCGGAATGGGCTATTCCGGGCTTGATGAAAGCTTATGAGGATTCGACCAGCAGTTGAGCAGACTATCAAGAATATTCCGGGTCAGACTTAAAAAAGTCAAACTCAAGAAACTGCGCAGCACCAAATGGTTCGCCGGAATTCTCTTCGTTGCCTTCGGCATGTACTTCTGCGGACTCGCGCCAAGCACCGAGATCGCCTGGATCATCGGCTTGCTGGTATTCACCATTTACCTGTTCGTTTTCGAAATCGTCAACGTCGACGAAACCGCGATTACGATCATGGTATTGCTCGGCATCTCGTCTTTGCTGGCCCCGTCCATGGGACTCGACCAGGGACTCGTCGATACCGAACACCTGTTCGACGGATTCGCCAGCAACGCGGTGATTTCGATCATCGCGGTAATGATCATCGGCGCCGGCCTGGACAAGACCGGGCTGATGAGCAAGGTCGCGGCTTTCATCCTCAAGATCGGCGGCAGTTCCGAGCGCCGCATCATCCCGATCGTGTCGGGTACCGCGGGTATTATTTCGTCTTTCATGCAAAACGTCGGCGCCGCGGCCCTGCTGCTGCCCGTGGTCAGCCGGATTTCCGCCCGTTCCGGCCTGCCGATGTCACGCCTGCTGATGCCGATGGGATTTACCGCAATCCTCGGCGGCACGGTCACGATGGTCGGATCGTCGCCGCTGATCCTGCTCAACGACCTGATCCTGAGTTCCAACGTGGCGCTGCCGGAGGATCAGAAAATGGCAACCTTCAGCCTGTTTTCGGTCACCCCGGTCGGACTGGCACTGGTCGCCGCGGGCATCATCTATTTCGTACTCGCGGGCAGATTCGTGTTGCCGAGTTCGGCCAGCGAATCCCCTACGGCGGTTGCCGGCACCAGCAAGTACCTGCAGGAAGTCTATGGCGTCGACTACATGCTGTTCGAGGTCAACGTGCCCGCTGACAGTCCGCTGGTCGGGCAGACACTCAACGATATCGAAACCGTGAACAAGATCCGCGTGATTGCGGTCAAGTCTGCCGGCGCCGGCGTGCGCGCGAGCCGCGGCGACATTTCGCGCGACGTCGATATCGGCCCCGATTGCGCGCTCGGTATTCTCAGTTCGCCCGAGCACCTGCGGGACTTCGTCGACGCCTACGGGCTCAAAATCCAGAAAGGCCTGCGGGTTTTTTCGGAAGTGCTGTCGTCGGCGCAAGCGGGGATAGCCGAGATCGTCATTCCGCCGGGCTCGGCACTGATCGGCAAGTCCGCGCTCGATGTCTGGATGCGCAAAGCCTACGGCCTGGCGATGGTGGCGCTGCACCGCGACGGCGAAACCATGGTGGAGGGCGAGCATATTCGCGAAATTCCATTCGAATCCGGCGACACGATACTCGCCCACACCACCTGGAAAGCACTCGCCCACCTGGAGCGCGACCGCAACTTCGTTATCGTCACCTCGGAGTACCCGCGTGAGGAGACCCGTCCCAACAAGGTGGGCTGGGCCGCAACTTTTTTTTCGCTGGCCCTGTTCCTGGTGATATTCACCGACCTGCGCCTGTCGGTGGCATTGATGACCGGCGCGATCGGCATGGTGATCTCCGGCGTGCTTAAGATCGAGGAAGCCTACGATGCGGTGTCCTGGAGCACGGTATTTCTGCTCGCCAGCCTGATTCCGCTCGGCCTCGCGGTCGAGACCAGCGGCACCGCGAAGTGGATCGCCGATCAGACCCTGCTGGTGGTCGGCCACATGCCGGTGTGGATCATCCAGGCCGCCATCGCCTTGCTGGCAACCTTCTTTACGCTGGTGATGTCGAACGTGGGCGCGACGGTGTTACTGGTGCCGCTGGCAGTCAATATAGCCGTCGGCACAGGCGCCAACCCGGCTATTTTCGCCCTCACCGTAGCCTTGTCGACCTCGAACTCGTTCCTGATCCCGACCCACCAGGTGAACGCGCTGATCAAGGGTCCGGGCGGTTACCGGGTGCCCGACTTCATGCGCGCCGGTACCATCATGAGCATCCTCTTCATCATCGTCATGATGGCGGCCCTGAATCTGATTTTTTAACGAAGATCAGATCCCAGACGCCGTGACCGAGTGCCCGCCCGCGCCGTTCGAAGCGGGTCCGCGGCCGGTAGGCCGGCGTTTCGCTAAAGCCCGCGGTATCGCCCCGATTGACGAAACGCGAATCGCCGAGGAATTCGTCGGCGATCCACTCCGCGTATTCCTGCCAGTCGGTCGCCGCGTGCACCGCGGCACCCGGTTTCAGGCAGCGGTGCACCAGGTCGCGAAAGCGGCGGTTGACGATGCGCCGTTTGTGATGACGTTTCTTCGGCCAGGGATCCGGGAAAAAGAGCATGATCCGGTCGAGCGAATCGGGCGCCAGCATCTGCTCGAGCACCTCGATCGCATCGTGGCGGATCAGGCGCAGGTTCTCGAGCTCCAGCTGCTCGATTCGGTTCAGGCAACGCCCGACCCCGGGCAGGTGAACTTCGATGCCGAGATAGAGACTGCGAGGATCCTGCGACGCCATCTCGATCAGCGCATCGCCGTTGCCGAAACCGATTTCGAGCTTCAGCGCATCGAATCCATTGGGTAAATCCACTAGCCCGCATCTGAATTCGATCCCCCAGGTCGGCCAGCAGGATTCGAGCGCCCGCTTCTGCGACGGAGTCATCCTGCCGGCACGGCGTACGAAGCTTTTTATCGACTTGGGGTTATCCTTTTCAAGGTTCATAATGTGACACAAGTCTCAGCTCTAGGTTATTGATTTAATGTCATTTTTAAATCTTTTATACCGTTTATCGGCAGATTCTTCTATCTTATCTCCTTTAAGCGGACATTTTTTCTGGGTGGATTAGGATACAGGCATGAAAAAGAATTCCGGATTTACGCTTCTCGAGGCGATTGTCACCGTAGGAATGGTCTCCATCCTTTTCGCGATCGCAATTCCGTCGATGTCGAGCTTTACCAAGAATGACCGGCTAGTCACCAACGTCAACACCCTGATCGGTCACCTGGCCTATGCCCGTAGCGAGGCGGTCAAACGCAGCCAGCAAGTCTCGGTCTGCGCGAGCAACGACGCCGCGACCTGCAGCGGCGGCTGGAACGACGGCTGGATCGTGTATATCGACGCCGACAACAATAACAGCTTTGACGCCGGCGAAGAAGTCATCAAGGCGCAACAGGCGCTCGAAGGTAACAATACCCTGACCGCCACCGGTATCGGCACCCAGATAACTTACGACAACCGCGGTTTTGTCAATGCCGGATCGGTCGGCAGCATGCAACTTTGCGACGACCGCAGCGGCGCCTTCGGCAAGACCGTGAGAATTACCACCACCGGCCGGGTCAGACTGGAGACCGATACGTCATGCTAAAGCCAACCCGAACCCAGCAGGGCGTGACCCTGGTCGAGGCGATGATCGCGTTACTGGTCATTTCCATCGGCCTGCTCGGCATCGCCTCGCTGCAGTTGACCGCGATGAACCAGAACGCCAGTTCGTTGAATCACAGCCAGGCGGTCTGGTATGCCTATAACATGTCGGACCGGATTCGCGCCAATGTAACCGAGTTCAATAACTACGACGGCATCGATACCAGCAATGGCTACGCCCAGGATTGCGTCGCCGGACCCTGTAGCACGACAGAAATGGTCACCGCAGACGCGGCGGACTGGACGACCATGATGGGTAACCTCCCGGGCGGCCGCGGGATCATCGCCAGCAATGCCGACGGCTTGCTGGTGTCGGTGATGTGGGACGACGACGGTACCGGCGCTACCGGCACCAACTGCGGGTCCGACTCGAGCGTGGACTTAACCTGTTACACACTGACGGTGGCACAATGAACGGCTTCAACAATCAGCGCGGTATTTCCCTGGTCGAGATCATGGTTGCCCTGGTAATCAGCCTTTTCCTGCTCGCCGGGATCGTACAGGTATATCTGGGCAACAAGTCTACCTTCAAGTTTACCAACGCGCTCGCCGAGGTTCAGGAAAACGGGCGCTACGCCCTCGACCTGATGAGCCAGGACCTGCGCCTGTCCTCGGAGTGGGGCTGTATCGAGTTCGATCCGACAGATACTTCCAATATCAACAATACGCTGAACTCAACTACGCTGGCCAGCTACGATTCCGACTTCCACGATTTTACCGGCGAGGACGGCATCGAGGGGACCAACAATCTCGGCCTCAACGGCTCCGACACGCTGACCCTGCGCGGCGGCAAGACCGGGCAGTCCAATGTCAAAAGCCCGTTCGAAGCGGCAACCACGTCCAAGCTGGTCGTCGGCCCGAACTCGAACATCGGCGCCGGTGATATCGTGCTGGTCGCGCGCTGCGGCGCCAACGACCTGCTGATCAACGAGGAAGCCGATATTCTGCTGGTTACCTTGTCGACCGCATCCCCGACCAAGACCGATCTTACTTTCGCAACCGGAAAGAGCCAGCAATTCGAAAACGACGCCATGGTCCTCGAACTGCAGACCGTGAACTATTTCATCGCCGCCGGGGCCAGCGGAGAGCCGGCACTGTACCGCCGCGAATTCGACGCCGCGGCACAGGAACTGGTCGAGGGCGTGGAGAACCTGCAAATTCTCTACGGCGTCGACACCGACAGCGACGATTTTCCGAATCAGTATCAGGATGCCGACTCGGTGGCCGATTTCAACGATGTGGTCGCGATACGGATCATGTTGCTGATGCGCTCGATCGACGACAACGTCACCGAAGACCAGCAGACTTATACCTACAACGGCGCGACGGTTACCGCGGGCGACTTCAGGATTCGCCAGGTATTCTCGACCACCATCGCGTTACGCAATCGCATAGGTTCATGATGATGAATTACGCAATCGAAAAGCAGCAGGGCGTGGCACTGGTAGTCAGCATGATCATCCTGATCAGCCTGACCATGCTGGGACTGACCGCCATTCAGCGCACCACGGTAGACCTGGCAATGGCCGGTAACCAGCGCGAGATCGGACTGATGTTCCAGGCCGCCGAAGTCGGGCTGGTCAAGGCCGAGGATTTCGTCGAGGCTTCGACCACCAACGCGGATTTCGACGATACCTCGCTGGGTCTTTATACGGTCGCGGCCAGCGATCCGAATTATTCGAACCCCGATTACTTCGACGGCCCGACCTGGAGCGCGTCGTCGCAGGTCGCGGCCACCACGCTGGATGCCTATGAGCAGCCGCGCTACATGATCGAATACCTGGGAGACCGGTCACAAAACCCGCTCGCCGCGATCAATATCGGCGGCTACGGAACACAACAGACCGGTGACACCGTGTCGATTTACCGCTCGACCTCGCGAGGCGCGGGGCTGACCGGTAATTCGTTCAGATACGTGCAGTCATACTACGGCAAAGACAAGCCCTAATTCATATTTATCAGGATGAGTAACATGACCACTAGAAAATTTACCAAGGCAATTGCGGTGATCGCCGCCAGCGCGATGCTGAGCCTGTCCGCCGTGCAGTCGGCTTACGCCGCGCCCGGCGCGCTGGCGACCGCACCGCTGTTTTTGTCGACCATCGTCGAGCCCAACGTTTACTTCACGGTCGACGACTCGGGCAGCATGGACTGGGGCCCGGTTCTCGGCGACAATATCGGCGGAATGGCGGTCTCGGATGGCCTGCCGTATATCGACGGCGATCAGCGCGCCTATTACACGCCGCAGTTTTCGCGTCTGTACGGCAGCCGCTACGTGGTACCGCCGGCCGACGGCACATTTGCCGCCTGGGACGATGGCTGGGTGGCCCGCAACTACAATGCCAACCTCAACTACTACAACCCGTCGGTAACCTACGAGCCCTGGCCGGGCACCAAGTCGGACGGCACCCCGATGTACTCGGACGCCGATCCGAAAAACGCACTCAAGGACCCCTTCAACCCCGGCGGCGAATCCGTCGACCTGACCGTGTCCTACTATCTCGACAGGAACGCCTCGAGGGCCGCTTTCAACCGTAATATCGAGGTCTTCGATTACTGGATCGCGGTCTACTGGGTCTGGAGCGATACCGACGGCAACGGCGTGGTCGACGTCACCGACGACCACAAACGCGTGGTAATTCCGACCGACTCGCCCGCTGAAATGCAGAACTTCGCCAACTGGTTCCAGTATTACCGCTCGCGCATCAACGCCGTCAAGTCGATCATCGGCGCGACCATCAACAATACCGACGCGTCGCGCATGGGCATGCACCAGTTCAACGAGGGTCAGCTCGCCGCCGTGGCATCGATGAGCGATCCCGCCAACAAGCGCGCCATCCTCGAGGATTTCTACGACTACGACATCAGGGCCCAGGGCACCCCGATGCGCCGCGGGCTCGAAGACGTCGGCCAGTACTTCGACAATACCGGCGCCGGGAACGCACCGATCCTGCCCGCATCGGACGGCGGCGAATGCCAGCAGAACTTCAATATCCTGATCGGCGACGGTTTCTGGAACGGCAGCGATCCGAGCGTCGGCAATACCGACATCAATGGCGGTTCGGGCGACAATAACTCCATCTTCGACGGCAACGCGTCGCAGTCCAACGACGGCGGCAACTATGCCGACAACTACGACGACACGCTGGCCGACGTCGCGATGTGGGACTACGAACGCGATCTGCGCGGCGACCTGGCCGACAAGGTGCCGACCCAGCCCGGTGTCGACGAGGCCGAGCACCAGCACCTGGTGACTTATGCGATTTCCTTCGGCCCGATCGGCACGCTCGATCCGACCGTCGACGATCCGCTGGCGGTCGGCTTCGCCTGGCCCGACCCGGACAACGGCGACGCCGAGAAAATCGACGATATGTGGCATGCCGCCTATAACGGCCGCGGCCAGTTCCTCTCCGCCAACAACCCGATCGCACTGCAGAATGCGCTGCGCACCGCGATCGACGATATCGCGCAACGCACCGCGACCGCGGCGGCGGTATCGATCAACTCGGCCAAGCTGACCACCGAATCGGTAGTTTACCTGGCGGAATTCAATACCAACCGCTGGCAGGGCAACCTGTTCGCCTACAAGATCGTCGATCTCAATACCGGCGCACTCTCGGCGACCCCGCAGTGGACCGCGGCGGACGAGCTCAACGGGCGCAACCTGGTCACCAGGCCGCGTACCATATTGACCAACGACGGTAGCAAGGGCGTCGCCTTTCAGTGGGACGACCTGAGCGCGGCGCAACAGGACGATCTGAAAACCAGCCCCGCCGGCGGAGTAGATAGCGATGCCATCGGCAAGGCGCGTCTCGAGTACCTGCGCGGCGACCGCAGCAACGAGGGTACCGGCCAGTTTTTCCGCGAGCGCGCCTCGCTGCTGGCCGACCTGGTCAACTCGGGCCCGGTGTTCGTCGGCAAGCCGTCGCTGAACTGGCCCGATAAGGCGCCATTCCCGACCGCGACCGGCGAACGTTACTCGGACTTCAAGAAAGACCAGGAATTCCGCGAAGGCGTCGTCTATGCCGGCTCCAACGGCGGCATGATGCACGGCTTCCTGGAATCCAGCGGCGAGGAAGTCATCGCCTACATCGCCAACAACCTGTTTTCGACAGCCAGCGGCGAGGGCCTGCATTACCTGACCGACTCGAACTACGTGCACAAGTACTATAACGACCTGACGCCGACGGTTTCGGACATTTACGCCAATCTCGGCAGCGGTACGCAATGGGAGACCCTCCTGATCAGCGGCCAGCGCGGCGGTGGCCGGGGCATATTCGCCCTCAAGGTAACCGATCCGGGCGATTTCTCCGAGGCAAACGCCAACAGCCTGGTGCTGTGGGAGTTTTCCAATGCCGACGATGCGGATCTGGGCTATACCTACAGCCGTCCGCAGATCGCCATGGGTAACGACGGCCGCTGGAAAGCGATTTTCGGTAACGGCTACAACGACACCGGCAGCGGCGAGGCAAAGCTGTTCATCCTCGACATCGAGGCCGGCGCCGACGGCAGCTGGGATGCCGGCGATTATGTCGAAATCACCACCGCTTCGGGCACCGCTGCCGATCGCAACGGTCTGGCCACGCCTTCGCTGGCCGACCTCGACGGCAACGGCACCGTCGACCGAGTCTGGGCCGGCGACCTGAAGGGCCAGATGTGGGCCTTCGACCTGTCCGGCAGCAGCGCGCTCAGCTGGGACGTCGCGGGCGGCGCGCCGCTGTTCACCACCGTCGGCAACATGCCGATCACCAGCAAGCCCGCGCTCGCCAAGCACCCGACCGTTTCGGATGACGGCACCAACTCGCCTAACGTCATGGTCTATTTCGGCTCGGGCCAATACCTTGTCGACGGCGACAAGACCAGCACAGATACCAACTATTTCTACGGTGTCTGGGACCGGGGCGATACCGGAATCACCGATTCCGATCTGGTGCAGCAGACCTACGAGAACGGCTTTACCGACACGGGCGGCAATACGGTCAGGGTTTTGAGCCGTAACCTGGTCGATTACGCGGGCGGCGATTACGGCTGGTTTTTCGAGCTACCGGACAGCGGCGAACGTTCCGTGACCAATCCCGTGGTGCGCGGCGGTATCGTGTTCTTCAACTCGTTCGTGCCGATAGACGACCCCTGCTCGGTCGGCGGTTTCGGTTTCCGCTTCGCGGTCGATATGATTACCGGCGGCTCACCCGATGACGTCGCGATCGATACCAATAACGATGGCGTCATCGATGAAAACGACAAGGCATCCAACGGCGTCACCTCCGATACGATCGCCGCGATCCGGCAGGAAGGCTTCCTGCCCGAGCCGGTGTTCATCGAGGATATCGCCTATACCGCGGAGACTCCGTCAAAAGTCGTTAAACTCAAGAATATACCCAAGGGCCGCTTTTCGTGGCAGGAGTTAATTCAATGAAACAATTAAAGATTCTTCTCGCCCAGTTACTGATCGTCGCTTCACTGCTGCTCCCGTGGTCACCCGCGGGAGCGGTGGAGAACTTCAAACAGTTCGGCGTGATAAATTCGCTGAGCTCCAGCGCGTTTTCCATCCGCAATACGGAGTATCGCGTCGCTCCCGGCGCCACGCTGGACAGCAATGACGCCAGTCGAAAGCGGTTGTCCGATTTCAAGAGGGGCGACAAGATTTATTTCGAAGGTAAACTGGTGAACGGGGTACACTTCGTAGACAGGATAGTCTACCGAACTCCGGTTCAATCTTAAGTAAATCCTAACTCGGGCACATTGAAACTATGAGACATTCCAAAGGCTTCTCCCTGATCGAACTGATGATCGTCGTCGTCATCATCGGCATTCTGTCGTCCGTGGCCCTGGGGTATTACCGCAGCAACGTGATCGCTTCGAATCGAACCGAGGGGCGGTCGGCGCTGCAAACCGCGGCGGGCACGCTGGAAAAATGCAGGAGCCTCTACGGGTCCTACAACAACGCGAATTGCAACTACGCGGATTTTACCAGCGAAACGGGACTCTACGATGTCACCAGCGCGATCGCCGCCACGTCCTTTACGCTGACCGCGACGCCCGTCGCCGGCGGCCGGCAGGCTGACGACGGCGATTGCACGAGCATGACGCTGACCAATACCGGCATCAAGGGAGGCGCGGGCGCCAATTCGGCCGAGTGCTGGTAGGCCCCTGACGAGTAAACCAGGGACCTGGCGCGGCCGTTTATCGGCCGCGCTTTTTTATTGCTATAATCGCGTTCCTTTGAAACAGGCGGCAATCGCGGCAGCGGTACAATATGCAGGTAAAAAAAGCAGTAGCGCTGATTTCCGGCGGTCTCGATTCGTTGCTGGCGGCAAAATTGATCCAGCAACAGGGAATCCGGGTCGAGGGCATCAATTTTTACACCGGCTTTTGCGTCGAAGGCCACACTCATGCAATCCGCAATCGGGACCGCGGGCGGGTCAAGCGCAACAACGCCCTGTGGGTCGCCGAGCAACTCGGGATCAAGCTGCATATCATCGATATCGTCGAGGAATACAAGGACGTGGTCATCAATCCGAAACACGGCTACGGCGCCAACCTGAACCCCTGCCTCGACTGCAAGATTTTCATGGTCCGCAAGGCTCGAGAATGGAGCGCAGAAAACGGATTCGATTTTATCATTACCGGAGAAGTCATCGGCCAGCGTCCGAAGTCCCAGCGCAAGCGCTACATGCCGCTGATTTCAGACGAATCCGGCGCCGGAGATCGGCTGTTGCGGCCGCTCTGCGCTCTCAATCTCGAGCCGACGCTGCCCGAGCGCGCCGGCTGGGTGGAGCGCGAAAAACTGAAGGCTTTCAACGGCCGCTCGCGCAAACCGCAAATGGCGCTGGCCGCCGAATTCGGTTTCGAGGACTACGCCCAGCCAGCCGGCGGATGCTGCTTTCTGACCGACCGAACCTACTCGGTCAAACTGCAGGACCTGTGGGATAACCGCGGCCAGCGCGAATACGAACTCGACGATATCATGCTGCTGAAGGTGGGCCGCCACATCCGTCCGAGCGAGACCTTCAAGCTGATCATTGCGCGCGAAGAAGGCGAGACCAATTTCCTGTCGGGTTACCGGCACCTGTTCCAGACCATCAAGACGGTGAGCCACCCCGGCCCGCTGACGCTGGTCGAGGGGGAGCCGCTCGACGAGGCGCAGATCGAGCTTGCCTGCGCGATCACCGCGCGTTTCAGCAAGGGTCGCGACGCCGAATCCGTGGAATTGCGTTTCAGTGACCGCGAACGGGAATCCCGCAGTGTCCACGTCAAGCCTCTGGCCGCGGACCAGATTCGGCAGGACTGGATTATTGGATGACCGATATCATCGAAATCGACGCGCGCCGGCTTTTTTGCCCATTGCCGGTGATCAAGCTGCAGAACTGCATCGGCAAACATCCGCCCGGCACCCGCGTGCGCATCACCAGCACCGATCCGGGTAGTCTCAACGACATACCTACCTGGTGCCGCATCAGCGGGCACCCGGTACTGGAAATCGATGATCTCGAAACGGAGTTCGTCTTCCTGGTACAAAAAGGCGACGATGAGAGCTGAGAGGCGCAGGCGGGCGACGCAGCGCGTCACCCTGGTCGGTGCGGCGATCAACTGCGCCCTGGCGACCGTGCAGATCAGTTTCGGCCTGCTCGGTAAATCCCAGGCATTACTCGCCGACGGCCTGCATACACTGGCCGACCTGAGTACCGATTTTATCGTCCTGTTCGCGTCGCGGCGGGCCGCGAAGAAAGCCGACAAGTCGCATCCCTACGGACACGGCCGTATCGAGACGCTGGCCTCGATGCTGCTCGGCGCGATCCTGATCGCGGTCGGCGCCGGCATCGGCCTGCGCGGACTCAAGAGCATGGTTTCACCGACCGGGATCGATCCCGAGATCGTCACCGTGTTTTTCGCGGGCCTGGCCATCGTCGCCAAAGAAGCCCTATATCGCTACACGCTGAAGGCCGCGCGCGCCCATCATTCGAGCCTGCTGGAATCCAATGCCTGGCACCATCGTTCCGACGCGCTGTCGTCGCTGGTGGTGGTGGCCGGTATTTCCGCGCAATTGCTGGGCGTACCTTACATGGACGCGGCAGCAGCAATCGTGGTCGCGGTAATGATCATGGTGATGGGCTATCGACTCGGCCGCAAGGCGCTGGACGAGTTGATCGACGCCGGACTCGACTTCGACCTCGTCGACGAGGTCCGCGAGGCAATGCTGGCCGATACCAGCGTGGTCGGCATCCACAACCTGAGATCGCGTTCGATGGGCGGCCAGGGATACATCGATGCGCATATCGAAGTCGATTCGGGCCTGACCGTTTCCGAGGCGCATTACATCGCCCACAAGATCGAGCACCGGGTAATGACGCAGTTCCCGAAAATCATCGATGTACAAATACATATCGATCCGCTCGATGACGGGATCAAGGAATCGGTGCTCGCGAAACTGCCCGAGCGCAGCGCCATCGAACAGGATCTGGCGAGCGCCTGGCAGGGCATCGCGGAAAGCGAGCAGGTCAGCCAGATCAAGCTGCATTACCTCGACCGGCTGATCGAAATCGACCTCGTGCTGCCGGCAGAATTGTGCAACAGCAGCCATCAGAGCCAGATCGATAAACTTAAGAGAAGTACCGGCAGTCTCGACTATATCGGCAAAGTCAATATTTACTACCAAAGCTAGTTTGCACTAAAATAGTGCGATACAGGTTCAAACCAGGGCTTTTTTGGCAATTTTGCACGATTAATTGGCATCGCCACGGTAACTGGTACAATCCTCAACCTGATTTTTGACCCCCGATTCTGGAGATACAACCATGTCCGCTGCCGATGTGCTGAACAAGATTAACGAGTACGGCGTCAAGTTCGTCGATTTCCGCTTTACCGACACCAAGGGAAAGGAGCAACACGTTACGGTTCCCTCCAGCATGGTCGAGGAAGACACCTTCACCGAAGGCAAGATGTTCGACGGCTCCTCGGTCGCCGGCTGGAAAGGCATCAACGAGTCCGACATGATCCTGATGCCCGACACGGCAACCGCGGTGCTCGATCCGTTCACCGATGAGCCGACAATCAATATTACCTGCGGTGTCATCGAACCGAATACGGGCGCGGGCTACGAACGCGACCCGCGCTCCATCGCGACACGCGCAGAAGCCTACCTGAAATCAACCGGGATTGCCGACATTGCCTACTTCGGCCCCGAGAACGAGTTTTTCGTGTTCGACGACGTCAAGTGGTCGACCGAAATGGGCCATTGCTCCTATCAGATCGAATCCGAGGAAGCAGCCTGGAGCTCGAGCAAGATTTACGAGGATGGCAACATCGGCCACCGCCCGGGCGTCAAGGGCGGCTATTTCCCGGTTCCGCCCGTGGATTCGCTGCACGACATTCGTTCGGCCATGTGCCTGGCGATGGAAGAGATGGGCCTCAAGGTAGAAGTTCACCACCACGAGGTCGCCACTGCCGGACAATGTGAAATCGGCGTTGCCTTCAACACTCTGGTTCGCAAGGCCGACGAAGTCCAGGTGCTCAAGTATTGCGTGCACAACGTCGCCCACAGCTACGGCAAGACCGCAACTTTCATGCCCAAGCCCCTGGTCGGTGACAATGGTAACGGCATGCACGTACACCAGTCGCTGGTCAAGGACGGCGTGAACCTGTTCTCCGGCGAAGAGTACGGCGGCCTCTCGGAGACCGCGCTCTTCTACATCGGTGGCATCATCAAACATGCTCATGCAATCAACGCTTTCAGCAACCCCGGCACCAACAGCTACAAGCGTCTGGTACCCGGCTTCGAAGCGCCGGTCATGCTCGCCTACTCGGCCCGCAACCGCTCGGCGTCGATCCGCATACCCTATGTCAGCAACCCCAGGGCGCGACGTATCGAAGTGCGCTTCCCGGATTCGATCGCCAATCCCTATCTCGCTTTCAGCGCGATGATGATGGCGGGTCTCGACGGCATCAAAAACAAAATTCACCCGGGTGAAGCGATGGATAAGGACCTGTACGATCTGCCGCCCGAGGAAGAGGCTGAAATTCCGCAGGTCGCGTTTTCGCTCGATCAGGCGCTGGACGCGCTCGACAACGATCGCGAATTCCTGCTGGCCGGTGACGTATTCACCGACGATTCGATCGATGGTTATATCGCGCTCAAGCAGGAAGAAGTCGACCGGCTGCGGCTCGCAACCAACCCGGTTGAATTCGACCTCTACTACAGCGTTTAGTAGTCAGGCTGGAAGCTTCGACAGAAAAGGCCCCTCCGGGGCCTTTTTTGTCTCGACGAGGTCCGCGGAAATTCTTAATCCCATGCAGTTATCGAAGGCCACTTTAGCACCGCCATCGGGTCTCGGCAGCCAGATACTGGATACGCTGAAATCGGCACTGCTGTGCCTCGATTCCGAACGGCGAATTACCTACGTCAATGCGGCAGCCGAGTCGTTGTTCGAAAACAGCGCCACGAATCTCGTGGGTCGTCCTTTCGATACCCTGTTGAGCAGTAGCGAACCTTCGACGATAAGCGAGAAACTGGCGCTGGAACCGATTTCCATGACCGAGCACGGAGCCTTGATTACGCTGGCCAACGGCAAGTCATTCGTCGCCGATTACAGCATTTATCCCGACAGCGAAAGCGATCCGAATAGCGACCTGTTGCTCGAGATTCGGTTGCCGGATCGTCAGGTGCAGATAGCCCGCGAAGAATTCAATCAGCTGCAGCAGCTCGCGAGACAGCAACTGGCCCGCGGCCTCGCGCACGAGATCAACAATCCGCTGGGCGGCATACGCGGCGCCGCACAGCTTTTGCAGCGCGAACTCGACAATCCCGAACTGCGCGAATACACCGAAATCGTCATCAGCGAGGTCGATCGCCTGCAGGCGCTGATCGGCAACATGCTCGGCCCCGAAATCCAGCCGCGGAGAAAGCCGATCAATATCTACCCCGTGATCGAACACATTCGCAAGATCATTCAGGCAGCCGAACCCGAACGAATCACCATTCACCGCGATTACGATCCGAGCATCCCGCAGATGATGGCGGATCGCGATCTCCTGATTCAGGCGTTTCTGAATATCGCGCGCAATGCCGTTCAGGCTATCGACGACAAGGGCGATATCACTTTTCGCACCCGGGTCGACCGAAACTACACCATCGGCCAGACCAACCACCCGCTGGTTCTGAAGATCGATATCACCGACAACGGCCGCGGCGTACCCGCCGAACTCGGCAACTCGATCTTCCTGCCGATGGTTACCGACAAACCGGACGGCACGGGCCTCGGACTGCCGATCGCCCAGGATATCATTCTCCGCCACGGGGGCAGCCTGCAAATGCAGAGCTCTCCCGAGGGGACCACTTTCAGTATTATTCTCCCGATGGAACAATCATGAATTTACCGCATGAAAATCCGCAAAATCCGCAAAAGTCAATCTGGGTCATCGACGACGACCAGTCGATGCGCTGGGTATTGACGAAAACCCTGGCCAACAACGGTTACCAGGTAACCGCTTTCGAATCTGGCTCGGTGGCACTGTCCAGCTTCAAGCGTGCGGCCAGCGAGGAGCTGCCCAGCTTGATCATTACCGACGTGCGCATGCCGGGGATCAACGGTTTCGAATTGCTCAAGCAGGTGAAAAATATCTCCCCGCGTACGCCGATCATCGTGATGACCGCCTACACCGATCTCGATACCACCAAGCATGCGTTTCACGAGGGCGCTTTCGAATACCTGCCCAAGCCCTTCGATATCGACGATGCGATCGATCTGGTCGGTCGCGCCTGCGCCCAGGCGGACGACCGTGGCGCGATCTCCGCCCAGCAGCTGCCGTCGGACATCGGCGACTGGCAATCGCCGCTGCGAACCTGGGCCAAACAGCAACTCTCCCAGGGTGAAACCGACATTCTTAAAAATGCCGCCAGAACCTTCGAAAAAACCCTCCTCGATTGCGCCCTGGAAGCCACGCGGGGGCGCAAGCAGGATGCCGCCCGCCTGCTGGGCTGGGGCAGGAATACACTCACTCGAAAGCTAAAGGAACTGGGATAGCCTCGACCATAGCGGGGACACAATACCTGGTTCACGCGTGAACCGGGTATTGTGTCCCTCTAATTATTTCCGGTTTTCGTCACTCGGAAATACACTTCATGTAGGCCTGCTCCAGCGATTCGGCGCCGTAGCGCTGCATGCAATCGCCCGGCGTGCCCTGATACTTCATTTCGCCGTCGTGCAGGATGCCGAAACGATCGCAGAGATCCTCGGCGTCGGCCAGCAGGTGGGTGCTATAGAGTATCGTGCGCTCGGCTGACTTTTCATCCTGCATCAATTGCTTGAAACGGTAACGAGCGCGTGGATCCAGGCCGCTCAACGGCTCGTCGAGGATGATCAGCGGCCGCTTGAGCATGAAACAGCTAATCAGACCCAGTTTTTGTACCATTCCCTTGGAATAGCCGCCGACGCGCGACGCGAGCCGGTCAGGCGGAAAATCGAGACGCTCGGCGAGTTCGGCGATTTCATTCCCCGCCAGCTTCAGGTGGTAAACCGCGGCGATGAAATCCAGGTACTGGCGGCCGGTGATATTCTTTTTGACATCGAATTTTTCGGGCAGGTAAGCGAGTTGTACCCGGCATTCCCGGTCCTGGTTCGGCTTGCCGAATATCTTTATCGAGCCACCCGTCGACGGCCGGATCAGGTCGAGAATCAACTTGATCAGGGTCGACTTGCCGGCACCGTTGACGCCGGCGATCGCGTAATACTGACGCTCGTCGACAGCGAGATCGAGGGTCTTGAGGATATCGAGACCCGCCACGGAGTAATTGATATTCGAAACTGTAAGTGCCTGGCTCATAGAATGGTTTCCGCCGGCGCGGTAGTAAATGATGCCGGTGACAGTATACTTTAATCCCGCTTCAACTGGAGCCGGTCCCGCGCCGATTCGATTCGAACCCCGGGTCGCCACTGGCAGCCCGAAAATACCGGCGCCCCTGGCTTCGATCGCCGCAAAAAAAAGGCCCGCCGAGTCGGCGGGCCAGGAATTGCGGTTTGGCCTGGACTAGAGTCGGAATGCCATGAAATAACGCAGGTTGTCCGTATAGGCGGCGACCGAACTGGCCACGCCGCCATCCATCAGGGCGGAAGTTACATCCGACTGGATGCGACCTGTCGCGGGCGATCCATCATCGAGCCTGGCTTCTATGATCGACGCAATCGGACCCTCGATCGAACCGAACACGGTAACGTGACCGGCAATCAGCAGCGATCCGTCGCGCAAACCGATGTTACCGCCATAAGCGTTGGTCGGCTGGGTATCGTCGTCACCGCCGCCCGGAATCAGGCCCGCGGCGCGCAGGTGCTTCCAGAAGTTGGCGGTCTCTTCGTTGGCAGCGGCCACCCAGGTGCCCTCGATACTGCCATTGCTGTTGCCGTTGATGTCGGCTGCAGCGGGATCGTTTACCCCATCCGTGTAAAGCGAAAAGCGCTGGTCCGCGCCATCGTCGTCTCCCGGTAATTGCAGGTAGCGATCCTGGTAGGAAAACATCGCTGCCGCGATACCCGCATTGTCGCTTTCGATGCGCTTGAGCTTGGCGTTGGTGATCATTTCCTGGCCCTTGAGGACGCCGCCGATCAGCAGCCCCACGATGACCAGCACGATGGCGATTTCTACCAGGGTGAAACCTTTTTGTTTTGCTAACTGCATGGATGACTCCAGGTGTTTTCAGTGAACTTGAGAATATAGGTGCACATTGCGTGCCAAAATAGAAAAACCCTTTATTATTATTAATTTAACTTTCTGGATGCTGATTATTTCCCGGGTAAACGTTGGGATTCGAACAGCTTTTGTTGGAAATCCGACAACTTTCCCCGCAGGAATCGCTGTTCGTCCGGATCCTTGATCGACCCCGATTGCAACAAGGCCTGGATAATCGCAATCGCGGATTCGGTCTCGTTCAATTCGGCAAGCAGCAGGAACTGGAAATCGCGTGCCCAGTGCGGCATCTTGACGCTCGCCGGCTGTTTCGCCAGCTTGTCCGCAAACCGCAGGGCCAGATCGAGATCGTGCAGTTTATGTTTGGCGATCAGGCTGGCTTCGGCAAGGCGGCGCCAGTGCAATTGCGGATTGTCGTCGAAACGGCGCTCGATAAACCCGAGTATCTTGCGCAGCCGCTCCGGGTTGCTGGTTTGCGTATAGATTCGCGAGGCCAGCAGCATCGGATACTCGCTGTCGGTATCGATATCGGATAGCGTCTCCAGCCAGTCCAGGAGCAAATCGTAATTCATCAGGCTGTAGCGAAAATGCTGACCGGCCTGGTTATCGTGCAACTGCAGGCGCAACGAAAGCAGGTAACCGAACAGCCGAAAGGAACCCATCGCCATCCCCCGGTAAACTTCGGCCGAAAAAGGTCTGGTCAAGGGGTGGTAGATGGCTTCGCTGCGCTCGCGGCCGAGCTGATGGTTAACCGCCTGGAGGAGAAACAGCAGCGCGAAACCGACCAGCAGAGGTCTGGGTAACATGCGCATCGGCCGCTCCGTGCGGCGCATCAGAGATTGAACTCCTTACGGTAAAAATCGACCAGGCATACGGTCAGAAGAAACGTCGCGTAAACAATCACCGACAGCAGCTGTACGCCCAGACTGTGGAGCACACCGATATCGACGAAAAAGACATTGTTGTCGGCAAAGGTATCGAGGCCGGGTATCACGAAGAGAATCGCGTTGAAAGTGAACTCGATCGTGCGGCTGGCAACACTGCCCTCCGACATCTTTACCGACTCGGCCACGATCAGCGTGATCAGTCCCGACAACTTGGCGAACAGGTAGACGGCGAGCGCAAAGAATACCGCCTGGGGGATTTTTTCGAGACTTAGAATCGCGAGCAGACTTAGCAGACCGAGTAAAAACAATTCCATCCATAGTGCCGCGGCCCAGTACAGCCCGGTGGCCGCGTCGCTGTAAAGGGCGACCAGCAACGCGGCCGGCACCGCCATCATCGCGCACAGGCAGGCAATCAGCAGGGTTTGCGCGGCGATATACTGCCAGCGCGCCAGCGGCATGGTCAGCAAGCGCTCGAACTGGCGGAACTCGTAGTCCTCGGCAACGCTCGAGGCGATGATCAACAGGGTCAGCAAGGCCAGGCAGTAACGCAGAAAGTCGGCGATGAAGCCGGCCACGATCGCGTGCCCGTTGACCAGCGTCAGCTCGCCGATGTAGCTGCCGAACAAGGCCGCCGCGAGCAGCAGAATCAGCAATAGCACGATGAATCGCCGGCTTAGAATTCCGAGCATCATGAAGCGAAACAGTGATATAGTCTGGCTTGGCATTCGGGCCTGGGGCACCTTGATCAGAGTAAATTCGATACTTCAATACGGCCAGCAAATACTGGCTTCGATCCTGCTGCTTTTTCATGCCCTGATCTGGATGATCGATGGACGTCTGCTGCAGCTCGCGCTGACCTTTATATTGTATGGTCTATTCCTGCTCTGGCAACCTCTGTGGAGCAAGCATGCGCGTGTCAGCCGGCTGCCGGCATTGCTGGTCGCCTTCCTTTTCGTGGTCCTGGCCTACGCATTTCCGAACGAATCGCTGGTGTTTTTCGGCCTGATCCTGTCGGGGCTGATCGGCAGTCGCCTGTTGAGCCAGACCGCTTTTCGTTCCTTCGACCTGCTCGCGCTGCTGATCATCATCCTCGAAATGTCGGTCGGACTGGTTCCCGATACTTTTTCGCAAATCAAGCTGCCGCCGCTGTTCGCCGACTATATGCAAACCCTGATACTGGTACCGGTACTGCTATTCTTTTTCGCACCCAACCCCGATCACCAGACCCAGGGACGCAGCCAGGTCGACCTGATGCACGGACTGCTGGCCGCGACCCTGTTGTTCATCGTGTTGCTGGGCGGCATCGTCATCAACCTGCTCTACGGGGTCGAGTATATCGACGGCCTGCTGCTGACGGTATTTATCGTTTCCACGCTGACGATCGGCATCAGCTGGTTCTGGAATCCCGGCGTCGGTTACTCGGGGATCGGCGTGCTCTGGAACCGTTACGCGATGACCATCGGCGGGCCGTTCGAAACCTGGATCAATACGCTGACCACGCTGATCGAGGAGC
>Ga0210101_1000118_pt1 | contig 26774 bp, 24 predicted proteins | sample Muzzi_PWC_D1_FD_185534 | JGI IMG/M metagenome (GOLD analysis project Ga0210101, IMG submission 185534) | Wetland microbial communities from San Francisco Bay, California, USA, that impact long-term carbon sequestration - Muzzi_PWC_D1 (SPAdes) | ecosystem: Environmental > Aquatic > Marine >... | reverse complement strand
CCGTCTGGCAGCGGCTGCAGAACTACACCTGGCCAGGCAATGTACGCGAGCTGCGCAATGTCGTGGAACGCTGTGTCCTCTTTGCCACCGATCAGCGACTACCGTACGAGTGGTTGCAACTTGGATCTCCGGTTCCCGCGGACGGGGATACTACGGGTGCCGGCGTCGAAGAGGGGCGCCTGTGTGTGCCGCTGGATGGCTCGATGGGCCTCGACGACATGGTTGGACGCATCATCGAAACCATGCTGGCACGTAACGGAAATAACGTCGCCGAAACTGCGCGTGTGCTCAAGACGACGCGGGAAAAGGTTCGTTACCGTATCGAGAAATACAACATCAGGATATCCGAGTGAGGGCAGCCAATGTGAGTGGGACCGAGATACGGTTCTGGAATTACTGTCCTGCCAGCCCGACGTGCAGGTCGAGGATGGCAAGCAATAACGTGTCTGAATAACGGAGGAACCAACGATGATGACATTCGATATGCTGGTATTTACACCCTGGATAGCACTCATAGCCGGCGTCTCAATACTGGTCGTGCCGAGACTGCTCAATTATATCGTGGCGATTTATCTGATTCTCATCGGCGTTATCGGGCTTATTGCCCGGTTCTGAGCAGCAGCTATGGCGACACTCAAGGCGCCGTGGATTATGTCGCGGCGCAAGGGCAATATCGCCACTCTGTGCACTATTTCACCCAATGCGGGTGCTGATACCCTGGTGCAAGTGCCGATCCCATGGTCGCCGGTTGATTATTCTTCAGGAAAAATACAGTCTTGCCCTCTGGCATGCTTACTGCAAGTGTAACGACGACTACCGACGTGAATGGCGCTTGCTTAAGGGATATCGTTCTTGTAGTAAAGAACCAATGGCCACGGAAGCACATGGAATATTCACAGATAATTTCTGTGTCTTCCGTGGATACCGTGGCTATTTATCACGATTTCGACTCGAGTAAGTGCCATTCATTACCGACGTGATTGACACGACGTTCATTATGACCAGCAGGGCATTGGCGTGACGCCTGTTCCGGCGCACGCTTTCCCGGTGAAAAGAAAACGGAGTGCACTGAATGGAAGATAACCGAAACCGCATGACCCCGGCTGATGCGCTGGTGATCTTCGGTGTGACCGGCGACCTCGCCCACAAGATGATTTTTCCGGCGCTGTACGCAATGTCCAGACGCGGCGTACTCAACGTGCCGGTGGTTGGCGTCGCCGCCCCGAAGTGGAGCCAGGCGCAACTGCGCAAACGGGCGACGGACAGCATCAGGCAAGCCGGCAAGATCGATGACCGGGACGCCCTTGACCACCTGCTCTCCCTGCTCCGGTATGTGGGCGGCGATTACAATGACCCGGAAACGTTCACGACGCTCAGGCAGACGCTGGGAGATGCACGGCGCCCGGCGCATTACCTCGCCATCCCGCCCGCGCTGTTTGCCACGGTTATCAAAGCGCTCGGCGCCGCAGGTCTGGCCGATCAGGCGCGTGTCATCGTCGAGAAACCGTTCGGACGCGACCTGGCGTCGGCGCGGGGGCTCAACCGCATCGCGCTGTCGGTATTTCCGGAAGATGCCATCTTCCGCATCGACCACTATCTCGGGAAGGAGGCGATCATGAATATCCTCTACTTCCGCTTCGCCAATTCCTTTCTCGAGCCGATCTGGAACCGCAACTGTGTGGCCAGCGTGCAGATCACGCTCTCCGAGGATTTCGGCGTAAAAGGACGCGGCGCGTTTTACGAAGGCGCCGGTTGTCTGCGTGACGTCATCCAGAACCACCTGTTCCAGGTTGTTGCGCTGCTGGCCATGGAACCGCCGGCGTATCAAGGCTATGGCGCCGTCCACAGCGAGAAGGCCAAGGTGTTCCAGGCCATGCGTCCCCTGCATCCGGACGATATGGTGCGTGGCCAGTATGCCGGCTACCGGAAAGAACCGGGCGTGGCGAAGGGTTCGGATGTCGAGACCTTCTGCGCCCTGCGGCTGTTTATCGATTCGTGGCGCTGGGAAGGGGTGCCGTGGTATCTGCGTTCCGGAAAATGCCTGGCCGCCACCGCGGCCGAGGTCGTGGTGGAGCTAAAGCCGCCGCCGCAACGGCTGTTCGACGATTCCGCACCGGCGGCCGGGCGGGCCAATTATCTGCGCTTCCGGCTCTCTCCCGACTCCGCCGTTGCGCTGGCCGCGCGCGTCAAGCACGCCGGCAAGGAGTTCGTCGGCGACCAGCGTGAACTCTATCTGCTGGAAGAACAGCCGGGGGAGGAAACACCCTATGAGCGGCTGCTGGGCGACGCCATGGCCGGTAATGGCGCGCTCTTCACCCGTGAGGACGCGGTCGAGGCCGCCTGGGCGGTGGTTGACCCGGTGCTTGATGCCCATCCTCGCGCTCTTCGCTACAAACCTGGCAGCTGGGGGCCGAAACCGGCTGACGCACTCATTGCGGCAGACGGGCGCTGGCACAACCCCAAGCCATGAAGGCAGCAAAATCACGATAGCGAATGAGCCAGCCAGGAGGATCCACACCATGACAGTCGCAACGCTCGACCAGCAGTGCATCAACACCCTGCGATTCCTGTCGGTGGACATGGTGCAAAAGGCCAACAGCGGGCATCCGGGTCTGCCCCTCGGCGCCGCGCCGATGGCCTACGTGCTGTGGACACACTGGCTGAAACACAACCCGCACAACCCCCTGTGGTCCGACCGCGACCGCTTCGTACTCTCGGCCGGACACGGTTCGGCGCTGCTCTACAGTCTGCTTCATCTGAGCGGCTACGCGCTCACGCTGGACGACATCCGCCAGTTCCGCCAATGGGGCAGCAAGGCGCCGGGACATCCCGAGCGCGGACACACACCCGGCGTGGAAACCACCACCGGCCCGCTGGGGCAGGGCTTCGGCAACGCGGTCGGCATGGCGATCGCCGAGGCGCAACTCGCGGCCCGCTACAACCGTCCCGGTCACGCGCTTATCGATCACTATACCTGGGCCCTTGTCAGCGACGGCGACCTGATGGAAGGCGTGGCTTCCGAAGCAGCCTCGCTGGCCGGCCATCTCAGGCTTGGCAAGCTCACCTGCCTCTACGACGACAACCACGTCACACTCGCCGCCGATACCGACATCACTTTTTCCGAGAACCGCGCACAGCGCTTCGAAGCCTATGGCTGGCATACCGTGTCGGTAGCGGACGGCAACGACCTCGACGCGATAGACGCCGCGCTGGCCGCCGCGCGCGCAGAAACCGCGCGGCCGTCGCTGATCCTGGTGCGTACCCACATCGGTTACGGTTCGCCCGAACAGGACAGCTTCAAGGTGCACGGTTCCCCGCTCGGACTCGACAACGTGCGCAAGACCAGGCAGAAGCTGGGTTGGCCGACCGAGTCTGAATTTCTGATACCGGAGGCGGCGCTGGCGCATTTCCGGACGGCGCTGGAACGCGGCGCACAGGACGAGGCCGCGTGGAACATGTCGCTGAGTGCCTACGCCAGGACGTTTCCGGATCTGGCAGAAGAACTGCAGGGACGACTGCGTGCCGAACTGCCGCCGGGATGGGATGCGGATATCCCGGTATTTGACGCCGATGACAAGGGTCTTGCGACGCGCGATGCATCCGGCAGGGTGATGAACGCCATTGCGCCCGGACTGCCGGCGCTGACCGGCGGTTCGGCCGACCTTGACCCGTCGACGAAAACAGCCCTGAAAGACCAGGGCGATTTCAATCCGCCGCTGCCGGAAAACGCCGACGAACAAGGCGACGACAGTGCTGGCTGGAGCCATGCCGGACGCAACCTGCACTTCGGCGTGCGCGAACATGCGATGGGCGCCATCGTCAACGGCCTAGCCGCACATGGCGGTTTCATTCCCTACGGCTCCACCTTCCTGATCTTCTCCGATTATATGCGCCCGTCGATCCGGCTGGCGGCCTTGATGGGGCTGCACGTGGTGCATGTATTCACGCACGACAGCATCGCCGTCGGCGAGGATGGTCCCACCCATCAACCGGTTGAGCAGCTGGCGAGCCTGCGGGCGATTCCGAACCTCGTCGTGATCCGCCCGGGTGACGCCAATGAAACCGCGGTCGCCTGGCGCGTGGCGCTGGAAACGCGCGACCGGCCGGTGCTGCTGGTGCTGACCCGGCAGGCCCTGCCCACGCTAGATCGCAGCCGCTATGCCGCGGCGGATGGCGTGCGCCGAGGCGCCTATGTGCTGAGCGATGCACCGAATGGCAAGCCCGAACTGCTCCTGCTCGCCAGTGGCTCCGAAGTCAGCCTGATCGTGGCGGCGGCGGAACGCCTGGGAGAGCAGGGCGTTGCGGTGCGCTGTGTCTCGATGCCGAGCTGGGAGTTGTTCGAGGCCTTGCCGCAAGCCGAACGCGATGCGGTGCTGCCGCCCTCGATCACTGCCCGGCTCGCGGTCGAAACAGGTGTGTCGCAAGGCTGGGAGCGTTACCTCGGTGCGCGCGGCGAGATGCTCGGCGTGGAACGCTTCGGCGCTTCCGCGCCGGCCGCGATCGTGCTGCGCGAATACGGTTTTAGCGTCGAAAACGTCTGTGCGCGGGCCAGAGCGTTGCTGGCAGGCTGACAGGCTATCGATCACCGGTAAAAATGAGTTGAACATGGTCATTTGCCCGCGACATTCGGCAAGCTGCCATGGAAATATGGTCGGGCCAGGACGCCAATGAGAAAGCGGCCCAACAGGCCCTGCAACACCGTGCCAGAGGCTGCCGGGCTGCGCGCCGTGGCGGATACAGTGCCTCGACGGGAGTCATAGACGCATGAAAGCAAACAAATCCGGCACCCTGCGCCTGTACCTCATACGACACGGCGAAACCGGGTGGACATCACTTGAATGACTTTGGCATATCATGTCGCTCAACCACCGCCTGCCTGGAGATGCGGGCCAGGGGATCCTGGCGGTAATACAGACGCAACTGCCGGAAAACATCAGGATACAGATGATTCAGGCGTTCGGGTTGCTGGAAAAAAACTTCTGTAAGAACGGCGAAGAATTCCGCGGGACTTTCGACAGCATAGGGATCAATGGCCGTGTGGTGGTGACGTTCGACCTGGTGATACAGGCTTTCATAGGCCTGTGACAGGGCCGCCGTCCATTCTTCACGGACCATGCCATAGTGCAGGGGCGGCATGCCATTGGCCGCACCATTGAGCATGTCGAGCTTGTGGGCAAATTCGTGGAGGATGACATTGGACGCCGGCCCGTGCGGACTTGCTCCTGCTCTTGCATCGGACCATGACAGGATTACAGGTCCGCGGCGCCAGGCTTCGCCGGCGAGTGCCCGGCGGGTTTCATGGATAACACCATTGATATCGAATTCTTCCCGACTGACGACGAAGGTGTCCGGGTAGACAATGACCTCGCTCCAGCCACGGAAGTAATCGAGGTCCAGATTGAGGATCAGCAAGCAGGCCTGTGCAGCGATATAAACACGCATGGACGAATCGACGCTCAGGCCACCCGCGCCGGTGATGGTTTTTTCATGCAGGAAGAGGCTGGCAAGCCTGCGCAGACGATGCTGTTCCCGGGGGTCGAGAGACGATAGAACCGGTACAGGTGCGATACTATCTTGCCATAACGGATACGGGATACGTGAGCGCAACAGGACATGCTGCAGCCATGCACGATACAGACGTTTGAGCATGGATTGATATTCCCGGCCTCACATTTTATGCGTTACCGCCTGTTGCAAATGCAGGGATTATCGGCGAAAGGTGGTTGCATGGCACCGGGGGCAGGAGGGTATTTTACCTGCCTTGTAAAATTGCAGTATTTCCCCGCACTGATCACAGATCAGCGTGCCTGCGCTGGTGATTTCACCGGTTTTGTAGATGAATGCCTGCCGGACCTTTTCCTTCATCAGCAATGATTCGACCGTGGTCTTGTCTGCAGCCTTCAGTAGCAGGTCGAGTGTTGCGCTTTCAAGCAGTGTTTTTTCGAAACCAAGCCAGTCCTTGAGTTCATGCCCGGTTTCAGAAAGGTAGCTGACCGCATCATCCAGATCACGCTTCAGCCACTCGGAGACCTTTGCGGCATCCTCTTTCGACAGCTCTTCGAGTTCCACCGCTTTATCTTTGGCTTCATCGATCGCCTTGTGAAGCAGTGAGCCGGTTTTTACCTCAGCCGTGTGCATATTTTCCGCGGCGCGCTCAAACATTTTCTCATACGCGGCACCAAGCGCGTCGATGGGGTCGTTGTGTGACGATCGGGTCATGTCTTTCTCCGTGGTGGATGAATCTTGTCCGGGGAGGTTCAGATCAATATGCCTTTCCCGGTTTCCGCCTGTGCGCTGCAGTCATCGGTGTTTCGGGCAGGGTGCTGCACCAGGCATATTTCTTCGTCCCTGCTGAACAGGCAGCAGCTGTTCGAGTACTGGAGCCGGAAGGCAGTCCGCCTGACGGTCTGCCAGAGTGTTGAGGCGCGCTGTTTGCATATATTATCACCGCCAGGCGCACGGAGGTGACACAATCGGGCGTAGTCTGCGGAAAAACGCTGAAAGCTGCGGTCCCAGTCAAAATCAGGCCACACAGTGTTCACGTAACGCCTGAGCGCCGCCCCATGCTGGATTTCCTCGTGCTGCCAGTCTTGCGTGAGCCAATGGGTTACATCGGTATCGCCGTGAAAATACTCCAGCAGGTTGCGCGTATAGAGGTCGGAATTGATCTCGACCAGTGAAGCCGCGGCCAGCATATAGAACAGATACGGATCACCCGCTAAACATGTCGGGTCAATCGTGTCGTAGGGAATATCGGCGAGGGACCAGCGCCCGCGTTCTGGCTTGTGCTTCTGCAGTCGAACCGGTTCGACCTGCAGGTCATGCAACTCCTGTTTATATTCTCTGTCGGAGCGAAAGGCCGGATAGTCCTGCGCATGTTTGTCGGCGGCGGTCATGCCGGGTGTCGCCTTTCAGTCGTCATCAAGAATTATCCTCGCTGCAAGTGCCTGCCTGACACGACACGTGTACGACCTGTGTCAATGCAGCGTTTGTGCCAGTTTAAATGGTCCCTGATATTTATTGGGAATGTCTCTGGAGACCCTGACGGCCGTGGGCAGTCGTGGGTATAACACCCGGTGGCCTGTGCAATAGTACCCACATGCAACCGGTTGTACTCCGCGGCACAGCGGTTCGGGTTCTGTCAGGATCCTGCAGGTGTGCCTGGTCCATCTCCGCATGACATTGAACGAAAAGATAAAACGACGTCGAGAATCCCGGGAAGATCGGTCAATGCGCAGACGGCTGTGAGAGCAGGTACGTATGTTGCTTGAAATCGTTGCAGGTGACGGACAGCGTTGTCGGCTGCGGGTTCGCCGACGAATTTCACTTCAATGCCCGGATCAGTTCTGAGCGGTCGCCTGAAACATGCTGGTACGCTTCACTTTGGAAGGGCAGGGTGGTGATGGCGGTTGCACAGGTCAAGTCTGCAGAAATTTGAGGGGCGGTGCATGGAAACAGAAACGTAACATGGAGCGAGTGATACCAGGGAGATTATCGCGATGGCCGTTTTCAGGCATAGCACTGCTGGTCAGCGGCTGCCATCCTGCGCACTGGCCGGTGCTCGATCCGGCCGGCCCGGTCGGGCTGGGCGAGCGCAATCTCATTCTGGTGGTAATCGGGCTGATGCTGCTGGTTGTCATTCCGGTGTTTGTCATGACGTTCTGGTTTGCGTGGCGATACCGGGCGTCGAACCGCCAGGCAGTCTATGCACCCGACTGGGACGACTCCAGCGTGTTGTCGCTGCTGTTCTGGCTGGTTCCCGGGACCCTCGTGGCTATCCTGGGCGGCATTGCCTGGTTTTCGTCGCATTCACTGAGTCCCTATGAATCCGTCGATACGGCCGTCGAGCCGCTGACCATCCAGGTGGTCGCGCTCGACTGGAAGTGGCTGTTCATTTACCCCGGGCAGCATATCGCCAGCGTGAACCGGGTGGTGCTGCCGGTCGGTGTGCCGGTGGACTTCAGGATCACCTCCGACACGGTGATGAATGCGTTCTTCATTCCGCGGCTGGGCGGACAGATCTACGCCATGGCCGGTATGGAAACGCAGCTGCATCTCCTGGCCGATCAGTCCGGTACCTGGTATGGCGAGAATACCCAGTACAGCGGCCGCGGCTTTCCCTATCAGCATTTCGAAGCCGTGGCGTTGCCTGATTCTGATTTTGCGACCTGGGTGAAAACTGTCCAGGACCGGCATCACCCTCTGGATACGAGCAGTTATGCGCGGCTTGCCAGGCCGAGTGTCAGAAATGCGGTGGTTGAGTATTCGCCTGTGAAACCGCAGTTGTTCGAGGATGTGATGAGTAAATACGTGCACGTTGGCGCTGCGACTATCGGGACGACACCCCGATGAACCACGATTGAGAGATTATACGTCATGTTCGATCACTGGCTGGGGCAATTAACCATCAACGCGATTCCCTATGATAACCCCATCATCATGAGCGCCGCGGCATTCATGGCGCTGGTGACGCTGCTGGTGGTGGGGGCGGTCACGTTCTACGGCAAATGGACCTGGCTCTGGAGGGAATGGCTGACCAGCCTCGATCACAAGAGGATCGGCAGCATGTACGTCATTCTGGCCATGGTCATGCTGCTGCGCGGTTTCGTGGACGCGGTGATGATGCGTGTGCAGCAGGCGATGGCCGCGGGCGCCGACCCGGGCTATCTGCCGCCGCACCATTTCGACCAGATTTTCAGTGCGCACGGCACCATCATGATCGTGTTCATGGCGATGCCGTTTCTGACCGGTTTGATCAATGTCGTGGTACCGCAGCAGATAGGCGCGCGCGACGTGGCCTTTCCCTTCATGAATGCGGTCAGCCTGTGGCTGACGGTCGCCAGTGCCATGCTGATCCTGCTGTCGCTCGTGGTGGGCACGTTCTCGCGGGCCGGCTGGACGGGTTATCCGCCGTATTCCGAGCTGCAGTACGATCCCGGTGTGGGGGTGGACTACTGGATACTCCCACTGGTTATTTCCGGAGCCGGCACCACGATGACGGGTATCAACTTTATCGTCACGATCCTGCGCAAACGCGCACCCGGGATGACGCTGATGCGCATGCCCCTGTTCACCTGGTCGGCGCTGTGCACCAGCGTCCTGATCGTGCTGGCGTTTCCGGCGCTGACGGTGGTCACCGTGCTGCTCGGCCTGGATCGCTACGCGGGCATGCATTTTTTCACCAACGGTCAGGGCGGCAACATGATGAACTACGCCAACCTGTTCTGGATCTGGGGACATCCCGAGGTCTATATCGTTATCCTGCCGGCGTTCGGCGTGTTTTCAGAAGTGATCTCGACGTTTTCCGGCAAGCGCCTGTTCGGTTACAGAATGATGGTCTACGCACTCGCCGTCATTGCGCTGCTGTCTTTCACCGTCTGGCTGCACCACTTTTTCACCATGGGCGCCGGGGCCAATGTAAACGCATTTTTCGGTATCACCACGATGCTGATCGCCATTCCCACCGGTGTGAAGGTCTTCCACTGGCTGTTCACCATGTACCGGGGCCGCATTCGTTTCACCGCGCCCATGCTGTTTTCCGTGGGGTTCATCCCGGTGTTCGCCATCGGCGGCATGACCGGTGTGGTGCTCGCCGAACCACCGGCCGATTTCATGATGCACAACAGCGAGTTCCTGGTGGCGCACTTTCATAACATGCTCATTCCGGGTGCGCTGTTCGGTTACCTGGCCGGTTATATGTACTGGTTTCCGAAAGCCTTCGGTTTCAGACTGAACGACCGTTGGGGATGCATCGCATTCTGGAACTGGCTGATCGGATTCCTGCTCGCGTTCATGCCGCTGTACCTGCTGGGCTTCATGGGCATGCCGAGGCGTTTGGAACATTACGGCAATCCGGCGTGGCAGCCGTACCTTGTCGTGGCGGCCGTCGGGGTGGTGTTTATCGCATTCGGTATCCTCTCGCTGATTGTGCAGCTGCTCGTGAGTATCCGGCATACTCGCGAGAACCGCGACCTGAGTGGTGATCCCTGGAACGGGCGCACGCTGGAATGGGCGACGGCTTCGCCTCCGGCGCCCTATAACTTTGCGGTCCCTCCGGTAGTCACAGGTATCGACGCCTTCGCGCTGATGAAGCAGGCGGGCACCGCCTATCTGCGTCCAGCCTCGTATGAGGCTATTGTGCTGCCCAGGAACTCGGCTGCAGGTTTCGTGATGGGTGGAATCGCATTCGGTTTTGGTTTCGCCGTGATCTGGCACATCTGGTGGGCGGCCATCGCCGCCGCTCTGGGCATACTGGCTGCCGTCATCGTCCGTACCTGGCGTGACGATCAGGACTACACGCTGCCCGCCGCCGAGGTAGAGCGGCTGGAAGACACGCGTTTTGCATACCTGGAAAGCGTCCCTGAGGCTGCGCTCGAAAATGGTGACACGCTTGATAACCAGCCGCTCCTGCAGGTGTAAGCCATGAGTACGATGGAATTGACATCCGGCACGGCAGATATCGCCGCCGCCGAACCGCTGGAGGTCGATGCCGACAGAGCCTTCGGCTTCTGGATTTATCTCATGAGCGATGCGGTGATTTTCGCGCTGTTGTTCGCTACCTACGCGGTCATGCACCGCAACTATGCAGGCGGACCGACTGGACAGGAGCTGTTCGACCTTGGCCACACGTTCGCCGAAACCCTGCTGCTGCTGTGCAGCAGCATCGCATACGGCTTTGTCTCACTGGCGGTGGCGCGTGCGCGACGCGTGCAAGCCCGGCTCTGGCTCGGTGTGGCGTTTCTGCTCGGACTCGGGTTTGTCCTGATGGAGCTGGCCGAATTTAACGCCATGATCGCACACCAGGCGGGCCCCGATCGCAGCGGATTTCTGTCGGCCTTTTTTACCCTGGTGGGCACGCACGGTACACATGTCAGCCTCGGGTTGATCTGGATCCTGGTCATGATGGCACAGGTTACCGTGAAAGGACTGACGGCGCCGGTGCGTTCGCGACTGCTGCGTCTGGGCATGTTCTGGCATTTTCTCGACATCATGTGGATCGGTATTTTTTCCATCGTCTATCTGATGGGGGTGCTGTAGATGGAACATACCAGGGTCGATGATGCGGGCGGGCGGGAGGCGACGCTCAGGTCGTACCTGACCGGATTCGCTTTGGCGCTCGTGCTGACGGTGATACCTTACGGGCTGGTTGTCACCGGCGATGCCTTACCGCGTTCGCTCATCGTGTCGGTCATTTTTCTCGCGGCGATTGCGCAGGTTCTGGTGCATCTTTACTACTTCCTGCATTTGAACGGATCCGCCGGGGATCGCTGGAATCTTCCTGTCATCCTGTTCACTACGCTGATTCTTGTCATTCTGGCGGGAGGCACCGTTTGGATTATGGTTAATCTTCAACGCCATATGATACCGACCTGAATGGCCATCGCAGCCGTTAGCTTGAGGGCGCGACAATCAGCACGGCAATCGCGGAGATATCGGCGCCCGGATCTACTGCCAGCGAATCCGGGCTGCGACGCCTGACCTGCACGATAACCAGGAAGGCTGCAAGCAGAAGCGTGAACCGCCAGCCACGTCACGGTAAATAGAGCTTGCACGCGGCGGGCGGCGTCTTTCTCGCCCGCCGCGTTCCAACAGCAGCCGGCCGGGAAGCGAACCGGATCCTGTTTCGAAGTCCCGGAACACCCGCTGAACGAGGCGTTATTACCGGATCTCGCCGCGTTGATCCCGAAAATATCACAAGCTTCTGTCGGTCGTATCGGTTGCACATCCAGGTAAAAGTCCACGTCCGGTTGTGTTTATTAACCACCTGTTTGACTGACGTATGAGCAAGCCCGGAAAAGTGTCCACCTAAACAGCCACCTGAGAATATGGCATGGCAAATGCTTGCCTCGCTGTTGCAATACCCATGACGTGCCGGTACTGCACAGTTTTATCAACCCTGACAGGAGATGAAAATGAAATCGACCATAACGATTGCTGTTCTGAGTGGTGTATTGCTGTCTACAGGCATCACGTCTACGGTTCTGGCCGCGAAACCGACGCACAAGCCTGTCAAAATGACGTGCAAGGAATATGTCATGCTCGACGATGTCGTTAAACCCAAAGTGGTTTACTGGGCTGAAGGCTTCAATCAAAAAGGCAAGGAGGATGATGCAGTCGTCGATATAGCTGCCACGGACAAACTGGTACCGATCCTTGTTGACGAATGCAAGGAAACTCCCAAGGCATCTTTCTGGGAGAAAATCAAGAAACACTTTTGAACAGGGGACACTCCGGTTTGCAGGTTGGATTGCCGGAAACTACCCGGCAATCACATTCTGCGAAGCCCGGACAGGTGGCGATGAAACCGGTGTACGGTCGCGGGGGATGGAAGGATGAGCAGCGTCTTGATCAATAGTGATCTCTAACGTCTTGATAATGGTGTTTTTCGGATGATGCAGTATAACCAGCGAATTGATATCACCAGGTTGCGAATGGGGTGGTTCGGACGTGCGGCGACAATGCTGCTTGCTGCCGCTCTGTTTGTTCTCCTGTTCGGCCTCGCCACCCTGGCGGTGGCCATGGTTGCCGCTATCGCCGTGGTTCTTGGTGTAAAGGTATGGTGGCAGAGTCACCTGGGCAGAGGCGGACAGCACCAGAGGGGGGCTCAGGGCAGAACGCTGGAAGCGGAATACGAGGTGTTGTCATCAACCAACCCGGACCATGTGCATGACGAATCCGGGAAGCGTGCACGGGGAAAAAATGATGCAGGCACATAAAATCGGTCATTCCCTTGTTGTGTTCTGGCTGGCATTCCTGGCAGGTCAGCCGGGTGCGGGGGCGGTCGGCGTTGAAAAACAGTCGCCCGAGGAAACTGTGAAAACAGTCACGACCGAGATGCTGACTGCCTTGCGGAGTCAGCAGGAAGCATATAAAAACGATCCCCGGAAGATGGTGTCCCTGATCGAACGCATCATCGTTCCTCACTTCGATATCCGGGTAATGGCGCGTGAGGCGCTGGGATTGAACTGGAGACGGGCCACGCCCGTACAGCAAAAGCGGTTTATGACAGCGTTCAGGAAACTGCTGGTTAATGATTATGCAGATGAGTTCCGTAATTACTCGAATCAGTCCGTTGAGTTCCTGCCGGAACACGCAGGGTCAGGCAAGGATTACGCCCTGGTAAGCACCCATATCACCTCACCCGGTGAACAGCCTGTCAGGGTCGATTACCGTCTCTACCGGGTCGGGTCCGACTGGCGCATCTACGACGTGGAGATCGACGGCGTCAGTCTGTTGTTTACTTATCGAAACACCTTTTCGGAAGAGCTGCAACGCGTAACGCTCGATGCGCTGATCGCACGCATGGAGCACAAAAACGATTCCTTTCATTTGAGTGCCGGTAATTAGCGACACTTACCTTACCGGAGAAGCCGTGGCTCTCGATCACGGCACGCTTTACGGCAACTGCAAGCGCTGCACCAGGATCCGGCAGGACCGGTGCTGACACGCATGAGGCAGGTCAACTGGAACCGTTTGGGCGGGGACATTAATCCGTTCAATCCGGCATTGCATCAGTGGCTCGTATCGAAAGGGCTTGCCTTATCGGATCCGGCTGCGATCGGGCTGCTTGCCGTGGAACTCAGGCGCGAGGCCAGTATGCCCGGGTTTATCGATGCCTATTGGTTCATTATGTGGTGCTTTATCGTACCAGGGCCTGTTAACACGTGTATGGTCGTCGTGACGAAGGCCATTTTTTCGCAAGACAAGGCAGCAACGCGGCGATCATTCAAGTGTTAACAGGCCCTAGCACCGATGCTGTTCATCCTGCGCCGCAGATCCAGTGTGGATAGCAAGGCCCGGACGGGATGGCGCAGATCGAGCGGGGCGTGCAACGGGTGAAGACTATTCCATGAAGCGTGGTTAATATTCCAGTATCAAATCACACTCGCAATCGGCCACTGAAAATATCTTCATGAAAAACAGCATAGTATGAATTGGCACTCTTACTGCTTCATGGTGGTTGTAAATTTACTGTGAATGCTCACGAGCATACGCAGGGTGCTTGCGCAATGCACTCGTCATAATCGGAATGAAGGAGTGATTAATGGAAACACAGAGATCTTTTCAGTTCGTGCTGGCAGCCACTGCTCTGATCGTGGCGACTGCAGCTACTTCCCTGCCAGTGTCAGCAACGCAGGGAACAATCGCCGATGAGTGTGTCACCACCGGTACTCAAGGTGGCATCTATCCGCAAAGGGTAAATCGTGCCGTGAGCCCGGCAGATGTGCTGATCAATGACTTGCGCAAGGCAGAGGTGCAGCTCAACAACGGAGCGGTTGCAAGGGCGCGCAGCATTCTGACGTCAAGCCGGGATTATGCTCGTAACCTTCAGTTCATGAAGGAGGAGACAGAACGTGCCCTTGAGTATATCAACAGGTCTGGCGAATCCAATGGCAACGGCCCCGGTCTGTTGCCAGGAGACTGGGTCGGAATTTACAGTAGTCTGGACGAGATGGAAGTTTACGCTCCGAAGGTGGCGGAGGATACGCGGGAGCGCCTGGAGCAGGCGCAAAAGCATGCCACGTCGGGTGACATCCGGAAAGCAGCCGAGACGCTGAAGGCAGTTGTCACCGGGGTGCCGTACAGCCTGCAGCCTGGACAGCCCATCGACCGGCAGATACTGCTGGCGCTGGAGTTGCTGGGAGAAAATCAACCGGATATCGCTACGGCGAAAAGTGTCGTGGAGGATGCCCTGAACCGATTGATGGTCGTCGACCAGACCTCGACGGCACAGGCGAAATATCGTATGAATGACTGCGTATGATATCCATGTTCGAACGAACCCTGTGGTTCGGTACACGCCGTGAGCTACGACATACAAGTCTGGAAACACTCCATACACACGTCGCCTCCGGACCGGATGCCGCTGCTTACCTGCGATCTCCGGGTACATGCCTGCTAGATCGACTATCGCAGGCCGGTGGCGCCTGACCCTAGAACGCGTTCAGCTCACCGCAGCCGGGCGCCGCACCCGCCTGTCTGCCTCCGCAACCAGACGGCTGCGCATACCACCGGGGTGTGCTGTGCACGGACGCCGGTAAACCTTGCCAGAATCGCCCCGCCTGTGCGAGGCTTGCAACGCCACCCTGGTGTTACGCAGCGTTCAAGGTGTATGTCGAGGGTTCCGGTCATATGGGCTGGAACGCATTCGCCCGGCTGGCCACGGTCTTGAAAGATTCTCCATGAAAAGAAGACATTTTCTTTCGGCACTGGCGCTAAGCGGCGCCGGTTTGGCCGGCTACCGCTTCTGGCCGGAAGACGGCTTTGTCAATCCCTGTCTGGAAGACGAATTACCGGAACATCTCGCTTCTCATCCGCTGGTGCTTGCCGCCTGGCAGGACATCGACGCGGAGAAACTCCGGGACTGCCACGTGCATCTGATCGGGGTGGGAGACAGTGACAGCGGCATCTATCTGAACCCGAAAATGTCGAATCTCGCTTACCCTGTACAGTGGGTGCAGCGCTTTTTTTACCTGAATGCGAGCTGCCTGAAAGATGCGGGCAGTGTCGACACCGGATTTGTCGAGCGCCTGCTGCTGCTGCAAAAGGCGTTTCCTGCCGGTTCCAAACTGATGTTGCTGGCATTCGATTACTTCCACGACGAACAGGGTAATAAAATTGTCGAGGCGAGCTCCTTTTTCACGCCCAATGCGTATGCCCGGCGTATCGCGGCCGCACATCCGCAACGATTTGAATGGATCGCATCGATACATCCCTATCGGGCCGATGCGGTAGAGGCCTTGCTCGAGGCTGTTGAGGGCGGGGCGCGTGCCGTGAAATGGTTGCCGGCGGCACAGGGCATGGACCCGGCGTCACCGAAATGCGACGCGTTCTATCGGGCACTGGCTGACCATGACATTCCCCTGCTATCCCACGCGGGTACGGAACTGGCGGTGCAGGGCGGTAATACCGGGGATTTCGGCAACCCGCTGCGTCTGCGGCGGCCGCTCGATCAGGGAGTGAAGGTATTGACGGCCCACTGTGCATCCCTCGGCAAGGGGCTTGACCTGGACAGCGGCGCCGGCAACCGGTACGTCGATAACTTCACCCTGTTCGCGCGCATGATGGACGAGCCCGGCTATGAAGGACGCTTGTTCGGTGAGCTGTCGGCCGTTACACAGATCAACCGGATGCGCAACGGTCTGGAAACACTGATCACGCGTACTGACTGGCACCCACGCCTGATCAACGGTTCAGACTACCCGTTACCCGGCGTCATGCCGCTGTTTTCCGTCAGGGAACTGATACGGATGGGCTATCTGCCGGAAACTGCGGGCGCAACCCTCGTCGAGATCCGGCGTTACAACCCGCTGCTGTTCGACTTCGTCCTCAAGCGCAGTCTGAACGTCAATGGAAAGCGCCTGTCTCCGGTGGTATTTGAAAGCCGCAGGGTTTTTAACAACAGCCGCTAGTTCGCCGGGTACTGGCTGTTACGCACGTCGTTGCACGGCGCGTGCAGACCCCGGCAGTTCCCTTGTGTTTCCGGGTATGACGGTGTGTTGTCTTGTGAATCTTTCAGGCCTGCGCTAGTCTTTGATCATGAAAAGATTACCTGTTTTTTTTCTGGCCTTCGTCTGTGCGACAGCGAGTGCCCAGGTATACCGGCGGATCGGTCCCGACGGGCATGTCTACTTCTCGGACAAACCGGGTCCTGATGCCGAACAGATAGAGGTAACCCCCAATACAGCCGTGCGTTTGCCGCCAGCGCCCGGGCAAGGGGATGCCACGGGGCAACAGGACGCTGCAGCTCCCGGGTACTCGAGCTTCAGCATCGTCAGTCCGGTGAACAACCAGGGTGTCCGTGCCAACAACGGTGATGTCACCGTTGTGCTGAAGCTGGTACCGGACCTCATGCCCGGCCACACCATCATGCTCAGCATTGCTGGTCAGGACGACGAGCAAGTCATAACCGGTGATGATCCTAGAATCGAGCTGACCAACCTTTCGCGCGGTCTTCACACGATTGAGGCCACGGTGTTTGATGAGGAGGACACTGTGTTGATCAAGGCAGGCCCTGTCAGCTTCAATGTCCTGCGTGTCGCAGTCGGCAACTAACCTTCACCGCTTCATCTATCTTCAGAGCAGCTCGATCAGGATCCCGAAGAATCTCCCGGAGAGTCGTCTGGCGCCGGGCCTGTCCGGGAAGAGTGTGTGACAGGGACTCTGACGCCGGTTGCCGGTACGGTGCTGCCGTCAGAGTCCATGTACATATGAACGTTGGAGATTTAATAAAATCACTGGCGTTCTGCCATCCGCGTTACCATAACCCCGATGAAAATGCTGATCGATATCGCGATACCGGTCGTCGTCGTCATGATGATGGTCGTCATCGGTCTGGAACTGACTCTGGAGGATTTCAGGCGGATTCGCCGCTATCCGAAACCGGTTTTCATCGGGACTGCAGGCCAGTTGATCATACTGCCGGCCATCGCAGGCGGTCTCGCCTGGGCGTTTCACCCGCCGCCATTTATCGTGGCCGGAATGGTGCTTGTGGCCGCCTGTCCGGGCGGGGCCATTTCGAACTACTATGTCTATCTGGCACGTGCCGACGTGGCCTTGTCCGTCACGCTGACAGCGGTTTCCACCGTATTCGCTTTTATAACCCTCCCGCTGTTGACCGCCCTGGGCTTCGAGCGCCTGCTCGGCCAGCAAGCGTCTGTCCCGGTACCGGTAGCACACATGATGTCCCAGTTATTTCTCGTGCTGCTGGTGCCGACAGCGGCGGGAATGTGGATTCGACATCGCTGGACGGGGTTCGTGGAACGCAAGGGCGCCCTGTTAAGGCGGATCAGTCTGGGCGGGCTCGTTGCTCTGGTCGCGTTTGTGATTCAGGACCAGACGGAAAACCTGGGCGCGCAGATCGGGAGTCTGCTCGTGATCACGGTGCTTTTTACCCTGCTCGCAATGATCATTGGAGCCGCATCCGGGTGGGGCCTCGGGCTGAAGCCCCACGAGCGGTTTGCCTTCATGGTCGAATACCCCGCGCGCAATCTGGCGATTGCCACCGTCGTCGGTGTTGCCCTGCTGGGTCATACGGAGTTCGTGGTGTTTGCCGCGGCCTTTTTTATTATCCAGGTGCCGCTGCTGCTGACAGCCGTCATCCTCCGGCGCATGAAGTCGGGTAATCTGACGTTATCCTGAAACCAGCCGTTTCCGGGCAGGCGACTGGCCCAGCGATTCGACAAACTGTGCGTCCTTCACGCATTGGGTGGCGTTGACTTCTATCAGCATCTCTATCAGGGCGGATGCCGCCGGTGGAAGGGAGAGCCCCTTTCTGGTTGCGATTCCATACGCCGTCTTTAATTCAGGGATCTTCAACGGCAGGGCGGCGAATCGTTTGCTTTTCAGTTCTTCGTCTATCATCCCATGGGTAGCCAGACCAATGGCCTGACTGTTTGCGACCGTATTGCGGATCAGTGATACGTCATTGCTCTGGATGATCGAGAGATGGTCGATGGAGGCAGTTTCATTACCGGCTGTTTGCAACATTCTGCCAAACGTGTCCAGTAATCGTTGTGGCAGGGTAGGAAGAACGAAAGGGTAGCGAACAAGGTTTTTCAGGGAAAGCGATTTCGCTTTCAGAACGGGGTGCATTCCGCTGCAAAACAGGAACCCCTGGTGAGGGAGCAGTGGCCTGATTTCCAGATCATGATCCGTTTGCAGCTGGCTGGTTTCCATCAGCACAAAATCGAATTCCCGCGCCTTTAATCTTCGTGGCAAGTTGACCCAGTCATCGATCATGGCGGTGATCCTGATTCCGGGATGCAGTTTATTGAAACGGCCGAGTGTTCGTCCCACCAGGATGCTGGCGGCATAGGGGCCGACACCAATGCTGAGTGAGCCTTCTTCCAGCCCCTGGAATTGCCGGATTCCTTCTTCGAGGGCCAGGGACGAAGCGACCACCAGCCTGGCATGCTTCAGCATCTCTTCGCCGACCGGTGTCGGTAACACGGCGCGGGCCTTGCGGTCGAACAGCTCGCATCCGAGGCGTGCTTCCAGTAACTGGATACTGCGGGTCAGGGTGGGCTGGCTGATGCTCAATGCCTGTGCGGCCCGCGCATAATTCCGGTATTCGGCGAGGGCGATCGCATTGCGCAGCAGGCGGATTTCAATCATGCATGAAGCGTATCAAATAGATAGTAATAATTCATTAGATACATTGAATAACAATCGTTATCATTATGCCCCTAATCCCGAGTCTAGCTGTCGGGATTTAAGCGGGGGGGCAGAACAGAAAATGTCAATAACCCGGAATAGCGGGCGTAACCCGTTAGTCCGTGTGATGGTCAGATGCGTGGATTCCCCGATATATCCGAATGCTCACTCGTATTCGTTGCCTGAGAGGAGAAACAATATGCAATCAATGATGAAAATCTCAAGATATGCGGGGATCCTGCTGGCGGGGTTACTGGCATGGACAGCCGTTCAGGCACAATCCGACAAGCCCAACATCCTGGTGGTGTGGGGCGATGACGTCGGTCAGTCCAACATCAGTGCCTATACCCATGGCCTTGTGGGTTACAAGACGCCCAACATCGACCGTATTGCCGGCGAGGGCATGACCTTCACGGATTACTATGGTGAACAGTCCTGCACCGCCGGCCGATCCTCGTTCATTACCGGCCAGAGCGTGTTCCGTACCGGTCTGTCCAAGGTCGGCTTGCCGGGCGCCAAAGAGGGCCTCAGCGAAAAGGATCCGACCATCGCCACCCTGCTCAAGGCGCGCGGTTATGCCACCGGCCAGTTCGGCAAGAACCATCTCGGTGATCGCGACGAGCATCTGCCGACCAACCACGGCTTCGATGAATTCTATGGCAACCTCTACCACCTCAACGCCGAGGAGGAACCAGAGAACGAGGACTATTTCAAGAATCCGGAGTTGAAGAAGAAATTCGGGCCGCGTGGCGTCATTCACTCCTGGGCCATGCCCGACGGCACCCAGAAAATCGAGGATACCGGTCCCTTGACGAAAAAGCGCATGGAAACGGTCGATGACGATACCTCGGACCGCGCCATCGAGTTCATCCGCAAACAGCACGAAGCCGGCAAGCCCTGGTTCGTGTGGTGGAATGGCACGCGCATGCATTTCCGCACCCACGTGAAACCGGAACTGCGCGGCATATCCGGCCAGGACGAATATGCCGACGGCATGGTCGAGCATGACATGCACATCGGCAAGTTCCTCAAGCTGCTCGACGAACTCGGCATCGCCGACAACACCATCGTGTTCTATTCCACCGACAACGGTCCCCACTACAACACCTGGCCGGATGCCGCCGCCACCCCGTTCCGCGGCGAGAAGAACACCAACTGGGAAGGCGGCTGGCGCGTGCCGGCCATGGTGCGCTGGCCCGGCAAAATCAAGCCAGGCACATGGGACAATCAGATCATGCACCACATGGACTGGATGCCGACCCTGCTGGCGGCCGCCGGCGAGCCCGATATCAAGGAACAGCTCATCAAGGGCGTCAACGCCAACGGACGTGATTACAAGGTTCATCTGGACGGCTACAACATGCTGCCGCTGCTGACCGGGCAGGTCGAGAAAGGCCCGCGTCATGAAATCTTTTACTTCTCCGATGATGGTGACCTCACGGCGATGCGTTATGACGACTGGAAACTGATCTTTATGGAACAGAAAGCCACGGGGACGTTCCGTGTGTGGATGGAACCCTTCGTGCCCCTGCGCGTGCCCCTGATCGAGAACCTGCGTCGTGATCCCTACGAACGGGCGGAGATCACCTCCAATACCTACTACGACTGGATGCTGGACCGCGCCTTCCTGCTGGTGCCGGCGCAGGCCTATGTTGCGCAATTCCTGGGAACCTTCAAGGAGTTCCCGCCGCGTCAGAAGGCCGCCAGTTTCAGTCTGGATCAGGTGATGGAGAAGATGCAGTCCGGCGCCGCACACTGAACGCCGATTGCCGGATGTAATCGGGCTGTCATCGCACCCACCCTCTGACCGTACCGCCATGGAAGGCGGGACGGTCGAGGGAAAAAGGGGGCATTCCAAGTTTCTATCTGAGTTTTAAGAATGCAGAAGTGTCCCCATTTACAGTAGGGAGAACGCATGATGCGGTTATCGGTTTCTGAATACCTTTTTGCGCGACCTGGCCGTTGGGTACTGGCCGCCTGCCTGTGCCTCTCCATGCCGGTCGCAACGGCCGCAACAGACCCGCTGCCTTCCTGGACGGAGGGCGCGAGCAAGCAGGCCATCGTTGATTTCGTAGGACAGGTGACCTCGCCGGACAGTGCGGATTTCATCGTGCCGGAGGAACGCATCGCCGTCTTCGACAACGACGGCGCGCTGTGGTCGGAGAAGCCGGCCTATTTCCAGCTCCTGTTCGCCATTGACCGCATCAAGCAACTGGCGCCACAACACCCTGAGTGGAAAACCACCCAGCCTTTCAAGGCCGTGCTCGACAACGACATGGACGCTCTGGCGGACTCAGGTGAAAAAGGCCTGTTGCAGCTGGTGATGGCTTCCCACGCCGGGATGACCACCACGGAGTTTGAGCAGATCGTCGGGGACTGGCTGATGACGGCCCGGCATCCGCGATTCAAGCGGCCTTACACGGAACTCGTTTACCAGCCCATGCTGGAGCTATTGCACTATCTGCGCGCCAACGGTTTCAAGACCTTCATCGTTTCCGGCGGCGGGATCGAGTTCATGAGACCGTGGACGCAAGCGGTCTACGGCATCCCGCCGGAGCAGGTGATCGGCAGCAGCATCAAGGTGAAGTTTGAGCTGCGTGACGGTGAACCGGTGCTGGTGCGCCTGCCGGAGATCGATTTTATCGATGACAAGGCCGGCAAGCCCGTCGGCATTCACAAGTTCATCGGCCGTCGTCCGATTGCCGCGTTCGGCAACTCCGACGGCGATCTGCAGATGCTGCAGTGGACCGCGGCGGGAGAGGGTAGACGTTTCATGCTGCTGGTGCATCATACCGACGCGGAACGCGAGTACGCCTATGATCGAACCTCGCATATCGGTAAACTCGACAAGGCGCTGGACGAGGCGGACCGGCGCGGCTGGACGGTGGTGGACATGAAGCGCGACTGGAAGGTAATTTATCCCTTCGAGTCCCCTGATAGTGAATAAAAATCGAGGAGACCGGGTTATGAATAAAAGTCTGATTCCCCTGTTCGTTTGCCTGTCCTGTATTTCCGTGGCTCAGGCGGTTGATTATCAGGGGCTGGCCGAGTCCGTCGACAAGCAAAAGGCGACCGAATCCGTCGATCAGGAAAAGATGGGCGAGGCTGTCAGTACGGAAGGTGTTGACTATCAAAAGGCCTACGACGCCGTCGACAAGGAAAAGGCGAGCGAATCGGTTGACCTTGAAAAAGCACAAGAAGCGCTGGGCAACTGACAGGAAAAGACGTTTCCGGAATTATCGGTAATGCATGCAATTTATGGCCAGCTATTGCAGTGGACGGGGCCTTGGAGTCCTTATGGCGGTTCGGTTGGTAACAGGCCATTTCAACAATTAATAACGGATTAATTTGAGGTAACTTTTATGGATGAGAATACCGTGGTGGACGTTACGAAAGTCATTCCGACCAGTGTGGATGCGGTTAACCAGATCTGGGTGCAGGTACAGGGCCTCGTTACCGCCTGGGGTCTCAAGGTTATCGCCGCCGTGGCGATTTTCATCATCGGGCGCTGGGTCGCGATGCTGGTGCGCCGCATCGTGCGGCGTGTCATGGAGCGAGCCAAGGTCGAGTCGATCATCACCGGTTTTGTGAGCAGCATTGCCTATATCGCCCTGCTGGCCTTCGTGGTCATCGCGGCGCTCGGCCAGCTCGGCATACAGACGACCTCGTTCATCGCCATTTTGGGCGCCGCCGGTCTGGCCATCGGCCTGGCGCTGCAGGGTTCGCTGGCAAATTTCGCCGCCGGCTTCCTGATGATTATCTTCCGGCCGTTCAAGGTAGGTAATTTTATCGAAGGCGCCGGCGTGGCCGGCATCGTGGAGGAAATCCAGATTTTTACCACGACACTCAAAACGCCGGACAACAAGATTATTATCGTTCCCAATGCCAAGCTCGCCGGGGACAACATTACCAATTATTCCGCACTGGAAACACGGCGCGTAGACATGACCGTGGGGGTTGCCTACGATGCGGACCTTTCCCATGTCAAAAAGGTGCTGAATGACATCATCAGTCAGGACGAGCGCATTCTTGCCGAGCCGGCATCACAGGTGGTCGTGGCTGAACTGGCGGACAGCAGCGTCAATTTCGTGGTGCGGGTGTGGACCCAAACGGCGGATTACTGGGCAGTCAAATGTGATATGACGGAGACCATCAAGAACCGTTTCGACGCCGAAGGCATCGGTATCCCGTTCCCGCAGCGTGATATACACATTGTCAGTGGTGCAGCGGCGACATGAGTGTACATGACACCGTGAAACTATCTGCAGGTGCACTATAGTTGTCGGACCCGTAGGCATTTTTCGCCAGTCGGGACTCCTGTGCGAGTAGTGAACAAACATTCCATTTACTTTTGGTGGTAACCAAATGAGGAGAAAACACCATGAAACTGCACCTGCGCACCTGTCTGGCCTTCCTGCTGCTGGCTTTGACTTTTACCCCGGCATGGGCGGATGAATACAGTGACACGATCAAGGTCTTCGAGAATGCCGGCGAGAGCGGTACGTTCTTCGCGAAAAGCTACGGCTATGCCGTGTTTCCCACCATCGGCAAGGGTGGCATTGGCATCGGCGGGGCGTACGGCAAGGGCCGGGTTTACGCTCAGGGCAATCATGTCGGCGACACTTCGGTGACCCAGTTGAGTGTCGGTTTCCAGCTGGGAGGGCAGGCCTACAGCCAGATCATCTTCTTCGAGGACAAGCGGGCCTTCGATGAATTCACCAGCGGCAACTTCGAATTTAGCGCCCAGGCCTCGGCCGTAGCGATCACTGCGGGCGCCTCGGCCGGGGCCACGACTACCGGCAGTTCAGCCGGCGCCAGCGGGGGTAAAAACGATGCCACTACTGTCGGCAAGTACTACAAGGGTATGGCGGTTTTCACCGTGGCGAAGGGCGGCCTGATGTACGAGGCGAGCATCGGCGGGCAGAAGTTCAGCTATACGCCGAAGTAGGTGGTCGCATCGGGCGGCCTGGCAAGGTTCTGGAACGTGAACGAATGCCGTCCGGCAGGAACGGCCGGCATTGGGCAATAGCGGAATCGGGGCAGATCCAGTCCCGATGGAAATAGCCAGTGTCGACTCATGGGGGCGGACGCTGCATGGCGGATTCCTTACCAGACACGCTATGAATAATTTCCTGTACGCTCGGATCGCTGTCGTTTCAGATGCCTGCCGCCGCGCGACACCTGCACCTCTGTCTGCATGGTCCCTTTGACCGAGGGTCGCGGGAGGACTTGCCCGGAAGACGGGTTTGTCAGCAGGGATACATTCAAGCAGGGTTCGGAATCATCCGGCCCGGGAATCGTCACGGGTGCGTTCTTCATGAAAGAAAGAAATCGATGCTGTCATTGGACAGGGAAAGGTGCGAGCTTATCCCCGTATTTCTGTCTATGCCTGCCACTTCTCATTTTGATGCATTTGTCCGGATGTGCCACCACCTATCCTGTCAATCCCCCGCTGACCCATATTGATCAGGCTGCCGCATACAACTACCGGAATGTAGTTGAGGAGTCGGACAGAAACAGTGACGTCCTGCTGATGCTCGCCTTTTCGGGTGGCGGCACGCGCGCGGCCGCTTTTTCCTATGGCGTGCTGAAAGAACTGTCGGAAACCCGGATAGGCCAGGAAGGGCAGACGCACCGGTTGTCGGATGAGGTGGATGTGATCACATCGGTATCCGGCGGGAGTTTCACGGCCGCTTATTTTGGCCTGTACGGCGACCGTATATTCAAGGATTATGAGCAGGATTTTCTGCGCCGTGACGTGCAGGGGGAGTTGTCCGGCCAGGTCCTCAATCCATTCAACTGGCCCCGTCTGCTCTCGCCCTTTTACACCCGCGCCGACATGGCATCCGAACTCTACGATGAGACCCTGTTCCATCATGCGACCTATGCCGACATGATCAAGGCACATGGACCCTATGTCATTATCAACGCCACGGAAATGACGCTGGGTACGCGTTACCAGTTTACCCAGGACTACGCCGACATCATTTGCAGCGACCTGTCACGACTGCCGGTTTCCCGCGCCGTGACAGCTTCCTCTGCGGTGCCGATCCTGTTCAGTCCCATTACCCTGACCAACTACGCGGGCGACTGTGACTGGCAGCAGCCGGCCTGGATGCGTGATGCCCTGGAAAACGAGAACCGCAGCAGCCGACTGTATAACCTTGCCACCGGCATGCTGGCACTCGAGAACCGCGAGGATCATCCCTATCTGCATCTGTTCGACGGCGGTCTTGCCGACAACCTGGGCCTGCGAGCAATGCTCGACGGCGTCCTGCGCTACAACGGCATCAACGAGGCGCTGAAGGCGCTCGGCATGGAAAAAACCCGCAAGGTCGTCATTATTCTGGTCAATGCCGAAACGGCGCTGGATGTCGAAACCAGCCGGCAGATGCAATCGCCGACGTTTACCGCGGCGCTGAGTGCCGCCACCTCGGTGCCCTTGCAACGCTACAGCTTCGAAACCGTAGCCTTGATGAAGGACCGCCTCGCAGAATGGCAGCGGGAATCCTATGACGCCGCCTGTGGGAAGACGGCGCAGCCAGGGAAAGGCGCGGCAGGCAACTCCGCCGACACGGAATGCAAGGGCGTTGATTTTCACTTCATCGAGGTCAACTTCAGCGAATACCCTGATCCGCAGGAACGGGATTACCTCAAGCGACTGCCGACCTCGTTTGTGCTGACCGATGAGGCCGTGGATCGCCTGATTGCGGCCGGCAGACTGGTATTGAGAAACAACGATGAATATCAGCGCCTGCTTTCGGAAGCGGCTCAATAACGAACAATCAACGCAAGCCGGGTACTATCTGCTCGGATACGAATTTGTGACAATGAATGATGAACCAGGTATTACCCGCGTGGTCGCTTTTTCATTAAATCCGTAATAACAGACCTGACTGGAGAATGATCTCATGGACTTATCCCTGCGCCGTCTTTTACTCGCCATATCCTGTCTGCTGATCCCGGTAAGCGGGATGTCAGACGAGGTTTTTATGAAGAATGGCGACCATTTGACCGGGACCGTCAAGACGACCAAGGACGGCAAGCTGGTGCTTGAAACCAGCTATTCCGGCGAGATCGGAATCAAGATTGCCGATATCCAGCGGGTCACAACCGATAAAGCTGTCAGCGTGACGCTGGATGATGAAACGAAGATGACCGGCATCCTGTCCTCACCCGATGGCGCCGGGATGAGGATCGCCGCCGATGTCGACCAGGAACCGCTGTCGATCTCGATGGCGCAAGTCGCGGCGATCACTATCCCGGAGATTCCCGGGCTGAAAATCAAGGGCTCGTCGAATCTCGGGCTGGATATGAACCGCGGTAACACCGACCAGGACACCTACCATGTGGATGCCGAATCGATCTTCCGCTGGCCGGATGACCGTGTGACGCTCGATGGCAGCGGCGATCTGGAAAAAAGCAACGGGGATAAAACCAAGCAGCAGGCTACCCTGGGAGGCAAATATGACCATTTCATGAACAAGAAATGGTTTCTCTACAGCGGGCTGGGTTTCGAGCATGACAAGTTTGCCGATCTGATCCTGCGCACCACTCTCTCGGCGGGTTCCGGTTACCAGATCTACGAAACCGATCGCACCAACCTGTCCATTGAAGCC
>Ga0210101_1000117_pt1 | contig 26934 bp, 24 predicted proteins | sample Muzzi_PWC_D1_FD_185534 | JGI IMG/M metagenome (GOLD analysis project Ga0210101, IMG submission 185534) | Wetland microbial communities from San Francisco Bay, California, USA, that impact long-term carbon sequestration - Muzzi_PWC_D1 (SPAdes) | ecosystem: Environmental > Aquatic > Marine >... | reverse complement strand
GCCGGATCATTCCGACAAAAAGGAAGTTATGCGGCATCTTGTCAGTGATCCTGGTTGCCGAGGAAGACCACTGTTTCAGTCCCTGCACATAGCGTAAACCGATATCACGGAAATCGCTGTTACCGAGATCATTCACACAGTCAGGAAACGGAGCGCGCGTTTCCACCGGCATCTCCCGGTACAGAATCCTTTTCAGGTCATCCAGTTCACCGGCGCCATACACCTGGGGATGGCTGGCCAGTATCTGCTCAACCAGGGATGTACCCGAGCGCGGCATGCCGACGATAAACACGGGCAGTTCACTTTCATAACCGGAACCCTGGTTTTTTTCAAATAGATGCCGCCCGAATATGGAACTTATCGTGGCAAATTCCCTCACCACCTGCTTGATATCAAAACGGATTTGTCGTCGATAGGCGGCGTTGGCAGACAGGAAGTAATCGATGGATTTTTCAGTATTACCGATATCTTCGTAGGATTTACCCAGGGCGAAAAGTAACTCGATATTCGCTACGTTGTCCGGACCGTTTTTTTCTATAACCCGCTCCATAGCCTGCATATCACTATCATATTCACGATGACGAACGGTAGTGGCCAGATTAAAATGCGCGGGCACCAGGTCGGGCTCCAGCTCGAGCGCCTTGCGGTAACTGGTGACGGCGGCATCAAAATCACCAAGTACCCGCAGCGAGCGGCCAAGATTATTGTAGGCCATGGCGAAATACGGATTAAGCGCTATCGCCCGCCGGTAACAATCCACCGCCTTGTCAGGCTGGCGCATAGCCAGATAGAGATTACCCAGGTTATTGAAGGCGCCGAAAAAATCCGGCTTTATCGCTATCGCCTGATTGAAGCAGTGTCTTGCCTCATCATAATTATATTGCCTGAAACGTACCCCGCCGAGCAGCAAATGCAGTTCAGCACTGCCGGGTATGATTTTCAGGGCTGCTTGATATGACGCAGCGGATTCATTGAGCATATCCAGTGCTTGATAAATATCTCCCAGTCTTTTATGGCAATACACATCGTCCGCTACTATCTGTAATGCATGCTGATAGCAATCTATGGCTTCGAAAGGCTGATTTGCCCCGGACAGCATATCCGCCCAGCATTTATACGCCTGTGCGTTGGCGGGATCATTGGCAATGACCTGCCGATAGCATGCCGCGGCCCCGTCATTATCACCATACAGGAATAGCGCCTGCCCGAGTTCCAGACGGGCGGCATCAAAACGGGGCTCCCGGTCCAGGGCCTGGCGATAACAGGCAATAGCCCCGTCGATATTGCCGTTTGCCTTCATGGCCTTGGCCAGGTTAACAACAATCAGGTTGTTTGATGGATCGGAATCCCGTGCGCGGGAAAAATACTCTATCGCCCGCTCGAAGGCGCCCTGTCCCGCATAGACCAGACCCAGCAGATTCAAGGCATGACTGTTTCCAGGGTCTAATTCCAGAACGTCATTACATGCCCGTTCGGATGCTTTTAACCGTCCGGCCCGGTGAAATGAAACAGCATGTTGCAATAAATTATCGATCTCGCCCACGGACACCTTGTTGCTGGTTTTGAGAAATCCCTGCACTGGCCAGGCCGGTGCAGCCGCTATTGCTTGTCTGGAAAAATTTCGGAAACCGGGAGAATAAGATCAGGCACCGATTTCCAGCATCCGTTGCAGGCCCAGGCGGGCCTGGGCGGCTTCCTGATCCGGTACTTTAATCCGGTTGATGACCCGGCCTTCGACCAGTGCCTCAAGCACCTTCATCAATGACGGCGGGTCGGTACGAAACATCGTCGAACACATGCTGATGGTCGTGGCCATAAAATGTACCTGCTTGCCCTGGTGTTTGACCCGCTCGTGCAGGCGATTGACCAGGTTGAGTTCGGTACCCACCAGCCAGCGTGTGCCCGGTTCGGCATCGACAATGGTGTTGATAATGTATTCGGTCGAACCGACATAGTCGGACAACTGGCAGACCTCGAAACTGGCCTCCGGATGGGAGATGACCAGGCCTTCGGGATATTTGGCGCGAAAGCGTTCGATATGTTCGGGCTCGAACATCTGGTGTACCGAGCAAAATCCCTTCCACAGGATCATCTTTGCCTTTTTGACCTGCTCGGCGCTCAGGCCGCCGTCGGGAAGATCAAAATCCCACACCACCATCTCGTCCAGCGGTATGCCCATGCCATAGGCGGTGTTGCGACCCAGGTGCTGGTCGGGGAAGAACAGGATCTTGTCGCGGCGGGCAAATGACCAGCCCAGGATCTGCCGGGCATTACTCGAGGTGCAGACGATACCGCCATGACGACCGCAGAAGGCCTTGAGGTCGGCGGCCGAATTGATGTAGGTCACCGGCGTGATGTGATGGTCGGCATCGCCGAGCATCTGCGTCAATTCCTGCCAGGCCCGTTCGACCCTGGCCAGGTTGGCCATATCGGCCATCGAACAACCGGCCGCCAGCGAGGGCAGGATGACCTGTTGTCGCGGTTGCGACAGGACATCCGCGACCTCGGCCATGAAGTGGACACCACAGAAAACGATATACTCGGCGTGCGAGCGTGCGGCCAGTCGCGACAACCTCAATGAATCGCCGGAATAATCAGCGTGCTGGAATACCTCGTCACGTTGATAATGATGCCCGAGGATGACGACGCGCTCGCCGAGCGCCTGTTTGGCCGCGCGGATGCGTTGCTGGCATTCTTCCGCATCCAGCTGCGTGAGTGGTCTGATGACGGTGGCGTTCGTGGCCATAGGTTCATCCTCCTCTACAACAAAGTGCCGGCGGCATAACCCCCGCCTGCACAGATATCATATCACGTTAACCGGCGCCATCGACCTTGGTTACGCTCCGCAGCCGCAGACCCAGTTCGCGTAACTGGGCCTCGGCGACCGGTGCCGGCGCCGAGGTCAGCAGGCATGCGGCGGTCTGCGTCTTCGGGAAGGCGATGACCTCGCGGATCGATGACGCGCCGGTCATCAGCATCACCAGCCGGTCGAGGCCGAAGGCAATGCCACCATGCGGTGGGCAGCCGTATTTCAATGCGTCGAGCAGAAAACCGAATTTCGCCTGCGCCTCTTCCTCACCGATACCAAGCAGTTTCAATACCACAGCCTGCATCTCCGGGCGATGGATACGGATCGAACCGCCACCGACCTCGGTGCCATTCAACACCAGGTCATAGGCCTGCGACGTGGTCTTGCCCGGGTCGGCCTCCAGTTCGCTGACGTCACTGACACGCGGACGGGTAAACGGATGGTGGATCGCCGTCCAGCGTCCGGCCTCTTCATCACGCTCGAACATCGGAAAGTCCACGATCCATACCGGCCGCCAGCCATACTCGATGTGGCCACGGTCATGGCCGAGCCTGACGCGCAATGCACCCAGGGCCTCATTGACGATGCGGGCCTTGTCGGCGCCGAAAAATACTATATCACCGTTACCGGCGCCGACCCGGTTCATCAATTCGGTGATCACTTCGTCGGGCAGGAATTTCAGGATCGGTGACTGCAGGCCTTCACGACCGGCGGCGAGATCATTGACCTTGATATAGGCAAGACCGCGGGCACCGTAGATACCGACAAATTTGGTGTAGTCGTCAATCTCCTTGCGCGTCAGTTCGCCGCCGCCGGGCAGACACAGGGCCGCGACGCGGCCATCCGGATCCTGCGCCGGTCCGGAGAACACCTTGAACTCGACCTGTTGCATCAGGTCGGCGATATCGATGAGTTCCAGCGGGATGCGCAGGTCGGGGCGGTCGACGCCGAAACGGCTCATCGCCTCGGCATGACTCATGCGCGGAAATTCCTTCGGCAGCGGTACCTCCAGTATCTGCGCAAACAGTTCACGCACCATGCCTTCCATCAATACCATGATCTGGTGCTCGTCCACGAACGAGGCCTCGATATCGAGTTGGGTAAACTCGGGTTGCCGGTCGGCGCGCAGGTCTTCATCACGGAAACAGCGCACAATCTGGTAATAACGATCCATCCCGGACATCATCAACAGCTGTTTGTACAGTTGCGGTGACTGCGGCAGGGCAAAGAACGAACCGGGATGGGTGCGGCTCGGCACCAGGTAATCACGCGCCCCTTCCGGCGTCGACTGGGTCAGGATCGGAGTTTCGATCTCCATGAAACCCTGTTCGTCGAGATGCCGGCGCAGGAAAGTACTGATCCTGGAACGAAGCGCAATGCGGTTGAACATATGCGGGCGGCGCAGATCCATATAGCGGTAGCGCAGGCGAGTATCTTCGCCAACCTCATGATGCTCTTCATCCAGCGGAAACGGCGGCGTCTCGGACTCATTCAACAACTCTATCCGCGTGGCGATGACCTCGACCTTACCGGTCGGCAGGTCCGGATTGACCGTACCTTCGGGGCGATGACTGACCGTGCCACTGACGCGCAACACGTATTCACTGCGCACGCGTTCGGCGAGCATGAAACTTTCCGCGGCGTCCGGATTGAACACCAGTTGCAACAGCCCGCTGCGATCACGCAAATCGATGAAGATGACCCCACCGTGGTCACGACGCCGGTGCACCCAGCCGCAGACCTCGACCTGCTGATCCACCAGTGTTTCATTGACCTGTCCGCAATAATGACTGCGCATATCTACCCTTTACACGATTACTCGATTGTTGAATTATTAATAACAGACTAATGCATATACGCCGGCGATAACAACCGGCCGGCCCTGCTGCGGTTACGAGCCACCCCGTTCTTCAGTGATCACGGCCGCACTCATCGCCCCCTGTTTCCCTCCGGGGATGATAACCCCCATCGACACGATCATCTTCAGGCCGTCGTCGACCGACATATCCAGTTCGATGATGTCTTCATGGGGCACAAGGATAAAAAACCCCGAGGTCGGATTCGGTGTCGTTGGCACGAAGACATTGACCACCTTGGAGCCGGTCTTTTTCTGTATCTCACCGACCGCCATACCGGTTTGAAACGCCAGCGTCCAGATGCCGCGGCGCGGATATTCGATCAGCAGCACCTTGCGAAACGATTTGCCATCGGCCGATAACACCGTCTCGGCCACCTGCTTGACGCTATGATAGATCGTGCGCACCAGCGGGATACGCGCCAGCAGCGATTCCCACAGTGCGATCAGGCGCCGGCCGAAGAAGTTGGCGACGATGACGCCGGTCACCAGCACGATGGCCACCGCCAGCACCAGCCCCAGCCCCGGCACATGAAATCCCAGCAGGTTATCCGGGTGATAGTTCGCCGGGATGAGCAACAGGGTCTTGTCCATGAAACCCACCAGCAGGCGAATGACCAGCACGGTCACGCCCAACGGCAGCCATACCAGCAGACCGGCGATCAGATAACGACGAAGCGTGGGCATGGCAGTTTAGTGATCCTTGTTAGCGTTCAGGGTTCAGGCAATCAGGCATCCGCGGCCGGGCAACTGCCGCCGCAGGCCGGTGCGGCGCAGTTCTGCCCCTCTGTGGATGGCTTGCTCTCCTTGCTGCCACCCGGCTTGAAATCGGTCTCATACCAGCCGCTGCCCTTGAGGCGAAAACCGGCCGCCGACACCAGTTTCTGCAAGTCGGGTTTGTCGCAGGCCGGACATTCCAGCAGCGGCGCCTCGCTCATCTTCTGCAACGCCTCCAGTTCATGACCGCAGGCATTACAACGGTATTCATAGATTGGCATACTTCATTCCTCTGTATTTTTCAGGCCCTGTTGCCAACATGGGGCTTTTTGCTGAAAAATCAATCTGTCAGCGGGGCATTATAGCTGAAAACCGGGGGCCGTGTGGCACTACTTCCCGGGTCACGGACGGTGTCATTTCAGCGATATATCTGCTAGCGTTGGCCGGCCATGAAACCGAATCCGGACCCGAACCCGAACCCGCATCCGCGCAACGACTGGAAGACCCTCCGCACCCTGCTGCCTTTTTTGTGGGAACACCGCCTGCGCGTGGTGCTGGCACTGGTGCTGCTGGTGCTGGCCAAGGTTGCCAATGTTTCGATACCGCTGATCCTGAAGGAGGTCGTCGATGCCCTCGATGCCAGCCGCAATCCGACGCTGGTGCTGCCACTGGCTCTGATACTGGCCTATGGCGCGGCCCGCATCACCAGCACGGTGTTCGGTGAACTGCGCGACGCGGTGTTCGCCAAGGTGACCCAGCGTTCCATACGCCGTATCGCGCTGAAGGTGTTTCGCCACCTGCATGCGCTGAGCCTGAGTTTTCACCTCGACCGTCAGACCGGTGGTGTCTCCCGTGACATAGAACGCGGCAGCCGCGGGGTCAGCTTCCTGCTCAACTTCATGGTCTTTAATATCCTGCCGACGCTGATCGAAATCAGCATGATCGCCGCCATCCTGTTTTATAATTACAACCTGTGGTTCGCGATCATCCCCTTCGCCACCGCCGCCGTCTATGTGGCCTTTACGCTGATAGTGACCGAATGGCGGATGAAATTCCGCCGGGCGATGAATGAAATGGATTCGAAGGCCAATACCCGTGCGATCGACAGCCTGCTGAATTTCGAAACGGTCAAATATTTCGGTAATGAGGACTACGAGGCCCGCCGTTATGATGACAACCTGCAGCAGTGGGAACGGGCCGCGATCAAGAGCCAGACCACACTGGCGTCACTGAATGTGGGTCAGGGCAGCATCATCGCCATCGGCATCACCCTGCTGATGATCATGGCCGGCCGCGGCGTTGTCGACGGCACAATGACGCTCGGCGATCTGGTGCTGATCAATACCTATCTGTTACAAATGTTCATACCGCTGAATTTTCTCGGTTTTGTCTACCGTGAGATCAAGCATTCGCTGGCCGACATGGAAAGGATGTTCGGCCTGCTCGAACAGGCTCAGGATATCAAGGATAAACCCGGAGCCAGGCCGTTGCAGGTCAACCACGGTGCCATCCGCTTTGAACAGGTCCGCTTCGATTACACGCCGGAACGCAATATCCTCGACGGTATTGATTTCAGCATTCCGGCCGGACACAAGGTCGCCGTCGTCGGCGCCAGCGGCGCCGGCAAATCGACATTGGTGCGTCTGTTATTCCGCTTTTATGATGTCAGCAGCGGGCGCATCCTGATCGACGACCAGGATATCCGCGATGTCACCCAGGACAGCCTGCGCGCCGCCATCGGCATCGTACCACAGGATACCGTGCTGTTTAACGATACGATCGCCTATAACATCGGCTACGCCAACCCGGATGCCTCGCGGCAGCAGATCGAACACGCCGCCGACATGGCCCACCTGGCCGCCTTCATCGCCCGGCTGCCGGATGGTTATGAGACGCGTGTCGGCGAACGCGGGCTGAAGGTCTCCGGTGGCGAAAAGCAACGCATCGCTATTGCCCGCGCCATCCTCAAGAACCCGCCCGTGCTGGTCTTCGACGAAGCGACCTCGGCGCTGGACTCCAGCGCGGAAAAGGCCATCCTGACGGCACTGCGCGAGGTCGCCGCTCATCACACCACACTGGTCATCGCCCACCGCCTGTCGACGGTGATCGATGCCGACCGCATACTGGTCATGGAACACGGCCGCATCATCGAACAGGGCCGGCATCATGAATTGCTGGCGCTGGGACAACACTACGCACGCATGTGGCAGATGCAACAGCAGGAACAGGAGTGATCGCGGCGGTTCGTACGTTAACGCCTGTGCGCCGGGCGAACGGCGGACTATCGCTGCCGCTCATCCTGGGTTATGGTTATTGACACACGCTAACACTGCCACTGGTATTACAGACCCTGATGCGACCACCCTTTTCGATTGCCTATCTGCTGATCTTCATTATCCTCGTCAGCGTGGTGCTGGTCATCGCCCAGCTCGGGCTGGTAACCATTGCCTTCGACAAGCTCGGCCTGTCGCTGTCATCGGCACTGCTGCTGCTCAGCGCCTCATTGTTCGGTAGTATCATTAACCTGCCCTTGTTCACCATCGATGCCGACAGTCCCACCGATACCCCCGCGCCGCCGTTACCGGGCCTGCTGTCCCGTCAGCGTTTACCCTTTGAGGGCAAGACGATCATCGCCATCAATGTGGGTGGCTGTCTGATCCCGCTGACCTTTAGCCTCTACCTGATCCAGTTGTATCAGTTGAACTGGCTGCAGATCATCTTCGCCATCATCATCGTCAGCGGCGTCTGTTATTTTTTCAGTCGCCCGATCCCGGGCCTGGGTATTGGCATGCCCATCCTCGTTGCGCCACTGACTGCGGCAATCACCGCACTGGTGGTCGACCTTGAACATAGCGCACCACTCGCTTACATTAGTGGTACGCTAGGTGTGATGATTGGCGCAGATCTGTTACGACTGAAGAATATTCGCCGCATGGGTGCGCCACTGGCCTCGATCGGCGGCGCGGGTACATTTGATGGCATATTCCTGACCGGCATTGTCGCGGTGCTACTGGCCTGATGCATCAGCGCCCTGCCTTGCCGATAACTGACCAACATTGGCGGTGACCCATGGCCCCAGACATGTTTGAACACCAGGACCTGCTGGCCAACCTCAACAAGGCCACGACGTTATCGGACAAGCTCAAGTTGATCCATGATATTCTCAAGACCCGTTTCAACTTTCTCGACCGCGTGGCGATCGCCATCTACGACGACAAGACCGATATCCTGAAAACCTTTATCCACAGCAGCGATATCGGTCAGCCACTACAGCATTACCGGGCCAAACTGTCCGAATCCCCGTCACTGCAACAGATTATCGAGGTTGGCAGACCCAGGGTTGTCAACGACCTGGATATCTTCAACGATGGACAGCACGAACACACGCAGCGCATCGCCGCCAGCGGTTACCACGCCAGCTATACGATGCCGATGTATATGGATGGCGCATTTATCGGCTTCATTTTTTATAATTCCCGGCAAACCCAGGTGTTTGACCATGAGGTCCTGCATTACCTGGACCTGTTCGGCCACATGGTTTCTTTGCTGATCGCCCAGGAACTGACGGCCGTCAACACACTCTACTCCACCCTGCAGGCGGCCAGGCACATCAGCAATTTCCGCGACCAGGAGACCGGCAGCCACCTCGAACGCATGTCCCATTATTCATTGCTGATTGCCAATCACGTGGCGAAAAAATTCAATCTCAGCGATGAATATATCGAGCATATCTTCCTGTTTTCACCAATGCATGATATCGGCAAGATCGGTATCCCCGATGCGATCCTGAAAAAACCGGCCAAACTGACCGATGAAGAATTTGCGATCATGCAGGAACATGCCCGCAAGGGCCGGGAAATCATTGATATCATCATGCGCGATGCCCACCTGGATGCCTCTCCGCATATCCAGATCCTGCGCAATATCACTGAGTTTCACCACGAATCCTTTAACGGCGCCGGCTATCCGCTGGGCCTGCATGACAACGAAATCCCGGTCGAGGCGCGCATCATCGCCGTTGCCGATGTCTTCGACGCCCTGACCAGCGCCCGCCCCTACAAGGAACGCTGGAGCAATGAGGATGCCTTCAATATGTTGCGTAAACTCTCCGGCTTCAAACTCGATCCGGATTGCGTCAACGCACTGCTGGAGAACCTGCCCGCCATCGAGGAAATCCAGGCCCGCTTCGGTGAAACGCCGTTCGGTTATGCCTGAGTTGTTGCGACATCCCGGCGACCAGCGAGGGTGTCGGCGGCCACCGAAACTGACGGCAACGCTATGAAGTCGCGTAATGTACTGATCACCGGCTGCTCCAGCGGCATAGGCCTGTGTGTGGCCACCGGCCTGCAGCAACGCGGTTACCGCGTCTTCGCCACCGCGCGTCGCGACGAGGATTTAGCCCGCTTGCGGGCGCAGGGACTGGAGACCATCGAACTCGAACTGGGTGATTCGGAATCCATACGCCGGGCGGTGTCCAGCGTCATCGAACTCGGTGGCGGGGCATTGTACGCGCTGTTCAATAATGCCGCGTTCGGTCTGCCGGGAGCCGTCGAAGATCTGAGCCGTGAGGCCCTGCGGGTGCAGTTTGAAACCAATCTGTTCGGCACCCATGAACTGACCCGCCTGATCCTGCCGTTGATGCGGCGGCAGGGTCATGGTCGTATTATCAACAACAGTTCGGTGCTCGGTTTCGTCGCCCTGCCTTTTCGCGGCGCCTATACCGCGAGTAAATTTGCCCTCGAGGGACTGACCGATACGCTGCGCCTGGAACTGGGCGGCAACGGCATCCATATTTCGCTGATCGAGCCGGGGCCTATCCGCAGCCGTTTTCGCGACAACGCCCACGCCATGTTCCGCCGTTATATCGACGCCGAAAACAGTGTCCACAGGCTCAGTTACCACGGCATGGAACGACGGCTGCAAAAAACGGGACCGGCGGCGCCGTTCACGCTGCCGCCCGAGGCGGTACTTAAAAAGGTCATTGCCGCGCTCGAAGACCGGCGTCCGCGTGTGCGTTACTATGTCACGGTGCCGACCCGGCTGTTCGCCACCGTGCGTCATTTTCTCAGTTACCGGGCCATGGACGGCCTGTTACGTCGGGTCTCACGCAGCGAAAATCGCTGATAATTCATTTGCTTCAAGGTATAATGCGGTAATTTTCACGGTCTGCAATTGGGGTGGACCGTCGAATCACGGGACATAACAATAAACTCAGGACATGCCGATGGCTATTCACGACAGTTTCAATACCCGACGCACGCTGGACATCAATGGCCAGAGCTATCACTATCACTCCCTGCCGGCACTGGATGATGCGGGACAGACGAACTACCGCCGGCTACCGTTAGCCCACAAGATCCTGCTGGAAAACCTGTTGCGCCATGAAGACGGGGTGACGGTTAGCCGCGACGATATTGAGGGCCTGATCAACTGGGATCCTCAGGCCAAACCGGGCCGGGAAATTTTCTTCATGCCGGCCCGGGTGCTGCTGCAGGATTTTACCGGTGTGCCGGCCGTCGCTGACCTGGCGGCGATGCGCAACGCCATCAAGCGACTCGGCGGTGATCCACAGAAGATCAATCCCTTCACGCCGGCCGACCTGGTCATCGATCACTCGGTACAGGTGGATGCCTATGGCAGTATCAATGCCTTTATGCATAATGCGGCGATGGAATACCAGCGTAACGGTGAACGCTATCAATTCCTGCGCTGGGGCCAGAATGCCCTGGATAATTTCCGCGTCGTACCGCCGGACAGCGGCATCGTCCATCAGATCAACCTCGAGCACCTTGCCCATGTAGCCATGACGGCGGGCAGCGATGACCGGCAATGGGTCTATCCGGACACGCTGATCGGTACCGACTCACACAGTACGATGATCAACGGCCTCGGGGTACTCGGCTGGGGGGTTGGTGGTATCGAGGCCGAAGCCGCGCTGCTGGGTCAACCGTCGTCATTATTGATCCCGCAGGTGGTCGGCTTCCGCCTCAGCGGCACACCGGTCGCCGGCACAACGTCCACCGATATTGTCCTGACCATCACCGAACACCTGCGCCAGCATGGCGTGGTCGGCAAGTTCGTTGAATTCTTCGGCCCGGGACTGACGCACCTGTCGCTGGCCGATCGCGCCACGATTGCCAATATGGCACCGGAGTATGGTGCTACCTGCGGTCTGTTCCCTATCGATGAGAAAACCACCGGTTACCTGAAGCTGACCGGGCGCGATGACAAGGTGGCGCTGGTCGAGGCCTATTACAAGGCCCAGGGCATGTGGTATGACCAGTCGCTGGAGACACCGGAATACACCACGGTCATTTCCTTTGACCTGAGTACGGTGACGCCGTGCCTGGCCGGACCCAGCCGGCCGCAGGACCGGGTGCCGCTGGCCGGGGTGCGCACATCCTTCCGGCAGTCGCTGGCCAGCCAGTTTAAAGACAAGGTCACTCAGAAGGATAAAGGCGCCAAGGAAGACTGGCTGACCGAGGGCGGTAACCCTATGCTGATAGCGCCGGAGCTGGCCAAGGATACCAGCGACCCGAATATGGATGTCTTCGGTACCTGTGTCCCGACCCGTCAACCGGACGGTGTCGCCTACAACCTGTGTCATGGTTCGGTCGTCATCGCCTCGATTACCAGTTGCACCAATACCTCTAACCCGGCGGTGATGCTCGCCGCCGGCCTGCTGGCGCGCAATGCCATTCGCCGCGGCATCAAGACCAAACCCTGGGTCAAGACCAGCCTGGCCCCCGGCTCCAAGGTGGTCACCGATTATCTCGCCGACTCAGGCCTGCTGCCCTACCTGGAAGGTCTCGGCTTCCATGTCGTCGGTTACGGCTGCACCACCTGTATCGGCAACAGCGGGCCACTGCCTGCCTATATCTCCGATACCATTCGTGACGGCAACCTGGCCGTGGCCGCGGTACTGTCCGGCAACCGTAATTTTGAAGGCCGTGTCAATCCCCTGGTACGCGCCAACTATCTGGCCTCGCCACCGCTTGTCGTCGCCTATGCGCTGGCCGGCAATCTGAATATCGACCTGACGCGTGACCCGCTGGGCGTTACACCGAACGGCACCTATGTCTATTTGAAAGATATCTGGCCGACACAACAGGATATCGAGGAAGCGATCAGCCAGTATGTCCATGCCGGACAGTTCAGCCGCGTCTATGCCAATATTTTCAAGGGCGACGATGAATGGAACAAGATCGACGCCCCGACCGGTGAATTGTTCGAATGGGCCGAGGATTCGACCTATATCAAGGAACCGCCGTTCTTCCAGGATATCGCCGCCGAACCGGAGCCACTGACCGATATACAGGACGCGCGGGTGCTGGCGTTGCTGGGTGATTCCGTTACCACTGACCACATCTCGCCGGCCGGTTCCTTTTCCGCGCAGACCCCGGCCGGACACTATTTAATCCAGCAGGGGGTGATGCCGGATGATTTCAATTCCTACGGCTCGCGGCGCGGCAATCATGAGGTCATGATGCGCGGCACCTTCGCCAATATCCGCCTGCGTAACCAGATGGCGCCGGGCACCGAGGGCGGCTTCACCCGCCACATGCCGGATGGCGAAGACATGACGATCTATGATGCCTCGGTCAAATACCAGGCGGAAAACACCCCGCTGATCGTCATCGCCGGCAAGGAGTATGGTACCGGCTCGTCGCGTGACTGGGCGGCCAAGGGGCCCAAACTGCTCGGCGTGCGCGCGGTGATCGCTGAAAGTTTCGAACGTATCCATCGCTCAAATCTGGTGGGCATGGGCATCCTGCCTCTGCAGTTTCTTGACGGCGACAATGCCGCATCACTGAACCTGAGCGGCGAGGAAAGCTACACCATCATCGGTTTGAGTCAGTTGACGCCGGGACAGCAACTGCAGGTATCCGCCAACAGCAATGGCCAAACGCGGGAATTTACCGTCATCAATCGCATCGATACCCCGAATGAAATAGAATATTTCAGGCACGGCGGTATCCTGACCTATGTATTGCGACAGACACTGAATTCATGATGATTAGATTAAGAGCAGTCAGCCTGGTCGGCGTGCTCGTTGTGGCGGCAGGATTACCGCCGGCGGCACAGGCCATCGTCAATATTGAAGGCATGCGGGGCAGCGGCAAGGAGCCAGGTATCAGTGGATCACTCAGCCTGTCGGTCAGCAGTAAATCCGGCAATTCCGATACCATGGATGCCAGCGCCGATGGTCGAGTGAACTGGCGTCGGCAAGACTCGCTCACCTTCCTGGTCGCCAGCCTCAGTTATGGCAAGAGCGATCAAGTCCGCGACACCAACAAGGCCTTCAGCCATCTACGCCATATCATTGAACACAGTAAACACCTGGCCTACGAAGGTTTCGTCCAGGCCGAGCGTAATGAATTCACCCGCCTGTCATTGCGTACCCTTGCCGGAGCCGGCGTACGCCTGACCTTGCATGGTAATGACAGCGGCCAGACCCATCTTGGTCTCGGCGCCTTCCGCTCGGCCGAGACCCTCGACGAAGACCCGGTACTGACCGACGGCGGCACCGAGAAACTGTGGCGCGCCAATATCTATCTGGCTGTCAACTATGCCATCAACGAACAACTGCGTGTCGGCAGTACCACCTATTACCAACCCGCCACCGACGAGCAGGCTGATTATCGCCTGCTCGAACAGGCCGCGTTGAAACTGGCCATCAGTGACCGGCTGGCGTTGAAGCTGTCACTGAATATCGCCCGTGACAACCGTCCACCGCAGACGGTCAAAAAAACGGACAGCAGTTATTCAACGGGACTCGAATATACATTCTGAGCCGTTAGCCATTGAAACACACCTCGAGAAAAAATTTACCGGCATCGGTAGTGAGAGGAATGGTGACCGTTTGCGTCGACAGCGTGATCGGTTTCATCTCCCTCCCCGACCAGAACCCGGGTCAGGGTTATTCCAAAATCATAACCTTCTTCGGATAACGTGGTCTTGCCTTCAGGAATATTGCCCGGCTTCCGATACACCAGCTATAAAAACAACAAATGGAATCTGACATGAAAGATCAGGCAAGGCCCCATGCTCAGGCTGCGCGCTTTGACAGCAAGCAAATATTTTTCCAGTCCACGTTTGACGGCAAGAAAACCGGCTGGTATTTCACCGTTAGCGGTAACCACGTCTACGGCCCCTTTGCTTACAAGCAGATCGCCGAGCAGATACTCGAGGGTGTGCTCCAGCGCATGCAGGAGGCATCGGAACACAGCGGTGATGATAATCAGGCCGGCCCGCGGCAGACGGGAAACGCCTGACCGGACACGGCTGACGTTTATCGCTGGCTCAGGCCGCCGTCACCGCGGCTGAATCCGCCTTGGAAAAACTCAGTTGTCCGTCACTGACATCGACCTGTATGCGGTCACCCGGGCCATAATGGCCAGCCAGTATCTGCTGTGCCAGCGGGTTTTCCAACTCCTGCTGAATGGCACGCTTTAAAGGGCGCGCGCCATAGACCGGATCGAAGCCGGCAGCACCCAGACTGTCGAGAGCCGCGTCTGTAAGGACGATATCCATATCCCGCTCACGCAGCCGCTGCGACAGATCGGCAATCTGCAGCGTGGCAATACGTCGAATCTGTTCGTTGACCAGCGGATGGAAGACAACCACATCATCGATACGGTTGATGAACTCGGGCCTGAAGTGCTGGCCGACGATTTCCATGACCGCGTCTTTCATCTGCTCATATTTTTCCTCGCCGGCCATCTCCTGAATCACATGGGAACCGAGATTCGAGGTCATGACAACCACGGTATTGCGGAAATCCACGGTGCGGCCATGACCATCGGTCAGACGGCCGTCATCCAGTACCTGCAGCAGGATATTGAAGACATCGGGATGCGCCTTTTCGACCTCATCGAGCAACACCACGGAATAGGGTTTACGTCTGACCGCCTCGGTCAGGTAACCGCCTTCTTCATATCCGACATAGCCCGGCGGCGCACCGATCAGGCGGGCCACCGAATGTTTCTCCATGAACTCCGACATATCCACGCGCACCATGGCCTCATCGGTATCAAACAGAAAATTGGCCAGCGCCTTGGTCAACTCGGTCTTACCGACACCGGTGGGTCCCAGGAACAGGAACGATCCATTGGGACGGTTCGGGTCCGAGAGGCCGGCACGCGAACGGCGAATCGCATCCGACACGACCCTGACGGCCTCATCCTGACCGATGACGCGTTCGTGCAGCGCCTCTTCCATGCGCAGTAGTTTATCGCGTTCGCCTTCGAGCATCTTCGAAACCGGGATGCCGGTCCAGCGTGACACAACCTCGGCGATCTCTTCCTCACCGACCTTGTTGCGCAACAAGGTCAGTTCCCGGGTCTCGGCCTGTGACGCAACTTCGAGCTGTTTCTCCAGTTCCGGAATACGCCCGTACTGTAATTCCGACATACGTCCCAGATCACCGGCCCGATGCGCCGTCTCCAGTTCGATACGGGCCTGATCCAGAGCACCCTTGATCTTCTGGGCGCCATGCAACGTCGCCTTTTCAGCCGTCCAGATCTCTTCAAGGTCGGCGAATTCACGCCCAAGTTGATCAATCTCATCATTCAATATCGTCAGCCGTTTCTTCGAAGCCTCATCATTTTCCTTACCCAGGGCCTCGCGTTCAATCTTCAACTGAATCAGCCGGCGTTCCAGGCGATCCAGTTGTTCCGGTTTGGAATCCATCTCAATGCGAATACGGCTGGCGGCTTCGTCGATCAGGTCGATCGCCTTGTCCGGCATCTGCCGGTCACTGATATAACGATGCGACAACACCGCCGCTGCGACTATCGCCGGATCGGTGATCTCGACGCCGTGATGGACCTCGTACTTTTCCTTCAATCCGCGCAGGATCGCGATCGTGTCCTCGACACTGGGTTCATCGACCAGTACCTTCTGAAAGCGGCGCTCCAGTGCGGCATCCTTTTCGACGTACTGGCGATACTCGTCGAGTGTCGTTGCACCGACGCAGTGGAGTTCACCGCGCGCCAGCGCCGGCTTGAGCATATTGCCTGCATCCATCGCGCCTTCGGCCTTGCCGGCCCCGACCATGGTATGCAATTCATCGATAAACAGGATGATCTGTCCCTCTTGCCTGGACAGGTCATTGAGGACGGCCTTCAGACGTTCTTCGAATTCACCGCGAAACTTGGCCCCGGCGATCAGTGCGCCCATATCCAGAGACAGCAGTCGCTTGCCTTTCAGTCCTTCGGGTACCTCGCCGTTGACGATACGCTGTGCCAGTCCTTCGACAATCGCCGTTTTGCCGACACCGGGTTCGCCGATCAGCACCGGGTTGTTTTTGGTGCGGCGCTGTAAGACCTGCACCGTGCGCCTGATCTCATCATCGCGGCCGATGACCGGGTCCAGCTTACCCTGTTCGGCACGCTCGGTCAGGTCGATAGTATATTTTTCCAGCGCCTGGCGCTGCTCCTCGGCATTGGGATCATCGACCCGCTCGCCACCGCGCAATTCTTCAATGCCCTTTTCCAGAGTAGTCCTGCTGGCACCGCATTGACGCAGCAGTTTGCCCAGGGTGCCACTGTCATCGACGACCGCGAGAACAAATAATTCGCTGGAGATATACTGGTCACCTCGTTTCTGCGCCAGCTTGTCGGTCACGTTCAGCAAACGTCCGAGCTCATTCGAGGCGTGAACATCACCGGCCATGCCTTCAACACTGGGTAACTTATCCACTGCCTCACCCAGATGTGAACGCAATGCCCGCACATCGGTACCGGTTTGATCCAGCAGATGACGCACCGAACCGCCCTGTTGATCCAGCATCGCCAGCATCACGTGCAGGGGTTCAATAAACTGCTGGTCGCGGCCGACCGCGAGGCTCTGGGCATCAGCCAGCGCCATCTGGAATTTGCTGGTTAGTTTATCCATTCGCATGGTCCATTCCTCTCTCAGTAACCTGATTTGTTATACATGGCATGAGGCATGGCCCGAATTCCAGCGCACCAGGAAACCTCTGCTTGACATTGATGTATAAATAATGGGGATCACAGCAGCAATATCAAGTACCCGGCTCAGCGAAAAATGCACTATGCCATTGACTATAGTATGCTTACCCGATCAAAACGGTTGGTAAAGAGGCTGAAACAACGTATGCCTGTACATGATTCTACTGTGCTGAATAAAGACATCCAGAACCAGGTGCGGCTGTCTCTGGCCGAGGATCTGGGCAGTGGTGACCTGACGGCCGGTCTTATCGATGCTGTCGCGCGTTCGACCGCGACCATCGTCAGCCGCGAAGCAGCGACGTTATGCGGACTGGACTGGTTCAACATGGCGTTTAAATTACTGGACAGTGATATCGACATCAAGTGGCATGCACGTGACGGCGACAGGATCATTGCCGGTAAGAATATCTGTACCCTCAAGGGAGCAACCCGTGCCCTGCTTAGCGCTGAGCGTACGGCGCTGAATTATCTGCAGACCCTGTCCGGCACGGCAACACTGGCGCGGCAATACGCCGATTGCGTCTCCGACCTGCCGGTGAAATTACTGGATACACGCAAGACCCTGCCGGGACTGCGCCTGGCGCAGAAATATGCCGTGCGCTGCGGCGGTTGTTTCAATCATCGCAAGGGCCTGTACGACGGCGTGCTGATCAAGGAAAACCATATCATTGCCTGTGGTTCGATCAGGAAGGCAATCACCAGGGCCCGCTCGCTGACCGCCACGCTGCACATCGAGGTCGAGGTCGAGAATCTGGAGGAACTGGTGATGGCGCTGGATGCCGGTGCCGAGATGCTGTTGCTGGACAACTTTGATCTCGACAGCCTGAAAGAGGCCGTCCGCCTGAGCAAGGGCCGGGCCCAGCTTGAGGCCTCGGGCGGCGTCACGCTGGAAACATTGCGCGCCATTGCTGAAACCGGCGTTGACTTCATATCCATCGGTGCTTTAACCAAGAACGTCAGGGCCATCGACCTGTCGATGCGTTTTCATACGGATCAGGAGACCTGATTGACCGGCATGTCCGTCTTATTCCTGCTACAATCCGTGGCGTTCAGCCATGGGCCGCAGCGGTGGTTACGTACTGATACGGTGATTCCATAACCCTATATAACCACGGACCGACGATGCGACTGACCCGTTTTTTACTGGCCACCCTTAAGGAAACTCCCGCCGATGCCGAGGTTATCAGCCACCAGTTGATGCTCAGGGCAGGTCTGATCCGGAAACTGGCCTCGGGCCTGTATACCTGGCTGCCCCTGGGTCTGAGGGTATTGCACAATATCGAGACCATCGTCCGTGAAGAAATGGATCGCAGCGGCGCCCAGGAGATCCTGATGCCGGCAATACAACCGGCGGAACTGTGGCAGGAGTCCGGCCGCTGGGAACAGATGGGTGAAGAGATGCTGCGTCTGACCGATCGCCACCAGCGTTTATTCTGTTTCGGCCCCACGCATGAAGAGGTCGTCACCGACATGGTGCGGCGCGAGATCCGCAGCTACAAACAACTGCCGGTCAATTTTTACCAGATTCAGACCAAATTTCGCGACGAACGCCGGCCACGCTTTGGCGTCATGCGCGCACGCGAATTCCTGATGAAGGATGCCTATTCGTTCCATACCGACCAGGCCTCACTGCAACAGACCTATGATCAGATGTATCAGACCTACACGGCGATCTTTACCCGCCTGGGTCTGTCATTCCGTGCGGTGCTGGCCGATACCGGCGCCATCGGTGGCGAGGCCTCGCATGAATTCCATGTCCTCGCCGATTCCGGTGAAGACGCCATCGCCTTTGCCAGTGACAGTGATTATGCAGCCAATATCGAAATGGCCCCCACGCTGCCGGGCGCCGGCCGGCGCCCGGCGCCCGGCGCCGACATGGCGTGTGTCGACACCCCGGACCAGCACTCTATTGAAGAGGTGTGCCGGATACTGAAGGTAACCCCGGAACAAACGGTCAAGACGTTGATCGTCAAGGGCACGGATGACGACGGCAACGGTACCGGTGTCGTGGCACTGGTACTGCGCGGTGATCATGAACTGAACGAGATCAAGGCCGCCAAACTCGACGGCGTGTTGTCACCTTTAACCTTTGCCAGTGATGAAGAGATTGTCGCCGCTACCGGCTGCAACCCGGGCAGCCTGGGCCCGGTCGGTCTCGACATACCGGTCTTCGTCGACCATGCCGCCTTCCATCTGGCCGATTTTGTCTGCGGCGCCAATCAGGACGACCAACATTTTACCGGCATCAACTGGGGCCGTGACCTGCCCGCCCCCGAGACCTCCGTCGATATCCGTAATGTCGTCGATGGCGATCCCAGTCCTGATGGCCACGGCGTATTGTCGATCCGCCGTGGTATCGAGGTCGGTCATATCTTCCAGTTGGGACGTAAGTACAGCGAAGCCTTGCAGGCCACCTGCCTGGATGAGCAGGGTAAGTCCGTGACCATGACGATGGGCTGTTACGGCATCGGAGTTTCGCGCCTGGTGGCGGCCGCCATAGAGCAAAATCACGATGAACAGGGCATTATCTGGCCCGAGGCCATCGCCCCGTTCCAGGTCGCATTACTGCCATTGAATATGCATAAATCGGAACGTCTGCGTGACGCCGCCGAGGATTTGTATGCACGATTGCAGCAGGCCGGCCTCAGTGTCCTGTTCGACGACCGCAAGGAACGTCCCGGAGTGATGTTCGCCAATGCCGATCTGATCGGTATACCTCATCGCCTGGTGTTCGGTGAACGTGGCCTCGATGCCGGTACTATCGAATATAAACACCGTCGTGACAGTGAAAGCCGGGAAATAGCCCTGGCCGATGTCATCGACGAACTCAAGAAAAACCTCATACCGACCGACTTATAAAGCAGTCAACCCTACTATTCTGTGCCGGACCCGGCGGGACGGTACCGACCAGGCCTCGGAGCACCCCATGGCTAACGGGAACTGCAATACACAGCCGGCAACAGAACAGCGAACCATACTACGGCCAGGCGCACGTCAGTTAATACTGTGGTCGAGCCTGTTACTGTGCCTGATATCCGCATCCGCGACGGTCATTGCTGCCCCGCATACCCCCGACCCGGTACTACGGCAACGACTGATGGACGCAGTCACGAGAAGCACCAGTTTTAACGACCGCTTCGAGGCCGAGGTCTGGCTGCTGGACATGTCGCAACGACTGTCGAAACGTTTGCCGGATACCGGAAAGCGTCTCGATTTATTGCGCCTGGTGCACCGGGAGGCAATCCTCGCCGGGCTGCCGCCGGAACTGGTACTGGCCGTAATCGAAGTAGAAAGCGGCTTTAACCGCTGGGCCATCTCCCGTTCCGGTGCCCAGGGCCTGATGCAGGTCATGCCCTTCTGGCTCAAGGAGATCGGCCGGCCCGGCGACAACCTGCTGCAACCATCCACCAATCTGCGTCTTGGCTGTACCATCCTTAAATATTATCTGGATATGGAAAAGGGCCGCCTGCGGCCGGCGCTGGCTCGGTATAACGGCAGCCTCGGCAAGCGGCAGTATCCGGATAAGATCTTTACCGCACTGAATACGCGCTGGTTCCGCCAGTAACCCCCAGACAAAGACTACGATACGTCAAATTATTGGCGATTCATTTGCCCGTGACGGCCTGAAAGTCTACAATGGACTCTCCATTTGTAAATGGAGGACGTCACTATGATTATTCGCAGCATGATATGTGCGCTTGCCGTTACCCTGGTTTCTATCACCCCCGCACTGGCGGCCCAGGGTCAGGGCGGCCAGGTCCAGGCCGCCGATTCCCGTGGCGCGCAGGCAGGCTCCTTCAAATATATCAGCAAGCGCGTCAAGGATATTCAACGTAAATTGCACCGATCAGGTTATAAACCGGGAGACATCGATGGCATCTTCGGTCCGCAAACCAGTCGCGCCATCATCCAGTATCAGAAGAAACACGGACTGCCGCAGACCGGTTTTCCCGACACCGCGTTTCTTGATCACCTGTACCAGCGACCGGGGGCAAAACCGCGCTAGAACCCTCAGCCTATCACCCGCGCGCCGACTGTAGAATTCCGGCTTAACGCCCGGTACGAAAGGAAAGGGCGCCCGCAGGCGCCCTTTCCTTTCGTACCGGCAATGATTCACATATTATTACGCGGGCCTTTACCGCCCCAGTCTTCTTTTTTCCATTTTTTCATCATCCTTTTACTGATCTCGACATCATGGGCAATCATGTCATCGATATCCTTGATCATATTGCCCAGCTTTTCCCTGTCGGCCGCAGACGGTCTGTGATTCAGATCTTTCAGGATCACCATCATCTCCCGGTTCATCGCCATCATGCTGCGTACCATCTTGTGACGCTCTGTCATCATCATACGAAAATCGGCCCATTCATCATTGTTACTGCTACTGTCATCGGCCCAGACCCCGCCGCACAGTAACAGCATCATCAGTATTGACAATCGTCGCATTGTTCTCATCCTTTTCTCCTTATACATATTGCACGGTCACCGCGAACTGTATCCGGCAACCGATGATTATACGACCGTAAACGCCGTACACTTCACAGGCCGATCCGCCTGTTCAGCAGTTACATCATCCACCCTTGCCCGGGATGGACCCTGCCATAACCAGTCCTGCAACGCGGCAAGCGCCGTATCATCGCCACACGCCAGTACCTCGACACGTCCGTCAGGCAGATTACGGACAAAACCACACAGTTGCAACTCCCCGGCCTTTACCTGCGTCGAGGCGCGGTAAAATACACCCTGCACCCGCCCGCTGACCAGAAACCGCCGACACGACACGTCATCCATCTCCTGCTGTCACTGATACCTGATGCTAGGCTACCTGTATAAAGCCACCTATAATGGCTGCAGACGCAAGTTACACCCACGCCCGCTAGATTAACAGGAGAGCCGATGAACAAGCCAGTCACACGCACCGAAAAAGACAGCCTCGGGACCCTTGAGGTCGCCGCGGACGCCTGGTATGGCATCCAGACCTGTCGCGCCATTGCCAATTTTCCGATCAGCGGTCGCCGACCCGATCCTGATTTTGTCCATGCCCATATCCGCATCAAACGTGCGGCCGCCAGCGCCAATCACCAGTCCGGCTGGCTGGAAAAAGACCTGGCCGACGCCATCATCGCCGCCTGCGACCGGATCCTCGCGGGTGAACACCTCGACCAGTTTGTCGTCGATCGTTTCCAGGCCGGCGCCGGCACCAGCCACAACATGAACAGCAATGAGGTCATCGCCAACCTGGCCAATGTCGCCCTCGGCGGCCGGCGTGGTATCTATCAGCCCATCAACCCGAATGACCACGTCAATATGGGGCAAAGCACCAATGACACCATCCCGACGGCGATACGTTTGGCAGCGCTGGTTAAACTGCCGCGACTGATCAATGCCGTCGAAACCATGGCCGATGAATTCTCCCGCATCGCCGCACGGGAACGCGACACGGTCAAGAGTGGTCGTACCCACCTGCAGGATGCGGTACCAACAACCATGGGACGCGAGTTTGATGCCTATGCCTGGACGCTGCGGCGCTGCGCCCGGCGACTGCAGGAAACCCGCGACCCCCTGTGCCAGATCGGTCTCGGTGGCAGCGCTGCCGGTACCGGCCTGAACACCTCGCCCGGTTATATCGCCAACGTGGCAACCGAACTGGCGCACCTGACCGGTGAGGACATCCGTCCGGCCGACAGCCTGGCCGCGCAGATGCAATCCATGCACGACCTCCAGCATCTGTCATCGACCCTGCGCGATACCACACTGGAACTGATCCGCATCGCCAATGATATGCGCCTGCTGGCCTCGGGACCGCGTACCGGACTTGGAGAAATCCAGTTACCCGCGGTCCAGCCCGGTTCCAGCATCATGCCCGGCAAGGTCAATCCGGTGATGTTCGAGATGTTGAACCAGGTCTGTTATCAGATCCTCGGACAGGATGCCGCCGTCAGCGCCATGACCCAGGCCGGACAGCTGGAACTTAATGTCATGATGCCGGCCCTGGGTTCGGCACTGTTCGACGCCCTGGAGTGGTTAACCAATGCCATCGAGGCCGCTACCGAGCGTAACCTGAAGGGCCTGCAGGTCAACCGTCAGCGCTGCAAGGATTTCCTCCATCAAAGTGTCGCCCTGGCCACGCTGCTGAACACCCGCATTGGCTATGCTGCCGCTGCCGAGGTCGCGAAGGAATCAGAGAAAACCGGCAAGCCGGTCGATGTCATCGTCGCCGAACGCCAGTTGATGTCAGCCGAAGAATTCGACGCCCTGGTGTTGGCGGCGGCACAGGGTGTGGACAATACCTGAGCGCGCCGCATCGCGCCATTCACCTTCACGCACTGCCGGGTATATCAGGAGTTCTTGCCGTGGTATACCGGGAAATGTAACAGGACCCGCTCAATTAAACACGGCAATTGACATCATATTGCAGAGGCACTAGTGACTGTCATCGGACTTATGTGTCAGATATAACGCCAGACCGATAAAACTGATGCCGAGAGCGAGATAAAGGATATCCAGCGAAGTATCGAAAGTCATATTGACGACTTGCTCGAAATATCGAACGATCAATATCATCAGTATCACCTTGGCAAGGCGTGCCTTCAGATCATCAAGACTGTTGATCAGCAGCACACCGGAGGCAGTCTCGGATTCAGTCGCCTCATCGATTTTACTGATAAACAATTCATACAGCCCCAGGGCAAAGATCAACAGCACGGTGGCCAGCAGATAACCATCGATAACTTCAACAATATGGGTTACGGTCTGACTGCGCAGCAAGGCCCTGGCGCTGCCGTCCATCGCCGGCGAGGCGTATTCACTGAGATGGATGATGGTATAGTAGCCGTCGACCGTCGCCAGATAAAACATCGCCAGCGACACACCGAGACTGGCGATCACCGCTACCAGCACGACATAACGGCTGTTCCACAGGAAACTCTCAAACAGGGATTCTGCTTTATTCATTAGTTACCGCCTGAATTTAAAGGAGTATGCGTGTTGAGCCCGAGTAGACCCGTGACGGCCCATGACCGCCATCACTGTGGTAGTAAAACTCAATCGAGACGGAGATCCTGTTCCGCCAGATTTTTCGCCTCGTTGGCCAGGCGCACGGCCGTCTGCACATCGCCCTGACTGGCTACTCGTCGTGCCTTGTTCAATAACTGTTCGGCCTCCGCTGATAACACCCCGTGCTGCCTGGCCTTGTCGACGGCCGCAGCCGCAGATCCGATTGCATACGCCATGTCCTGGGCATTAATGGCGCTGACCTTCGCTGCCAGTGCGCTCTTGCGTGCCTGGCGGTAGTTATGCATATGTAATTCTGTTCCGGCGCTGTCCAGTTTGCTTTCCGCCTCCTGCAACGTCACCGGCGCATGCTGGTCGGCACCGGCATCATGTGCGGCACGCACGGCTTGTCGGGCATCACTCATCTCCTGGGTCGGCGCCGAGGCACAGGCCGACAACAACAACAACGATAGCACTACTGAAACCCTGAACATAACACCCGCCGCACTTGTCAAGATGGTCGATTGTAGCCTGAATTTCTGCGGATTTTTTTAAATTTCATGGGCTTATATATCCCGCCCCGATATGGCACTGACAGTAGCATCGGCCTATGCCACTGTCAAGAACGCATCAATAAGGATAGAATACTGCGCTGGCCACTCCAGCAACGTTTTAATAATGATAAACCGGGGCAACTGCATATGAGTATCAAGATCTACCATAACCCGCGCTGCTCCAAGTCTCGCCGGACGCTCGAGTTGTTGCGCGAAAATAATATCGAACCCGAGATTATCGAGTATCTGAAAAACCCGCCTGAAGCAAAGACCCTGAAGACATTGTTGAAAAAACTGGGGCTCACCGCCCGGCAACTGATGCGCAGCAATGAACAGGCCTACAAGGATGCCGGCCTTGGCAATCCTGATCTCAGTGAAGACGCGTTGATTACGGCCATGCATGAACAACCGATACTGATCGAACGACCCATCGTCGTAAACGGCAACCGCGCGGTATTGGGTCGACCACCCGAAAATGTACTGGAAATCATCTAGACCGCAAGGACCACCAATATGGAAATATTAGTGCTTTATTACTCCCGAAACGGCAGCGTGGCAAAGATGGCGCAATTGATCGCGCGCGGCATCGAGGAGGTCGATGGCGTCACTGCACGCCTGCGTACCGTACCCTCCGTGTCACCGGTATGTACTGCGGTCGAAGACGATATCCCCGCCCAGGGACCACCCTATGTCAGCCTGGATGATCTGCAACAATGTCAGGGTCTCGCCCTCGGAAGTCCGACACGCTTTGGTAATATGGCCGCGCCGTTAAAATATTTCATTGATACCACCAGCGCTTTATGGTTATCCGGCGCCTTGAGCGGGAAACCGGCTGCAGTGTTTACCTCCACCAGTACCCTGCACGGCGGACAGGAAAGCACGCTGCTATCGATGATGTTGCCACTGTTACATCATGGCATGCTGTTGCTCGGCATTCCGTACAGTGAAGCCGACCTGGTCACGACCACGAGCGGCGGCACCCCGTATGGTGCCAGCCATATGGCTGGCACCGATAGCGATCAACCGATCAGTCAGGAAGAAAAACGACTGTGCCTGTCACTGGGAACAAGGCTGGCCACCACCGCCAGCCAGCTGCGACTATGAGTGAGGAGTGAGGAGTGAGGAGTGAGGAGTGAGGAGTGAGGCGTGAGGAGCGATGTAAAATTGTTTATCCCTTACCCCTATCTCCTCACTCCTAACTCCTATCTCCTCACTAAATCCTAAGTCCTGTCTTTATCATCCAGCACCGCCTTGACGAACGGCACCGTCAGGCGCCGTTGTTCTACCAGCGAGGCGGTATCAAGCCTGTCCAGCAGGGCAAACTGGGCATGGATATTACGGGGGTAATAGCGCAGCAGATAATCACCGACTTCATCCGGCAGCGTAAAACCACGGCTGCGGGCCCGCAGTTGCAATGCCTGTTTTTTCTCGACATCATTGAGGCGGTGTAACTGGAAAACCCAGCCCCAGCCCAGACGTGAACTGAGGTCCGCCAGCCCCAGGCCCAGATCGGCCGGCGCCGCATTACCGCTCAACAGCAGAATACCCGCTTCGGCCTGCATCCGGTTATACAAATGGAACAAGGCATCTTCCCACTGCCGATTACCGGCAACAGCCTCGACATCATCGACGCATACTAAAGCCAGGTTTTCCAGACCCTCGAGCATGGCCGGATGCAGTTGATCATGATGATGCAGGGGCAGATAAGCCGTGGCCACACCCTGCCTGCCCAGGGCATGACAGGCAGCCTGCAACAAATGGCTTTTACCACAGCCTGAACTCCCCCACAGATAAACCGCCAGGGTATCGGGCCTTGTCTGTACGGGTGACAGACACGCCTGAAGATGACTGATCGCCTCGCCATTACGACCCTGAACCAGGTTACTGAAGGTCGCACTATCCGGTAGTTTGATTCCCAGTGGTAACTGCATAGCGCACTATCTATCGCCCGGCGGGCTACTCAGCAGCCGCATAGGCATCACTATCGAGATAACGTTGACGGACATAACGCAACAGCACCGCCAGTACTGC
>Ga0210101_1000114_pt1 | contig 28111 bp, 32 predicted proteins | sample Muzzi_PWC_D1_FD_185534 | JGI IMG/M metagenome (GOLD analysis project Ga0210101, IMG submission 185534) | Wetland microbial communities from San Francisco Bay, California, USA, that impact long-term carbon sequestration - Muzzi_PWC_D1 (SPAdes) | ecosystem: Environmental > Aquatic > Marine >... | reverse complement strand
CGCTATACCAACACTGGTCGCCCACCGAGGCTATGCCGCGCTTTATCCTGAAAATACCTTGCCGGCCTGCGAGGCCGCACTGCAGGCCGGGGCCTGTTATATTGAGATAGATGTCCAGTTAACGGCCGATGGTATCCCGGTTTTATTCCATGACCACAACCTGTTGAGAACCACTGACCATGATGCCCTGATCACTGATGTCGACTACCCGATTCTACGTAAACTCAATGCCGGTGAACGACAACGCCTGGGTGAAAACAGTCCTTTTACTCCGGCACCCACGCTGGCCGAATTTGCCGAGTTGCTGAGGCAATGGCCACAGGCCCAGGCCTTCATCGAGATCAAGGAAGAAAGTCTTGAAACCTTTGGCCGGCAAAGGGTTGTGCGACAAATAGTGGACACCCTTACCCCGGTGCAAACACGCTGCATAGCGATATCCTACGACACCGATGTGCTGCAGGATATACGGACACAAGCTGACTGGCGTACCGGTTGGGTGTTACGTAAGTATTCAAGTCATGGTTACGATCTGGCGCGCGCCTTATCCCCTGATTATCTGATCTGTAACTACCGCAAGATCGGCACCGATAGACTGTGGCCGGGCCCCTGGCAGTGGATGTTGTATGAAGTGACAGAAGTACTGCTGGCCATGCAACTCTGTCAACGCGGAGCACACCTGATTGAAACCATGGACATCGGTAAACTGCTGCAGGACGAGGCCCTGTCCACGGCCGCCTGCCGGCAACGGAACGTCCGATAACGATGGAATATTTTGATATAGTCGTCATTGGCGGCGGGATCCATGGTGCAGGCATGGCCCAGGCCGCAGCCGCCTCCGGTTACAGTGTCTGTGTGCTGGAGCAGGCCGGACAATTGGCACAGGGTACCTCAAGCCGTTCCAGTAAACTGATCCATGGGGGCCTGCGCTACCTCGAAACAGGCCAGTTATCGCTGGTCCGGGAATGTCTGCGCGAGCGCGCCATCCTGTTACGCATCGCCCCTGATCTGGTCAAGTTGCAGCCCTTTCATATACCGGTCTACCAGCACAGCCGTCGTCGCCCGTGGCAGCTGAATATCGGTCTATCGCTCTATGCCCTGTTGAGTGGTGCGGGTAAAGCTGGCCGCTTCAGGCGTCTGTCCCGCTCGCGGTGGGCTAACCTGGATGGTCTGGATACCCATGGCCTGCAGGCAGTATACCGATATCATGATGCCCAGACCGATGACGCCTTACTAACCAGAGCCGTCATGTCATCCGCGGTAACGCTAGGCGCGGAGTTGCGTCTATCGACACAGGTAAGCAACATCCGCCTGGGCAGACCAAACCACATCGATTTCCGACATCACGGTTCGGCAGGTGAGTGCCAGGCAGGCCTCATCGTCAATGCCGCCGGGCCGTGGGTGAATCAGGTACTCGACCAGGTCCAGCCACCTGTTCCACAACGTGCGATCGAATGTGTTCAGGGCACTCACATAGAAATTGACGGCCATCTGCATCAGGGTTTTTATTACCTGGAATCACCACGGGACCAACGGGCGGTTTTTGTCATGCCCTGGAAGGGGCATATCCTGGTGGGGACCACAGAGACACGCTATCATGGAGACCCGGCACTGGTTCAGCCGCTGGCCGCAGAACAGGATTACCTGCTCGAAACCCTGGGACATTATTTCCCCGCCTACAACCAGTTTGAACGCCAGGACATCCGCAACAGTTTCGCCGGTCTGCGTGTCTTGCCGGCCGGCATCGGTAATGCTTCCAGTCGCCCGCGTGAAACCCTGTTACTGTCTGACCAGGCCTCGCAGCCACACCTGGTCACTGTATACGGTGGTAAATTGACAGCCTACCGATCTACTGCCGAACGGTTGATACAACTCATCGCCCGCTATCTCCCCGCCAGAAAACCCAAAGCCGATACCTGTCAGGTTCTTCTTCAAATACCGGAGTAAAACGCGTCGTCTTAGCGGAAATCCGGAAGCTGCTCGTCACGGATCAGGCATCCTTTCCGAGAATATAGGTAGGTTTGCCATCAAGACTCTGCTGGTTCTTGTCAAACCAGTACTGCCTCAGTCCTTCTTCACCCTTGCGCTCCGCCCAATGCTGCAGTTGATCACGGTCGGCGACATAATTCATCAATGGCACGGCCATGCCACAGGATGTCTGCACCAGGTCAACAGAAAAAGCGAAGATCTGCCTGGCCCCGGGAAGCGGTTTAAAGTTCGGAATCAGCTCTCCCCATTCGGGATCATAGGGGTGAAAAACCCTGGCGCTGCCATAAAGGCGCAGGATCATCGGTGCACCCTCGAAGGCGCAAAACATGATCGTCATCCTGGGGTCCTGCTGGACATGCGCGGACGTTTCATTGCCGCTTCCGGTAAGATTCAACCACAACAAGCTGTTTTTACCGAGAACCCGCAGCGAATCCATACCCTTCGGTGACAGGTTCATCCTGCTGTCAGCGGTTGCCGTGGCAACAAAAAACAGCTTCTGCTCGTCGATGAAGCGGCGTAATTCATCCGTTATTTCGCTATACCGTCGCCCCATAGATACACCCTCCTGATACGGCCTTGACAGGCCTGGTAATCACCGGTGGCCTAGCCCGGCGGCCAGTGCATGGCCCGGCCACCAAGCAGATGTAAATGCAGATGGAAGACCGTCTGCCCGCCATCGTTACCGCAATTGAGAACGGTACGATAACCGGATGCCGAGATGCCGCATTGCCGTGCAACCTCCCCGGCGGCCAGGAACATCTGCCCCAGTAACGGGGCATCGGCCTCATCAAGTTCATCAATCGAGGCAATATGTTTCCTCGGTATCACCAGGATATGCGTGGGTGCCTGTGGATTCACATCCCGGAAAGCCAGCACATGCTCGTTTTCCAGCACGATATCCGGTTGTATCTCGCCCGCCACCATCTTGCAAAACAGACAATCACTCACCGGTACGTCTCCTCTATTGACCCGTTGTTGTGTACAATTTACACCACAATGACACACCGATGCCATCCCAGAAAAATAGTCCGCGGCCTTACTGCCGGCCTGATTGTATTCCTGCTGTCGATAACGACAGGCCATGCACAGGAACTGCCGTTGTGGGAAGTGGGTATCGGCGCGGGTGTCCTGCATCTTCCGCTCTACCGTGGTGTCGACCAGAACCGCAATTTTGCCATCCCCTTCCCGATCATTATCTATCGCGGCAATCGCTTCAGCATCGACGAAGAGGGTGCCCATGGCTATCTGTTTCGTTCGCAGGATGTGCGCCTGGAACTCAGCCTGGCCGGCGGTGTTCCGGTTGCCAGCAACAGCGACAGTCCGCGCGTCAACATGCCGGATCTCGACCCGACGGTGGAACTGGGGCCGTCAATGGAGATTCGGCTGTGGCATGACAGTAACCGGCAACGCTCGTTGTGGCTGAATCTGCCGTTACGAACAGCGATCTCGGTCAGCCTGGATAAACTGGGCCTGCAGGGTGTCACCTTCTCACCCTACGTTGAATATATCGTCGAAAGCGCGGAACCCGACAAATGGAAGGCGGGGCTGGCCTGGGGTCCGCTGTTCGCCGACAACACCTATCATGATTATTTCTATGCCGTCGACAGTGCCTACGTCACGCCATCGCGGCCGGAATACCATGCCAGCAGCGGCTACAGCGGCAATCGTGTGACACTGACCTTGCAGAAAAAAAACGGGGACCTATGGCTGGGGGCCTTTGTCCGCTATGATGATCTCAACCATGCCGTATTCACAGACAGTCCGCTGGTCAACAGCCACAACTATCTTGCCATCGGCGCGGGTTTCACCTATATTTTCAGCAAGTCGGACACCCTGGTTGAACGTCGCGACAGCGTATTATCACCTTCTATCTAACAGGAAAAGGAATCCAGGGTCAATGTGCCCCCTGGTTTCGTATGTTTATTCGTGTTTAGCTTTGAGAACACGAATACCATCTATAAAAGGGTATGCGATAAACATAAGACTAATTAACCAGATTGTTTTCCACGCCAAACTCTTAGACTCTAAAAACACTACTGCACTAAGATTGAAAATTAATGGACTTGAAAATAGAAACGACAAAACATTACCCTTAGCTTTATCCACTTCAGTAGCCATATCCGAGTGATAAGGCACCAACTTACCCTTCAATATTAATATTCCAATCAATATAAAATATGCGCCCTGTTAATGAATTGAACATATCCAGAATATTTTAAGAATATCGTATGAGCACCTTCATCTACTAGTCTGTCATATACAAAATAGAATATAGATAGAATAATAGAGCACCCAATTATTATTCCACCAACAGCAGTCATTCTAGGACTCATATTATCTCCAACTAATGGTATCTGTATCAGATGACTATCAATCTCATTTGTCACGACTTATTAATTCAGGACACCCGGATAACGCTGCTTTCGACACCGCCATCATCCCCCAGATCAAGCACACGCAAACCCGGCAGCAGTGAATCCAGTGTGAAGTCGACGCTATCCGGTTTGAATTGCGCCATCGTCGACGGGCATCCCGCCCATAAAACCCCGTCCTCGATCCTGCTGTATTCCTGATGGGCATGACCCCAGATGACGGCGCGTATACGCGAATACTTCTTTACCAGTTGGTGTACGCGTTCCGGGTTATCCAGTGTCACGTCCCTGTCCATCCATGCCATCGACGTCGACACCGGCGGATGATGCAAGGCCAGCAATATATGTCTGTCATTATATTGCTGTATCAGTAACTCAAGACGCCGGCATTCGTGTTCGGAAAGATGACCTGCTTCGCTGCCGGTTACGGTGGTATCCAGCAATACGATCAGCCATTGCCTAAAGAGAATATGTTTGTCACAGCTGACACGTTCGGATTTCAGCATACGCCGCATCAGCTCCACATCATCATGATTACCCGGCAGACAATAGACAGGTACACCCAGGCCGTCGATATAATTTAATAATCGCTGATAGCCCGTCTCGCTACCATCATGAACCAGGTCACCGGTCAACAGACATAAATCCGCCGGCTCCGATAAAGACCGTGCCACTGACAGAACCTGTCGCAGCGAGGCATCGCAGTTCATACCATACATTTCCCGGCATGGATCCGCATACAGGTGGGTGTCACTGATCTGCCAGATACGGAAGCGGCTGTTTTCAACTCGACTCGACATCAGGATAGCGATCAGGCCTGCGTATCGCTGACGACCTCGTACATCTCCAGTACATTGCGGCCGGCATACATCTCCCGGGGTGTCTCCCTGGCCTGTTCATGGGCCTGCCGAAAGGCATCGCTCTCGGTCCAGTCAATGAACGCCTGGCGGGATTGCCACAGCGTCATGATGATATGGTAGTCGCTGCTTTCATCATCCGGTCGTAGCACCAGGTTGCGTATAAAACCGGGCGACTGATCGACCAGCTTCTGACGCTGAATGAAACGCTGTTCGAAATCGTTCCAGTACTCCTTGTTGACGGGTATTTTGTTCATGACCATATACATAACGTATCCCTCCATGCAGCTAACACATTATTGCAGTTTGTTAACCAACCGACTTTGACTTGCTGGCGACGTTATCGCGTAAATAGACCGGTTGCACCTGCTCGGCACTGACGACCCGATCCAGCGAAAAGGCATGCCGGCCGAGTACCGCTATATCATGTGCATGCGGACAATAGTCTTCGTGCCATTGACGACAGTGTTTATTCAGTCTTTGTGACAGAACGTCACCATAGGTCCGCCATGCAGAACCGAGACCAAGCCAGTCACCGCTATCGGGTGGTAATGGTACCCTTTCAGGTCGACACACCTGCTCTGTGCCGACAGGCATCATGACCTCCTGATCATTTAGCCGGCAGTTGGACCAATAGACCTCATTCAACCTGGCATCGAATCCGGCCATCACTCGTGGCGCCCCCTGTTCCCGCCAGCCGCGTTGCGCCATGGCTGTCAGCGTCGATATTAAAGCAACGGGCAGGTCGGCTGAAAACGCCAGCCCCTGCACGACGCCGGTGGCGATACGCAAACCGGTAAAGGCTCCCGGACCACAGCCTACTGCCAGCCCGTCAAGCCGGGCCATGGCAAACCCGCTCTCCTGTAATAATTCGTCCAGCATCGGCAGCAATATGTCGGCATGCTGACGTGGGGCAATCCTGAAGCGTGAGATAATCGATTCATCATGCAACAGGGCAGCTGAGCAGGCATCACCTGAGGTCTCAATGGCCAGTAACTTCATAACGGTATTAATTCAGCGCCGGCAAGGCAACAGGGTTGTCAGTATCATCAGCATCACTGCGAATACGCGATGTGGATTCAAAAAAATCGATAATCTCGTCCACATCCCGGATCCGTCTCATCGCCGGCAGGTTATGCAAAAATATCCGCCCGTAGGCCCTGGAGGTGATGCGGGGATCACATAGCATCATGATACCGCAGTCATCCTGGTCGCGGATAAGACGCCCGACACCCTGCTTCAGGGCGATGACCGCGTTGGGTAGCTGATAATCCCGGAATGGACTTCCCCCCTTTTTCGTCATGAGCGCGGCGCGGGCCTGAAACACCGGGTCATCCGGCGTGGCGAAAGGCAGTTTATCGATAATCACGCAGGATAATGCCTCACCTCTCACATCGACGCCCTCCCAGAAGCTGCCCGTACCCAGCAGGATGGCATTGCCATAATCGCGAAACTGCCGTAGCAGTTCGTTTCGTGGTGCATCTCCCTGAACCAGTAAAGGGAAATCCAGCTTGTGCGTCCGTATCAGTCGTGCCGCCTCATGCAGGGCCCGGTAACTGGTGAAGAGGATAAAGGTACGCCCCTTACACGCATTAATCACGGGTAAAGATCTTTCTATGACCTCGGCAATGAAATTCCGGCTGGCCGGCTCCGGCATTTCCTCTGGCAGGTAAAGACAGGCATTGCGTTGAAAATCAAAAGGGCTGTCCCACCTTTCAGTCTTCGGTTCGTGCAAGCCCAGTCGTTGCGTGAAATGCGTAAAGGTGTTATCCACAGACAGGGTTGCCGAGGTAAATACCCAGGAGGCATCATAGGTCTGCATGTGCTGCCTGAAGGGTTCGGATATTTCTATCGGTGTCTCGTGCAGGATAAAACCATGACGGCTGGTTTCACACCAGCAAATATGCTGATCATCATCAGTGACAAAGAACAGATCCAGTTTCTCCGACAGGCTGTTACTGCGCCGCCAGCAACTGTCCAGGCCCTTGCCCCGGCTCGCCAGTGATTCGAGCATATGCCGGACATAATGCAGTTCGTCACGCAGGCAGGCCAGGGATTCACTCACGCTGTCTTTCTCCAGCATGACACGCAATGGTATACGTTTATCGACAGAACCCATGGCCTGGCGCAACCCGGTAATGCTTCGCTCCAGTCTTCTCAAGGCATCCCTGAATGCGGGCATGTCTCCGGCATCACGCAGATATTCGCTGTCACTGTCATTGATCAACTCAACCAGCTGACGACTGCTCAACGACTGGCCAAAAAATTCAGAGGCGATATCCGGAATCTGGTGGGCTTCATCCAGTATCAAGGCATCAACACCCGGCAACAAATCGCCAAAGCCCTGGTCACGCAACATCATATCGGAAAACAGCAGATAGTGATTGATGACCAGTACATCAGCTTCCTGTGCGGCGCGGCGTGCCTTCATAACCGGGCACACGGACAATTCAGGACATTCCTGCCCCAGGCAATTATCAGTCGTCGATGTCACCTGAAACCAGATCGGCGCATCTTCGGCAATATCATGCATGCCGGCAATATCACCATCCGGACTGCGTTTGAACCATTCGCGGATACGCTGCAATTGATCCTGCTGCTGGTGTGAACGGAAGCCACCCCCCAGTTCCGCCTGCTCAAGTCGATGAGGGCAAAGATAATTACTGCGGCCCTTTAGCATGGCACACCGGCGGCTGGCCGCCAGGGCCCTGGCCACGAGCGGCAGGTCACGAAGATATAACTGATCCTGCAAGGGCCTGGTGCCCGTGGAAATGATGATTTTTTTGTCACTGGTCAGTGCCGGCACCAGGTAGGCAAAGGTTTTACCTGTGCCGGTACCCGCCTCACACACCAGCACATCACCCTGCGCCAGAGCAGTACAAATACTCGCCGCCATCTGCTGTTGTGCAGGTCGAGGGGAGAATGAGGCAATATATTCGGCCAGCGGGCCATGCTCGCCGAGCAATGAATGCATGTCTTCTGTTAACGGCATCAATCCTGACTCAAACCGGTTATGAAGATTACGATGTCAATCATTTGTCTTGTTTGTCCAGAGCTCATACACATCGGTCCCTTTCTCGCGCCTCCAGGCCAGGTGGCCCCGGGCCTTGAATCTGGCTACCGACATAATGCCGCGGTTATCGGGGGCTGACTGTGCAACACCCTGCAGTCTGTCTCCCCGGCTCCCCTCGGTAATCAATTTCTCCACTGAACAAACACTCATGTATCTTCGACTCTACCCTACTGAGATGATTCTATCACTGCAGGCCTTCGGACAGTAGGTTATTAATCATTATTTTCAGTTAGTTAAACAGGCTTCCACTATGAGTACCGGAAATGGTGCGGTTTAACATGGTCGGCCAGTAAGCAGCTTACAACTCCAAGTGGCTCTGCGCTACTGAGATAAGCCGTTATTTTTGAAGTACAAATACTAAGATGCTAAACGAGGCAGCAACTTTGATCACCACGGGTGACAATGAAGCCGCTATACAGCAACAACGGTTATCTACAATGATAAGCCATCCGTATCCAACAGCAGACAGGCTGTTGTTGCAACATGTGAAGGCTGGGGGTATTTTTTACAACTAGACGTATAGCAGCCTGGATATATAGACATGCACTCGCCGTTTATTACTGGATTATCCGCGGGGTCAACCTGCGATGAATGACGTCAACAGGCTGATCGAAAACCTGGGCAATGCCAGTGTATACAGCCACAGCGTCGATAACATCGAAATTATCGAGACCCATATCTCCTGGGTAATACTTACCGGAACCTACGTCTACAAGATCAAGAAAGCGGTCAATCTTGGATTTCTGGATTTTTCCACCCTGGATAAACGACACTATTACTGCCTGGAAGAATTACGCCTCAACAAAAGACTGGAACCTGAAATTTATCTGGACGTGATCGCCTTTACAGGCACTTACCATAAACCATCGATCAACGGCGATGGCCCCGTACTCGAGTGGGCGGTCAGGATGCTGCAGTTCGATTGCACACAGCAGTTTGATCACCTGCTGGATAAGGGCCTGTTGCAGCCAGCGCATCTTGATTCACTGGCAAAACGTATCATTACATTCCACAACAGCCTGCCCCGTTCCAGTGCCGAATCAGGCTTCGGCGACGCCATCAGCGTTCACAAGCCGGTCTGTGACAACTATACCCTGGCGAACAGATTAACCCACTCGGGCATCATCAAGGAAAAACTGAAACAACTCTCGTGTTGGCACGAGGAAGAATTCATCACATGCAAGCCCCGGATAGATAACAGGAAAAATAACGGTTTTGTGCGTGAATGTCATGGTGATCTTCATCTGGCCAATATAGCCTTACACAACAATACCATCATTATATTCGATTGCATTGAATTCAATGAAAGTCTTCGCCAGATCGATGTCATCAACGAAATCTCTTTTTTACTGATGGATCTGCACGCCCATGAGCGTAAGGACCTCGGTAATCATTTTATCAATTACTGGCTACAGGCCAGTGGTGACTACGAAGGCCTGGGCCTGCTCAGATACTACAGCGCCTACAGGGCCATGGTGCGGGCCAAGGTAGCCATCATCGAGGCCAGCCAGAAAACGGGGGGGTCGCAATTGCTTGCCGAGCAGCGTGCCAATATGTACCTTGATCTTACATACAAGTACACACTCGAGAATGAATCTGCAATCATTCTCACCCATGGATTGTCCGGTTCTGGTAAATCGACCATTTCCGCCAGACTGGCCGGCCATATCAATGCCCTGTATGTACGTTCCGATATAGAAAGAAAGCGGCTATTTGCAGATAACCCGGATGACATCTACAATGAAAGTGCAAACCGGAAGACATACCACCGGCTTGGCGTGATTTGCGAATATATTCTTCAGGCGGGATATAGCGCCCTGGTCGATGCCACATTTCTGAAGCAGGACAAACGCCAGGCATTTATTTCACTGGCCACCGAACTGGGTGTCCCCTGTATCATCCTGGATTTTCATGCCCCCAGGGAATTACTTGAACAATGGCTGATCGAACGCGCTGAAGAAGGCAACGACCCCTCCGATGCCGACATTAAGGTACTTGATATGCAAATCAAAAATCAGGAACCGTTGACGGATACAGAACGTGGCCTGACGATAAGCATCGATACCAGCCAGGTTGTTGATATTCAGTTACTGGCAACAAAAATTCAGCTTGAAATTCACAGGCGCGGATAATAAACGGTGAACAGATACCCTCTTATCGGCAATGAGAAACGGAGCCGGGCGCGCAGATTCTTCCATCGACCCACCTGGCATTGCCCAGGTTAGCGCCGGTAAAATCCGCGTCGCTAATATCGGATGCTAATAGATTGGCATAGGATAGATCGGCATTAGACAGATCCGCCTTGCTGAGGTTGGCCCCCCTCAGGTTTACTCCTACCAATTTGGCTGCATGCAATCGAACCGATTCTGCATTGACCATCAGCATCGATGCATATGAAAGATCAGAACGGGACAAATCCGCACGGCTGAAATCGGCGCCGATAAAATTGGCATTCATCATTGACGAACCTTGCAGATCATACCCGGATAGAGACGCGCCCTGCATGAAACAATTGCTCCAGTTTACTCCAGGGGCGCCCGGGGCAAAGCAATCTATCGGTTCATCGGTTACCGGCCGGGTGACTGAAAAAAAATAGCCAATAACTGTGGCAACAATCAACACCAGCAACAAGGCAATAAAATTATTATTCCATTTTTCCCGTTTTTTATTATGCAGTTTTTCCGCAATAATCCGCCCATAATCGGACTGATGTGGCGGCACGGGTGATTCACCTCTGCGCCGTTCAACGTCTTCACCGGTGAGATTAATCGAAGGATGCGCATACTCCCTGTCATCGGCCCATCGCCGTGCCGCCTCCAGACGCTGCATCGCAACCGGGTCATCGGGATCGGCATGCATCACTGTCGGCACTAATTCCTTTAATTGCGTCAAGTGCTTCCAGCCATGCTGATTATGGCTCAGTTCGTCGTCATTACCTATCCTGCCGAGTAACACATGGCGCCTGATCAGGCCGCTGGAATAAGGGCCGCTTATACGGCCATGGCGACGCACATACCAGTAATGCTTGTCTGCTTCGCTACTATCAGCCATAAATTACCTAACTATTTGTTTTATTAAACTTTAATGGCAATTTCCATGGGCGGACTGTCATCATGATAAAACAAATCGGGCATAACAGCCAGGAATCGGGCGGCTGCCAATAAAATTATAATTAATAAATATATCGTTGCCTTTCAGGATGTTACTTTACCAACGTCAATATTTAGTTAAACTTCTTCGCCGTATTTCCGCTTTATATATATTGCCCTCAAGCGTGAAACGAACTGACGACAAGATGCATGGTTCGGGAATGATGTATTAAAACTGTCAAATACTAATAAATATAATCCCAGTGGTAATCATGCATAACATCGACAACCTAGACGCTGATAAACACCTGGCAGCCAGTACCCAGTCAACAACAGCAACGGAGCAAAACACCCACTGGCATGGCTACGACATCCTCAAAGAATCCGGAATCCTTATCATCGAGGAAGAGGCCAAACATACACACCAGATCGAACCCATCCTCGACAATTTCGGTTTCACCAGGCTGTTTACGGCACAGACTTGTGAGGATTGTCAAACCCTCCTCAATGACAGTACGCAACGGCATGACCAGCGCGTTAACCTGATTATAATCGACATGATGAATCGCGCTCTTGATGCCCTAAGCCTGTGTAAAAATCTGGCGCGGCAAAGACACCTTGCTGAAATACCTGTGCTACTGGTATCACCCGTCGTTGAGTGGTGCGATGATGCACTCAATGCCGGTCTGGATGCCGGCGCACTCGATATCGTCTTTAAACCGCTACAGCAGCATAATCTTATTCCACGGGTACTGACCCTGCTGAGGCTGAAAAAAGAGAGAGACAACAGCCATCTAAAGCAGAGACAGCTTGAGAGAGAACTTGCCGAACGCAGGATAATGGAAACACGGCTTAAATTCATGATCAATCATGACGAATTGACCGGCCTGTGTAACAGACAGCGGCTCGAACAGGCCCTTGATGTTGCCATACTGCAATCCGACCTCAATGGCAGGCAATCATCTCTCGTATACATCGATCTCAATCATTTCAAGGCTATTAATGATCTCGAGGGCCATGATGCCGGCGACAGGTTACTGACTACAGTCGCCAATATATTACGAGCGCATTACGGTGCCAGCGCAACTATTTCCAGGATTAATGCCGATGAATACGCGATCCTGTTTGAGGACTGCAATGAGAAAACGGCATTTAATCATGCTAAATCCATACGTCAAGGTATAGACACACTGCAGTTCAGGGTCGATAACCGTAAATATCAAGTGGCGGCCAGTTTCGGCATCGTAGCGATAAAACCCGGATTGTGGTCATCGAGCAGCGACATTCTCGGCAGCGCTGACAAGGCCTGCTATGAGGCAAAAAGAAAGGGCAGGAACAGTATTCATTTATTTGACAAGAAAGACAATAAATTCGATATCCTCAGAGAAGACGCCTATTGGGTTCCACGCATTCGTGAGGCACTCGCGAGTTCCAGGCTGCGACTGCTTTTTCAACCCGTCATGGATATCGGTAATAACAAAATTGACCGCTTTGAAGCCTTGATAAGGATGATAGATAAGAATAATGAAATGATCACACCAGACAATTTCATACCCGTGGCAGAACGTAATGGCCTGATACAGGAAATTGATTTATGGGTCATCAACAGGGCCTTTGGCATGCTTGCCAACAGCGTTAAAGTGCACAAGGATATTTCATTCAATATCAATCTTTCCAGTACTGCCTTCCATGAAAACAAGTTTCTGCTGTCGGTGAAAAGCAAACTGCTGCAGACCGGTATTGACGCCAAACGAATAACATTTGAAATAACGGAAACCGCTGCCGTCACGAATTACAAGAAAGGTCGTGACATGTTACAACAGCTGCGCGAACTCGGATTCGGGATAGCCCTTGACGATTTTGGCTCAGGCTTCAATTCCTTCTCGCACCTGAAACAACTGCCTATTGACTATATTAAAATCGATGGCAGCTTTATCACCAATCTGATGCATGATGTTACCGACCAGACACTGGTTAAATCGATCACTGAAATAGCCAGAAAACTTGGTAAAAAGACCGTGGCCGAATTTGTGCTTAATCGTGAGACTCTCGATAAACTGAAAGTTTACGGTGTCGATTACGCACAGGGGTATTTTATCGGCAAGCCGGAAGAACTCACGGCCTATAATTCCGGCAGAACCTAGTCGAGCACACGCGGATGATAACCCGCTTCGCCCTCTTCCCTATGCAGGGATACCAGCAACCTGGCTTCCGGCTGGGAAAGCCCGTGGATATTGATCAGCCGCTCTATGGATGCGCCGCCCTTGATGGCACGAATGGCATGATCATATTCTTTGTGTACTAAATCTGATCTATCTAGCCTTTCCTGCCTTTCCTGCCGTTCCGTCACACGCTCTAGCTGACTTCCAAACAATTCAAGCTGCCTGTCAACATTGGTAGCCCCGCGGCATAATGCATTCAGATCATTCTTTATTGAGATATTTTCGATTGCGAGTTCCCTGAGTTTCCTCACCGATCGATAATTCTGCAGCAGAATCAGAACCAGCAACAGTGCGTTTGAAATCACGTATAAATTATTGTCCAGCAGATACATCTCCATCACCATCATATGTATTTATCAATTTACACACCCATGGCAGGTTCTTTCCATGCTGACAGCGTATTGATATTACAAATCTGAAACTTCATCCCACTCTTCACCCGTCAATAACTTGTTTACATCTACGAGGATCAGCAGTGAATCTCCGTTGCTGTGTACACCCTGGATGAAGCGCGAACTCTCTTCATTGCCTACGTTAGGTGCCATCTCGATCTCAGACTCCCGCAGATACACAACCTCGGCGACACAATCGACCAACATACCCAAAACCTGCCCTTCTGCCTCGATAATTACTATCCGTGACATATCATCAATTTCTTTTGAAGGCAGGGAAAAACGCTTGCGTGTATCGATAACCGTAACGACGTTGCCACGCAGATTGATTATGCCGAGAACATAATCCGGGGCACCAGGCACCGGTGTCAGGTCAACATAGCGAAGAACTTCCATCACCTGCATAACAGTGATGCCATAAACCTCGTTATCGATATGAAAAGTGACCCATTGGATCTCCTTATCATCGATATTTTCCTGTTGTTGAGCCATTTTACCCCCTTGTAACTATATTGTCCGGTGATTTGCCCTGGGGCAACGTCAAAAAATTGAACACCGGGTGTTTAATCAGAAAATCTGCATTTATTATGCCAATACCCCTGCATGAGCAGGGCTGGTATGCATCGCATGTAGTACACGCCAATCAAGTAGCAAGTGGCGGGAATCACTACTAACAGCCTTGAACCAGGGCCTGCTTGCGGCGGTCCTGCGCCATCTCAAGTCGTTATCAGCGATCGCAACGATACCATTGAGCGAGTCGGTCAACAGCGCCACCTGTGTCTCCGCCTTAAGAACGACCATAAAATTATAGTCATTCGGCGACTTGCGACTGTCAGCGAAATGATGGCCGGGGTCCAGCAGCTCGATGCCATGAGTGATCAGCGCGCGGGAATACCTCCTGACTGTAATCACCTCGGAAACCGGAATAATACATGTGAGTGAACATATGTCGACTGACAGATACTTACCCGTTGCGGAATTCGTTATACTACCTCGCACGTAGCCACTGTCGCCGGCATCATGCAAAACCGGTATCGCATCCGGGGCATTCTGGACATCTGCAACGGTTGGCGTCGTATCCTGTGCAACTTTTTCAGAGCCGCGCACCAACATGGAAATATAATTCTCGACCGGGTTTGATTCGGCCATGCTCATTTATACCGCCTTCCTGACTTCGTTTACTGTAACGTCACGTTTATCCCGTGCCAGGACATCGTTCAGCAGCTGCGAATAAGCCACTGCACCGCGTGACTTACGTGAATAATCAATGATCGACGCGCCCTCTTTACTTGCCTCTTTAAGTTTGGTATCGACAGGAATCACGTAGCGCCATAATCTTTCCCCATAGCGTGCCCTCATGATATCAAGGCTGGCATTGGAAACCTTCGTGCGATGATCGAATAACGTCGGCACGATGATAAATTCCATATTTTTATCGACTGAATTATTTATCATCTTTACGGTATCAACCATACGCTCCAAGCCGTTTAATGACAGGAATTCGGCCTGACAGGGTACGATCAAATAATCGCATGCAGCCAACGCATTAACCATCAGGACACCGAGTACCGGTGGGCAATCAATCAGGACGTAATCAAATTTTGATGAGACTAAACCAAGCATCCTTGTCAGAATCAACCCTTTACCGTCCGCACCACCAATAGTCCTGTCTACCGTTGCGAGCATTAACGATGATTTATATAAAAACACGCCGTCGATTCCGGTATTACGAATATGTTCAGTGGGATTATGTTTACCATCGGCAAATGCCGGATATACACCATCACTGGAATCATTGGGATCCGCGCCAAGGTAGCTTGTTAGCGACCCGTGCGGATCAAGATCAACAACCAGAACCCTGCCGCCACGGCTGGCAAGAATGGAGGCCAGTGTTATCGTGGTTGTGGTCTTTCCTACACCGCCCTTCTGATTGGCTATGGCCCATACCTTCATAAATCACTCCTTGGTGTCTTGGCCTGGATTGTTGATACTAAATGGGGATGGCAGCTGTATCGGATAAAACAGACGGTTCGGCGGCGCCAGCGCGGAATTGTTAATTATATTGCGGCTTGGCTTGACACTCGACCCGGGTAGTGATCCTGCTACAGTATCTCTGTAAAGTGATATCTCTCGATCAGAGCGGTCGGTAATAGCTGAATCCTGTTTTTCATCGGTTCCATCAATGGTTTGAGGCGACTGTTCCTCAACAACCCCTTCAGTCACCAGGACTTTTGTTTCTGGAAAGTCCACCTCGGCACTGGATTTGCTGCTTTTTACGGTCTTTGCAATATCGTTATTGGCGACAATGACTATGACGACCCGTCTGTTTTTGGCCTTGCCCTCCTCAGTCGAGTTATCAGCCACTGGACGTGTAGCACCATATCCTACTACTGACAGCCGATCTGGTAGTACGTTTGACTTTTCCAATACCCTGGCAATACTCGCAGCCCTGGCCGCGGAGAGTTCCCAGTTAGAAGGGAATTTTTCTGTCGATATATTATCGCTATCCGTATGCCCTTCCACTCTTATGGAATTGGGATATGCATAGAGCGTAGCCGCCAGCTCCTTTAAGACCGGCACCACGGATTCCTTGATTCGTGCGCTACCGCTCTTAAAAAGTATGCTGTTGTTGATTTCGACTTCCAGCCATAGATCATTGCGCCTGACATTTATCATTCCCAGATCTATCAGGTTTGACATAGCCAGATGAACATCATCAGAAATCTTTGCCAGGCCGGAGTCATTGGCATTTGTACCTGGATAACTGGTTATATTCCGACTCATCATGATGTCCGGGATTATTTTCACCTTGGGAATGGCCAGGACGGCGGCCTTGGACTGCTGGCCAACCTGGATTGGTTCAAGTGATTTCGGTTGTGAATGAAAGGCCGAGAGCAAGGCATCGGAAAGCACCCTGTATTTTCCCTCATTTACCGACGATACAGAGTACATTACGACAAAGAAAGCGAATAACAGGGTAATAAAATCGGCATAGGATATCAGCCAACGTTCGTGATTTTCACGTTCCTCGTATTTTTTTTTACGCGCCACTAATTGATATAACCTTCGAGCATGGTTTCGATATTTCTTGGATTTTCACCTTCGGCTATGGAGATAATGCCTTCAATTATCATTTCTCTGAATGTCGTCTGATCATGAATAATCGATTTAATTTTATTCGCCATAGGCAGAAGGAACAGGTTAGCCAGGCCGACGCCATAGATAGTCGAAACGAATGCAACGGCGATACCTGATCCCAGCTTGCTTGGGTCAGCCAGATTATTCATGACATGAATAAGACCCATGACAGCGCCAATAATACCGATGGTCGGTGAGTAACCACCCATTCCTTCAAAAACCTTGGCTGACTGGATGTCCAGATATTCTCTTGATTCCAGTTCCACATCCAGTATCCCGCGAATCACTGACGGTTCACTGCCATCCACTAGCAGGGTAAGCCCCTTACGGGCAAAATATTCCGGTTCAGTCTCAGTAAGCTCTTCGAGCCCCAGAAGCCCTTCTTTACGAGCGACATTGCTCCATTCAACTATCTTGGCGATTGTTTCAGAATGATTTATTTTTGGTGGCATCAGAACCCATGTCGCAGTTCTCAAGGAACGCATGAAGACGATCATCGGTACCTGAAGGAGGATAGCACCCAGTGTACCACCGCCCACGACCAGGAAGGCTGTGGCTTGTACGAGCGAGTCGAGATGGCCACCATCAAGATAATTACCCCCTAGTATGGCTACGAATGCTAATGCGATACCGGCTATGGACAGAATATCCATGAAATCAGTTTCCTGAGATTAATACAGCTATTTCTATTAAGGATAATTGAATGTCAGCCAGCCCGGCTTTAGCTACGGCCATAGGCATCCCATAGATATCGGACGAAGCCTCATCCTGAGCGATAATAGTCGCGCCTTTGGACCTGAGTGCACGCGAACCTTCCTTCCCGTCCGCCCCCATGCCGGTCATTATGATCGCCATAATTTTTCCGATATTGAGTTCGGATGCTGATTTGAAGGTTAAATCTATACAAGGCTTGTATAACATTGAGTCATCAGAGCGTTTTACGCTCATTTTAGACCGCCCCTGAATATCAGGTAATAAGGTAAGTTGATGTCCACCAGGCGCGAGATAAATGGTTCCCTGTCGTACTAATTGTCCGTCTTCTGCGAGACACACGTGATTTCTGCATAGACTGTCAAGACGCCTGGCGTAGGCACCGGTAAAGCTTTCAGGCATATGCTGTATAATGATAATAGGAGGTAATTGAACAACAGGTAATGAGGCCAGGATTAACTGTAACGCCGCAGGCCCTCCTGTAGAAGCACCGAACAGGATCAGGTCATAGTCCGCGAGTGATTTGATATGCGACTTGATCTTCTCATGGGTGTCCAGCACAGTCCTTGAATCATATACCAGACGCGTTAATCTGGTGCGTGAATAATCGTATGCACCCAGCGAACGTACCTTCTCGCATAAACGTGCCTTGGCAATCTCGGTATTTTCGGAAATATGAGTAAGTGTTTTAGGCATGAAATCCGCCGCACCTGCATCCAGAGCATCCAGCGTGGCCTTTGCCCCTTCCGTTGTCATCGCGGAAAACATCAACACAGGCGTCGGGCATTCCTTCATGATAATCCTGACAGCGGTTATACCATCCATGACTGGCATTTCTATGTCCATCGTTACAACATCAGGACGAATTTTTTCTACTAAATTTATCGCTTCTTTTCCATTAGACGCGGAACCGATTACCTCGATACCTTCACTAGCAGAGAGTATTTCTGCCATGCGTCTGCGTATGAAAGAGGAATCATCGACGATTAGTACGCGTACGTTGCGCATGTTATATACCGCATGCGTATTTATTCATTAATCCCGGCACATCAAGAATCAATGATATTTTTCCATCACCGGTGATCGTGGCTCCGGACATTCCTTCAGTACCCTGCAATAATGTTCCCAATGGCTTGATAACCACTTCTTCCTGGCCAAGCAGGCTTTCAACGACAAAGCCGAATTCCTTTCCTGCAGCATTAACAACGACTACACGCCTGCCGATAACCTCCGACTGATTTCTCGACAACCATTTATTAAGATGAAATATTGGCAGTGGTTTGTCCCTGATCAGTATCACTTCCTGCTTATCGACGATTTTTATCATCGATGGATCGAAGTTAAATATTTCAACTACGCTCGTAAGTGGTAAGGCATAGACCTGCCCTGAAATCAGGACCATTACCGTTGGCATTATCGCCAATGTCAATGGAACTTTTATTTCTATCCTGCTACCCACACCCAACTCCGAGCATATTTTTATCGAACCGTTAAGCTGAGTAATTTTTGTTTTTACAACATCCATACCAACACCACGGCCGGATATATCCGATATTTCATCCCTGGTTGAAAATCCCGGCGTGAATATCAGGTTGTAGCACTCATCCGGCGAGAGTCTTGCTGCCGCATCTTCATCAATCACACCTTTATTCACAGCATTTTTCTTCAATACCTCCGCATCCATGCCAGCGCCATCATCATTAATGGCAAGTAGAATATTCTCACCTTCCTGTTGCGCAGAAAGTGTAATGGTCCCACGGCGGGGCTTACCCGCCATTTCCCTTTCCTTGGGCATTTCAATACCGTGGTCAACGGAATTTCTGACCAGATGAACAAGCGGATCCGCAAGCGCCTCTACCAGATTTTTGTCAAGATCAGTATCTTCGCCAACCATTAATAACTCGACATCCTTGCTCAGGCTGCGTGATAGATCTCTTACGACACGCGGGAATCGTCCGAATACTTTTTTAATTGGCTGCATCCGGGTCTTCATTACAGCCGTCTGTAGATCGGATGTAACCAGATCGAGATTACTGACTGCGATCGACATATCTTCATTGACAACTGATGATTCCAACGTCGACAATCTGTTTCGCACCAACACAAGCTCTCCGACGAGATTCATAATATCATCCAGCCTGCTGGTATCTACCCTGACTGTAGCATCCTGATGAGGCGCAGATTTATCGCTATCTTTTTCGTCAGATTTTTTTTCTGGATCACGCGCACTGCCTGATGGCGAAACGGATGTCGTTGTTTCTTTTCCACTATTAACAGTTATTATGCCCGCATTCTCACCCTCTTCACTGGCCGCGACAATAGCATCTGGTTTTGATTGTCCAGGCATGCTATCGCCATGCATCTTATCCAGAAGTACCTCAAATTCCTCATCTGAAATTTCATCATCACTGGTCTGGTGGGACACAGCCTGTATTTCTTCTGATTTGACATCCTGTCTGACTACATCTTTTGATTTTTCAGTATCGTGTAACTGCTCGAGCAAGTCCTCAAATTCCTGGTCAGTAATGCTATCGCTAACCGACTCAGTTGCTATATTATTTTCTACTGCTTGCGCAGCCGCTTTGACCTCTTCATCATCACTGGAAGGTTCTGAACTGGCACATGGCTGATCAAATTCATTATCAATATTATCCTTGATGCAGAATTTCTCCAGTGATTGGATTAAATCATCGTCAGCCGGCGCCGGATTTTTACCATCAATAATAGAGGTAAACATTTCACGAAGCGTATCATGGACAATAAGCACAACATCCATGAGTTCCTGGTTTACCTTCAGTTCTCCCTGACGTAATAAATTAAATACATCCTCGGCACGATGGCAGACGGTTACCAATTCTTCAATGCCAAGAAAACCAGCACCACCCTTGATGGTATGAAAGCCCCTGAATATTGCATTCAGAAGCTCTGTGTCGTCAGGATTACGCTCAAGATCAACCAGTTGCCCGTCTAGATGGTCAACTATTTCACCGGCTTCGACCAGGAAATCCTGAAGAATTTCATCGTTCAAATCAATTGACATTGATACTACCTTTAAAATCCCAGGCTGGACAGAAGATCATCGACCTCATCCTGACCATTTACGGCATCAGAGGATGTGTTATCTGGAACCTGCGGGCCCTCCAGGTCACTATTCTTTCTATTACTCAAATTGGCAAGCCCGCTACCTTCGCCGCTAATTTTGATCACCCTGATCAGGTTGTTCTCGACATTCTGCACGAGATCTATTACTTTTTTTATTATTTGACCGGTGATATCCTGATAGTCCTGGGCAATGATAATCTCACTCATGCCTGACCTGATATCAGAATATGACGTCTTGTTTTTCGTAAAATACTCCGTCAGGCCACTGGCTAATGACCTGAAATCATCAGCATTCATCTCCCTGGCCATAAATCTCGACCATTCACTTTCCAGTAATTGAGATTCCTTCTCCTGTGCCTCACATATCGGCATGTATTTTTCGACTATGGTCAATGTATTACTTGCAGCTTCATCCGTTTTTTCAATCACGTATTTAAGGCGGTTAGTGGCATCAGGAATATCCTTTTCAGCCAGTTTAGTGAGATTCAGGTCAGTCTCAAAACTACGCAGGGTGTCGTGCAGGTCACGTGTTAATTTCCCTATCTCCTGAAACAAAATCATATGATTGCTGGTATTAAGATGATTCAGCAGCACATCTGCTTCATTCTGGTCTTTCTGTTCCAGAGCGATAACAAGCTTTCTTGCTGTCTCCAGGTAATCATCATCTATCTTAATTGCCTCTGGCATAATAGAACCCTTTATCTAGCTGCCTCGATACGCTTGAAGATAGTTTTTATCTTTTCTTCAAGAGTTGCAGCATTAAATGGTTTAACAATATAACCGTTAACTCCTGCCTCAGCCGCCATGACTATCTGATCCTTCTTAGACTCGGCGGTCACCAGCAGGACCGGTAATGTTGATATATTTTCATCTGCCCTGACTGCCCGCAACAGGTCAATGCCTTGCATGCCAGGCATATTCCAGTCTGTTATCAACAAATCATAATTATCCGTCTTCAACATAGGCAGAGCAGTATTACCATCATCTGCTTCATGAGTATTGTTAAAGCCCAAATCCCGCAGGAGGTTTTTGATTATTCTTCTCATAGTGGAAAAATCATCAACAACTAGTATTTTCATATCAGTGTTCAAGATAACCCCCGATTCTATTCATCGTGAATCCAGTGACCCAGCCTTGCCTGGAGGCGAATCAGCGCCTGACTGTGTATTTGACTCACGCGTGATTCACTGACACCTATGACGGCGCCAATTTCCCTAAGATTAAGATCTTCCTCATAATATAGCGTTAACACCATCCTTTCCCGTTCGGGTAATCCACTGATTTCTTCAGCAAGACTTTTCTTGAAATCCTGCTTCTGGACACCCTCGAACGGGCCGAGTTGCTCCATGGATTTCAATGGCATATGATCGTCAGCCGTACCCATCTCTTCAAAACTCAGCAATCTACAGCCACTGGAATCCTGGAGTGTTTTATGATATTCCTCGATAGTCATATCAAGCTCTTTTGCCACTTCATGATCACGCGCATCGCGCCCAGATGCATTCTCGATATTACGAACCGCCTCTGCCACCTGCCGGGCCTTTCTATGTACCGACCGTGGTGCCCAATCGCCCTTACGTATTTCATCAAGCATCGCCCCACGTATACGTATACCCGCGTAGGTCTCGAAACTGGCTCCCTGATTTGCATCATAATTCTTCGATGCCTCGAGAAGACCGATCATTCCGGATTGAATCAGATCATCGACCTGAACACTGGGAGGTAACCTGCTCATAATGTGATAGGCTATTCTTTTAACGAGACCGGCGTATTTCTCCACCATCTCGCTTTTTTCCTTATTTATTTGTTTATCTGTATTATGCATTGCAAGATTATTCATATTATTTATGCCATAAGTTTATTTTGACTGAAAAATAATTGTTCAAAAAAGAACTCGATATGACCGCTGGGAACATCCGGTGATGGCCAGCGATCGATCTTGTCTGAATATTTACAAATTGCTGTTGCAGAGGTACTGCGGGGATATGCGTTTACTACCGGCTTTTGTTTCTGGATTGATTTTTTCATGTACTCATCAAATGGAATTGCCCCGATGTAATCCAGAGTTACATCCAGGAATTTGTCAGATACCTTCATTAGTTTATTGAATAGAATTCTGCCATCGGCGTGTGTCTTCACCATATTCGTGATTATTCTGAATTTTTTTATTCCGTGCTCCCTGTCAAGAAGTTTTATCAGCGCATAGGCATCAGTTATGGAAGCAGGCTCATCACATACAACTACGATCACATCATGAGATGCCCTGGTGAAGGAAATTACGTCATTCGATATGCCTGCCGCCGAGTCGACCAGCAGAATATCCGGCTTGTAGCTGAGACTGTTGAATTCCCTGATAATACCGGCATGCTCCCTATACCCCATGGCCGCCATATCCTTTACCCCCGATGATGCCGGCACTATCTTGATCCCGGAAGGCCCGTCTATGATAATTTCATCCAGTGTTTTTTCGCCCCTGACAACATGTGATATATTGTATTTGGCCTCTAATCCAAGAACGATATCCATATTGGCAAGCCCAAGGTCCGCATCGAGCACCAAAACCTTTTTGCCTTTATTAGCCAGTGCTACTGCCATATTTGAGGTTATATTTGTCTTGCCTACACCACCCTTACCACCAGTAATGGTTATAACTCTGACCGGCTTGCTTGCTGCCATAATACGAAGACCAGTTGCCTGATCCTTTATATTATTTTCATACGTTCGCATTGGCAGTTGCCTCTCCATAATTCATTGCTATCATAAGATCTGATGGTAAATCAGAATTTCTGGTGCCAGTCGCAACAGTGCGACTTATTAAATTATGCGCTACGGCTGGATGTATATCCTCAGGAACCTCCTGACCATCTGTAATAAATGATAACGGCAGATTATTTTTGCATATCGCATCTATGACATGACCATGAGTAGGAGATTCATCCATCTTGGTGATAATACAATCTTCAGGAGAATAGCAATCGAAACTGCGAACAATATCGTTGATTGCTTTATATTGCGTAGTTGCGGAGATTACCAGTGTCTTTTTAACATTTAGACTGTCCTGATCGAGGATGGCAGCCTGATCAGTATTCTGCCTGTCATACTGTCCCAGCCCGGCTGTGTCTATGATGATCAGTTCCTTATCATCATAATCATGTAATATTGAGACAAGATCTGATCCTGATTCCGCCATTCTCACTGGTATATCAATAATCTTCCCGTATACTTTCATCTGCTCATAGGCAGCAACACGATAATTATCAATAGTAATAAGCCCTACCTTCCTCTTACCATGTTGAATGGCATAGGTCGCAGCCAGTTTTGCAGCCGTGGTGGTTTTTCCAACACCAGTCGGCCCAATAAGAGCAACAATACCACCTGATGTCAGGATATTATTTTTCTGGATTGGAATAGAATTAACCAGTTCTTCAAGCACGTGTCTCCATATATGCTTTTCGTCACCATCATAGGGGAGTTTCATCACTAATTCGGTACTCAGCGCCTCACTGAATCCCAGGCCCACCAATCTCTTGATGACATGCGCAAGCCCGGGGCTCTTCAGACCAATGCCTGACCAGGCAAAACTGGCCATCTGGCCCTCAAGCATTTCTCTTATGCTGTTTAACTGTTGCTTCAGCTCTCTTATATCATCCGTCTGGCCTGCAACTTCATATTTATTGACATCTGTATTTATTCTGCAAACCGGTTTATTTTCGGCTATATCATTATCATCGCTATCCGCATACGGTCTGTAGTCTGTATTTGATTTGCCATTATGCTGGTTAAGGGAGAAAATATCATCGTCATAGTCTATGGCGGCAATAATCTCGACGCCATTGTCTACCTTTTTATTCGACATGATTACCGCATCCGGACCCAACTCGTCTCTGACCATCTGGATCGCGGTTTTAGCATTTTTTTCAAAATATCTTTTTATTTTCATTGTGACTTCTTATTAGACTTCTTATGCAGGAACATTCGTCCGATCGGTTGCCACTACCTTGACCTGCTTATTTCCAGAGATCCCGTTGTAGGCCAGTACCGTCATACCCTTGATCGAATGTTTTGCATACCTGGCCAGTAACTGACGTATCAGCGGTTGAACCAGTAGCACAGGGTTTGTTCCTGCCGTTTCCATCTTGCGCACACTTTCTACCAGCTTCGCATGTAATTTGTCAGCCATACCCGGTTAAGTCCCTATGCCAGTCTGATATTGCGTCTGCATGGCATCTTGCAATATCCATTCCAAATCATGACCCAAAGTTATAACAAAGAGACTATCTTGTAAGTCATTGATATTATGATACATGGGATGTCGGAGGCCTGCCCGTACTACAACGATTAGAGCGTCAGTATCTTGACTCATGGATGCCCCAGCCCCAGCTATCATTTCAGATTTTTAACTCTTTCTAATGGCGTGATTATGTCTGTCAGTCGTATACCGAATTTTTCATTAACAACAACGACCTCACCATGTGCTATAAGCGTACCGTTCACCATGATATCCATTGGCTCGCCGGCAACCCTGTCCAGTTCGACCACAGAACCCTGATTGAGCTTGAGAAGATTGCTGATGTTGATCCTCGTTCTGCCTATTTCTACTGACATGTTTACCGGTATATCCAGTATCATGTCCAAACCTCTTTCACCTAACGATCCGGAACTTTCCTCGGACATGTTATCGAATTCCGCCGCTTCATAGCCACGGTCTTTACTGCTGCTGTTAGCCTGTTCCTCGAGTGCACTTGCCCAGTCATCGGAAACTGAATCGTCACCGCCATCTATATTCGATTCACTCATGTTTATCTCCTTATTTCTTGTCAAGGTCTGTGTTACTGGCTGCAATATGCCTGGTCAGTTTAATGGCACATTGACCGTTATGATTTCCAAATACTCCCTTAAATAGAGGTATATCATCGATATAGGTAACTACTTCATCATCCAGATTTATTGGGATAATATCTCCCACCTTGAATTTCTGCACATGGCCAAGTGGGACCATCATATCTGTAAGGACACTGTTTATTTCTATCTCTGCAGACAATATTTCCTCTCTTAAAGCCATAGTCCATCTCTCATCCAGCTCTGCAAGATCACTTTGAACGCCAGCATCCAGTACATCCTTAATTGGCTCTATCATTGAATATGGCATGGTAACGTGGATATCCCCGCCACCTCCTTCCAGTTCCACATGAAATGTAGAGACCACAACCACCTCACTTGGACTGACTATATTTGCGAAATGTGGATTAACCTCCATATTGAGATATTTATAATCCACTGTCATCACAGGGCTCCAGGCCTCAATCAGATTATCAAAGACTGTTTTAAGCATGATCTGAATAATTCTCTGCTCGGTTGGTGTAAACTCCCTGCCCTCTACCTTGGCATGAAATCTTCCTTCCCCTCCGAAGAAATTATCTACCAGGCTGAAAACCAGTTTCGGATCGAAAATAATTAATCCGGTTCCACGAAGTGGTGACATCTTCACCAGATTAAGGCTGGCCGGAACGAAAAGTGTATGGACGTATTCAGTGAATTTCAGCATTTGGACTCCGCCTACTGATATTTCCGCTGTTTTCCTCAGCATGTTGAACATACTTATGCGCAAATATCTCGCAAACCGCTCATTTATCATTTCCAGCGTAGGAAGGCGGCCCCTGACGATCCTGTCCTGGCTACTAAAATCGTATTCCCAGGTGCCACTTTCATCGACTACCGCTTCGGAAACGATATCGACATCGCCGGATGATACCCCGTGTAAAAGAGCATCAATCTCATCCTGTGTTAATAGATCGTTTACTGACATAAGCCTATTGCATTACAAAACCGGTAAAGTACACTTCTTCAACACCTTCTCTTCCTGTTTTATCCAGAAGGATCGATTTAATCTCTGTTAGGGCCTCATCCTGCAGTTTACGTTTACCCGCAACCGTATTAATCACTCCATAATCAAGATTACTTAACATCATAATTAGATTGTTCCTGATTACCGGCATGTGTTTTTCAAGGTCTTCGACGACACTGTCATCGTATGTCATAACTTCCATTTTTAATTGCAGATAACGGATATTCCTTCCATCATTGAAATTAACCACGAATGCCGGGTCAAATGCATAATATATGGGTTCTTCGGAAGATTTTTTCTTCCCTGCCTGCACATGGGCACTTTCACTTTGCGAAGCTTGACCCGAGTTACCTTGTCGCCCGATCATACCTTCGGCAAAATATAACGTTGCACTGATACTCGCCGTTATCAGGACAATAACAGCTGTAATTATCAGCAGAATCTTTATGATCCCGTTACTTTTACTGGTTACTACTGATTCGGTTACATACCCTGACATGTCTTCATCTGCCATTAATTTGTCCTCATTAATAACTCGAACAATACAATGCAATGCCCATGCCATTGTTATTATGACTATATAATCATTTAAAACAGCAACTTATTGCGTTAAATATAATTGCCGACGGAATATTGGCATTACCAGGTTTAGATCGACCGGGAATCGGCTGATAACAATGGGATCATCTGGATGACAACAGAGTAAACGTCATCACCGATATATGTTTGCGGTAGGTAGAACTGTCGATATGGGCAGGATGCCCTGAACTTCAGGAGTAGAAATCTATATATAACTTGATCTGTATCTATCAGACATACTCATCTGTTCCCAGTCCTCTAAGACTTATCTCACCCGACTCATCCAGTCTTCTGGCTATGGTCAGTATTTCTTTTTGTGCAATTTCTACGTCACTAATCCGTACCGGTCCTTTCGCATCAAGATCTTCCTTCAGCATCTCACCAGCGCGCTTCGACATATTTCCGAATATCTTCTTCTTTATAGCTTCATCAGACCCCTTCATGGCTGTCACCAGGGTCTCTGAGGAGACTTCGCGCAAAAGCATCTGTATACCACGATCATCAACATTTGCCAGGTCATCAAATACAAACATCAAATCCAGTATATTTTCCGCAATATCACTGTCTACCTGTGCAACACTATCGATAATAGCGCCTTCATCAGAAGGCTCCATCATATTTAACAAATTAGCGGCGGTGCTTATTCCACCAACCGAACTTGATTTAACATGATCATTACCAGTAAATTGTTTCTCAATAACTTTATTTAGCTCAGAAAGTGCCTGAGGTTGCAGTCGATCCAATG
>Ga0210101_1000113_pt1 | contig 28145 bp, 25 predicted proteins | sample Muzzi_PWC_D1_FD_185534 | JGI IMG/M metagenome (GOLD analysis project Ga0210101, IMG submission 185534) | Wetland microbial communities from San Francisco Bay, California, USA, that impact long-term carbon sequestration - Muzzi_PWC_D1 (SPAdes) | ecosystem: Environmental > Aquatic > Marine >... | reverse complement strand
TGGCGCTTGATGCTGCCCGTCGAGAGCTGGGGACGAAGGGCCTGAGCGAGACGGTCAACGCCGCGCTGCGCGAGGCGACGCGGCGACGGGTGCTGCGGGGCTTCGATGTGCGGCGCGACATAGACGGGACTCCCGAGGAGGTTCGGGAAGGGCGGCAGCGACTCTGAGCGCCGACGAGGCGGCGAGGCCGGTCGAGCTCGACGGCCCGGCGCTCTTCGACACCGGCGCCTGGACGTGGGCGCGGGACCGGCGCTTTCCTCATCTTGCGGAGTGGTTCAACGCCCAGGTCGAGGCCGGGCGGGTGCTGGTTTGCGACCTGGTGATTCTCGAGCTGACCCGCCTCGCCCCCCATGAGGACCGAGCGCGTGGAGTAGCCGAGCGCCTCGACGCCTTCGAATCGGTGCCGATGCCGACCAAGCTGTGGGGTCGCGCGCGTGAGATCCAACTCCTTCTGGCTCCCGAGGGCGAACATCGCCGCGTCCCGCCCGCCGACCTGCTGCTCGCCGCCGCGGCGGAGGCGGCACGGGTCCCGCTCGTTCACTACGACCGCGACTACGAACGGGTTGCGACCGTCACCGATCTGCAGCACAGGTGGATGGTCGCGGACGGGTCGCTGGCGTAGGCCACCGGCCGCCTTCGATCGCGCTCCTGGGGCAACAATTGGGGCAACATACCCAATGTATTCCAGCCGATCCCAGCGGGGCTCGATTCGCCGGAGACCGCTTGAAACTGGGCTCCACGAGGTCGGCGAGCCAACCCAAGGAAAAAGCGCTGTAGTCGAGTGCCGCTTTCGTCAGCCCGTCGTCGGGCCCCGGCTCGCGCGCCGCCCGATCAGCAGGATCAGGGCCACGGCGCCACCGGTCATCAGCAGGCCGACCGCCAGGATCCCTATGCCTGCCCAGATCACCCAGTCCAGCTTGATCCCGGCCTCGGCCTCGACAGCGATGCCCCTGGCGCCATTGGCGTTCATCACGACCGCCGTCCAGCGGCCGAACTCGGCGTCCCAGGTGACGGTCTGCTCGCCCGGGCCTTCCGCCCTGGCTACCCAGAAGCCCTGCTTGCGAGGCGGCGTCCGCAGCGGTCCGCCCCTGCGCAGATCGAACTGCGGCCGATCGTCGTTGAAATCGGTCAGTTCGTCGTGGGCGACGTTGCCGAGGTAGCGATCGACTTCCTCGTTGGACCCGATGCCGACGAACACCGGCTTCTTGCTGTCGACCTGGACCCGGACCTTGCCGAGGATCCCGTCCGGCGCCCAGTCGAGTTCGTCTGCGCCGAGGTCGATCTCCCCGGTGGTGATCGCGTAGGTGGCGCTCCTCAACTCCTTGCGATCCGAGTTGAAGTAGCCATCGTCGCGGCCGAACGCGTAGACGACTATCAGGGCGATTCCGGCGAGGAGCAGGGCCAGGCCGATCAGCCCGCCGATGCTGGTGAAGACCATCCCGACCACGCGGCCCGCGGTCCAGTTCGATCGCGGCCGGGCCGGGCTCGCCGCCGATTTCGAGGTCGAACGTTGCTCGTGATCGTCCGCCATCAAGCTGATCTTACGTACCGCCAGAGCTGGGCTGCAAGTCTGAAGGCCAGCGGACGATGCGCACCCTCAGCCCCCTGCTAGAGCGCCTCCGTACACCTGCCAGGCAAGGGCGCTCTTCGCCACCAGGCTGAGCACGATGTAAACCTTCTCCGCGAAGAGCGGATCGGCCCAGCGCCCGACCCGCCGGTACTGGAGCCACATGTTCACGGGGAAGGTGGCGAAGAGCAGCAGCAGCGTCACGAAGATCGCGAAGACGAAGCTGGGGACGTCGCCGGTCTCGCTCTGGGAGACGGCGAGCTGGACGGAGATGGCGATCCACGGCACCACGCCGGCCAGGCAGCCGTAGACGAAGGGGCGCCAGTCGATGCGCTCGCGCCTCACGTTGACCCGCTCCATCGTCAGCCCGAAGAAGATCATCGTGGCGTTTACCCCGAACAGCCCGATCAGCGCCGGGCCGTCGCGCACCCCTGCGAGCATCGCGATCAGCACGACCATCAGGGAGGCGCTGAGCGCGTACTCCCACCATCGCGCAGGGTTGATCCCAAGCGAAACCTGGCCCTCGTACCAGCGCCGTGCCCAGCTCCCCACCGATAGGTGGTCCACCGCCGCCAGCAGGAGGAAAGCGGCCACGGCTATGTCGATGCGCAGATCGAAGAGGTCGGTGGGACCGCCGTACTGCCCGGCCCCGGGCGGACCGGTCAAATAGGTGACCGTCACGGGGAGGGAGACTGCGGCGCCCAGCGCCAGAATCGCGATCGCCTGGGCGAGGTGTGCCGTGCCGACGGCGAGGTTCCAGCGTTGAAGCCCGACGAGGCTGCGCGTGCGGCTCATGTGCTCATCCCTTCCCTTCCATCCTCGCAGCTGGATGGGAGCTGCCTTGGTGTGGGCAGGGTGGTGGCGAGGTGCGGCTACGCGCGATCAGCTTCCCTCGAGGGCCGCGATCGCGTCGGCGACCACCCGCGCGTCGTCGCCGACCCCGATGAACAGGGAGGACTTCCGCGTCCGCAGGAAGTGGACGCCGACGAAGTAGAGGCCGGGCTCCAGGAAGGCGACGATCTCCTCGCGAGGTTCGAACCCGTCGGGGTTCTCGCCGTCGTAGGGCCGGCCGGGGAGCTGCATGCTCCAGTTCGGCGTCACCAGGCAGAAGCTCTGCCAGCGCTCCCGCCAGGTCTGCCCGACCCGCCCTCTGTCCAGCACGAGGTGGGAGACGCCCCGCGCGGCAAGCTCGTGGCTGGTCGCCAACCCGGCCTGGCCGGCGCCGACGATCGCCACCTCCAGCCGCTCGCTTACCCCGTTCCCTCGAGCCGGTAGAAGCGCCAGAAGTCGTTCTCGATCGGAAGCACCTCGAACTGCGTGAATCCCGCCGCGGCGGCGTACTTGCGCAGCGTGTCGGCGCGCATCGCCGTGCCGGTGGCGGCCGAGGGCTGCTCCTCGCGACCGACCGCGAGGCAGTGGAAGACGCTGAATCCGTACATCAGCCGCTCGACCTCGTCCCCCGGCGCGGTGAACCGATCGGCGACGCGCTCGTCCGCGACCAGCAGCACGCCGCCGTCGGCGAGCAGCGACCGCATGCCCCGCAGCGACTCGACCGGGCGCGCCATGTCGTGGACCGCCTCGAAGCAGGTGACCAGGTCGTAGCGGCCGCTCAGCCCCGGATCCGCGGCATCGCGGGCCTCGAAGCGAATCTCCATCCCCTCCTGCGCGGCGTTGGCCCGGGCGAGCTCGATCGAGGCCGGGTCGAGGTCGAGGCCGTCCACCTCCGCCCGTGGGTAGGCGCGGGCGAGGGCGATCGTCGACCAGCCGGCCCCGCAGGCGACGTCGGCGACCCGCCCACCCGACTGGAGGCGCCCGTGCAGGTCCGCAAGGGCGGGCATCCACTCCGTCGCCAGCGAGTTGACGAACTGAACGCGGTTCATCTCGCCCTGCCCCTCGAGGAAGTCGGCGTCGAAGGTCGCGTAGGGAACGCCCTCGCCGCTGCGGAACGCCTCCATGACCTGCGGCAGCGGGCGCACCAAGCCGACCATCATCCGCGCGAACGCCGCCATGTAGCTGAGGCTGTCGCGGTCGAGGAGCACCTCGGCGTGGGCCTCCGGCAGCCTGTAGCGCCGCTCCCCGGCGGGCTCACCGGGATCGTCGACCTCGATCAGGCCGGCGACGGCCTGCTGCTCGAGCCACTCGCGCACGTAGCGTCGGTCGGCGCCGGTGTCGGCGGCGATCTCGCCCTCGGTCGCCCTGCCCTCCGCCAGCGCCCGGTAGAGGCCCAGCCGGTCGCCCATGTAGACGGTGTAGACGTCGATCATCCCGAGCACCCCCTCGAAGAGGCGCTCGACCAGGGCGTCGCGGGCGGCGGTTGAGGGAGGCTTGGCCATTCGATGCCAGCCTAGACTGGGAATCGATGGCGCGCGACGATTTCTACGCCTCGCCGTTCGGCGCCGCCTTCAGCGCCTACATGGAGCGGCCTCGCCTCAGCCGCCTGATCGGCCGGGTCGTCTGGGGCGGCGACGGCAGGCCCGGCTACGAGAGCATGGGCGCGGTCGCGGAGGTAGCTGACGGCGGCACGATCGTCGACTGCCCGTGCGGGGCGGGGCCGGCGCTGCGCGCCCTCCGCCCCGACGCCGAGGTCCGTTACGTAGCCGCCGACCTCTCACCGTCGATGATCCGCCGGGTGCGCAAGCGAGCACGGGCGCGCGGCCTCGCCAACGTCGAGTTCATCGAAGCCGACGCGACCGACCTCCCCCTGCCCGCCGACGGCGTCGACCTGTTCCTCTCCCTCTGGGGCCTGCACTGCTTCGAGCAGCCCGCCGCGGCGCTCACCGAGGCGGCCCGCGTGCTGAAGCCCGGCGGGCGGCTGGTCGGCTCCTGCTTCGTCCGGGGTCGCGACACGCTTCGCCAGCGGCTCCTGGTTCGCTCCGGCACCGGGGACTTCGGCCCGGTGGGCACCCAGCCCGAGGTCGAGGCCTGGCTGGCCGGGGCCGGCTTCGAGGCGCCGCGCACGGTTCGCTCCGGGCCGATGCTGTTCTTCGACTCCCACGCGCGGTGACGCTGCCGACCCCCGAAACCTCCTACCTCCGCCTGCTCGAGGAGTCCGATGCGCAGGAGCTGCACGGGCGGATCGAGGCGAACCGCGAATACCTGGCCCGCTGGTTGCCGTGGGCGGCGGGTCAGACCTTCGACGACACCCTCGAGTTCATCCGCCGGGCGCGGGCCCAGCTGGCCGCCGAGAACGGCTTTCAGGCGGCGGTCGTCCCCGAGGGCGCGATCGTCGGCGTGGTCGGCTACCACGGCGTCGACTGGGGCAGTCGCGCGACGCGGATCGGCTACTGGCTGGACGAGGGGCGCCAGGGCAGGGGGACGATGACCGCGGCGGTGCGGATCCTCGTCGACCACTCCCTGTCCGCCTGGCGCCTCAACCGGATCGAGATACGCGCCGCGGTGGAGAACCGCCGCAGCAGGGCGGTCGCGGAGCGACTCGGCTTCCGGCTGGAGGGGACGCTGCGGCAGGCGGAACTGGTCGATGGTCGCTATAGCGACAGCGCCGTCTACTCGCTGCTGGCGGCCGACTGGCGCGGGGGAGGGGAGCGGTGAGGTGCGCTCGGCTCGCTCTCGGGTCGCTGGCCAGCGGAGCGCTAGCCGCGGTCAACCAGGGCGACGACCAATCGCAGCCCAAGGTCCAGCTCGGACTCATGGCGCAGATGACCGCAGCGCTCCTCCCACCGGCCGTCGTCCAGATCGCGGCGCAGCCTCTCCATCGCGCTCGCTACTTCTGCTCGGGGGAGCCTGTGAAAGACCGAGATGCCCTCGCGGACCGGCCGCTCGAGGTAGGCGCGTGGGCGGCGCCAGTAGGCCTGGTAGAAGCCGTCGCGGCAGTCGTGCGGAACCGGCACCAGCCGCACCTCGAGCGGGCCGATCAGCTCTCGCAGCTCTCGCTCCCAGTAGCCCGGGCGCCGGTACCGCTCCGGGATCAGGTCGACGAAGCCCGGGAGGTAGTCCCGGGTCAGCCAGAAGCTCTCGGCGAGACCGGGGTCGGCGTTGAGAACGAGCACGCGGCGGCGGGCGACCCGAAGCATCTCGCGCAGGCCGGCTGCCCGGTCGCGCCAGTGGTGGTCGCTGGCGATCGCCATCGCGGCGTCGAAGCTCCCGTCCTCGAAGGGCAGCGCCTCGGCGCTCGCCTGGACCGCCGGGGCGGCGCCGCCCGCGCGCTGGGCGATCATCTCCGCGGACGGCTCGACCGCGGTCACCGCGCGGTCGGCCGGCTCGTAGGACCCGGCGCCGGCGCCGACGTTGAGGACGGAGCGAGAGTCGCCAAGAGCCGCCTCGATCCGCGCGGCGATCTGCGGGTCGGCGCGGCGCTGCTCCCTGTAGCCGCGCCCGATGCGGTCGTAGATCGCCTCACCCATCGCCCAGCTCGACCTCGACCAGGCAGCTGACGCTGTTGGCGATGAAGCAGCGTTCGTGCGCGCGGCGGTGCAGCGAGCCGACCTGCTCGTCATCGGGCTCGGGGTCGAAGGAGACTCGCGGCCGCAGCACCACGCGGGTGAACCTGGCGCCGTCCATCGTCCCCTCGGGGGAATCCTCGTAGGAGGTCACCCGGACCCCCTCGGCTCGGGCCAGCGCGAGAAACCAGAGCATGTGACAGCTCGCCAGCGAGGCGACGAACATCTGCTCGGGGTCGGCCTTGTCCCGGTCTCCCCCCGACCGCCCCGCGCTGGATGCGGAGAGGGTCTGGCCGGCGAGCTGGACGGTGTGGGCGCGGACGTCGTCCCGGTCTGGATTCCAGCTGAGGCGGGCCCGGTGAACGCTTGCCGCCTCCGATCCCATGGCGGCATCTTGACAGGGACCGAGCGGCCCGATCTGTCGCCTGTCGGACGTACGTAAATCGGCCACGGGAGCTTGACTCCCAAGGAAATCCTTATTAGCTTGACCAAACTGTCCCCGTGGCAGCTAAAGGAGGCCCCAGTTTCCCCCCGCCCTCGATTCGCGGTGCCGGCCATTGTCATGCCTGCGTCCCTGACGAACCTGCATGGGCACCCTTGAGCTGCGCCTGTTGGGGCGGTTCCAGGCGCGTGCCGGAGACACGCGACTGACCCCGCTCGAGGCCTCGGCGCGACCGCGGGAGCTGCTCGGCTACCTGATCGTGTTCCGCAGCCGGCCGCACCATCGAGAGGCGCTGTCCGACGCGCTGTGGGGCGACTGCCCCGGCTCGTCGCCCCGGAAGAACCTGCGACAGGCGCTCTGGCAGCTCCAGGGTGCGATGAAGCAGTGCCCCGCCGAGTGCGGCGACGCTCTGCTGGAGCTCGACCCCGAGTGGGTGAGGGTCCGGCCCGACGCCGAAGTCTGGACCGACGTCCAGGTGCTCGAGCGCGCCTTCGCCCGTTCGAAGGACAGAGCGGGGGAGGATCTCTCGGCGGACGAGGCAGCTCTGCTGCGCGAGGCCGTCGATCTGTATGCCGGCGACCTGCTCGAAGGCTGGTACCAGGACTGGTGCCTGTTCGAGCGGGAGCGCCTCAAGAGCATCTACCTCGCGATCCTCGACAAGCTGCTCGCCTACAGCGAGGCGCAGCGGGAGTGGGACGCCGGCCTGGCCTACGGGTCGACGATCCTCCGCTACGACCGCGCCCATGAGCGCGCCCATCGCCAGATGATGCGCTTGCACTACCGGGCCGGGGACCGGACCGCCGCGGTCCGCCAGTACTGGACGTGCAGCGCGGAGCTGGGTCGCGCCCTCGGCATCGAGCCGGGCGAGGCAACCACGCGGCTGTTCGAGGAAATCTGCGCCGACCGTCCGAGCGGCGTGCGCCAGGACCACGGCGCAGGGCTGTCGGAGTCGACGACACGCCGCATCCTCTCGCACATGCGGCAGGTCAGGCAGTCGCTGGCGTATACGGAGAACCTGCTCGCCCAGGACATCGCCGACCTCGAACGGCCTCGCGGGGGCTCGGGCTGACATCGGCGAACCGGATTCGACCGGTCCCGCCCAGATCAAGGCGCCGGACGCAGATGGACGAAGGTGAGTCGAGTCAGGAAGTCGTAGACGGCCGACGGCGATATCCCCTGGGCATGCATCCATTGTGCCACCTCCCAGATGATCTGCCGATGGGTCGACACCGGAATCGGCTGGCTCGAGAAGACGACGAACCTGGGTGAGTTAGCAGCAGGCATTAGCTGCGCGTCGATTCCGGCGGCGCGATACATCCGCTCAACCGAACCGGCGACGTCGATCGCATGCTTGGCCCCCCACCTGGGGTGCGACCAACCTCGCACCTTTGCCTCGCCGTACAGGACACCGGGCCTGGCAACATCGAGGCGGATCCTCGTTTGTGGGGCGGGTCTATCGAGGAACTGCTCGGACGTGGAAAGAGGGTATGAGACCTGAACCTCGGCTGGCCCTGCTCCGAGCCGGCGAGCGATCTGTCGCTCGTAGGCCTCCCAGAGTACCTCCATCTGTCCCGTCTGGCTCGAACGGACGCGACGAAGTCCTGGGACCCTCTCCATCTTCGGGTCGCCCCACACCCGCATCTCCATCCCCTCAGGCAGTACGGGCTTCGTGGTGCTGAACACGAGCCGCCCCTCGGGGCTGTAGAGCTCAGCTTGCGGTGCGGTGGTCCGGCCGACGACGACCTCGCCCTGGGGCCCATATAGCACTACGTCAGGTGAAGGCTGGCGGATGGTCACGATCTTCCCGCCGATCTCGGTGTAGAGCGTTGGGGTGTGCGCGAGGCCGCCTCTGGCCAGGTACTCGGCCTCCCCGAAGCGAGTTCCCTCGCGCTCCCAGATGGGCGAGACCCGTGGAAAGCCGGGCTCTGCCTCGAAGCCCCCCGTTCGCGCGGAGGGGCTCGCCCGAGCGAGATCCAGCACGTCCGCCGGCAACTCGCCCGCAACCTCGGCTCCCAGGATGTCCATTCCACCGCCGCCCCGCGGCCTAACCAAGACGATTTGGCCGGGTGATGCGAGGCGCGCCTCACCGAAGCTCAATCCGGCAGTGAGGACTGCATTCCAACCGGCGACTCGAAACCACCCAGCTGGGCCGACGTTCTGAGCTCGCTGCGAGGCGCGAACGCCCTCGACGTCGGTGACGGAGCCGGCGATTGCCCCGTAGATGTCGGAGCCGATGACCGTCAGCCCACCCTGAACGAAACCTTGGCCGAGGACGCGCGCCGCGCCGGCGCCAGCCGGGGTCAAAGAGGACGATACGCCCAGTGCTTTGCTCGCCACCTCCCCTCCGATGTCCGCCGTCAGGAACATGATCGCGAGCATCGCGGCAGAGCGACCGAAATCCCACCAGACGTTCTCCGAGAAGGCCTCGTATGAGATCGCTCCCGTCCGGTATCGCCATGCGTTCGTCGCCTGGAGGTCCACGTAGTTCGCGGTAGTGAGCTGGATCGCGCCGTGGAAGATCTTCGTCGCGAGCCAGTCTCCGGCGTTCAGAACCATCCACCCATAGCCGGTTCCTCCGGCCTCCCAGTTCTGCGCCATGAGGCGCTCCGTTGCCCGTTCCTGTTCGAAGTAGAACTCCCCAACGGTCGTTGCAGGAAGCGTGCGACTGTGGAACCGGCGCGCGACTTGCAGGGCCTCAGCGGCACTGCTCCGGGCGGCAGACACCTTCCCGAGCGCCTGCATGAGGACCGGCACCTGGTCCTGATTTCCGTCGCGAAGCCCCTGGCGTAGCTTCTCCACGCTGGATGCGAACTTCTGGAGCGCGCTGTCGAGCTCGATGACGTTGTTCAGCGCATACAGCGCTGGATTCGATTTCATCTCGTCTGCGGTCGAACGTGCGTCGGACACGGACCCCTCGGTACGCGCCATGACCACCGCGACCGAGACCAGCTGGGCGGCGTCCTGTCCCGCCTCCTCGGTGTACTCGACCAACGGGCGAGACGAGACGGGATCCAATGCCGCGAGCGGGATCGAACCGTGCTCGTTCGTCACCTCGACTCCCTCGACCACGAACCTGAGGCGCGTTGCGGCGTTGGTCGTGACATCGGGATCGACGAGCTCGACCCGCACCCTGAAGCCCTTCTTCTCGGCCATGTACTTGCGGACCGCCTCGTTACGGCCGATCTCGCGCGCGATCGCGGGAGCCATAGCGGACGGACCGGAAGCGGCGGCCAGCGCTCCGAAGTAGCGTGAAAGCAGCTCCTCGCGGGGAACGAACGTCGCCGTGGGTGGGAGGAAATCCTCCAGTGGGCCCTCAAGCTCGGGGACGCCGGGCTCGCCGTCATCTGCCTGACCCCGCCGGCGGCGCTCCCGGCGGGCGGCTGCGGCCTCCAGCTGCGCGAGCCGGTCCGGGCCGAAAGCCAGTACAAGGAAGAAGTAATCCGCGAGGGGATCGAGCGCCTCGAAAGCCTCGCCCACGGGCCGATCCGGCGTGCTTCCCGAGACGGCTTGGCGCAGCAGCACCGGGGCGCCTCCGTAGGAGGATTGCATTACGTGGACGAGCTCGTGAGCCAGGATGCCTGCTTCCGGTCTGCCGTCCGCACGGAGGGCTCCCCTTCCCAGCACGATGTGATCGCCGACCGTGTAGGCGACGGCGCCGACCGTAGCGGCGGATTGCTCCGCCTGACTTCCACTGTGTACCCGTACGCCCCCGAAATCGAATCCGAGGCGCGCCTCCATCGAGCGGCGGCTATTGGGATCGAGCGAGGAGCTGTTGCCCGCGAGAACCTCCGAGACGATGCTCGGAAAGGTTGCTCGAGACGAGGTTGCTCGTCCGCCTGGCGACACCTCGGCACGGGAGAGCTTGCGGGCGACCGCCGGCGAGCCCGCGGATCGCCGCAGCGAGGCGATCTCCGCGGCTGCATGTTGGGCAGCTCGCTCCCGCGGATCGCTTGGCGAGGCGGCCTGGATGCGGCGGCGGATCGACCTCTTGACGGCCTGGTTGCCGGCTGCCTTGCGCAGGGATGACCGGATTCCCCGCGGCCACTCGAGCGAGCTGCCTGCCGACGCCGCTTCGCGAGCCATCGCGGTACGTCTAGGGGGCTCCGGCTCCTTGTCGGTGCGAAGCAGCTGAGCCTCGGCTGCGACCCGTGCTGCCACTTCGTCAACCCCCTCCCGCCAGCTGCTCGAGCACGAGTCGATACCAGGGCCCGAACTCGCCCTGCGAGGGGAGCTTGCCGAGCTTCTGGTACTCGCGGGCGACGGCGATCGCCAGGTGGGGCATGCCGATCGCGCCGCCGTCGGCGGCGGCCAGCGCCGCCGCGCCGAGCGCCGCGCCGCGGATGCTTCCGCCGGCCAGCTCGAACTGCTTGGCGAGGAAGGCGAAGTCGACCTCCTCTGCAAGGGGGGCCTCGGCCGGGAAGACCCGCTCCCAGATCCGCTCGCGCAGGCCGGCGTCGGGGAAGGGGAACTCGACCGCGTGGCTCATGCGGCGCGCGAAGGCGTCGTCGAGGTTCTTGCTGAGGTTGGTTGCGAGGATCGCCATCCCGCCCGCCTCGTAGCCCTCCATCAACTGGAGCAATTGGGAGATCTCGATGTTCGCGTAGCGGTCGTGCGAGTCGCGCACCTCGGAGCGCTTGCCGAACAGCGCGTCGGCCTCGTCGAAGAAGAGGATCGCGTTGCTCGCCTCGGCCTCCTCGAAGATGCGCTTCAGGTTCTTCTCGGTCTCCCCGATGTATTTGGAGACGACGGTAGCGAGGTCGATCCGGAACAGGTCGAGGCCGAGCTCGCGCCCAATCACCTCGGCCGCCATCGTCTTGCCGGTTCCCGAGGCGCCCGAGAAGAGGACGTTGAGGCCCTTGCCGCGCGAGACCTTGCGGCCGAACGCCCACTCGTCGAAGACCACCGAGCGGTGCTCCACGGCGGCGGCGATCTCCCGCAGCTGGCGCAGCGTTGCCCCGGGGAGGACGATGTCCTCCCACTCGTAGAGCGGCTCGATCTTCTGCGCCAGCTCGCCGAGCCCCTGGTGAGACTCCGCCCGCGCGGCCCGCCGCAGATCCTCCGCCTCGACCGACCGCCCGGCCCCGCGCAGGCCGGCGAGGTGGCCGGCCCCTGCGGCGGCGCGCTCGATCCGGCCCGGCGGCAGCGCGAAGGTCCTCGATACGCGGTCGACCTCAGCCCGCTCGGCGCGCAGCCCCTCGCGCTCCAGCGCCTCGCTCCACAGCCGCCGCCGCTCGCCGAGCGCCGGCTCGGGCACCTCGAGACGGACCAGAGGCAGGTCCGGGACGAGCCGGGGGAGCTCGGCGGCGCGCGCCGCCATCAGGGCGATCGGGACCGGCGCGTCGCCGAGCAGCGAGCGGATCGCGAGCCGCGCCTCGCGGGCCCGGTCGTCCTGCCGCGCCAGCTCCTGGGCGTCGCCGAGCAGGATCACCGCGTCGTGGAGGACCGCCTCGCGCAGCAGCGTCGCCACCGCCTCGGCGGCGGGGACGGCGCCGGCGATCAGGCGCTCCAGGTCGACGTCGAGCAGGGGGCGTCCGAGCTGCGCCGCGACGGCCCGCGCCGCGTCCTCCAGGCCGCTGCCCCGCGCCCCCTCGATCGCGGCGACCGGGTGGATCGGCCGCGCCGGACGCGGCGAGCGGCGCCGCCACAGCTGCCCGAGGGCCTCGACGCGTTCCTCCAGCTGCTGCGACGGCGGCAGCCGCCAGAGCCGCGCGGCGGGTTGCCTCAGCTCGGCCAACCCGCGCAGCCGGACATCGAGCCGGTCGGGGGCGTCGAGGAGCTCGTCGAGGACGCGGTCGTCGCAGCGCAGCGTGCGCGAGAGGAAGGGGGCGTCGCCCTCGACCCGCACCAGCCCGCCGTCGAGGAGCGGCGCGCCGGGGGCGAGCCGGGGCCGGAGCGGCCACTGCTCCGCCGGGGACGCCGCCAGGAGGGCAAGCGCGAGGCCGGGGCTGGGGCGCCGCCGGGTCACGTCGTCCTGGAGGTAGGCGTAGAGCGTCTCGAAGCGCCGATCGAGGTCGGGAGCGCAGGCGACCAGCAGCACCGCCCGGTCGACCGCGTCGAGGCCGAACAGCGAGGCGAGCCGCTGCAGCGGCGAGGCGCGATCGCCCGCCGCCAGCCGCGCCGCGATCGAGGCGCGCACCGCGTCGGCCTCGGAGGCCAGCCGCTCGCTCTCCAGGTCTTCGCCGGCCGCCGCCCCGGGTCGCGGGTCGCCGAGCAGGTCCCTGAGCAGCCGGTCGACCTCGGCGTCGCCGATGTAGATGCCCTGGAAGCCGTCGGCTGGGTCGGGATGGGAGGCGCGGAAGCGCGCCACCTCGCGCAGCAGCAGCAGGGCCAGCCAGCGCAGCTCGTCGCGCAGGTGCTCGGACGGGCTCCCGTAAGCCCCGGCAGCCTCTGCGACCTTCGCCCCGACGTCCATGCTCGGCACCGGACCCTCCGCCACGATGCTACCCCCCGTCGCCCTCGAAGGTGAGGCTTCCTCCGGGGAGCCACTCGACGGCGTGGGACGAGCCGTCCCAGCCGGCGACGCGCAGCGCGACCTGGAGCGGAGCGCGCGGCAGGGTCGCGGTCACCCCGGTCGGCGCGACCCGCACCCGCGACGGACCGGCGACGAAGTTGCGCGCCAGGTGGGCGGGGCTGCTGCGCTCGAAGCCCGGCAGGTGGCGCGCGAAGCGCCGCAGCAGGTCCGCGGCCAGCCGCGGCCAGGCCAGGTCGGCGCGCCCGCCGCCGGCCAGCTCGGCGACCGCTGCGGCTTCCGGGGCGGCGGGCAGGCCGGCGGCGACGGCGAGGACCGGGTCGTGGCGCGCGACCTCCCGCGCCGACGGCGGCAGGCACTCGTGCAGCGCCAGCCAGCGCCCCAGCGGCGCCAGCCGCTCGCTCGCCTCCGGTGCCCGGCCGTCGGCGGCCAGGCGCGCCTCGAGGTCGACCTCCGCGAGCGCCGGGAGCAGCAGCAGCAGACCGCCGTAGGGCGTCGCGAACTCGTGCTCGGCGGCCGCGCCGCCCAGCGCCTCCGGGGGTGGGCCGGCGACCGCTTCGGCCGCCTCGGCGAGCAGCGCCGGTGCCTCGGCGAGCAGCGCCTCGACGCCGCCGGCGGCCTCCTCGCCCTCGTCTCGCGCCGCGGCGATCAGCTTCCCCGGCGTCCACGCGGCGCCCGGCCGGCTCCGCAGGACCGGCGCCGCGCGCGCCAGGTGGCGCGCCACCTCCAGCTCCTCGGACGACACGCCGCCGTCCCCGGCGAGCTGCGCGACCAGGTCGAGCGCGATCAGCGCCGGGCGCGTCTGGGCGAGGGCCTCTCGCAGCCGCTCGGGCGCGAAGCGCCCGGCGCCCGGCGCGCCTCCGCGGCCCTCGATGCGGCGCGCGACCGCCCACGCGTCGGCCTCGCCGAGCGCCTCGCCGACCAGCCGCAGCCGTCCGTTGCCGCGCAGCTCGGCGAGCGCCGCCGCGGCGCCGCCGGGGTCGAGCAGCAGGGCGGCGCGGATCGCGGCGCTGGCCGGGAGGCCGCTGAGCGACCGGAAGCCGGCGTGGTACCAGCGATTCCAGGCGGTGCCCCAGGCGATCTCCTCGACCAGCCGCGCCAGCCGCGCCGCCTCGTTGTCGAAGCGGATCACCCGCTCCGGCGCCCCCTCCGCCAGGGCCCGCGGCGATCGCGCGGGCCCAGAGGCCCGCGGTGCGCGCCTCGTCGCGATTCGCGCCCGAGAGGACGAGCTTCAGGTCGAGCCGCCGGATCAGCGCAACCCCGTCTCCGTTCTGGGGCGACCGCGCGAGCAGCTCCCCGCAGGCGGCCGGCACCCGCTCCCGCAGCAGCCCGTCGAGCCGCACTCTCAGCTCGCCCGGCCGTGGATGGCCGCGCGGGACCCGGTAGCGGCAGCGCAGGCGCTCGATCTGGACGCCGGCGCTCACGGGCTCAGGCGCTCGGCTCGCCCTCGCCCGGCTCGAGCAGCTCCTCCAGCACCCGGATCGCGCCCCCGATCCGCAGCAGGGTGTCGCACAGCTCTTGCCGCTCGCCGTCCAGCTCCTGCAGTCGCCGCCGCCCCCTGGCCAGCTCGGTGCGGAGCTCATCGAGGCGGGTGCCGGCCGCAGTCCCCAGGTCGGCTCCCGCTGCATCGGTCGCGGTCGCGCTCATAGCCGCCCCTCCTCGATTGCCTCCTTGACCTTGGCGATCTCCTCCTGGGTCAGCTTCAGCACCTCCCTGCGCTGCTCCGCCTCGACCGCGGGGTCGGAGCGCTCGACCAGGCGCTCGCCGACCATCGTGTAGCGCTCCGGGTTCTCGAGGAAGTCGGCGGGGACCTCGACCCGGACGGCCTCGGGCGGCGGCTGCTCGCCCGGCTGGAGCTCTTGCAGAAAGCCCCTGTGCACGATCCAGCTCACTCGCTCGCTCCCCCCGTCATGGGACGAACACCGCGGTCCAGGCGACCTCGTAGATGTGACCGTCGGAGTCGTCGATCCGCCACTGCACCAGGAAGCTGCGGCGATTCGCTCCCAACTCCCAGGCGGTGCCCGTCCACTCGACCTGCCAGCGGGCGCCGACCGCCGTGTGGTTGTTCTGGATGTCCGACAGGCCGACGACGAACTGGGCGTCGCTCACCTGGGGGATGCGGCTCGTCACCGGCACCCAGAAGAAGCCCGAGTTGGAGCCGCCGGAGCCGGACAGGGGAGGGTCGAACCGCTTCGTCCCGACCACGACGTCGACCGGGGCGACCTTGGCGTCGCCGAGCAGGAGGTCGCCGTGCACGACGAGGTCGGCCGGGGTTCCGGAGCTGCCGACGGTGACGCGCTGGCCGTTGTTCCAGTTCAGGTACAGCCCGCCGTCGCCGTCGTCGCTTCCGCTCTTGCCGTCCACGTGGCGGGTCTTGAGGCGGCCGTTCGCCCCCCAACCGACCAGGGCGTCGCCGCGGATCGAGAGCCGGCTGGGGCCGAGCGCCATCCGCGCCGACCCGCCGTCGTCCGGCTCGGCGTCCACGTACCAGCGCAGCGCGCGCTCGGCCCGCGAGTAGAGGACGGCCCCGCCCCGCTCGACCCCGATCGCCGCGGCCCGCTCCTCGCCGGCGGCGCCCCAGAGGGCCACCCGGTCGCCCTCGTCCTCGACCAGGTCGAGCACTCCGGCGACGTGCAGGTCGCCCTTCAGGTCGGCGCTGCCGTCGTCCCTGACCACCACCCGCTCCTCCTCGTCGGAGTCGACGATCAGGCGGTTCTCCCCCGAGCCGTCCCGGCCGAGCTGCAGCCGCAGGTCGGCCCCGCCCGGAGCGTCGACCCGTGCCAGGCCGAACGGCCTGCCGCGGTCCCCGCCCTTTGCGTCGAGGAAGGAGAGCGGGCTGCCGTGGAGCTCGACGCCGTCGCCCGTCGCGACGACCACGTCCTCGACGCGGAGCGCTCCGCGGATCGCCGCGGCGACGCGGGTGGGATCCTCGGGGCCGGGCCGGCCCCGACTGGCCAGCTCCCACTCGGCGGCCGGCGGGTAGGTGTGGGCGGCGACCGCGCCGCCGTAGACCCTGCCCTCGAGCCGCTGGCCGCGATCCTCCTCGCCCCGGCTCGGCAGGAAGTCGCCGGCGCCGTCCCAGCGCACGTGGCCGAGCGGCACCAGCCAGTACCCGTCCTCGGCGTCGTCGGGGAGGCCCTGGTGGGGGACCGACAGGTCGACCGGAAGCTCCTCGTCGGCCGTCGCCCTGCCGGCCACGGTCACCGCGCGGTGCCAGGTCGGCCGCTCGCCGACCTCGATGCGGAACGTCTCGCGGGTGCGCTGCGCGAAGTCGGGGTCGTCGCAGATCTCGTACCCGTAGGGCGGCGGTTCGGCGAGCTCCGCCGCATAGCGGATCCAGACCGGGACCCAGCCCTCCGGCTGGGTCGGGTTGAGGAGCTGGGCGGCGTCGAGCTTCTGCGGCGCGTAGGCGATCAGCTCGCGCCCGAACCCGTCGATGGCGAGGCCCGGCGCAACGAATACGTCGACCCGGTCGCCGCTCCCCTCCAGCGGCCGCTCCTCGAGCTCGAGCCCCGCGAAGATCCCCCAGGTGTGCTGGCCGAGGGCGAGCCGGCGGCGCAGGTCGCTGTGGTAGCGCTGTTCGGCGACGAAGTCGGCAGCGCGCAGGTACTGGCCCTCGCGGTAGTTGGGGCGCTCGGTCTCGTCGCGGAGCATCGCCTATTCCCCCTCTCCCTTCGGCTCGCCGTGGCGCTGCCGCCCGTTTTTCCCGAGCCGCTCCTCGATGCGCCGGACGCGCTCCTCCAGCTCGTCGATCCGTCCGCCGAGCGCCGCCTGCGAGGCGCCGCGGTCGACCCGGAAGCCGACCGCCCGGCCCCCCGAGGCGATGACGCGGACGTGCTCGCCGGCGAACGCCTTCGGCGCCGGGCCGAGGCCGAACAGCATCGCCATCGGGCCGCTCAGCTGCTCGCTCGTCGTCGACGCGGTCAGCCCCGCCTCGGCGAGGCGGTCGAGGACCTCGTCAGTCGGTTTGCCGAACAGGCGATTCAGGTCCAGCCGCGTGCGCTCGGTCATTTCACCCTCCTTCCCCCGCGGCGCCGACCACCGCGCCGGCGAGCGCCGCCAGCTGCGAGAGCAGCGCGAACTCGTCGGCCCGGTCCCCCATCGACGCCGGCATTGATCTGATCTGCTGGCGCTCTGCGACGCGCCCGATCGCCAGCCCCTCGTCCCCGCAGCAAAGCCGCTCCAGCAGTTGCGTCAGCACGGCCTCGAGCGGGAGCGCGGACAGCCAGTAGCGGGCGGCGGGCCAGGTCACGGCCTGGCGCCGGCAGCCCAGGTTGCAGATGTCGACGATCCGGCCGTCCTCGACCGTGACGCTGGCGAGCCCGACCCGGTCGTCGCCGGGGTCCTCGGGACAGGGGGGGAGGAGCAGTAGGCAGAGGGAATCGATCAGGCTGCGCAAAAGCCCCCCGCGGGGCTCGTAGTCCATTGCCTCGTCGCTCTGGTTCACCGCCCCCGCGGACTCCCGCAGCAGGTCTAACAGCTCGCAGCGGGTGGTGGGGTGGGACTCGAGGTAGTCCCGCACCTGTCTGAGGAACCGCTTCTGTTCTTCGGGGCCGCTCCCCGGCGGCGGGGCGCTCTCCTGCAGCGCCTGGAAATCGCGCAGGGTGTCGTAGAAGCGGCCGAGGAGCGTGTCGCCGAGCAGCTCGCCGTAAGTTGGGCGGTCGCGCTCGGGCGCCCGGCACACGTCGAGCTCGAAGCCCTCGCAGACGCGCGTCGGCTCGCAGGGGACGTCGAGCGGGGTGCGCGAGCGCTGCGGGGCTCCGCCCTTCCCGTTGGTCACGTGGGCGCAGCCGCAATCCGACCCGCCGCAGCAGCGTCCGCCCCGCCCGGCGCCGCAATCGCGCCGCTCGCAGCTGCACGCCGGCAGCGAGGCCTCCCGCTCCGGGCGCAGCGCGGTCACCGCCCGCGTCGCCCGCTCCTCGTAGCGGATCGTCACGCACCAGCAGCCGTCCGCGTCGCACTCGGCCGAGGAGTGCGAGAGGGGGGCGCAGTCCTCGCGCCTGCGCGACTCGCGCTCGCACTCCTCGATCTTCCCGATCAAGTCGAAGTCGGCGTCCTCGCCGACCACGATGTCCTCTCCGCAGGGGCCGAGCGCGTAGCCGCGCTTCACCCTCACCCAGCCCTTGCAGTTCGGGTGGCAGACCACCTGCAGCCCGCAGACCACCCCCCAGCCGTGCAGGTAGCGGTTGTGCAGGCGGTTCTTCTCGATCGTGTACCGCTGCTCGGCGTTGAGCTCCGCCTCGGTGAGGAGCTGCCCGGAGAAGTAGCGGGGGCGGCACAGGCACTCGACCTCCTGGCAGACCGGGCAAGTCGGCCGCCGGCCCACGCGGGTATGCCTCGTCGTGCCGGCGCCGCCCACCTCGCCGGGGCGATTGCTCGCTTCGATCGCCGGTCCTCGCGTATGGTTGCTCATCGGCATGCTCCTTCCCGGTTGCGGGGTGTACGGGCTCTCACCAGCTCAGCTCCGCGAGCAGGAGGAGCGGCGGCGTCTTTTTGAATTCCTTGAGCTCGATCCGGGTCAGCAGGAAGTCGCCGAGGGGGTTGTCTTCCCGCTGTTCCAGCGTGAACTCGGTGAGCTGCAGCTGCGGCTCGGGGGAGACGGTGCCGTGCGCCTGCTCGGGTGGCGAGGCGTCGACGAACTGCGCTTTGACGGCGCTCTGCGGGACCTGCGAGGAGTCGCCCGGCCCGAGCCCGGTGACCCATCGCCAGTCGACGTGCCAGACGGCCGTCGAGGTGCCCCGGGCGGTCCAGTGGAGGCGCAGGCGGACCGGCTGGTTCGCCTCCAGGGCGCTCGGCCGCGCCCAGCTGAACACCACCGTGCCGCGCCGCGCTTCGCCGAAGTCCCAGCAGGGGAAGGCGTCTTCGTGCAGCCGCAATGACGGGCCGCCCTCGGCGCCGCTCATCATCCCCGGGTTGATGACGACCTGGCGCAGCCCCGCGCCGTCTTTCCCGCTTTCGCCGCGTTCGCCCTCTTTGCCCTCGGGCCCCTCTTCCCCCGGCTCTCCCTGCGGCCCCGGCGGGCCGGGTGGGCCCTGGGGGCCCGCGCCGCCCCCTCCGCCGCCCTCCTGGAGCAGGCAGTCGACGGCGCGTTTGACCAGGTCGGCGCTGGGCAGCAGCCTGCGGTCCGTGAGGTTGTCGAGCCGCTCGGCGGTGAGCGGGTCGCCGAACACGTAGTCCTCGACCGTCGCCAGCACCAGGCAGTGGTCGCCCCCGCAGGTCGGGCAGGGCTCGAGCGCTCGCTGCCACAGCTCGTCGCAGGGCCGCTCGAGCACGTCGACGCGCGCGACGCCGCCGGCGGTCGGCTCGGCTTCCGCCCCGAGGTAGGCGGCGTGGAGGCGGCGGCCGTCCGCGGAGGGCGCGATGTCCCGCGGTCGCTCGCCGACCGGGATCGGGACGCCCACCGCGTCCGCCCGGCCGGACGCGACGCGGTGCGTGAGGACCGCCTGGAGCCGGCCCTTGCCGTCGTCGTCCTCCTCCAGCGCGTAGAGCTGGACGCCGCCGGGCGACGCCTGCAGGGCGACCGGGCGGCGCTCCAGCCGGGCCGTGCCGAGATCCTCGACCGAGCTCGCCGCACCCGGCCTCAGGCCGAGCAGCCGGACGCGCTCCGCCTCGCCGTCGGCGACCGCGACGGCGAGGTCGTCGCCCGCGCTCGTCTCGTAGAGATGGACGAGGCGCGCCTTGCCCGAGCCGAGCGGCAGGCTGGTCGGCGCGGCAGTCTCGTCGGCGGCGTCGAGCCGCTTCAGCTCGCTCGTCCCGTCCGCGACGTAGACGCTCGCCCCGTCGCTCGCGACGGCCAGGTCGGCGGCGTTCTCGATCTCGGGGAACGTCTTCGCCTCCGGAGCGGGCGGCGTCGCGGCCTCGAAGGCGTGCACCTCGCCCGTCTTCGCGCTCAGCGCGAAGAGGCGGCCGTCGGCCGGCGAGGTCGCCAGCCTCACCGGCTCCGCCCCGGCGCCGGGCACGGTCAGCGTGGCGACCTCGTCGAGGGCGTCCGCCTCCAGGTCGAGGGCGCGGATCTCGCCGTCGTCGCCGCTGCCCGCGACCGCCACGTAGGCGCGCCCGCCGTCGGGCGAGAGCGCCAGGTCGTGCGCCTCCGCGGCGAAGCTCTTCGACGGGGCGAGCAGGCTGTAGTGCTCGGTCTCGAACAGGTGCAGCGTCCACGGCCCGCCGTCCTCGGCGCCGAGCACGTAGAGCCGCTCGCCGCTCGCCGCGACCCGGGAGGCGCGCGCCGCGTTGAGCGTCGTGCCCCAGCGCAGCCCGACCGAGAGCGGGTCCTCGGGCGCCTCCTCGGCGTCGATCCGGACCTCGAGGCGGTGGGTCTCGCGGATGCGGTTCGGCTGGCAGGCGGTGTCGTCGCAGCCGCAGTTGTCGAACAGGACCGGGACGTCCTCGCTCGGGCACTCGTCGTAGCGCAGGCAGACCTGGAGGCGGTGCGGGGCGCCGTCCGGCGTGCTCTCCGGGCCGTGGGCGGCCTGCCACTGCTCGAGGAAGGCCCGCTCGAAGTCGAAGTACTCGCGCTCGAGCAGGGTGATCTCGCGACCGCAGCAATCGATCGCCGTCCCCGGCTCGACGATCGCCCAGCGGTCCCGGCAGGCGTCCTTCTCGTGCTCGACGACCGCGAGGCCGCAGACCGTGCCCCAGCCGTGCAGGCGCTGGTTGTGGCGGCGGTCCTTGCCGACCAGGTAGCGCTGCTCGTCGGTGAAGTCGCGCTCGACCATCAGCTTGCCGGTGAAGTAGTGGTTGCGCGCGAAGACGGGCAGCTCGCAGTCGACGCACGCGACCGCGTTGTTGCCGTGCCCGTGTTGGCCATTGGTGCTCATGGGGCGCTTGCCTCCTCGTTTCGCCTGTCCGCTGACGTCAACTCGGGCCTCCTCCCAGGACCGCCGATCCGAGCCGGGCCCGGCCGCCGACCCGCGGCGCGCCGGCGCCCGGGGCGGCGGGGTCGTCCTGGAGCACCGAATCCCAGCCGAGCCTGGCCTCGCCGGTCCGCATCCCCGGCGGGTAGCCGCCGATCGCCGTGTCCATGCCGATCGTCGCCTGCACTCCGACTCGGAAGCGGGGCACGACGAGCTCGAGGCGGTGCTCGGTGTGGGCCGGCTTCGAGAGCTCGACGATCCGGGCGATCGACCGCCGCTCGTGCTCGGTGGGCGCGACCGACTCCGGGACGAAGACCGTGAACCGGTGCGCGAAGCGGTGGAACGGGTCGCGCAGCGGGTCGCCGGCGCCGCCGACCCGGGCGGTGCCGATCTCGGAGTGCTCGCCGAGCTGCAGCCGGTCGGCGATCCGCTTCCCCCACAGGGTCGAGCTGTCGCCGAGCCGCGCGTCGCCGACGAACAGCCAGCGGCGCAGCTTGAAGTGCTCGAGGATCGCCGGCATCGGCAGCGCCGCGCAGAGCTCCGGGTCGAGGCCGAGGATCAGCTGGATCGCCTCGCGCAGGCCTCGGGCCGTGCCCCGCCGCCGGTAGAGGGGCACGACGTGCCGCAGCAGGTTGCGCCGGCGGTCCTCGCTCCAGGTCCCCTCGAACGCCAGGCCGAACCAGGACGCGAGCCAGCTGAGGAAATCGGGCCGGCCGTCGCCCGGCGACCCCGCGAGCTTCGCGGCCGGCGCCGAGTCGGCGTCGAGGTAGGCCGGGAAGCGGTCGACGGCGCCTTCCACCGTGCCGAGCAGGGTGTCGAAGATCGACAGGAAGCGGTCGAGGAAGGTGCCCTCGGGCGGCGTCGAGCGGTAGACCGCCGGCAGGTGGCGGATCGACGACGAGCGCGGGAAGTAGACCTTGATCGAGTCGATCGCCGGCGTGGTCGCGCCGGAGCCCTCGAGCGTCAGACGGAGCCAGAGGCGGCGCCCCGGCTGGCTCAGCACCAGGCACTCCCACTCGTCGCGATCCGGGTCGGTCCACGACAGCCCGGTCGCCCACTGATCCTCGGCGAGGTCGCGGATCTCCTCCTCGCCGCGCTCGCCGTCGGACGCGTAGGTGTCGATCCGGACGCGGTCGCCGGCGGGGATCTGCCCGCTCAGCACCACGCGGTGCCACTGGCAGCCGCTCAGCCCGCTGTCGAGCGGGCCGCAGACCAGCCGGCCCTCGGTGGCGAACGACGAGCCCCCCTCCAGCCGTACCACGCGACCCCCGTCCGGTTCGGTCGCCAGGGCGTTTCCCGCCCGATCGAAGGCGAGCCCCGCGGTCGGGCCCTCGACCGCGGCGGCCGCGCCGGCGAAGCGCACCGGGGCGCCGGGTTCGGCCCGGCAGCTGTAGGCGCAGAGGCGGCGGTTGACCGGGTCGGCGATGAACAGGTTCCCGTCCGGGTCGGCGGCCAGCGGGCCGGGACGGAACCGCCCCGCGAGCGCCTCCGGCGGCTCGGCCCGGCCGAGGAACTCGCCGTCGGGCCCGAGCACGACGACGTAGTCGCGGCCGTCCTGGACGACGTAGAGGCGGTCCTCGCGGTCGGTGGCCAGGTGGGTCGGCGCGACAAGCCGCGGGTTGTCCGGCGCCTCGCCGTCGAACCCGTCGACCCGGCGGCCGCCCTCGAAGGCGTGCACCAAGCCGTTGTCGCGGTCGCTCACGTAGATCCGGCCGCGGCCGTCGAGCGCGACGTCCCAGGGCAGCCAGGCGCCCTCCGCCGCCGGGCCCGGCAGGGGCTGGCCATCCGCGTCGAGCGGCCCCCAGACCGCCAGCAGCGCCATGCCCTCGAGCGAGAACGCCTGGACGCGGCGGTTGCCGCTGTCGGCCACGTAGAGGACGTCGTGGCGGGAGACCGCCACGCCGCGCGGGGTGCGCAGCCGGCGCGGCGCATCGCCCTCGCCGCCCAGGCACGGCAGCGGCTCGAACGCCCCGCAGCACGGGTCGAAGCGCTTGATCGCGCCCGCGGTCGCGTCCGCCACGTAGACCTCGCCGCGGCGGTCGACCGCGACCCCGGTTGGCTCGGCCAGCCCGCCGAAGGTCCCGGCCGGGTCGACCAGCGGCCGGCCGTTGCCCGGGAGCGCCAGGAGGCGCAGGCCGGCGCCGCGCGGCGACTCCTCGACGGCTTCGAGCAGCCGGGCCCGCCAGCCGGGGCGGCGGCCGAGCAGGACGTGTCGCTGCGTCGCGGTCACTCGTAGACCACCTCGACCTCGTGGCGGTCCGCGGCGAGCAGCTCGCGCCGGCCGATCGAGACGTCCTCGCAGGCGGGCTGCGGATCCTCGTCGAGCACGATCGTCAGCCCCTCGATGCGCCCGACGCCGGGATCGGCCTCGAGCACCCGCCGCGAGACGAGCGAGTGGAAGATCGTGCCGCCGAGCGGCCAGCCGCGGCCGTCCTCGCCGCCGCTCAGCGGGTGGAAATAGTCGCTCAGCGATCTCTCGACCGCCTTGCGCACGCCGCCCAGGTCGGCGGCGCCCTTCGCCCGCACCACGGTCTCGATCCGCACCGAGCGGTAGGCCGGCCCGACGGCGAAGACCTCGGTGGTCAGCAGCCGGTGCGCGTCGAGCTGCGCGCAGACGTTCCGCAGGGTCGCCTCGCTGGGCAGCGGTGCCGGACCGGGCGCGTCGGGGACGACGACGACGGTGACCGCGCCGGGGACCGGCACATCTGGGAAGCCGGGGTGGGCGAGGCCGAGCGCCTCGGCGCGCGCGACCAGCGCCCCCGGCGTCGCGCGGGCGAGCGCCGCGAAGTCGTCCGCGGTGACGGCGCGTTCGCCGCTTCGCAGCTGCTCGGCCGCGCGGGCCTTGGCCTGCTTCAGGGTCTCGGTGTCGGACCCGCCGAGCGCCGCCTCGCGGTTGGCCACGCTCTCCACGCCATCGACCGCGCTCTGCAGCTGGTCGATCGAGCCGGGCGGCAGATTCCCGCCTGCGCCGCCCCCGTAGCGGTATCTGCGCGCTCGGACGCTGGCGTGCGGGTTGGCCGAGTTGACCACCGGTATGCGGCCCCGCTCCCCGTCCCCGAACAGGACCGTGCCGGTCGTGCGGTCGAGCGTGAAGTGCGCGTCCTCGGGGCCCGAGGCGTTGAAGTCGCGCACCTCGGTCCACTGCTCGAAGCCGCTTCCCTCGTCGATCTCGAGGACCAGGGAACCCGTGAGGACCGGCGCGTAGAAGAGCTGCATGGTCTGTTCCGGCAGGCCGTCGCTGCCGCCGAGCACCTCGTTCTCGACCGTCTGGGCCTGGGTTGCCGGCGCCGTGTTGGTGACCACCCCGAGCACCCGCGGCGGCTGTTCGTAACCGCTGCGCGCGACCCGGGCGCGCAACCAGTAGAGCTGCTCCGGCGCGTCGGCCAGCGCCAGCGTGCGCATCCGCTCGCCGGGGACCCGGAGCCGCACGTAGCCGCTGCGCGTGAAGGCGCGGGTGTCGTCGCCGTCGACCCCCAGCCGCGCCCAGCGGCTGCCGTCCCAGTGCTCCCAGGCGATCTCCGCCGGCGGCGCGATCGGGCGCTCGGCGAGGTCGCAGTGGACGCCCTCGACGGTTTCCCCGACCACCGCGAAGACCGCCAGGTCGAGGGCGAGCGACGGGAACGGCCCGTCCAGCTCGAAGCCGAGGCAGAGGGCGCTGTCGGGCCGGGCCCGGGGCCCGAACGGCTCGTAGCCGCGGTCGCCGGCCTGGTTCGCGGCGGTCACCGGCGTGTACGAGAAGCCGTCGAAGCTCTGGACCGATTTCAGCTTCGCGCCGAGCGCTTCCAGGCCGCGATCGGTCTCGAACACCACCGGCGCCTCGCCGTCGCCGCCCCCCGCGGCGACCCGCGTCCCGGGCGGGATCGCCACGGTCGGCTGGGCCGGCGGCTCGGTGAGCTTGAAGCTGAGATCGGCGCGGGCCGGCTGCGCCGGCCGGAGCTCGATCCCGAGCATCTCCAGGAACTTCACGTAGTGCAGCTCCGGGACCTGGTTGAGCCGGAACAGCAGCATCTCCGACAGCCAGGCGAACAGCTCCAACAGCGTGACGCCCGGGTCGCTCTCGTTGAGGTCGGTCCACTCGGGCGTGTAGTGGGGGATCAGCTGCTTCGCCTCGGCCACCAGGTCGGCGTGGCGCCGGTCGTCGAGCAGCGGCGTCGGCAGCGTCACCGTTCCGCCTCCGCCAGCCACGGGTAGACCAGGTTGCCGATCGAGTTGGTGCTCCTCACCCGGTAGGCGATGTGGATCAGGACGAGGTTGGGCTGGCCCTGCTCGGAGCGGGCGGCGATGTCGACCACGTCGATCCGCGGCTCCCAGCGCACCAGCGCCTGCCGCACCAGGGTGCCGGCGAGGCCGCGGACCTCCTCCGCGGGCCGGAAGACGAGGTCCTGGAGGCCGCAGCCGAACTCGGGCAGCATCTGCCGCTCGCCCGGCGAGGTGCTGAGGATCAGCCAGATCGCCTCCTCGATGTCCTTCTCGGCGCGCGAGAAGCCGAGCCGGCCGAGGCCGTCCGGCTGCACCGGGAAGCGCCAGCCCCGGCCGAGGTGCTCCCTGCCGGTCCGGTCCGCGGGCCCGGTCAGCACGGCAGCGCCTCGATCGTCAGGTCGAGGGCCTCGACCACGTCCTCGAGCGGCTGGACGGCTTCGCCGATCTCGCCGCCGGCCAGCTCGTCGATCGACGGCAGCTCGATCGCCCCGGCCCCCACCATCTCGAGCAGCCCGCCCATCGTCTGCAGCAGCCCGAACGCCGGCTCGGAGCCGCGCAGCGCCTGCAGGCCGGTTCTGTCCGCATTGGCCTCGGCGAGCTGGAGCGTCTCGAGCAGCTCGGGGTTGCCCTGTGCCTCGCCGAGCTGGACCTGGAGGTCGGCCTTCTCAAGCGCGACGCTCTCGATCGCCTCGATCGAGCAGCGCAGGTAGTCCCGCACGACCTTCAGCGCGTCTTTGATCGGCGGGCAGACGCCGAGCGGCGAGTAGGCGGTGACGCATTTTCCCACTTCGGCGGCGATCGGCGGCAGCTCGCCGAGCTTGCGCCCGATCGCGGTCGGGTTGGGCACGACCTTGACGAAGTCGATCAGCCACCCGACGAACCTGAACAGGGCGATCAGGCAGCGCAGGCTGCCGAGGACGGGGCCGAGCTGGAGCATCAGGTTGAAGTTCGCCCGGCACTGCTCGGGCACGCTGCGCGGCATCTCGACCATGCCGGTCAGCGAGGCGCCGCCGGGCAGCTGGATCGTCGCCGCCTGCGGCGGATCGGGCAGCGCTCCGAGCCTCGCCGCGGCCATCGCTAGATCGCCCCCGCCCCCGGCGTCACCGGCCGGCCGTTCAAGGTGAGCACCGCCGCCCTGATGTCGAGCTGCACGGCACCGGTGATCTTCATGTGGCCGTTCGAGAGCTCGATCGACGTGCCGTGCCCGTCTTCGATCGTCAGCGACCCCCGGTCGCCCAGCGACACACCCGGGTCGCGGAAGGCGATCCGGTGGCCGTTCACCGACTCGATCACCCGTTCCTGCGGATCGGAGCTGGGCGGGCGGTCGACACCGTTGTGGAGGAAGCCGACGATGTAAGGGTGGTCCGGGTCCGAGCGGTCGAAGGCGACCAGGCATTCGTCCCCCAGCTCCGGGCTGAACCGGAAGCCGCGCCCCTTTCCCGCCATCGGGTTGGCGATCGGCGCCCAGAAGCTGTCCATCTCCTCGGCGAAGGTGGGGAACGAGACCCTGACGCGGCCCTCGCCGGCCGGGTCGTCCCGGTCGACCACCAGGCCGACGAGCACGCCGCTGAATGCACCGGTCACGCCGACTCCTCCCGCCGCGCCGAAAACCGGGTGCGGTAGCCGCTGTCGTCGATCGTGTGGGTCGTCTGGGTGACGAAGTAGGAGCCGCTGAGGACGCCGATGCCGGTCAGCTCCACCCGGTTGCAGGCGCGGATCTCGGGGTGCCCGACCGTCGTCCCCTCCGCGGTGACCATCTGCAGGAAGTTCTCGCGCAGCGTGTTGCGCGCCAGGTCGCGCGCCTGGTCCTCGCTGCGCACCGGGACGTCGTCGACCTTCTTGAAGCCCAGCGCGCCGGCGTCGATCAGCGGGCGCAGCCACGGCGCGAGGTCCCGGTTGACGCCGCGCTCCTCGCCCCACATGTCCTCGATGCTGTGCGCGATCCGGCGGTTGCTCCGGTTGCGCCGGTTCCAGAGCGCGACGCTCACCTCCGACCAGAGGTTCGAGGAGACGTTGACGGTCGGCTTGAAGTCGACCAACGAGGCGCCCCAGCGCAGCTCGAAGCTCTTCGCTCGGTCGCCCATCCGGACCAGTTCGTCCTGCCGGAGCAGGTTGGAGGGGCCGAAGTAGAGGAACTTCTGCGGCGTCCCGCTCGCCCTTCGCGGCCCGGTCGCGTCGGCCGGGCGCGGAGGGAGATTCTCGCGGAAGGCGACTATGTACCCGCGCCGTTTGGCCCGCGCGATCAGGAAGCCGATGTCGGTCTGGTTGGCCTGGGTGACGGTGTCCTCGCCCGCTTCGATCGGGCCGAGGCCGACCGGCACGACGACCTCCACCGGCGGGTCCTGCTCGCGCCCGATCTGGGTCGCGATCTCGCTGTCCTTGATCTTCGCGTTGGCTCGCTTCGAGCGCCAGACTCGCGGCTTCCGCGGCGGCAGCCGCAGGGCCTCGAGGGTGCTGAGCGCGCGCACCGTCATCGTCACGCCGCCGTCGCCGGCGAAGCTCGGCGTCGCCGAGGTCACCCTTCCGGTCAGCATCGGGAAGACGCCCATCGCGGTCTGGTAGCCGATCCACAGCCTCGCCCAGCAACCCGGCAGGATCGCGAGCGGCGAGGTATCCGGGTTCCCGGCCTCGGCGGGGAGGCGCTCGCCGTATCGCACCTCGGTCGAGCCCCAGTTGTAGCTGTTGAGGCCGATCTCGAACGAGTCGATCTGATTGACCTGGTCCTTGTAGGTCACCCGGGTCACGTCGGCGACCGGCTTGAAGCCGCCGGGCTTCGGCGACGGGGGCCCGATTTCGACCCGGAAGGTGGGGGCGTAGAAGGGCTCGACGAGCTTCTCGCGCGTCTCGCTGATCGGCGCCGTCGCGGCGGCGCGTCTCATGCCGGCGCCTCCGTGGCCGCGGCGGCCAGCGGCTCGACCGCGGTCCCGCGGTCGATCGGCGGCAGCTCGAGGATCCTCCCGGGCGCCAGGCGGCGCGGGTCGGCGATCTCGTTGTGCTCGGCGATCGCCCGCCAGTCGGCGGGATTGCCGTAGGCGCGGCCGGCTATCCCGCTGAGCGTGTCGCCGCGCTGCACGACGTAGCTGCGGGTGTGGTCGCCGGATTCGAGGTTCAGTTCGCGCCGCTGCGTGGAGAGCGTCTTGTACTCGCGCAGGGTCACGGTCAGGTTGGCGCGCAGCGGCACGCCGTCGGGGCTGAACAGGGTGAATTCCTGCTGCAC
>Ga0210101_1000112_pt1 | contig 28311 bp, 24 predicted proteins | sample Muzzi_PWC_D1_FD_185534 | JGI IMG/M metagenome (GOLD analysis project Ga0210101, IMG submission 185534) | Wetland microbial communities from San Francisco Bay, California, USA, that impact long-term carbon sequestration - Muzzi_PWC_D1 (SPAdes) | ecosystem: Environmental > Aquatic > Marine >... | reverse complement strand
TTCCAGAACGCGCCTCATGTGGTTTTGGAACTCGGCCTGTTTCCCCGGGGGGGCGGCGGGGTAAGGTTTTCCCATGACCTCTTCGGTGGTCCAGCCGAAGACGCGCTCCGCCGACTCGTTCCAGGCCATGATCGTGTTGTCCGGCGCCACGGCGAAGATCGCTGCCGGGGAAGCCTCGATGATCGCCGCCTGGATGCGCAGAGATTCCTGAAGTTGTTCCTGGACCTTTTTGAGGTCGGAAATGTCCCGGGCGATGCTGTTGAGGGATTGAATCTCTCCCTGGCCGTCGAAGCGGGCATTAATGGTCCAGTACATGTGGAAAACCTGCCCCTGCCGATTGACCTGACGATTTTCAAAGCAAACGCTTTCGGTTTTATCCTTTATCCATCCTCTAAAGGCTTTCCGGGTCCATTCACGGTCTTCGGGATGGACAAAATCGAAGGCCGAGCGCCCGACGCACTCTTGTGGGGACAAGCCGAAATATTTTTCCGAACAGGCATTGACGAAAAGGAACTTCCCCTTTCGATCGACCCTGGTGATCAGGTCATCGGTCCCCTCGACGATTTCCCGATACTGGGCTTCCTTCTGCGCCAGTTCGATTCGCAGGGCACGGCGTTTGTCGCGGGATTGCTTTTCTTCCAAAGCTCTGGCGATGGCCTGCGGCAGACGCGTGAGCCGGTCCTTGAGCAGGTAGTCGGCGGCCCCCAGCCTGATGGCTTCCACCGCCTGTTCCTCGCCGGCCGAGCTGGAAACAAGGATGAATGGAATGTCCAAGTCCCGTTTTCGGACTTCTCCCAGGGCCGCCTGGGCATTGAACCGGGGCAGGTTATAATCGGCCAGAATTATGTCGGGGGATGAAACGAGGGCTTTCAGGAAGGAGGTTTCGTCGCCGGCAAAAATCGCATCGACCTCCAGGCCCGACTCCCTGATGGTGTGGGCAATGAGTTCGGCGTCGACAGGACGTTCCTCAAGGATCAATATGCGCAGGGGATGAGCCATGAGAGTACCTCGTTTCGAAACCGGTCCAGGTCAAACGGTGAACGCTGGGAGGCATTTGAGCGGCTTGCCGTGCAGAATCACCAATGTTCAATAATTGCGAAAGTATAACGGATTTTTTAAAAAATGCCTTAGAGCCGAGAAATTGCCTGAGGGCAATAAGCAGGGGGCGGGGAGGAAACTTCCCTGGAACCGCAGGAGTGGTTTGGGTGAATGGCTGCGCCGGAGAAGGCACTCTGGGCTGGTTTAATCTTTGTTCTCGCTGAGTTTGCGGAACTGGTCGACCTGGGAAAGGACCTCTTGGCTGGCTTCCTGACGTTGTTTCATCTCGGTAAAAACCTTGGCGGTGGTGGCGGATACGGTATCGACTTCCTTGTCGATTCGGACCGTTTCCTGCTCCTGACGCTGGGTGGCCGAGGCGACCTCGGCTGCTTTGGTTTTGATCTCCTCCACCGCCCGGATGATCCGGTGCAGCCCTTCGGTCTGTTCCTGAAACGCCTCGGCGGCCTGATGAGTCAATCGTTCAAGGTCGGCAAAAGATTCGGAGACCAGATGGGTACTGCGGGTCTGTTCCCGGGTTGCATGGCGGATCTGATCGGCGATTTTCATGGCCCCTTCGGAACTCGACAGGATCCGTGTCAGCGACGCGTCGGTCCTTTCGCCCACCTCAAGTTCCGACGCCACCACCTTTGTGGTCCCCTCTATCTGGTCGGCGACCCGGCCGGTGGCCAGTTGAATTTCCTGGATAAGCGTTTCAATGTCCCCCGCTGAGTAGGCCGTTTCCTGGGCCAGGTGCCGTATTTCTTCAGCAACCACGGCAAAGGCATGCCCCTGCTCGCCGGCTTGGGCGGCAATGATGGCGGCGTTCAGCGAGAGCAGATTGGTTTTCTGGTTGATGTCGTGGATAACGCCGGTCACCTTTTCAATGACCGAACTTTTCTCTTGGAGGATGTTGATGGTCTCCCGGGTCTGCCCGACTTCCCGGGATATCTGATTCAGTCCGCGGCAGGTTTCCCGGACCAGGTCCTGTCCTTCCCGGGCCTGATTGCGCACCTCCTCGGCCCGATCGAGGGATGTCGCGGTGTTCCCTTCAACCTGTTCGACCTGGGCGGAAATGTCTCCGAGCGCTTTTCGGGCATCGGCCATCGATATTTCCAGTTGATCGAAATTGCCGCTGACCTGATCCATCCGGCGGGAAATTTTCTGAGCGGCGGAACTGGTATCGGCGACGGCGGAGCGGACCACTTCCGCCGATCCCGCGATGCTGCCGATGGTGTCGGTGGTGGCTGCCGTGCCGGCTTTGAGGGAACGGATCACCTGGGAAATTTTTTCTTCGTGGGCCACCATGCCGGCGAAGGTCCTCTGCAGTTCATCGGTCAGGTGTTCCACCGATTCCAGCAACCGGATTTTGGCCAGAGCGGAGGAAATCTGGTCCGCCACCAGTCGTACCGTCTCCTCGTCCGCTTCCCCCAGTGCCCCCCGTTGCCTTTTGTTGTCAAAAGCAATCAGCCCCCAGGGACTCCCCTGGACGACGATAGGGCAGACGATAAAGGCCCGCGAGCGAAGCTGGGGCAGGTTATCGCAGGGCGGTTTGAGATGATAGCTCTTGTCGAGCTTTTGAATGTCCTCAACCCGGAACAGGCGGTTTTCCCGCACCGCCCGATACAGGACTCCTGCGCGGTCGTCATAGGGGAGGGTGATGCCCCGCACGTTTTGTTCCGCGGTGCCGAGACTGGCGATGAATTCCAGGCATTCCTTCTCCGGGTTGAGCATCATGACGTTGACCCGGTCGTAATTGTGGATTTCATGCAGGCTTTCGGCAGCGAGGTGAAGGACCTGGCGGGGATCGAGTGATTTTTGCAGATGGGAACTGGAGGCGTGGAATTTTTTTATCGTGTCGCTCAGGCTCCTGATCCGCTCCTGCAGCTGTTTCTCCTGCTGGCTGCCCGTGCGGCTGAGGTCTTTCAGGTTCAGCTCTTTGCTTTCGATCAGACCCTGGTAGCGGCTGCGGAACCAGCCGAAGCAGGTGGTGGCTAAGGCTGTTCCCAGGCCCATGTAGAGGACCAGGGCCAGGCCTTCCGGATCGCCGAAGAAATAGCCGGAGGCTTCGCTCCAGGACCGCTCATGCATGGGGCCGAAACCGAACCACAGGGCCTTGACGAGAATCCATCCGGCCGGGGCCAGGGCTCCCAGTAGGCCCCAGATCAGGGTCGGCGCCAGATTCTTTTTGCTCAACTTACTTGGTTCCATATCAAATAAAGAATAAAATAATGTTCTATAAAATTGATAGCAGAAAACTGGTAAAGATGGAACAGAAATAAAATATTAATCGGTTTCGCCTTGTTCGGCGTCCATCCTGCGAGGTCGGGCCGAAGGACGCGGGCGGGCAGGTTAATGATCGGTGTTCTTCTCGTGCTGGCCGGAATGGGACCGGGAGCCGATGAAACGGCTGAGACGCAGCAGCAGCCCTTGGTTGGTGGTAAGTGCCCCCTCAGGACAGAGTTCCTGGCAGCAGAAGCATCGGATGCAGCGGCTGTAATCGATCTCCAGGTGTTTTTCCCCGATCCGCATGGCCCGGGGGGGGCAGTGCGTTACGCAGTCGCCGCAGAGCTTGCACTTCTGGAGATCCGGGACGGGCCGGGCGGTCAGGGAATTTTTCAAAGGATGGCGGAGGAATCCGGGAAGGCCGAAATTTACGTCGGTGGTTTTGGATGGTCGGAAAGAAGGGGGGCGAAGTTCCCTCAAGGGCGGGCCGTGCAGTTCAAGATCATCCAGGCGGCTGCCGAATCGCCCGGTCCGGATCGCCACGCGCTGGGTCCAGACCTGGCCCGGACGTAGGCCGATCAGGTCCACAGCCACGGTATCCAGGGCCAGGGGGTTCGGCGAGGCGATCAGCACGCCGGTGGATACCGGGTCGCCGCTACCGGGACCGTCTCCTTCCATCCCCAGGATGCCGTCGAGGATGGTCAGGGCGGGGGGGAATTTTTCAGCCAGCTCCAGCAGCATCAAGGCAAAGAACTCCTTGTCGGTTCCGGCCTGGAGATGCAGCCGGGCTTTGCGCATGCCGACCACCAGACCGAAGAGGTTCTTGACGCCGCCGGTGAAACCCATCATCTGATGGGTTTTAAGCTTGGGGAGGTTGATGATTACCTCAGCATCAAGGGCTTCGCGGGCCACTTCAAGTTGGTGGAAAGTCCCATCTGCCGTGCGCAAAGGGACCGAATCAGCAAAGGGCGCGAATTTGACGCCGGTGTCATCGATGACCTGCATGATGCCGCATTTGCGGGCGACGACGTCCGGCTTACCGAGGCCCGGAGAATCGCCGACCATGACATCCCCTCCGGCCTCCCGGACCATCAGAATGACCTGGCGAACCAGTTCCGGGTGAGTGGTGACGGCCCGGTCGGGCGGTTTCCCGGCCAGCATGTTCGGTTTCACCAGGACTTTCTGCCCCGGCCGAATAAAGGAATTCATGCCGCCGAGAGGCTCCAGCAAATCGATCAAAATCGCCCTCAGCCCGGCGGGTTGGTAATCCCGGGCGGAGCGCAGGGAGACCGGAATTTTCATGCCGGAACCGCCTGCACGTGGACTCGTCGCCGCCGGGGGCCGTCGAATTCACAGAAATAGATTCCCTGCCAGGTTCCGAGGGCCAATTTTCCTTCCTCGACCGGCACCGTTTCGCTGCAGCCGATGATACTGCTCTTGATGTGGGCCGCACTGTTCCCTTCGGCGTGCTGATAACCGTCGGCGATGGGGATGATTTTGTTCAGTTCCATCAGTAGGTCGCGAACCACATCGCGGTCGGCGTTTTCGTTGATGGTCACGCCGGCGGTGGTGTGAGGGGTAAAGACCACCACCAACCCCCGAACAATTCCCTGTTCCCGCACGGCCTGGCGAACTTCGGCGGTAATGTCGATCATGGCCGTTTGCTGACCGCTGTTGACTTCGAAGGTTTTCATACCGCTCTCCATTCCAGGTGGGTTGCAATCGCCTCTATCGCCTGGGGGTGAAACAGCAGCGTCGCATGTCCGGACCCAAACAGTTCAAGATTTGGAACCGCTTCCCAACGGGCGTTCTCCGGCGGCAGGATGATGTTGTCGTGACGACTGCCGATCGCCAGAAACCGTGTGGCCGGTGGGAGGGGGGCATGTTCCAGGCGGCGGAGAAACTCGGACTCGGGCATGACCTGTCGGGCCAGAGGGGAAAGGCCGAATGGGACCAGTTTGGATCCCCGGTTGGGAACTGCCAGCAGAACGCAGCCGTCGACATTGGCGTACCCTCCCTGCAACTGCAAAAAATTGCGGGCGATGATGCCGCCCATGGAATGACCGACCAGGTGCAGTTTTTTGGCGCCGGTGGTTCGAAGAATATGCTCAACTCTGTCAGCAACCCGATCTGTCAACGATTTCATGTCCTTCCAGGGAGGAAGGTTCAGGGTGAAAAGGAGAGGCGAATGCCTCTTTTCCAACCGGTATTTCATCCACAGCCAGCAAGAGCGGTTATGAAAGAGGCCGTGCAGGAAAAGGACCGGGACCCTCTCATTTTCTGTCGCTTCGGGGTCCCGGACAGGGAACCAGCCCACCGGATGCAACAGAATGGTTGCCAGAAGACAGACCGATTCGGTCGCAAGGAGGCGCACCGCGAACCAGAGGGATGTCGATGAAAACCGGCTTGAAATGAGCCCGGGGTTGCGGTTGGCGGCCTCATACCAGGCAAAGGCATAACTGAGCAGAACAAAGCCGCAGGGGATGGCCACCAGAAGCAGTAATACCGGTAAAAACATAGACATATCAACTCCTTCGGGCTATTATGTCACGAGGAATGCGACCCGTCAATGCGCCGCACGCGTGCTTGGCGGCGTATTCTCCTCTGCGGATCCCCCTGCAGGAGGTTTCAGTGAAAGCTCTGCTCGACCGATTTATCGGCCATTTGGCCGTTGAACGCAACCTCTCTCCCCACACCGTCAGGGCTTACCAACGGGATATGGGTGAGTTCACCACTTTTCTTGAATCCGACCAGGGGAAATCCCTCGATGAGATGGTCGTTCGCATCGACCAGCTCTTGCTGCGCCGGTACCTGGCCTTGCTGCACAAAAAGAACCATAGAGCGACGATCGCCCGTAAGCTGGCTTCCCTGAGGACCTTTTTCCGCTATCTGGTTCGGGAAGGGGTCTTGCAGCACAACCCCGCGGAGGCTCTGGCAACTCCGCGGCAGGATCATTACCTCCCCAAAACCTTAAGTGTGGATGAAGCTTTCGCCTTTCTCGATTCCTTGAACGGTCCGAGCCGGTTGGCTCTGCGGGATCGGGCCCTGTTCGAACTTCTCTATTCAAGCGGTTTGCGCGTCGGCGAAGCCACTTCTCTCGATATCGGTCATGCCGATCTGCACCAGGGACTGGTCCGTGTTCTCGGAAAAGGCCGCAAGGAGCGAATCGTTCCCCTCGGGCAAAAGGCCCGGCAGGCACTGCAGGACTACCTGGAGACACGGGGGGCGGCCCAGGATCGTGACCCGATGTTTCTCAACCGTTTCGGCGGCCGTCTTACTCCCCGGAGCGTGCAGCGCAGCCTCCGAAATTATCTGTTGCGAACCCGCATTCTCAAGCAGGTGACCCCCCATTCCCTGCGCCATTCCTTTGCCACCCACCTTCTGGATGCAGGCGCCGACCTACGCAGCATCCAGGAATTGCTCGGTCATGTGTCCCTCTCCACGACCCAGAAATATACCCAGGTGAGTGTCGATCACCTGCTGAAGGTCTATGACCAGGCCCATCCCCGCAGCCGCAAAAAAAAATAATCCATATTTTTTGGCCGACTTCCGGGGGAGAAGAAGGGCGGCTAAAAAATTACTAAATTGGTAATAATTCCCTTGACACACTGGGGGCAATGGGTAAACTGATGCGCATCGAAAAAATCCAACCCTTTATAATGACATCGAAAGGAGAATTCAAATGAGTGTACTGGTTGGCAAGCAGGCCCCTGATTTTACGGCCACGGCGGTGATGGCCGATGGTTCCCTCAAATCTGATTTCAGGCTCTCCGATTATCAGGGAAAACATGTCGTCCTGTTCTTCTACCCGCTCGATTTCACCTTTGTTTGCCCCACCGAACTGATCGCCTTCAGCAAACGAATCCAGGAGTTCAAGGAACGCGATGTCCAGGTGATCGGTTGCTCCATTGATTCCCAGTTTTCCCATATCGCCTGGAGAAACACTCCGATCGATGACGGTGGGATCGGTCCGGTTGCCTATCCGCTGGTTGCCGACGTCAAGCACCAGATCTGCAAGGCTTATGACGTCGAGTTTGAAGAAGCCGGGGTGGCGTTCCGCGGTTCCTTCTTGATTGGCAAGGATGGAAAGGTACATCACCAGGTGGTCAATGATCTGCCGCTGGGCCGCAATGTCGACGAAATGCTGCGCATGATCGACGCCCTCCAGTTCCACGAGAAGTACGGCGAAGTTTGTCCGGCCGGCTGGAACAAGGGTGAAGAGGGAATGAAGCCCGATGCTGCGGGGGTTGCTTCCTACCTCAAGAAAAGGGCCGATGCACTTTAAGCCAAACCGTGTGGGGTGCCCGGCAGGTGCCGCAAAAATTAAGACAACTGGTAACAACTTTGTTGAGGCCCGTCTGCGATTAGCAGCGGGCCTCAGCTGATTCTATTCAGAAAGTTGCCTGCAGACAGAATGCACTATACGAAAAAAGCCCCTCCGTCTGGCGGAGGGGCTTTGCTTTTGCCGGTAGATCGGGCGAGGGTTATTCGCAGAGATCGACTTTGATGTCCCAGTTCTTGATGCGCATGGTACCGTTGACGGCCATGTTCTGCTGCATCTTGAAGGCTCGGTCAAACAACTGCGGTTCGTGACCGATCCCCTTGGAGAGGCACTCCTTGGAGGCCATTTCCAAATATTCCTTGAGGATCGGTTGGTACTCGGGGTGCGCGCATTTCTCTATGATCAGCTTGGCGCGCTCCTTCGGCGCGACGCCGCGCAGGTCGGCCAGCCCTTGCTCGGTAACCACGACATCGAGGTCATGCTCGGTGTGGTCGATGTGCGGGGCCTTCGGCACGACGCAGGTGATCCCGAGCGGGTCGGTCTTGCTGGGACGGGTCGATGGGGTGTGCATGATCTTCAGGTAGCCGTTGCGCAGGTAGTCGCCGGAACCGCCGAGGCCGTTAATCATCCGGGTGCCGCCGACCAGGGTTGAGTTGGCATGCGCGTACATATCGATTTCGACCGGGGTGTTCATGGCGATGCAACCGAGACGGCGGATCGGCTCAGGAGCGTTCGAGATCGACAACGGGCGCAGGAGGCATTTGCCGAAATACTTGTCCCAGTTATCGAAGAACCGCGGGAAACCAGGACTTTCGGAGAGCGATAGCGAACATGCCGAAGCGTAGTTCAAGTTGCCGCCGTCGAAGAAGTCGAGCATGGTGTCCTGAAGGACTTCGGTGTAAACCGACAGATTGTGGAAGGGGCCCTTGGCGAGGCCGCCGACCACCGCGTTAGCGATGGAACCGACCCCGGACTGCAGCGGCAGCAGGTTTTCGGGGAGGCGACCGCGCTTCACTTCGTTGGCGAAAAAATCCATGATGTGGCCGGCGATCGCTTCGGACGTGTCGTCCATTTCCGAAAAAGCGCGGCCCTTGTCACGAAGCTTCGATTCGACCACGGCAACGACTTTTTCGGTGTCGCAGGGAACGTACGGGGTGCCGATGCGGGTATGGGCCTGAGTGATCAGGAAAGGCGCCCTGTTCGGTGGCTTCTGCTGCATATGGATATCATGGATCCCCTCGAAGGAGGGTTGTCCGGTGTTGACCTCTAGAATGATCTTGTCGCAAAGCCCGATCGCTTCGGCCACGATTCCGCAGGAACTGGTCAGGGCCAAGCCGCCGTCTTCGGTGACCGCGGATACTTCGAAAATGCCGATATCGTAGCGGCCGTTTTCGGTGTAGAAGCCGTAGCTGACATCCTGGGCGAAATGGCCGAGGTGTTTGTCGCCCATGCGGATGCGACCGGCGTTGATCCCCTTGGCGATGTTCTTGCCGGTCTGGTAGGGCCAGCGGCGGTCGATCATGTCGAGGGTCGCCCAGCGGTCTTCGGTCTCGGCGCCCACCGAGGCGCCAATAAAAAGATTGAATTTCCACTGGCCCTGCAGGTTGTTGGCTTCGACATGATTGGCCAAAGCGATGGGAACAACCTTGGGGTAGCCGGCCGGAGTGAAACCGGACCAGGCGAGGTTCTGCCCGGGCTTGAAAAACTGAATGGTGTCTTCAGGTTTCATGACCTTGCTGAGCAGGGACTTGCGGCGAACGCGACTTTCCAGTGTTCCGTAATCTGACATCTCTCTCCTCCTAGTGAATTTGCCGGAATTCTAAAAACTCATGAATTTCCGAACGCTATTTGGCGAAGGCCAAATCATTTCCTGGGAATGGTTTTCTCCGGTATTAATAGCAAAAAAAGCAGTAATCAGGGGGAGCAAAAAAACAATATAGTTCAATAAAAACAGGAAGTTTTATTGGTTAAAAGATTCTCAGGAGACTTTAAAATCCCGTTATACTGAATGTTGCCTTTTATATAATGCCGTCAATGGCAAGTCAAGAAAAATGTACCGGAAAACAGGGCGATTCGGGTTCCTGAAAAGAGGGAAAACAAGTTTGAATTTCACCGCTTGAATCATTCGACCAAATCGCGGGTCCGTCTGAGATAGGAACTCTGGGGGTGGCTCCGGGAAAGAGCGTCGAGGGTCGCAGATGCCAGAGAATCGTTCCCCGTTTCAACATAAGCTTTGGCGAGCAGATAGTAGGCCCTGTCGATCTGGGCGTAGTCGGGATATTGTTTTACGGCCTGCTCCAGCCGGCCGACGGCCGCTGCGGGGTATCCATAACGAAGGTAGAAATCGCCGACATAAATTTCATGGCCTGCCAAGCGGTTGCGGCAGACAGCAATGAGATTTACTAAGGGTTCCGATCCGGAAAAATCGGGAAAACGATCCCGTAGGGTGGTAAAGGTCACCAAGGCATTGCGGGTCGCTGTCTGGTCCCGATCAATGGTGAGGATCTGCTGGTAATAGGACATCCCCAGGTCAAACATAATCTGTGGCACCCGTTCGTGATTGGGATGGCTTTTCAGGAAGCCTTCGTATGCGGCCGCCGCCTCGGGATATTTTTTGGCCCGATAGTTGGTTTCGGCGATTTTCATTTCCGCCAGGATATTCGTTTCCGGTGAGTAGAACGTGTCCCGCAGTTTTTGCCAGGCCTGAAGGGCCTCCTCATACATCCCCTTTTCCAGGTAGAGTTCCCCTTCGCGAAGATATTTTTCTGCTGTCTGCTCCGTGGACAATTTCTGTGGCGGGGCGCAGGCCGCCAGGGTTCCCAGGCAGACGAGAAAAAATAGGGCTCTCCACATATAGCTCACTTCCTTCCAGACTGAATCGGTGGTTTGTTAGGACGCCCTGAAAGTAAGGAATCCGGCAGGATTTGTCAATTCGAATAACGGGTTTTTCCCCACGCGATGGCAGGTTTCGGGAAAATCCAGGCGCTGACGTATTAAGTAAGGTGAGGCGCCGGAACAAAATTTTTGGGCTTCGGACAACATCGCCTCCGGCTTTTACTGGAAAGCATTTATTGATGGGACCGGCTCGCGGCGGCGGGATCGAATCGGATTCGTGTGGTCTTATTGTCTAGGAGAAAGCGCCGATTAGCAGGTCCGGCCTGTTTCGGCAAGCGATCCCTTAAGCTTTTTCAGGGCATTTTTTTCCAGCTGACGAACCCGTTCCCGGCTGATGCCGTAATCATCCGCAAGCTCCTGGAGGGTACGGGGCTCGTCGCGGAGGATGCGGTCGCTGATGATTTTCCGTTCGCGAACGTTGAGATGATCCATCGCCGTCCTGACATGGTCGGACAGATTGCGCTCTTCTTCAGCCTTGACAAGGAGATCTTCCTGGTTTTCGCGGCTGTCGGCCAGTGAGTCAAGGAGCGTGAAGCCGTTGCCATCCGTAAGTTCCAGTTCCAGAGACGCGTCCCGTCCCGCCATCCGCAGAGCCATCTCCTCGACTTCCCGGTCGCTTACTGCGAGTTGCCGAGCGAGTTCCGCCGAATCCGCTTCGCCGGTCTCCCGCTGTAAAACCGACCGAGCCTGCCCGAGTTTGAAAAAGAGTTTTTTCTGGGTCTGGGTCGTGCCGATCTTGACCAGGGACCAGCTGCGGATGACAAAATTCTGAATATAGGCCCTAATCCACCAGACAGCATAGGAGATCAGGCGGATGCCCCGGTCTGGGTCAAATTTTTTCACCGCCATCATCAATCCGATGTTCCCCTCTTGAATCAGGTCGAGCAGGCGAATCCCATAAGCCCGGTACTGGAAGGCAATCTTGACGACGAACCGGAGATTGGCGCAGACCAGGCGATGGGCCGCCTCCATATCCCCTTCGCGGCGCCAGCGGCAGGCCAATTCGTATTCCCGGTGACGGTCAAGAAGGCTGAATCGGTTGATCTCGGCCAGGTAGAGTTCGAAACTGTCTGCGACGATCGGCAGATGCAGACTGCTCATTTTCAGCTCCTCCGAAAAATCTTTAGTTTTTAGTGCGTTGGCACTCTTGTGGTGAGAGTGCTAATAGATTTTATAACAAAAACCGGCCGCTGGGGCAATAGCCAAAAGATAGAATCCGAATTTTCTGTCCCGGACTGCCGCCAACAAGGGGCGGCCGTGACCGCCAGACCCTGGTTGACAGAAGGGCCGGTGCCTTTCATAATGACATCCTGAATTTTCAAGGAGTGCCCGGTGCATTTGCTCTATATCGGATTATTCGGGGCTTTCGGTTGCCTCTCCCGCTATCTGGTTTCGGGGTGGGTCTACGCCTGGTTGGGACGGGGCTGGCCCTTTGGTACCCTGGCCGTAAACATCCTGGGATCTTTGCTCCTCGGCCTGGTAATGGAAGGGAGCCTTCGCACCGCTCTCCTCGGTCCGGGGCTGCGCATGGGCATAACCGTCGGTTTCATGGGGGGGTTCACGACCTTTTCGACCTTCTCCTTCGAAACGGTGCGGCTGCTTGAGGAGGGGAGCTGGCTGCTGGCCGGGGCAAATGCGGCAGCGAACCTGGTTTTCTGTTTGCTGGGCGCCGGCATTGGGATAATGCTGGCGCGACAGCTTTAACCCGTTTCGATTGGGAAAGGGCGCTTTTCCTACCAGAAACCAACATTGAGGAGACCCGCCATGTTTTGTTTGGAAGGGGAGCAGACTCTGATGCGGATCTTTATCGGTGAAAGTGACCGCTTTGGCCATCAGCCCCTTTATCAGGCCCTGGTGGACCTGTTTCGCCAGGAAGGGTTCGCCGGAGCCACGGTTCTTAAAGGGATTATGGGATTCGGGGCGGGCAGCCGCATCCATACCGACAAATTACTGAGATTTTCCGCCGACCTGCCGTTGGTGATCGAGGTGGTGGAAAGCCAGGAGAAAATTGATGCGGTCCTGCCCAAACTGGACGGGATGTTCGGCGGAGGGATGATCACCCTGGAGCGGGCCCGGGTGATCCGCTATGCTCCCAAGAGGGCAGCTCGGGCGGTATCCGGAAAGACCACCGGGCATTAGACCTTTGGAAAAAGCCCAAGGGAAAAGACCCCCATGCTGAAACGACTGAAAAATCTGTTGACCGCAGAGGCCGCCGAAGAACCGCGATTGGAACAGGAGCGGATTCAGGTGGCAACCTGTGTGATCCTGCTGGAAATGGCGGTTGCCGACAGTGAGTTTCAGCAAAAGGAGCGGCAGATCATCGACCGGGTATTGCGGGATAAATTTTCCCTGTCTCCTGCTGCCGTCGCGGATCTCATGGCTCTTGCCCATTCAGAACGGGAGGCCAGTCTCGATCTGCACCAGTTCACCAGGGAGATCAACAATAATTTTTCCCGGGAGGAAAAATTCGAAATCATGGAGACCCTCTGGCGGATCGTCTATGCCGACGGGGTCATCGATAAGTTTGAAGATTATCTGGTGCGCCAATTGGCCCATCTGTTGCGCCTTTCTCATCGGGAGATGATCGACTGTAAGATCCGCATCCTCGAGGAAATTCGTTCATCCTCCTAACCCCCTGCCGAAACGCCTGTGAAAAGTTTAGTCGATATTCCCGCCTGGTCGCACCGACTTCTGGCAGAAGTTCTGGCACCGGGGGACTTGGGGGTTGACCTGACCGCCGGTAACGGAAGGGACACCCTGTTTTTGGCTGGGCGGGTCGCTCCCCACGGGCAGGTTGTCGCCTTCGATGTCCAGGAAACCGCTTGCCGACAGACGGCCGCCCACTTGCAGAAAGAAGGGGTTGCCTTCCATGCCATCCAGGCCGGTTCCCGCCCGATCGGTCCCGAACCGGGCGTCTGGCTGGTTGCCGACTGCCATTCGCGGGTGCAAAAATACCTTCCGAGGACGATAAAAGCCGCGGTGGCCAACCTGGGCTATCTGCCGGGAGGGGACAAAAGTTTAACCACCCGGACCGATACCACTCTGGCCGCCCTGTCCCAGGTGTTGGAGAGTCTGGAGCCAGGGGGCCGCTTGTGCGTGGTTATATATGTCGGTCATGGGGGAGGGCGGGAGGAAGGGGAGAGGGTTATTGAACTGTTTGCAGGGCTCTCCAGCCGGTCCTGGGAATTTATGCAGTTGGAAGTGGGAAACCGGTGCCAGGCACCCCGCCTGCTGGTGGTGCAAAAGCGACGACAGCCGGAAAAAAGTTAGGTGTGAAAGAGCCTCGGGAGACAAAAAAAGGGCCGGTCGACTGACCGGCCCTTTTTTTTGGGTTCAGTTGCGGGTCCCTATTTAGGCGGTACCACCGAGCAGCAGATGATTTCCACTCGGCGATTCTTGGCTCGGCCTTCTTCCGTCTCGTTGGTGTCGATCGGCCGCGATTCGCCGTAGCCGCGGGACACCAGGCGGGACCCATTGATATCGAAGTTCTTGATCAGGTAATCCCTGACCGCTGCCGCACGACGCTCCGACAGCCCCTGATTGTAAGCTTCGGTGCCGATGGAATCGGTGTGTCCCGCTACCAGGATAACCTGGGCTTCTTCGTGTTTCTTGATGAACAGGGCCGCCTTGGCGATCTCACTTATATATTCCGGTTTGATAACGGCCTTGTCGAAATCGAATTCGACATGAATTTCCAGCTTGAGGGGACAGCCGTGTTCGTCGATCAACGTTCCCTTGGGGGTGTCCGGACACTTGTCCTTATCGTCGCAGACGCCGTCACCATCAGAATCCATGCACTTCTGTGGCGGGAGAACGACCGGCATCGGCGCCGGTGCCGGAGGAGGCGGAGGAGCCATGACCGGCTCGGGACATGGGCATTCTTTTTTCCGAATGGGGATTTGGAATGTCAGTCCGACCATCGCGGTGACTGTATCATTGGTATCTGCGTTCCACCAGTGGGAGTGCCGAAGGTCGCCGCGCAGGGCGATGTTTTCGGTCACGAAATACTTAATGCCGGCACCGTAATTGAGGAGGAAGCCTTCGTCGTTGTCACCCCAGTCCGGGGATTCCTTGCCCCAGCCGGAACCTGCGGTCAGATAGGGCACCAGCTTTTTCTCCGGCTGGAAGTGATAGACGGCGTTAATGTTGTTGATGAAAACGTCCAGGCCGTCGTCGCCGTCAGGCCACTTGTCGTCCGACTCGGTATGGGTCCAGATGAGCGTGTACTCGATTCCCCACCGTTCGTCGAAATTGTAGCCTACGGCGCCGCCGCCGCCCCAACTGTTGTCGGCATCGACATCGTCACCGATGAAGACATAGCCGATCATCGGGGAAAGGGTAAATGCCTTCCCTTTGTTGGCCGCGCCGGCCGGACCGGCCAGAAGCATGCCGCAAACTATCGTCAACATCGCCAAAACCAACCATCGCCCTCTTGTCATCTCCAACCTCCCGTTGAAATTAAAGGGTGAATACCCTAAATGGTGGCAAACAAAAAACAGTATGCTCACAAGAATACCATTCTTAAAACGGTGCGCAATACCGGGAACCAAAAAAATTAGCAGGCCGCAGGTGACGTATATTGCCCCGTGCCGAGAATAAAATCAAGAGGCCATTAGGTGCTCCCAAAGGATTTTGACTCCAATGGCGATGAGAATCAGCCCGCCTGCCGCGCCGACCCGCTGTCCCAGAAGATTCCCGGCATTCCTGCCGAGAATCATCCCGATGGCGGTCAGTGCCGCACAGACCAGGCCGATGATCGCTGCCGGCCGCCAGATGTCGATTCCCAGCATGCCCAGGGAAATTCCTACAGCAAGAGCATCGATGCTGGTCGCCACCGCGAGCATGATGAGGGTCTTCCCTCTGGTCGGGTCGTTTCGAACGGCGGCCGGGTCCTGGTTCGACAGCGTATCGAATATCATTTTGCCACCGATCAGAGTCAGTAGCGCGAAGGCAATCCAGTGATCATAGGCCGCCAGGGACCGATGCAGGGAGCGGCCGGCCAGCCAACCGGCAATCGGCATGAGCGCCTGAAAAAGACCGAAATGGAACGCCATACGAAACAGGTGCCGGCCGGTCAGGGACGGCAGATTCAATCCGGCGGCCAGGGCAACGGCGAAGGCGTCCATGGCGAGCGCTGCCGCAAGGCCGAATATGGTTGGCAAATTCAAGAATAAACCCCTCCACTCCCCGAGCGAACATTTGGGTGAGGCTATATGGTAGAGCGGCAAACGACCATCGAAATTTGCCCGGCTGGACTCGGATGAGCTGCCTTGACACTGAGCGGGTCTATTCTCCCGACTTGTCGGTTATGTTGTCAAGGCGGAAAGGGGCTGGAAAAGGACTTGCTATAATCAACCCCGAAAAGTTAAAATAACCGACTGGAACCTAAATTTAAAAGTGGTCCGGAATGAAACATCTTTATTTCCCCGGGATATTACTGCCGGGCGGGCCGATCGTCCTGAAATCTCTTTCATCGGGTTTGAATATGCGTAATTTCCTGACAACTCTGGTTTTTTTGTGCGTTTTTATTCCTGGACTGTCTTTCGCCATGGCTGAGGGCGGTTGCGGTGGCGGATCCTGCACCGACTGCCACAGCCTGACCCAAGCCGAGGCCGAGGAACTCCTTGGCAATGGGGTCGACAAAGTGCTCGGCGTGGCCCTGGCTGAGATGCCCGGCCTCTGGACCGTGGATGTTCAGAAGGGAGAGGCCAAGTTTCCGGTTTACGTCGACTTTTCCAAGTCCTACCTGGTCGCCGGGAACATCATTCGCATTCGCGACAAACAGAACGTGACCATGGTTCATCAGGCCCAGCTGAACAAAATCGACATCTCCAGGATTCCCTTGGAGGACGCTCTTCTGCTCGGCAGCCCGAAGGCCAAAACCAAAGCGATTGTCTTCACCGATCCGCAATGCCCCTACTGCAAGAAATTCCATGAGGAGTTGCAGAGCGTGGTGGAACGGGATCCCAACATTGCATTCCTGATCAAGCTCTATCCGCTGAAGATGCATCCCAATGCTTACAATATTTCCAAGAGCATCGTTTGCGCAGGTTCCCTGCAGATGTTGGAAGACAGTTTTGCCGACCGGCCGGTGCCCCCCGCAACCTGCGAGACCACAGTCGTCGATGAAACTCTCGCTCTGGTGAAGAAAATCAATATCAATTCGACTCCCACCCTGATTCTCCCCAATGGATTGGTTCTCCCCGGATTTAAAAAGGCCGACGCATTGCTGGAACTTTTGGGGTCAAAAAAGGTGGCGGCTTCTTCAACGCATTAATAGTGTTATCCCGGGACTTCCGACCCGAGAACCTTGCTTTCTGAAATCCGATCTGATAAAAGACGCTTTCAATTGACATGACAGGGAGGACTGTGACTATGGGTTTGATGACCGGCAAGAGGGGAATCATTATTGGGGTTGCCAATGACCTCAGTATCGCCTGGGGCATTGCCCAGCGATTGCAGGCCGAAGGCGCGGAACTGGCTTTTACCTATCTGAATGAAGCTTTGGAAAAGCGGGTTCGGCCTCTGGCGGAAAGCCTCGGATCGAGACTCATTCTTCCCTGCGATGTGGCCAACGATGCGGACATTGAAGCGGTTTTCGACGTTCTCGAAAAGGAATGGGGTTCCTTGGATTTTGTCGTCCATGCCGTGGCCTTTGCCAATCGGGACGATCTGAAAAATCCCTTCAGCCAGACCACCAGGGCCGGGTTCAGCCTGGCGATGGATATCAGTGCCTATTCGCTGGTGGCCGTTACACGATGCGCCCACCCCTTGATGAAGGACGGCGGCAGCATCCTGACGCTAACCTACCTCGGCGCCGAGCGGGCCGTTCCCAATTATAATGTTATGGGCGTGGCCAAGGCCGCGCTGGAAGCTTCCGTCCGTTATCTTGCCGCGGAGCTGGGAGAAAGAAGTATCCGGGTAAATGCCGTCTCCGCCGGGCCGATCCGTACCCTGGCAGCCTCGGGGATTGCGAACTTCAAGGCCAAGATCAAGCTGATGGACGATTTCGCGCCGTTGCGCCGGACCGTGACCCAGGAAGAAGTCGGAAAATCGGCCCTCTATTTTCTTTCCGACCTCTCTAGCGGTGTTACCGGGGAAATCCATTATGTCGACGCCGGCTTCAATGTCGTGGTCAGCGCTTGAAATCTCATTTTGAATTTCGGCCGGATAGGCATTTTCCGATATTGCCGACCGACCGGACATTTCCCATCTCCGCATTGAATTCCAGCCGCCAGCCGCCGTGGTCATAGGCAACCTCACCGGACTTAAACCGAGCCAGCTCAAGGCCCTCGAGAGGATCGGCCGGCGACGAATTCCGGTCGGCCAGGTCATTTCCGTCGAGCTGGCCCGTTATCTGACCGAACGATCCCATGAAATCCGCCGCCAAATAGGCATTCTGGTCGACCGCCTGGGGGAGGTGCGTCAGATCATCGTCGGCGACGACCGGCAGATCGAGATTCCCGATCTTTCCGGCTACGCAAGGGGCCGCAGCGGATTGAGGGGATTGCGCTGTATTCACACCCATCTAAAGGGTGAGCCGCTGACCCAGGATGATCTGACCGACCTCGCACTGCTGCGCCTCGATCTCATGGCCGTCCTGGCCGTGGGGCCGGACGGTTTGCCCGGTAGGGTCCATTACGCTCATCTGCTCCCTCCCAACCCGAAAGGAAAAAACCTGGAGGTCGCTTCCGCAGCCTCGGCGCATGATCTTGGCCTCGATTTCGAGGCTTTTCTCCGATCCCTCGAAAATGAGCTGGAACGGAAAATGGGGGAGACCTTTGACCTCGGCGACCAGCGCGAAAAAGCTCTCCTGATCGGAGTGGGGCAGAATAGCCGGCAGGAGCTGGAAGACTCACTGGAAGAGCTGACCGAACTCGCCAGGACCGCGGATGTCGTCGTTCTCGGCCGGATCGTTCAGCGGCTGCATCGGTTCAATGCCAAATTTCTTATGGGAGAAGGGAAGGTCAGGGAAGTGGTGATTCAGGCTCTGGATCTGGGCGCCACCCTGTTGATCTTCGATCAGGATCTGACCCCTGTGCAGGCTCGCTCCATCGCCGAAATGGCCGAACTGAAAGTCCTCGACCGGTCGCAGCTGATCCTCGATATTTTTGCCCGCCGCGCCCATACCCTGGATGGAAAGGTGCAGGTGGAACTGGCCCAGCTGAAATATATCCTGCCCCGGCTGACGGGAAAAGGGACGGCCATGTCCCGGCTGATGGGCGGGATCGGCGGCCGCGGGCCGGGGGAAACCAAGCTGGAAACCGACCGCAGGAGGATTCGGGACCGTATCTCCCGCCTGGAAAAGCAACTCAAAAACCTTTCAAGCGGACGCTGGCAGCGGCGGCAGCGGCGGGTGCGAGCCGGAGTGCCCATCGTTTCCATCGTCGGGTATACCAATGCCGGAAAGTCGACCCTGTTGAATGCTCTGACCCAGAGCGAGGTGTTTACCGAGAACCTGTTGTTTGCCACTCTGGATACGTCATCGCGGCGCCTCCGGTTCCCCCTGGAGCGGGAAATCATTATTACCGACACCGTCGGGTTTATTCGGAAACTCCCTCCCAGCCTGGTGGGAGCGTTCAAGGCCACCCTGGAAGAATTGGCCGACGCGGACCTGCTGCTGCATGTCGTCGACCTTTCCAATGGCCGGTTTGCGGAGCAGATCGAGGCGGTCGAACGGATTCTTGAAGAACTCGACCTTCATCGCATCACCAGGCTCAACCTTTTTAATAAGATCGACCAGGTGCCGGAGCATGAGATCGCTCCCCAGTGCCGGCGGTTTGAAGCTCTGCCAGTTTGCGCGCGGGACCGGCGTACCTTCGGTCCGCTGTTGGCGGAATTGGAGAGACGCTTCTGGCCGGCCGAAGGGAAAGTTGACAAGCCACCCGATTTTGATTAGCCTGAGGCGTCCCGACCGGAGGATTAGAGATTTGAAGAAGCAAATATGTCTATGGGGAGTCCTTTTGCTGATCGGCGGCTGCATGGCCGAAACCGGATCGGCACCGGTCGCCACGCAGCCCTCCCGAGGGAGTCAGGCCGTCGAACCGGTTCCGCCCCCCATTGGGGTTTGTCAGGACTCAGCCGGAACGGATATCACCGAACTGTTAACAACCGACCTCCTTTTTCTGGAAGCAACCGCGGACGATCCCGTCGACGCGGAAACCACCGAGGACAATCAGCTGCTGACCGATGGCGACCAATCGGTTCCCGCGAATGAAGGGGACACGGTCCCGGCCGCGACCGTGGCGTTTGATGTCCCGGTCGTAGAAAATGCCAAAGTCCAATATTTCCTCGATTATTATTCGGGTCCCGGTAAGAAGGTATTCGCCCGCTGGCTGGAACGCTCGGAACGGTATCTGCCTATGATGCGGGCCATCTTTGCAGAAGAGGGCATGCCCGAAGACCTGGCCTATCTCGCTATGGTGGAGTCGGGATTCAACCCCAAGGCATACAGCTGGGCCAATGCCGTAGGGCCCTGGCAATTTATCGAAAGCACCGGGAAGATCATGGGCCTCGAAATCAACTGGTGGTTCGACGAAAGGCGTGATTTTGAAAAGTCGACCCGCGCCGCGGCCCGGTTCCTCGGGGATCTCAATCGGCGGTTCGATGGCGACTGGTACCTGACGATCGCCGCCTACAACGCCGGCCCCGGAAAAATCAATAATGCGATTCACAAATACGGCACGCGGGATTTCTGGGAACTGACCAGAGGGAATTACCTGCAGGCCGAAACCAAAAATTACGTTCCCAAATATTTGGCTGCCCTGCAGATTGCCAAGCAGCCGGAAAAATACGGACTCTCCGATCTTGATTACCGGGAGCCGGTACCGTACGAGACGGCGATTATCGCCACCACCACCGACCTGGAGGTGGTAGCTGACCTGTGTGGCGTGGACTATGAGCAGGTCAAGGAACTTAATCCGGAATTGAAGCGCTGGTGTACCCCCCCGCACCTCTCCGATTATCGAATCCGGATTCCCGCCGGCACCGGGGAACGGTTCCGGGACGGTTATGAGGAGCTGCCCCCGTCGGAGCGGGCCAATTATCAGCGGCACAAAATACGCAAAGGAGACACCCTTCTGGCCCTGGCCCAAAAATACCGCATCCGGGTCAAGGACATTATCGACCTGAATCGAATTGCCAACCCCCGCGCCCTACAATTGGGGCAGGAACTGATACTGCCTCTCAAAAAGGGTTATACCGACCGTCCAATCACCGAATTGAGGGATGACTACAACCGAACCAGGCTGCGGACCTATACGGTTCGCTCGGGTGACAGCATCTGGAAGATTGCCTGCCGGTTCGGCGTAACCGAAAAACAGCTGCGGGTCTGGAACCGGCTCGGCTGGAGCAACGTGATCCGCCCAGGCCAGAAACTCCAGGTCTCTGCCTCCGGGACCTACCCTAAACCCCGTGCGAAATCCAAGCGTACTGCGCAGAAAATTGTCTATCAGGTCAAGGCCGGGGATACCCTGTGGGATATCGCCCGAAGATATGAGGTCGCGACCAAAAACATCATGGATTGGAACAACCTCAGCGACGACCATGTCCTTCGCCCGGGCGACAAGCTGACGCTGCTGGTCGGGTCCTGATCTCCCTTCGGAACACCCTCCCGCCGGTCACTTGGAACCAGCCGATTGTTCGTTAGAAGCACCTCCCCGCTGAAAAATGCCGCTTTCGGATTGCTCCACCCCAAAAGGGCGGTATCAAAAGCCTCGGAAAAACGATCTCAACGAAAATCGAATATATAGGGAGATAACTCCGCATCCTTCGGTGCGGGACCATGATTTGAAAAACTTGCCGGTTTCTGGGTGTATTCTCAGTATTCGTTGCGTGAGGCTGTTTCCCCCGGGTTGATTTTCCCCTCTCCACTTGAGAAATCGTCCCGAATGGGACTGGATAGAGAAAGTGCCGGCGGCCAGTTCAACCGCTGATTCACTTTGACATTTTTACGGTGGATTGCTAAACTCTGCCCTCTCTAAAGTCTCGAAAGGAACCCTGAAACCATGCTCAATGTCGCCGTTTCACTCGCGCTCAGCCTGGCAGTGGGAGCCGCGCTCTATTTTCTCGCAAGTCTGCAGCCCTGGATCTGCGCTCTGGTCGCCATAACCGTATTTGGGGCCAGCTACTTTCTGATCATGCGCTATGTCATGAAGCGCATTGAGGCATTGGCCGAAGAAGCCCAGAAGGATCTTCAGGGCAGTCGGACGGAGAAAGCGATCCTCACCCTGAAAAAAGGCTTCAAGTTTGCGCCCTGGCAGTTTTTCATCAAGCCGCAAATCAATGCCCAGATCGGAACGGTTCTTTTCCTGACCCGGGATTTCCCCAAAGCCTTCGACTATCTTCAGAAGGGGTATGCCCGCCACTGGGTTGGCATGGGGATGCTGGCGATCTGCTACATGAAAAGGAACAAGACCGGCAAGATGATCGATACCTTTGATAAGGCGGTTGCGGCGACCCGCAAGGAGTCCCTCCTCTGGTGCCTGTACGCCTATTGCCTTGACAAGATCGGCGAGCGGGAAAAGGCGATCACCACTCTGCAGAAGGGCGCCAAAAAGGTTCCCAACAGCGAACCCCTGGAGGCCAACCTGAAAGCTCTTCAGGAGGGCCGTAAAATGAGGATGATGGTCTACGGAGACATGTGGTACCAGTTTCACTTGGAGAAGCCGGGCAACATCGTTCGCCAGCAGACCAAAGCTATCCAGGGGCGGAGAAAGATCGTCCGCCGCTGACATGAGCCGAAAAACGAAAAAAGACAAGCCTGCCAAAGACCTCTTCAGCCTTCTGAAGGGGTCTTCCGCTTTGCCGGAGGAGCCTTTCGTCCCTCCGCCTTCCTCCCAGCCTTCAACTCGGGAGGATCTCTTATTTCAGAAGGAAATGGCCAGACAGGGGATTCAATCCCGAGATGGACGAAAAATTCAGTCGCAACCGGAGGAGCCAGAGGATGACGCCCAACTCTTTCTGGCTGCGATGGCTGATCTCCCGGATGCCACAGGGTCAGAGGAGACCGAGAAGGACGGTCTCGGCGAGGTCTCCCGCCAGGCCAAAGCCCGTCGAGCACGGCGATTGGAACGGGGGGAAGTGCGACCGGCAGAGCAGGTCGATCTGCATGGGCTGACTCGGACCGAAGCATTGTCCAAAGTTCATTATTTCCTGGAACACGCTGTTTTCAGGGGGGATGAAGCGGTGCTGATCATTACCGGGAAAGGTTCGGTGATATCCGGACCGGTGCTGAAGCAGGCAATACAGCAGGCCCTGAACCGCGATTTCCGAAAAATGGTCCTCGAATGGTGCCCGGCTCCGGCCCGTTATGGCGGGGCCGGGGCCATGGTGGTCTTCCTCCGGCCCCGCTCCTGAGGTCGTCCTCAGCCACTTCGGATTGTAGGGAGGGCACCGTTTCTAAACGTCATCCTTCCCATCTCAATCTGCCGGAACAAACCATTTAATCGCTGGGAGAACTATCCGCCGGGACCGGATCAGGCCCCGGTTTTTTTTTGGCTGCCGGGCGTCGGCGTCGCTGGGCGGGTTTGGCCGCAGGGACTGTTTCTTCACCTCCAGAGGCTTGGGTGGCCGCCCCTTCAGAACCTCCGGGGATTGCGGCCGGAGACGCCGGGGACTCCGCAGGCGGTCCGGGCTGCGAGGTCGGGGCGCCGGCAGTCTCAGGAGAGGGAGACCGCTTTTTCCGGGCGCGAGCCGGATTTTTGGCGGGTTTCGGTTCGGGAGGTCCTGCCTCAACCGAATCGGGCACCGCAGGGGCGGTGCTGTTGTCCGGCTGGTGGGCCGCCGGAGCCGACTCTCCCGGGGAAACTTTTTTGCGGCTCCTCCTGGGACGCCTGCCCTTGGGCGAAGCATCCGCGTTTTCCGTGGGAGGCGGTCCAACGCTCTCCGGGAGCGTTTGCACCGGGAGCGGCGGATCGACCGCGGAGGCTTCATGATGGACTTCGGACGTAATGGGGGGCGTTACCTCGGTTCCCGACGATTGGGCCACCCCGTGACCGCCGGCAGGTTCTTCCGGTTTGCGTCGTCCCCGGTAACGTTTTCTTTTCGGCTTTGGAGAGTCTGCGGTGCCCGGCTCGGGATGGTCCGGGTGATCAAGCGGGCGGCTTACGACACTCCCTGACGACTGATCCACTTCGGCTGGTACGGTTGCGGGATCCCCGGGCGGATCTTCCACGGCTTCAGATCTGACCGTGTCCTCCGTCCCGGTTTCGAGCCCCTCTTTACGCTTGCCGCGGTGACGCCGCCGGGACCTCTTGCGCGCCTTTGGCTCCGATTCGGGCTCCTGTTCCCCGCCGGGAACCTCTGCTTTGGGCGGTTCCTCCTGCGGTGGGGATTCAATCCTGGCTTCCGCGGATACGGGCTCATTGACGACCGCTTCCGGGGCTGGAATCTCGGACTCCCGCTTGTGCAATTGGAGGTCCGCCTGCCCGGCGCCCAGGTCGGGCCGGCCCTTGATGTAGATCGTGACCTGGTGACGCTTTTCCAGGTCCATTAATTCGTCCCGCTTGGTATTCAGCAAATAAGCGGCGACATCCAGGGGCACTTCGCCCTCCACCCTGGAGATCTGGTTCTTGGCCACCCCGGCGTGGAGCCGGCGGAGAAAAGCGATGGCCTGGGCCTCGGGGCTTTTGATCTTCCCGGTGCCGTGGCAGGTGGGACAAAAGCGAAAAGTCGCTTCGGCAAGGACGCTTTTGATTCGCTGACGACTCATCTCCAGCAGCCCGAACTGGCTGATGCGCCCGACGGTGGTCCGGGCCTTGTCCCGCTTCAAGGCGTCACGCAGACACTTTTCCACAGCCCTCACGTTTTTTCGGTCGCGCATGTCGATGAAATCGACCACGATCAATCCACCCAGGTCGCGAAGGCGCAATTGCCGGGCGACCTCTTCGGCCGCCTCGAGGTTGGTCCTGATGGCGGTTCCCTCCACGCCCTGCTCCGTTGCCAGTTTCCCCGAGTTGACGTCAACGGCTACCAGCGCTTCGGTGGCATCGATGACGATCGAGCCTCCGGAAGGAAGCGGCACCCTGTTCTTGCTGATGGTTTCAATCTGCTCCTCAATCTGGTAGCGATTGAATATCGGCCGGCGCTCCTGATGCAGTTTGACCAGCCGGGCGAACTCCGGCATGACTTCCTGGAAGAAAGTTCGGGTTTCTTCGAAGATCCGGGTGTCATCGACCAGGACTTCATCCATGTCGGCGGTGAAATAGTCGCGGATGGAACGGATGATCAGGTTCGATTCCCGGTAAATCAGGGCCGGAGACTTGACCTGGGAACTCAACGTCTGGATGTTCAGGTAAAGACGCAGCAGATAGTTGAAATCCCTCTGCAACTCCTCTTTCTTCTGGCCGATGGCCGCGGTGCGGACGATATAACCCATCTGCTCGGGCAGATCGAGGCTGTTCATGGTCTGCTTGAGTTTTTTCCGGGTTCCCTCCTCTTCTATTTTTCGCGATACTCCCCGGGTGTCGCTGTCCGGCATCAGCACCATGAAGCGACCGGCGAGGGAAAGGTAGGTGGTCAGAGCCGCCCCCTTGGTGCCACGCTCTTCCTTGACGATCTGCACCAGGATCTCCTGCCCCCGGTGAAACAGGTCGGTAATGCGCGGCCTCCCCCCCTTGTCACCGGCTTTTTCCCGCCAGGCGCGGAAATAGGAGGGGTGGATTTCCCCCATTTGCAGGAAGCCCATCCGCTCGGCGCCGAAGTCGACGAAAGCGGCCTGCAAACCGGACTCCACCCTGACCACGACCCCCTTGTAGATGTTGCCGCGGGTCGACTCGTGCCCCGCTACCTCGATGTCGAATTCAGAGAGAATTCCGTCCTCGACGATCGCCACCCGGTATTCTTCCGGATGGGTCGCATTGATCAGCATTTTCTTGACCATGAAAAAACCCTTTCGGCCGTCCCGCAGGCCGGCCTTTTAAATTGATAGGAAGGACAGGCCTTCCGTTGGCTCGAACAGACCCGGCATTAGGAGTCCGTTCGGCATAAAAGTCGTTTTTCTATACAGAGCGCCGAAGCGCCTTAAGGTTCGAAATTAATATATAAAATCGGAATTTCTTCCGATGGCGCAACTATAACAGAAAAGCGGTCAATCCGATAGGGCCGGAAATTTGTCTTGAAGTCTTTGACAACCTTCTGCGTAAAGCTAAGTTTAAGTAGCATAGGGGAGGTGAAAATGACCGAGAAAAGAACTCTCGCGGAAAAACACTGCAGGCCTTGCGAAGGGGGTGTTCCGCTTCTGGCCCGGCCGGACATCGATCAACTGTTGAGCCGTCTCGACGGCTGGGAGGAGCGCGACGGACACATTGCCAGGGAGTTTGAATTCAAGAACTTTCTGCGTACCATGGCTTTCGTCAATGCCGTGGCCTGGGTGGCCCTGCGCGAAGATCATCATCCCGATCTCCAGGTCGGTTACAACCAGTGCCGGGTCAGCTTTACCACCCATGCCGCCGGCGGACTGACGGAGAACGATTTCATCTGCGCGGCACAGGTGGACGGGCTGATGGACTGAGAGTCGCGTGTCTCCAAATTTGGGAAGAGCCCGGAGACATTATCCGTTGCAGGAACGATCCAAAGGGAATCCCGAATAGTTGTCCGATCGCAACCATTTACTTGCCCGTAGGGAGATCCGTCCGACCAGGACGTTCCCCTTCCGGGCACGGCAAATGCCATTTCACCCCGGTCCTTTCCTGTGCTATAACAGTCTCCATGCTGCAACTGCGGAAGGTTATCAAAGATTACGCCGACCGGCGGATTTTCGATCATGTCGACTGGCATCTGCGGCCGAGCGACAAGGTCGGCCTGTGCGGGGAGAACGGCGCGGGGAAGACCACCCTGCTGAAATTGCTGGCCGGACAAGTCCTGCCCGACCGGGGCGAGGTGCAGGTGGCCAGGGGGACCACCTTCGGCTATCTCCCCCAAGACGGTCTCGAGCACCGGGGGCGGACGCTCTTCGAGGAGGTTCGCTCCGCCTTGGATCGACTGCTGGCCATGGAGGTGGAAATCCGGTGCCTGGAAACGGCCATCGCCGAGCGTCATCACCCGGACGATATGGACCGTTACGCCGACCTGCAGGAGAACTTCCGGCAGACGGGGGGATATGAAATGGAAGCCGAGATCGGCAAGGTGCTGCGCGGTCTCGGTTTTGTCGAAAGGGATTGGAACAAGCCCTGCGAACAGTTCTCCGGCGGTTGGCAGATGCGCATCGCCCTGGCCAAGCTCCTTCTTCGCCGGCCCAACCTGTTGCTCCTCGACGAGCCGACCAACCACCTCGACCTGCCGGCCCGCGACTGGCTGGAGAATTATCTGCACGACTACCCCCACGCGGTGGTCCTGGTCTCCCATGACCGGTTTTTTCTCGACCAGGTGGTGGGCCGCATCGTCGAGGTCTGGAACGGTGGCCTCACTGATTATCCCGGCAACTACAGTAAATATCTCGATGAGCGGGAACGCCGCGTCAGTGCCCTGCTCGAAGCGAAACGGCTGCAGGATGAGGCGATCGCCAAACTCGAGGCCTTTATCGGCAAGTTCCGCTTCAATGCCAACAAGGCTCCCCTGGTCCAGAGCCGGGTCAAGCAGTTGGAAAAGATCGAGCGCATCAAGGTGCCTCCTCAGCGAAAAAAAATCGCTTTCCGGTTCCCCGATCCGCCAAAAAGCGGCCGGATCGTCCTGGAAGTCCACCAGGCAGCCCAGGCCTACGGGGATCTGACGGTCTTCCAGGATGTCGACCTCACGGTGGAAAAAGGGGAGCGGATCGCCCTGGTCGGGGCCAACGGGGCCGGCAAGTCGACCCTCATGCGCCTGCTGGCCGGCGTGGAAGACCCGCAACGCGGACGGCGGGTGGGAGGACATCATTTGGTCCTGGCCTATTTTGCCCAGGACCAGGCCAAGGAACTCGATCCCGCCAGGACGGTTCTGGAGGAGATCACCGCGGCGGCCCCCTTCGCCATGGTCCCCAGGGTGCGGGACATCCTCGGAACCTTTCTGTTTTCCGGTGACGATGTGCACAAAAAGGTGTCGGTTCTCTCCGGCGGCGAACGCAACCGCCTGGCCCTGGCGATACTGCTCTTGCTGCCGGCCAACCTGCTGCTGCTCGACGAACCGACCAACCATCTCGACCTGGCCTCCAAAGAGGTGCTCCTGAACGCCCTGAAGGGTTATGCGGGAACCCTGGTCTTCGTCTCTCACGATCGCTATTTTGTCGACGCCCTGGCGAGCAGGGTGGTGGAGGTGGGCGGTGGGCAGGCCGTTCCCTATTTCGGCAATTACGAGGATTTTCTCCGCGCCAAAGGGGCCGAAGGGGACACGAGCCATTCCGCTTTACGGGTGGAGCAGGGGAGGGCTGCCGGAACCCCGGCGCCGGGGGACGACAAGGAAGAACGCCGGCGGGTGCACGCCGAACGGAAGGAGGCGCATCGGGCCGAGCAGAAGCGGCAGAAGGAACTGGCTCAGGTGGAAAGCGACATCGAGGTGAAGGAGGGAGAACTGGCGGAGCTGGAATTGCTCATGGCCGATCCGGCCCTTTATCAGGACAGTGCCCGCTGGCGGGACGTCACCCTCCGTCATCAGCATCTTCAGGATGAAGTCGCCACCCTTTACCAGCGCTGGGAAGCGCTACAGCTGGCCGAAGCCGGATAAGGGAAATTGAGATGGAGAACCGACCGTTTGTCGTCACCGTAGCGAGCGAAAAGGGGGGGGTGGGCAAAACCACCCTGGCGACCAACCTGGCTGTTTATCTCAAGGCCCTGCGCGAGGACCTGCCCGTCACCATCGCCTCCTTCGACAACCACTTCAGCGTCGATCACATGTTCGCTATCGGGAGCCTGGAGGGGCGCTCGGTAGCCGGCCTGTTCCGGGGAGAGCCCATCGACGGT
>Ga0210101_1000111_pt1 | contig 28701 bp, 25 predicted proteins | sample Muzzi_PWC_D1_FD_185534 | JGI IMG/M metagenome (GOLD analysis project Ga0210101, IMG submission 185534) | Wetland microbial communities from San Francisco Bay, California, USA, that impact long-term carbon sequestration - Muzzi_PWC_D1 (SPAdes) | ecosystem: Environmental > Aquatic > Marine >... | reverse complement strand
GCAACCTGTCCGGCAACATGCTGTATTCGGCATCGATGCCCCAACCGCTGGGTTTGTCACCGCCGCTGACGCCGCCAAACCGATTGACTTCATTGGCAGCGAGTTGGGCTGCCGTAGTTGGATCATCACCGCTGGCATATATAAAATAGACACCCAGATCCTTGCCGCCCACCTGACCCTGTACCTGGCCATCGACGAACATCGCCCTGGTGTTGATCGTGCCGATATAACCGCCCGTTCCACCACCACCGAAGATATCGGCATCGCCGCTATCCGTGATCGTGGCCTTTGTCCTGCCACGGATAATACCGGCGCCTATTCCGGTTTCCCAGCCTTTAATGATCGGGGTATAGGCGGCCCGCAGATAGGTGGACATATCGCCACCGACATCCATGCCGGTGTATCCGGCCACATTGCTGTCCGGCGCATAGACCGTGCCATTAACAAACCAGTCATTATTAAAAACAAATAACGCGATCCCGGTGGCGGCACCAGCCAGTTCAAGATTGCTGTTATTACCCAGTGTGGGATTGGCCGATTGTGCAAAGGGACTGTGATTACGCACCACGCCGGTATTCATGACCTCGAAACCGTAGGCAGGGCCAATACCATCGGTGGTAAATGCTGTCGCGCCTACGCGGGAGTCACCGATGGGGCGGGTATAGGATATCTTCGTCGACAACAGTGGCCCGCCCCATTCGACCACGCCGCCAACACCCTCGGCCATACGGCCACCAACCAGTATCGCCGCTTCACCAGGCAGTTCCAGTGTTGCACGTTTATTACTTTCCTTGGTGGCGACAGAATGGATAAAAAATGTCGCATTCAACGTCTGCGGAATACTCAGATCCTTACCCTCGATATTATCCTGGGCCGTCAACGACAGGCCGTTGGCCTTGAAGATACGACCGAAGGCCGAAAGCTTCGGGAAGTGCTGGAAGTGACAGGTATTGCATTCATTACCCGTCTGTCGTGAAAATGCCGGTAAAGCCTGGGCATTCTGCGGGAACAGCGAGCCTAGCGTAAGTACGAAGCCCGCCAGCAGGGACATGAATATGGTGCACCACCGTGAGTGTCTGTTCATTTGCGATTCCTCCTGAATCTGGCATTATTTATTGTAGTTATTTTGACCTTAAACCCTTACCTGCCAGCACATATCAGTAACTAGCACTATAATTTATCGCTCATTTTAAACCTCTCCTTTAACAGCCTGATAATGAGACCTGTTTCATTCAATTCCCGGGCATGGGGAACGGTAGTTGGCCTGGCCATAGCACCAACTCATGGGACGCTATAAGCCCTGCTACAATAATCCTTCCGAAACCCGGAATCGACAGCAGAATATTTGACTCCGTCAATTGCTGATCCTGACCAGTAACAGATCACAGGGTGTGTGATGCACCAGGCTACTGGCCGTTGAACCCAGCAACCTGGATATCCCGTGCCGTCCATGCGATCCGGCCACCATCAGATCCACCTTCTGCTGCTCCGCCAGTTCACACAGTTCATGACGCGGGGCGCCCAGGAGTACATGCTGGCTAACGTCCAACGGACTTAACCGCTCGGCGATGGCCTGCATCTTTTCCCGCCCGTGTTGCAGCAATTGCTCTTCATTGACGGTCCATGCGGTGGATGGGAACGGTTCATCACCAATAGCCATCGGCGGCAGGTATTCGACGACGTGAGCCAGATGCAGTGCGGCGCCATGATCCGATGCCAGGCGAACCGCCCTGGCCAGCAGGGTGTCGTTGTATTGTGAATAATCTAGCGCTACCAGTATCTTTTTATAGTTGTCCATGATTCACTCCCGGCTACCAGGCTGATGTTTGAAAGGAGCTACCCCGACTCCTCATCAGGGCTGGCGTCGGCGTAGATGATTGACCAGCCTTGTTCAAATAAACGGCACCGGCTCGGATATTTGTTTGCGAATCTGATCGGCGTCCTGTTGCACCAGATTCTTGCTGATTTCACTATTGATGATAGCGCGGATATTATCCGAAAGGCTGTCACGAAGTTGCCCCAGGAATTTAGGCGCGGCGATAATGATCAATGAATCGAGCCGGTTTTCGGCACAGGCCCGGTCCAGATAGGCGGCGATCTGCTGTGCAAACAGCCTTGCCTCCTGGTCCTTTACCGAAAGCTTCTGCTCCAGGGCATGCCGGCCTTGTCCGGTACTGTCTGAATGCCGGCCCGGAAGATCCTCGGTGATCTGACTCTCACGTAAACGTGATTCGCTATGAGCCAGATCATCAAATTCGGCCAGCGGGGATCTCAGTCCATGATAGGAAAAAAACCTCGCCCTGCTGCTATCCGCTACAACAATCCATCTAGCCATGACTACTGCCCTCCGCACTGATATTAAAGATAGTTACCCGACAGGCTATCCCCCTGCCGGATATGAATCAATATTACTAGTTGAAACGACTTAACTCCTCCTCAAGCCGGCTGATACTGCGACCAAGTTCTATTTTTCTGAGCTGGGAAGACTTGATACTTTTATCAGCGGCATCCAGTTCCACGATATTATCGATAGCAGAGGCAAACCGTGAATACGGCATCTCCCCCTTCATTGTCATGACATCGATGATCTTATCGCCTTCGATTCTACCAACAAAGAATTCCGGTGTGGAATTGACCCCGATTGATTTGCCATAAAGATTATCACTGTCGACACCGGCAATGGCATCCGTCCCGGTCAGACAATCCGAGAGTTTAGTCGGATCCAGTCCGATATCATGTGCCAGATCAAGGTAAAGACGTGGATTCAGGCGTTTCTGATTGGCAAACAACTGATCATGCATGGCCCAGAAGCGACCCTGGTTCGACGCACACAACGCGATCACCGCCGCATATTTGGCCTGGTCGTGGATGGGCAACGGAAAATCGCGCACATAGTAACGAATCTTTCCACTATCGATATAGTCTCTTTTGACCTGCGGCATCGTCCTGCTCACATGGCTGCCACAGAAGGGGCACTGATAGTCAGTAAATTCGACTACAGCGACCGTAGCGCGATCGCTGCCCAATGGGGTTTTGTTTCCAAGCTTGACCGGCGTATCGATCCTGTTTTTCCTGTTCACCTGGCGCAATTCACTCCGACGCTTGACGTCTTGATCAATTTGCTGCTGAATCCGGTCCAATAATCCCTGGAAACCGGCCAGTTCCTGCTGTAGCTCGATACGGGCCTTGATCTGCTCTTCTGATAACTTCGCCGTTTCCGGAGTTGATCCCGACATCCCTAACTGCTCGCAGGCAGACAGGCTCAACAAGCATATGAGCCAGAAAGATGTGTAAAAATTCTTTATCATAGGAATCTTCACCGCCAAGCGTGATATTTGAGACCCCGGATGATACCAGGCATACCTGTGTCAGCCACTGAGGTTGTTACTATATTCACATTACCGTGACCCTATCTGCAAATATCGTCACGTTCTCGCCGTTTGCAACTCCGGATGGCGTGATTTGTTTAATTCGGGTCAGCAATATCGCAGGCGGGCAGCATTCCTCCTCTTGCTACACCACGCCAACCATCAGCCTGTGATTATTATCACAGAATACCAGAATGCTGTATATATTTTAATATATTTATCAATATATTAAAAATATTTCCTGATATGATACTTGAAAAGTCGCAGGCCGACACTGGCTAAAGACCCGGTCTGAAGTGGCCGTTAGATAGAATGATTACACGGGATATGCTCAGAAGAGAAAACCACTGGTTCAGCCATGAAAACAAAACCACCGTTCAAACTGACACGCTATTTTTCTATTACCAGTCTGGCAGCCGTCGTTATCGCCGCCACAGCGCTGAACTGGATTTTTTATAGTACGGCGATCGAGGAACTCACCTATCAGAGCGAAGTCGGACACATCACCCTGACCCATGCTATCGCCAATGCGATATTACCGAAATTCAGGAATCTCGATAAACAACGGGATAACCAATCTGAAGCACTGATTGAACAGATAAAAGCCAAACATGACATACCGATTCGCAAACTGATCACCGGTACGCAGGTTATCAAGGTCAAACTCTTTGATATGCAGGGTCGGATCATCTACTCAACAACGACCGATGAGATCGGCAAGATGGAACCCGATGACTATAGTGGCATGATTGCCCTCACCAAAAACAAAGTCATCTCGGAACTTTCCCATAGGGAAACATTCGATTCTTTCAGAGGCACGTTGCATAATATACGCGTCCTCTCAAGCAATGTACCGGTAAAAAACCCCGCTACCGGAGAACCGGAAGGGGTTATCGAGACGTATTCAGACGTCACCGACCTGTTTAACCGAATCGTAGATAGCCAGATAAGGATTATTACCGCGGTTGTAGCCATATTCCTTCTTATGTATGCAGGCCTATTCCTGATCATCAGGCACGCTGAATCAGCATTGATTAAACAGGATATTGATAAACAAAAGCACCTGGAAGAAATTGAGAAGATCAACCTCGAACTCCAGTCGGCTCGCGATGAGGCTGTCCAGGCCAATCGAACAAAAAGCAACTTTCTGGCCAATATGAGTCATGAGATACGCACGCCGCTGACAGCGGTCATCGGCTTTTCTGAAGCGCTGCAAAAAGAAGATATGGAAGAGGATAAAAAAGATTTCTATCTCAATACGATCATCAGCAGCGGTAACCATCTGCTGAATATTATAAATGACATCCTGGATCTCTCCAGGATCGAAGCCGGAAAACTGGACATCGAGAAAAGCGAGGTCTCAATATTCGAGATCATCGATGATGCAACCAATATGGTTGCACTAATGGCGCAGCAGAAAGGCCTTGAAGTGACTACCGATTACAGTTTTCCTATCCCTGAATTCATTTATACCGACCCTTTTCGCCTGAGACAAATAGTTTACAACCTTTGCAGTAATGCCATTAAATTTACCGATCACGGAACGATTGATATTAAAGTCGGTTACTGTGCCGATGATAATAGTCTGGAAATCAGTATAAGCGATACCGGTATAGGCATGAACGAGGAGTCCGTTGCCAACTTGTTCAAACCATTCACACAGGCCGATTCATCATATAGTAAAAAATTCGCCGGCACCGGACTCGGGCTGTACCTGTCCAATGTATTGATCGAGAAGCTGGAGGCCACCATCAATGTCAGTAGCACATTGGGGAAGGGAAGCTGCTTTACCCTGCATATTCCGGCAGGCCATATAGAAGACAATGTACAACTCGACGATATCCCGGCCGGTGCTACGAGCGAGGAATTCCAGGAAAGACAATACATCGACAAACAAGCCATCGCCGGTAACGTCCTTCTGGCAGAGGATAACGAAATCAACCAGCAACTGGTTTCCATGTATCTGGACATGACCAATGCCAAACTGACTGTCGTCGAGAATGGTGAGCAAGCAGTTGAGGCGGGCCTCAACAAGGAATTCGATCTGATACTCATGGATTTGCAGATGCCGGTAATGGATGGCCTGGAAGCGATATCACTGCTGCGTTCATCCGGTTACCTGGGACCGATTGCCGCCCTGACCGCCAGCACGATGCTCAGAAGCAGGAAGCGTTGCCTTGACGCCGGCTGTGATGATTTCCTTTCAAAGCCGTTCAACAGTACAGAATTTTTCCAGCTGTTATCGAGACATCTTGGAAATAATATAAATTCACACCAGGATAGTAATAAGGACCGTAATATGAACAACTATTTATCCAGCGAGCAACAAGCTGAATTAGCCGCGCGGTTTATCGAGAAACTTCCCAACATGCAAGCCAAGCTGATGACTGCACTGGACGAGCAGGACTGGGATTCCCTGAGGAGTGTCAGTCATGACTTAAAAGGACTCGGCGGCAACTTCGGCTTCCCGGAACTCACCGAGATCGCCGGAAAGGTCAGTGACACCCTGCGCCAATTTGAATATACCGCCGCCAGCGATGACATTCAGAAACTACTGGATACCATCTCCCAGATACTTCAGGCAAACAAAAAAGCATCATGAATAATATTATGACAGCCCTTATCGCTGACGATGCCGCCATGGCCAGGGATAATCTCAAATACATATTATTAAACCTGGACATCAGCAAATTCCACGAGGCCTCCAATGGAAAGGATGCCATCGAACTGCATCGGAAATACTCGCCGGATATCAGCTTCCTGGATATCAGTATGCCAGCAGTCAACGGCATAGATTGCCTGGCACATATCAAATCACAGTACCCCGATGCCTTTATTGTCCTGGTCAGCGGCCACAGTGATATCGAGACCGTCAAAACGGCTATTAGCAGCGGCGCCAATGGCTATATTGTCAAACCCTTCAATGCCGATAAAATCAAGGCCATGATCGAGAAATACAGGAAATCACGATCTACGTCCTGACCCCTTTGCGGCGTTTCCCGCTACAACTGCAATAGTGAGCCGCTCCCTGTTACGAACAGTTTGCCCAAAAGCGAATATTTCAGACCGGCAAGGGTAGTAACGCAACCCAAGAGCTCAGCGGATAAGCAACAATGACTCAGGGTTCTATCAGAAGCAGGCGCGGCTTCTTATTCTCATTCGACGTTTCATTATAGGCCTTCCGCAGGCTTTGCAGATGCCTGGCTATCGCCGCCACCTCGGCCTTCGGCATGGTTTTAAACACCGGCATTTTCCGATCCGGATTTACAGGCGTGGTGATATATCTGACAATCCCGTTAAAGCTGCGCCGGGTCAGGATATTGGCCGGGGTTTGGTCAAACAGTTTACCGGTCCCGTCCACGCCATGGCATTCTTCACAATGATAATTGTACAGTTGCTCCCCTGTCACCATAGCAGGATGATCATGCCGGTCACGACTGCTGCAGGCAAGCATCAGCACGGCGACTATAAAACCTGTGAGAACCTGTTTCACCTGCCGTTCTCCCGGCTACAGACCGGCGTCATCAAAAGCCGACGGTAAAACTTAAATCGGGGTAGGTTTCACTACAACGGCTATAGATCGTCTCGCGGCAATCGAGGTAGGACTCATAAACGATCCCGGCGCTGACGTAGGTATTGCGGAACGAAGAAAAATAAATCCCGACACCGGCACCCACCGAAGTGACGTCAGGAAGCGTATCGACATCAGTCAGGCGATAGAAACCGCCGATATAGGGCCGCGTGCCCCTCAATGGCTTAAATACATACTGGACGAAGGGTGAGTACTTGATAATGCCGGGATCAGATCCGCTCCATTTTTCGATGTCTATACCGGCGCCAAGTCCGTCAAGCAGGTAATTAGTGATGCCGACACCTAAAACGAGATATTGCTGATCGAAAGCAGAGCCATTCCCGGCAAGCAGGGAAAATTGTACGCGTCCCTGGCTGAAACTATCCGCTAAACTGTCTACAGTAGCGGTCAATGAAGATAACACCAGTATCAGTGCCAGTATCAGTTTAATCATATCACTCCTCTTGGAACTTAACGCTCTTAATCTTTACTGTTTTTATCCTGTAATGTCCTGAGTTCGGCAAACGGATTGAAAGTCGCCGGCGTTCTCCTGCCATCAACCGTCACCGTTTTGCCGCTGTTAGCCTCCAGCTGTCGCTGGTGTTCATTGTCATGACAATAGAGACACAATAATTCCCAGTTACTGCCATCCGCAGGATTATTATCGTGATTGTGATCCCGGTGGTGGACAGTCAATTCACTCAGGTTCTGGCGGTTGAATTCGCGCCCACAGCGGCCGCAAATATGCGGATATAGTTTCAACGCCTGTTCACGATAGCCCTTGTCGCGGGTATCACCTTCACGCCGCGCTGCTGCCACCACCTTTTCAAGCCTGTCTTTGTCCGATGCCATCGCTACAGTCTCACTGAACTCTGCCTGCATGTTTCCAGCCAGGCAACCAAACACTGCCGGTTCATCCCTATACTGACAGGAATCACAATCCGAAACCGGGTGATTCCTGTCACCCGCAATCAATCCGGTATCAACACAGGCAGGTTCTTTATATCGATATCGAACACCACAGGCAATAGATAAACAACAAATACTGTCACCAGCAAGGCACCGGCAAGATTGAGTACCAGCCCCGTCCTGGCCATCTGCGGGATCGTCACCGCCCGGCTGGCGAAGACAATGGCGTTGGGCGGCGTAGCCACCGGCAACATGAAGGCGTACGATGCGGCGATGGCCACACCCACCATCATTACCAGCGGATGAACGCCGATTGCGATTGCCAACGCACCCATCAATGGGAGAAACAGCGAGGCGGTCGCGGTATTCGAGGTCAGCTCTGTCAGGAACAGTACCGTTAATACCACCATCACCACGAGGATCAGGATATCAACCCCCTGCAGCACCATCAACTGGGTGGCCAGCCATTCGCTCAGGCCGCTGTGATTGAAACCTTCGGCAAGTGCGAAACCGCCACCGAACAGGACGATGATATCCCACGGGATCTTGACCGCTGTTTCCCAGTCCAGCAGGAACTGCCGCTGCCTGAAATCCGCCGGGATCGCGAACAGGGCCAGTGCCCCGAATATGGCAATACTGGAATCTGTCACCCACGCCAGTGACTCGATATCAATCAGGCTGTGAAATACCCAGCTAAAGGCGACGAAACAGAAAACCGCCAGCACCCGCCCTTCGCTCTTTTTCATCGGCCCCAGATGCCTGAGTTCAGATTCGACGGTCGCGCGTCCGCCCGGTAGCTCATCCATGCCGCCACGATAGACCATGCGCGTCAGATAGAACCAGGTGAACACAAACATTAACATGGATAACGGCAAGGCAAAGACCATCCACTCGCCAAAGCCGACACTGATGCCATAGGTCTTTTCGATCAATCCGGCCAGGATGGCGTTCGGTGGTGTACCGATCAGTGTCGCGACCCCGCCTATCGACGCACTATAGGCAATACCCAGCGCCAGCGCAGTGCCGAATGTGACGAAGCTGCGGTTCACATCGTCAGCGGACGCCACGGCACGATCACCCGACTGCCGCAGCACCGCCAGGGCAATGGTCAACATCATCATGGCCGTGGCGGTATTACTGATCCACATCGACAGGAATGCAGTAGACAGCATAAAGCCGAGTATGATGCGCTCCGGGGACACGCCGACCAGGCGAATAACATGCAGGGCGATACGTTTATGCAGGTGCCATTTCTCCATGGTGACCGCGATAAGGAAACCGCCCATGAACAGGTAGATCAGGTGATTGGCATAGGCAACGGTGACCTGCTGTGTTTTCATCACACCCAGTAACGGAAACAGGGCAATGGGCAGCAATGCAGTCGCCGGTACCGGTAATGCCTCACTGATCCACCAGACCGCCATTAGCGCCGCCACCGCCGCCACCGACATACCCTGCGGTGACAGGCCTTCCGGTACCGGCAGCATCAGCAACAGGAAAAAAACACAGGGCCCGAGAATCAGGCCGACGCGTTTACTGTCTTCTATCAGCGCCATTATCCCGTTTCCCGGCGGTCAATTACGAATCTGTACACCGATACCAAAGTGAACTCTCGTTTCCGGGCTGCCGTCCCGTTGCGGCCACAGGTAATGATCGGCCAGCCTGACCACCGGATAGGTATATTCGCTTTCTCCAACCTTGCCCGTGGTGATACCCTGCACGGTACCGGTAATGGTCAGCAGGCGTCCCTGGGTATAGTCAGTGGTTTCCAGATAACCCGGCTGTTGCGCCAGGAAGCGTCCCATCGGGGCCTTGTCGGTAACCGGCCTCTGACTTGAGTCCAGGGGATAAGCGAGAATTTCAATCTGGGTCTTGTCCCTGAGATTGGCACTGGCGACGATGAGACCACCCCATAATACCCGGGCATCCTGCCATTGCCCGCTTTCGCTCACCACCTGTAGCGGGGTGATTTGAAGATTGATGTCGCCGGTATCATAACGCGGGCCGCTGGCACAGGCCGTCAACAGCGTAAGCAGCAGTAAACAGGTCAGGATTTTGTTAATCATCATGGCAGGCCTAACGATAACGTGGATGATACGGGTACGGTCGATAATAATACCAGGGATCATAGTACCACCAGGGCGGCGGGTAGTACGGCCGATCGACCTCCGGAATTACCTGCCACAGGTATGACCCCGATACCTCGACAACGGGAAAACTGTATTGAAAATCGCCGATCGGCCGGCTGACAAACGACTCGATTACGCCCACGACCGTCAGCAAATAGCCCGTCTGATACACCACCGGATCGACGAAACCGGAGAGTACGGCGATAAAACGCCCATCGCTCCCGCCCTCCTGTTGCGGCTTACCATCCTCGCCCAGCCTGTGACTGACCACTTCCAGCCACGTCTGCGAGGATTTATTTTCAACCTTTTTGATAACGCCCCCCCAACGCACCACAGCGCCGATAGACGGCTCCGGGTTCAGGCGCACCTCGGCAACCGTCAAGTTACTGGCGGGTATCCGGCTGATTGCCGCCGGTGGTTGACTGGCGCACGCCGCGAGCATAGAAACCATCACCAGTACAGACAGTATTTTTATAGACTGTCGGGGGATATCGTTCATAGGGTTATCACCTGCCTATCCTTATAACCAGTTAATCACCGACTGGCAAGTTAATGCGCGCTGATCAACTATTGCCCCGGAATCCAGTCCGCAGGCACTTCTATCGATCATCCAAACGTCGCATCACCATTAACCTGACCTACCCTGAGCCTGGCTTTCCGGAGGTATTTCAGTCTCAGCACCGGCAAGTCTGTCAGCGGGTATCAGGCTGATGATATGCCAGCCCGGCTCCGGCTTGAGTTCAGCCTCGGCAACAAAAATCTTCAGCCGTCCCTTATCGTCCAGTGCGAACAGCGGCAAGGCCTTATTCTCGTAATGGGCCATATAATTTTCGAATCCATGCTCCTCGGTCAGGTTGGTTGAACGGATCTCCGCCCCCTGGCCGATCATGCTGGACAGCATGGTATAGGTCACATCTCTGCCAAACAATCTCTGGCCGATGATCTGTTCCGCTATGGTTAATTTTTCAGGTGCCGTCTTTTCCTCGGAGGTCGTCAGACTGAAGACGTGATTGGCACCGAACTCGGCCTTGTAACGCTGGCAGGCCAGTGCATTCAGTGCCGGCCGCCGGGACATCGCGAATAGCTGGCCTACGCCGACCAGGTCTAAATGCCGGTCCGCATGTTCGGATACCACATTGCCAAAATACGCCGATAAACCCGCCATGCGGGCCTCGCGTACATAATCCCAGTTCGTATCCGTCAGCAGGATACGAAAATCATGCTCGACCAGTTCCATGGCAATGGCCCGGGCCACCGGATTGGCGCCGACGATCAGTACACCACGCGGCTCGGGTTCCGCCAGCCCGAGCAGCGCCGCAACCGGCCGGGCGCTGATGCTCTGCAGGACGACGGTGCTGATAATGACCATGAAGGTCAGGGGAATCAGAAGATTGGCATTGGCCACGCCGATATCGCCCAGACGCAGGGCAAACAATGCCGACACCGCGGCCGCGACGATGCCACGGGGACTGATCCACGACAGCAGGGCCTGCTCTCGCCAGCTCAGACCGGAACCCAGCGCCGAGACAGCAACGGCGAGCGGTCGGGCGATAAACAGGATAACCGCGATGACGCCGAGCGACCCCCACCCCAGCAGGGTGAATTCATTAAAATCCATGCGTGCTGCCAGGATAATAAACAATATCGAGATTAGCAGGACACTGAGACTTTCCTTGAAATCCAGGATTCCCTCTATCGATGTCTGTTTCTGATTAGCCAGCAGTATGCCCATGATCGTCACCGCCAGCAGCCCCGACTCATGAGTGATCGTATTGGAGACAGTATAGATCGTCAGGACCAGTGACAACGCCGCCACATTATGCAGATATTCAGGCATCAGATGTCGCCTGAGGATGATGCCAAGCCCAAAGGCTCCGGCCGCACCGGCGGCCGTGCCCATGATGATAACCAGGGCAAAGGTTTCAAGCGGGTCGCTCTGTCTTCCGGAAACGATGAAGTTAAACACGAGGACAGCGAGCAACGCCCCGAGAGGATCGATCAGGATGCCCTCCCAGCGGAGTATATTCGAGATATTGGCCTGCGGCCGCACCGTACGCAGCAGGGGCACAATGACCGTCGGCCCGGTGACGACGACCAGGGCACCAAATAGCAGTGACAATTCCCAGGAAAATTCCAGCACTGCGTGAGTAGCCAGCGCAATAACCATCCAGGTCAGCAGGGCACCGATCGTTACCAGGTTGCGCACCACGTGGCCCACTTCACGAATCTCGTGAAAACGCAGCGTCAAACCACCCTCGAACAGGATCAGGGCGACGCTTAATGAAATAATCGGGAACAGCAGGTCACCGAACAATTCATCGGGATTAATCATACCGGTAACCGGACCGACAACGACACCGGCGATCAACAGTAACAGGATGGCCGGAATCTTCAGCCACCAGGCCAGCCACTGGCTACCGATACCGATCAGGCAGATCATGGCCAGCAAAAACATTATCTTTTCTATCAAGAACTTTTCCTTTTCGACCAGCCGTTAACTGCACAGCTGATTTAACAGATTAATCCTGAGTTAACGTGCGAAATATGTGTTAAGGTCTGTTCCAAATCCTCGCCCGCCCGCTTATCATAGCAGGTCTGGAGCAAAGCCTGGCAGCGCCCCGCCCCAGTCTGCGTCCAGGACATGAAATTCACAAGGAGATTAACGATGAACCGCATAATAGAATTCACCGTTTCCATCGCTGTTAGTGCCTTGCTGCTCACCACTCCCGCCTTTGGCCACCCGCAGTCACCGATGCCGGAGCATCACGGCATGATGGCCCCAGGCGATATGGCGCATGGAGCGATGAACAGAAAAGAGCATGGCCATCATTTTTCGCAGCCCTGGGCCGAGACCCTCAGTGATGCACAAAAATCCGCAATCGATCGCATGCACCACGATCTGGAACGCGAACTGGTGGTGCTGAAGGCGCGGGCGGCTCTGGCTGAAAAAGAACTGAATGCCTACACTATCAGAGACGATGCCAATACCGGCACCATTAACAAAAAGATCGATCAACTGCTGGCGATAAAAAAGCAGATCCTCGTCAAACGCTTTGCCCATCTGCTCGAGATGCGCAAGTCATTGACGGAGGAACAGCGTATCTCCTATGACATGGCGGTATTGAAACGCCATGGCATAAAATAGTCGCTGATCGTGCACGGCTGCGACCTCGGCGCCTGCGCTGCGGTGTGATCCTGCCGGGATTACGGTCGCTATTTATCCAGCTCGAACAACTCTTCCAGTTCGGCAGCCGCGTCCTTGACACTCTGGATCAATTGGCTTTCATCATGATGAATGGCATGCTGCTTGATCAGATTGGCCTCATCATGCTCCCTGAATTTTTCTATCGCCGCCTTAACCTCTTCCTGCGGATTATCGAGTGCACACAGGACTTTTTTGGCCATCTGCAGGCTCGACATATAGGTCTCGCGTACAAATACCTTGATGCCATGATCCATCAATCTGTGGACATGATGGCGATTACGGGCACGGGCGATTATCTGCAGGTGGGGGAAATGTTTTCTTACCGTATCCGCCGTTTTCAGGGATGACTCGATATCATCTATAGCGAGTACAAATATCCTGGCCTGTTCCGCATGCGCGGCCCTGAGCAATTCGACCCGGGATGCATCACCGTAATAGAGCTTGCCGCCAAATTTCCTGACGAAATCTACCTGGGTCGGATTAACCTCCAGCGCCGTGAAGGGGATTTTCTTGACGCGCAATATCCGCCCGACAATCTGGCCGACACGGCCGAAACCGGCAATGATCACGGCATTGCCCGCATCGTCGATGCGATCAAATACGGGTTGCGTGCGGCCATCCAGCCATGGCCGCAACAGCCTTTCATTGACCATCACCAGTAATGGCGTCATGGCCATGGATACACTGACGATCAGGATCAGTTTGTCGACCAGCGCCTGCTCCAGCACATGCTGGCTGATTGCCGCACTGAACAGGACAAAGGCGAACTCCCCACCCTGTGGTAACACGAAGGCTAAATTACGTGCACAACGAACCGGCAGGCTGAACAAGCGGCCCAGTACATAGAGGACGACAAACTTTATCACGATCAGACCCATGACCAGGCCGATTATCGACACCGGTTCGGCAATCAACTGACCGATATTGACCGACATGCCGACGGCGATAAAGAACAGCCCCAGCAACAGGCCCTTGAATGGTTCGATATTGGCCTCGACTTCATGCCGGTATTCCGAATCAGCCAGCAGCACCCCGGCAATGAATGCACCCAGGGCCATCGACAGGCCGGCCTGTTCCATCAGCAAGGTTGAGCTCACAACGATCATCAGGCTGGTGGCGATGAAAATATCATGGCTGCGTGAGGCCGAAATCAGACGGAATACAGGCCGCAGCAGATAATGTCCGCCAACCACCAACACCACCAGCGCGGCTACGCCGAGCAACCCGGACTCGAGCATGCTGCCGCCATCGAAGCCGGCGTCCGTCGTACCCAGCAGGGGCAACAGCGCAAGCAAGGGGATAATAGCCAGGTCCTGGAACAACAGGATCGAGAATGAGGCGCGGCCGTGAAGGGTCGTTAACTGGTTTTTCTCGGCCAGCAACTGCAAGACAAATGCCGTCGACGATAATGATAAACCCAGGCCGACGATGGCCGACGCGGTCAGCGATAAACCCAGGATAAAAGCCCCTAGGCCCAGTAACACGGCACTGGCCAGTACCTGCAGCAGGCCCAGGCCGAATATGGACCGGCGCAGCACCCACAGTCGTGATGGCCGCATTTCCAGGCCGATCAGGAACAGCAGCAGTACCACACCAAGTTCGGCGAAATGAAGGATACTGTCGACATCGCTGATAAAACCCAGGCCCCATGGCCCTATCACCACGCCGGCAACCAGGTAGCCGAGCACGGAACCGAAACCGAGCTTGTTAAACACGGTGACAGCGATGATCGCCGCTGCCAGAAAAATAGCCGCTTCCTGTAAAAAAGGCATGGTCAGATAATGGCCCCGGGCGGTAACAATGAATTCATCATACGGCAGTTCAACCGGCAGTCAAACAGGGTAACCCGGATGCCGAAGCCGGTATGAAAATGTTATTTCACAGTTTGACAAAAGGGTGAAATTTCTGCGCCATGGTCAGTACACTCATACCTTCTCCCTGCTGAATCCGTTCCGCAACACATCCGTCGAGACGGCCGAGGTAACGGCGGGCCCCCTTGTCACACCAGGGTTGTCAGCAGGACGCGAACAGATCCACAACTCATCTAGAAACGTTTGCGGATTGTATCAAAGCCGTTGCGGATTTCCTCGGCCAGCAGTTTCACCGCAGCGCCCACGTCCCTGGAGGCTTCCATGGTCCCGTCACCCACATGCCTGGCCCTGGATTCCAGTTTCGTCATCGCGGTTTCGACCTTGTCCCATTCATCGCCAAGGTCCTCCTTGGCCAGGTGTAATTTGAGACGCAATTCATCCCGTTCCTGTTTCAGACGGGCCAGTACCTCTTCGATCTGATCTGTCGTGTCTGTCATGACGGACTCCTTTGTCGCGGACAATAGTGATGCTTATTCTCTGGCCGTCCCGGCCTGCAGCGGCAGGGTCGCCCTTACAACAGTGATTTTAACACCTGCCTGCAGGTCAATTGTATGGCCCGGCCCTACCCTGTCTCTCCCCTATCATGACAGATGCTTGCCGGTGCTGTTCGCTTCCTGGCTAAGGGTCAGGGTCTTCAGTTCACGGACGGCAACGGTAAGCATGGCCAGATCGATGCTCTGGTTGCCCCGAACCTCATCCAGCATCGTGCGGCCATACTCTATCCTGGTTTGATGCCGTTGCAGCCAGTCGTCCAGTTTTTTAGCGGTGGAACGAATCCTATGAGTAGAATTAATGACCTGGCTGGTGATATCCCTGGCAACAATCTGCAGTTCGTCCATCAGGCCGGTACGGGCCTTGCGTTGCCACAGATCCTGTCGCGGCAGTTCACGTATCTTGCCGCGCAACCAGAACAGCGACAGTTTCGCCTCCAGGGCGAAGAAAATTTCCGCCACCTTGATCACTTCACTACCGGTGCTGAGCGCGACCTCGGTAATATCCAGCCCGGCATAGAGGAAATCCAGTAATACGACCTGCCGGGCCAGTGTCTTGGCGACCCCGGCATTGACCAGTTGACGGCTCTGGTGGCGCAACGCATGGCGTGCATCATCACGCAGGAATTTCGGCAGTCGTTCCTGAATGCAATCCAGCGCCGCCTGGTACTTATCAATCATCGCCGCGATATCGACCGGTTGTGGCTGGTGACGCAACAGCCAGGTGGTGGCCAGGCCCAGAAGGCGGCGTGTCTCGATCAGCATCTCGAGCTGGATTGCGGCGCTGATCTGATTGTCCAGTAATTCAATATCGTGCCAATAGTCACGCACACGAAAAATTTCACGGGCGGCGGTGTAACAACGGGCGATCTCGACCGCCGAAGCTCCGGTCATGTCCTGAAGACGCATGACAAAGGTGCCGCCCATGCGGTTGACCAGGCTGTTGGTAATCTGCGTCGAAATAATTTCACGTCGCAGCGGATGGGTCTGCATGTAAGTGGCGAAGCGGGTCTGCATCTGTGCCGGAAAATAGGTGATCAGCTCGGCCGACAAATACGGGTCCTCACAGATATCGGAGGCATGCAACGCCTGATACAGGTCAATCTTGCTGTAGGCAAAAAAGATGGCTATCTCGGGCCGGGTCAGTCCGGCCTGATGATTCTGTCGTTCGGTCAACTGTTCGTCATCGGGAAGAAATTCGAGCCGGCGCTTGAGTCGCCCGATCTTTTCCAGCTGACGGATAAAACGTGCATGGTCTACCAGCATCACGGGTGATTGTGCCGCGGCGATGCTGATTGCCTGGGATTGTAGATAGCTGTGTTTGAGCACCAGTGCCGCCACGGCATCGGTCATCTCCAGCAGTAACTGATCACGTTGCTTGAGGGTCATGTCGCCTTTGGCGATGATCTGTTCCAGCAATATCTTGATATTGACCTCATGATCAGAACATTCGACACCACCGGAATTATCTATGAAGTCGGTATTGATAAGCCCCCCCGCCTGCGCATATTCAACCCGACCCAGCTGGGTCAAGCCGAGGTTGCCACCCTCGGCCACCACGCGGCAACGTAACTCCCCGGCGTTGATACGCACGGCATCATTGGCGCGATCACCGACTGCGACATGGGTTTCGTCACCGGACTTGACATAGGTACCGATGCCGCCATTCCATAACAGATCGACCGGGGCCCTAAGGATCAACTGGATCAGTTCATTGGGTGTCACCTGTTCCAGCCCGGTGGCCAGCGCCAGGCGCGCCGGCGCGGACAGGATGATACGCTTGGCGCTGCGCCGGTAGACGCCACCACCTGCTGAGATCAGCGCCACATCATAGTCCTCCCAGCTTGAACGCGGCAGATGAAACAGGCGCTGCCGCTCCTGAAAACTGGCGCTCGGATCGGGATCCGGATCGATAAAAATATGGCTGTGATTGAAAGCGGCCAGCAAGCGGATCTGCGTTGACAACAGCATGCCATTGCCGAACACGTCACCGGACATATCACCGATACCGATTACCGTAATCGGCTGTTGCTGGCAGTCGATATCGAGTTCATGAAAGTGACGTTTGACCGCTTCCCATGCGCCCCTGGCGGTTATGCCGATTTTCTTGTGGTCATAACCGCTGGATCCGCCCGAGGCAAAGGCATCGTTAAGCCAGAAGCCCCTGGCCTGGGCGATTTCATTGGCGCTGTCGGAGAAGGTCGCGGTACCCTTGTCAGCCGCCACGACCAGGTAGGGGTCATCCTGATCATAGCGTACGACCCGCTGCGGTGACACAATGGTCGCCTCAACCCTGTTGTCCGTCAATTCAAGCAGGGCGCGGATGAAGGTACGATAGCACTCGAGCACTTCCCGGGCCAGCGCATCACGATCCGCCGGCGGCAGTTTGACGACGAAGCCGCCCTTGGCACCAACCGGTACGATTACGGCGTTCTTGACCATTTGCGCCTTCATCAGCCCTAGTACCTCGGTACGATAATCCTCACGCCGGTCCGACCAGCGGATGCCACCGCGCGCAACGGCTCCACCACGCAGGTGCACACCTTCAACCCTGGGTGAATAAACGAAGATTTCAAACGCCGGCAAAGGCAGCGGCAGAAACGGAACCCGGGCCGGGTCGAGCTTGATACTGAGATAGTCCCTGGGCCGATCGTGTTCATCGACCTGAAAGTAATTACTGCGTAACAACGCCTGGATCAGATGCAGGAACTGGCGCAGGATGCGGTCGCTGTCCAGGCTGGTAACCTGGTCAATCGCAGTGATGATCCCGGCGATACGCTGTTCAACAAGAGCGTCGCGTTCTTCACCCACCTCCGGGTCAAATCGGGTTTCAAATAATTGCACCAGGGCATTTGCCAGTTCCGGATAATGCGCCAGTGTGTCTTCCATATAGGCCTGGCTGAGTGGTAAACGCGTCTGCACCAGATATCTGGCCAACGCTCTTAGCAGCGTAACCTGCCGCCAGTGCAACCCGGCAACGAGTACCAGACGATTGAAGCCATCGTTCTCCACCACCCCGTTGCAGATGTGGATGAATGCCTGCTGAAAGGTATCCTTGATCTTCAATACGTCGATATCATTGCCAGTGATCGAACTCATATCGAAATCCAGTATCCAGTAGCGCGCATCATCACTGCAGATTATCTCATAGGGACGTGCTTCCAGTACGCGCAGGCCCAGGCGTTCCAGCATCGGTAGCACATCCGAAAGCGCCAGTGGTTGATCCAGGCCATAGACCTTGAAACGCAGGATGTCCATGCCTTCTTCGGGCGGGCGATAAAGATGAACAGCCAGTGGTGCTTGCGATGTTATCGACTTCAGGCGCTGGATATCGGCAACGGCCGAATGGGCATTGAAATCGGCCTCGTAGGCAGCCGGGAAGGCCCGGGCAAAATGCTGGTAGAGTCGCGTGCCTTCAAACTCGCCCCATTGTTCATGCAGGGCATCCCGCAATCTGTCCTGCCATGACAGCATGGCCTCCACCATGCGGTCACGCAAGGCTGAAACGTCGTAGTCCGGGATCTCACCGGAGTGAATGCGAATGATAAAATGTACGCGCGCCAGCGGTGAATCACCGAGCTGTACATTAAACTCGGAACTCTGACCCTGCAGGGTATCCATCAGCAGGGTCTGGATATTTTGACGTAATTCGGTGCTGTAGCGTTCTCGCGGAACATAGACCAGTGCCGTGACAAAGCGTTGATAGATATCATTACGCATGAACAGGCCCAGGCGATGCCGCTCTATCACCTGGAGGATACCGGTGGCGGTATCCATCAATTCTGTCTCTCCAAACAGAAACATCTCGTCGCGGGGAAAGGTATCCAGCACGTGCTCGATGGACTTGCGGCTGTGGCTGCCGGGGATATAGGCCGAGGTATTGAGGACAAATTCAACCTTCCGACGCAGGATCGGAATATTGACCGGCCGCTCACTATAGGTCAGCGAAGTGTACAGGCCCAGAAATCGCCACTCGCCGATAACCTTGCCGGCATCATCGTAACGTTTGATACCGATATAATCCAGATGTACCGGCCGGTGTACCGTGGACACCGCTGTTGACTTGGTGATCACCAGCAAGGTCGGCTGCCTCGCCAGGACCCGTAATGACAGCGGTACGTGGGCGAAACTGCGGGAAACCCGCGCCTGCTGGTGATCACGCAGGATACCGAGACCGGAATTCACCACCCGTTTGAGATGATCCTCGCCCTTCTTTTTCACCAGTTCATAGGCACGGTAACCGATGAAGGTGAAGCGATTGCTGTCCAGCCAGTTAAGGAAGGCAATGCTCTCGTCTTTTTCCTCGTCCGGGACCGGCACGGCGTTTCTTTCCAATACATGCACCACCTCATGCAAGCGGTTGCGCATGCCCTGCCAGTCTCCAACCACGACGCGGACATCGGCCAGTATATGTTCAAGCCGCTCCTGGATCTCATGCATCAGTGCGCTATCATTTTGCCGCTCTATCTCGAAATGCAGGACCGCTTCATGGATCGAGCCGTCGGTGCTTTCATTGTGCGGCAGGACATTACGCAAATAACCACCCTCACCGCGCACCACGGTCATCACCGGATGAATGAGCTGATAAATGGTCATACCCAGATCACTCAGCGCCATACTCAATGAGTCCACCAGGAACGGCATGTCATTGGTAATGATATCGATGACGGTATGTGTGCTCTGCCAGCCATGTTCATCAAACTCGGGATTATAGAGACGGATCACGGGTTGTTCCGGTTCCCGTCGCCCGGCCAGCTTCCATAATGCCAGTACCGCACCATAGAGATCGTCGATGGAATTTCCCTGCAGGTCCTCGGGATCGCTATGCTGATAAAAGTGACGGGCAAAGCGTGTGGCGAGCTCACGCTCACCGGCAGGCAGGTGCGTGTTCAGGCGCTCAATAATACTTTCGATGATGATATTCACCGGTTTTAATCAACCCAGATTATTACTGACAGTATTTGTCCATGATGCCCGTGTCGCAAAAATACCGGCAAGTATCAACACGGCTTGATGGTCCGGGCATGATCATGACCTGTCGCGTTCGATACGGGCCGTCAAAGCATCATGCGCAGCGCCGGTTCAGACACCATTATTAGGTAATGGATTGGGGACGGCAACTCATAATTTGCATGAACCCGTCGTTTATGGACCTGGTTTGACGAACTTTAACGTAAAGCGATCACTCTCACCGATAGCCAGATATTTCTCACGATCCTCATCCTTCATCGCCAGCGTCGGCGGCAGGGTCCAGACACCCCTGGGATGATTCCTGGTGTCTCTGGGATTGGCATTGATTTCCGTACTACCGGCAAATTTAAAGCCGGCTTTTTCAATCAACTGAATGGCATAATCCTGATTGACATAACCGTTGCGCGCTTCAGGATCCTGGGGACTATCGGGGTTGCCGCGGTGCTCGACCACACCGAGGATGCCACCCGGTTTCAGGGCGGTAAAGGCTGCCTTGAAGATATCATCAGCGGTACCGGCCTTCATCCAGTTATGGATATTTCTAAACGTCAGTACTGCATCGGCTGAACCCGGCGGGGCGATCGCGGTTTTCTCCGCTGGCACGAGGACGGTGAGATTGACCTGGCTAAAGACATCAGCGGACATCATCTTGGCCTTGAACAGCTGGGCCGCAGTCCGGACCCTGGTGGAACTCGAATGCGGATCAAGCCCCGCCACATACAAGGTACCCCGGTCTTTCAGGTAAGGGGCAAGGATCTCGGTATACCAGCCACCACCGGGAACGAGTTCGACAACCGTCATATCGGGTTTGATACCGAACCACGTCAGCGTCTCCCGTGGATGACGGTACTGATCACGTGACTTATGAGTGCTTGGGCGATGCAGTCCATCGAGAATATCAGACCAGAGCTGGCTGTCGACAGAGCTGTCATCGGATGAGGTATTGGCGTTACAGCCTTCTAACAGCAATACCAGTGAGTATGAAACCAGCAACTTGATGGCATGATAGCCCTTGAGACTTACCATATAGCGACTCCATGTCTTGATAATTATTGCCAACTATGGAGATACTGTAACACTCTTTATCGCCTCAGGACATATTCAACCATATACGGCAGAACGATGCATGGAACTTTGATATGTCCGGACAACCAACCCCCCTGTGTATTGCAGGGATATCGATAAGCGTTATCTACGGCGTGGTCTGCGTAAACGACGGGCGCCGGTTGATGCGGGTCAACCAGTCAGCGAGAGGCGGGTGCTGTTCGCGCCAGTCATGGGGATAGCGCAGATCGGTATAGTCCAGGGACACGGCCATGGCGATATCGGCCAGGGTCAGGCGGCCGTCACACAGATAATCATCCGCCGACGTATGCCGGTTCAGTTGTTCGCTGGCAAATGCCAGCGCCGCGGCAATCTTGCCTTGTTGTTTGTCGATGGTGGCTTGATCCTGGTGTTGTTCATTGCGCCGGCATTCGAGCATACGGGCAACGACGGCGTCAACGATACCATCACCCAGCGCATGCCAGCGCTGCACCCGCCAGCGCTGTTCGACGGCCTGCGGAAGTAATGGCCTGGCCGCCAGGCTGTCGATGTATTCGACAATCATCGGTGAATTGAACAATACCTCGCCGTCAGGCCGTTGCAATAACGGCACCTTGCCGAGTGGATTCAGTCGCGCGACATGACTGTCGGGATCTGCCAGTGATTCTGCAACGAATTCATGTTCGATTGCATGTTCGAGCAGACAGATACGCACCTTGCGGCCATAGGGTGAGGTCGTGGTGGAATAAAGTATCATTACCGTTCCCGTTAGTGAACATAGATCAATATAACGCCGACGGCTGAAGTGTGGCAAGCCGCAACACGGTCAGTCGATTTTATAACCATACAGCCAGCGATTAGCCGTGGCGCCGGTATTGACTACCGTGTGGCGCATGCCCGCCGGGATTGTTACTTCTTCGGCGATGGCAGGATGCAGAATGCTGCCGCCCATTTGTATCTCGATTTCACCCTCGAGCAGCATCAGCAGTTCATCGGCGTCATGGACGAAGTCCGACCACACCTGCGCCGGCGGATCACTCCAGGTGTCACAACTGAAACCCCGTTGCCGCCAGTCATCGACTATGAGTTCAAGCTTCTGTGTCATGTGGCATAACAATGATATGGACGTGGTACGGCAGGTCGATACCTGCATCGATAGCAATATAATTCCATCCAGGGCGTTTTATTATGCTCCACATTGTGTTAAAATAATTCTCGTTCTGAATTAAATGGTTGGGTTAATTATTTAATAATTTACCTTACTTACCTGCCGGGGCGGCGAGCGCTACATGAGTGACTACTGGAGGGATTTCCAGAGCGATCATTGCCTTACGGCAGGCAACAAAATGCAGGCGGCGGCCAGGAGACCATACGCCCCGGCTGGCGGCACCGTAATCCACGGCCGCGCCGGCGCAACACGGTCTACCTGACCAGGTCCGCTGCTGTTCTCACCGGCCGGGTGCCGGCGTGGTAACAAGCGCGATCAGCCGCCTGCGCTTTATACAGACTGACCCTTACCCTGCTTATGCGCCTGTCGGCGCCCGTTTTGGCGTGGGTCTTGATGTGTCGTGCAGACGCCAGTCAGGCATCAACAGTTCCGTCACGGCAGATCAAGGCCCGCGTCTTTTTTTTTCGACTATGATGAACAACTGACGCTGATCGACCCGGCCCAGTCCGGGGGCGTCGCGGCATAGGCCTTGTATTCGGGCTGTTCGTGATAGGGCTGACGTAACAAGCGCAGCAAGCGCTCGATCTCAGTGTAATCACCTTCATCCTCGGCCTTGCGAATCGCCTGTTCGGCCAGGTAGTTACGCAGGATATATTTCGGGTTCACCTGCCGCATCCGCTGACAGCGCTGTCGATCATCGCCCGGTTCCTGTTGCAGGCGGAATCGGTAACGCGCCGCCCAGGCATTAAAGGCGTCGTGATCAACAAACTGATCGAGCAGGAACCTGTCATCCCCTCCGGTATGCGAGGTAAAATGGCACAGGTCACGAAAGAAGCGGGTGAAATCAACCTGCCCCTCCATCAGTTTCAACAGGTCCTGCCACAGGATCTCGTCACCGTTACGCTCTGACTGTAAACCCAGTTTGGCGCGCATGACGTTGCTATAGACGGTGGCATACTGCGGCCAGTAGTTGTCCAAGCTGGCTCGAGCCATTGCCACGGCCCGGGCCTGATCATCACTAAACAGCGGCAACAGGGCCTGGGCCAGGCAAGCCAGATTAAACAGCGCGACGTCCGGCTGTTCGGCAAAGGCATAACGGCCCTGGTGGTCGGAGTGATTACAGATAAAGCCGGCCTGATAAGTGTCGAGAAAACCGAACGGACCGTAATCCAGCGTCAAGCCAAGGATCGACATATTGTCACTGTTCATGACCCCGTGGGCAAAACCGACCCCCTGCCAGCGTGCGATCAGCGCCGCGGTGCGGGTGACGGCCTCATCCAGCAGGGACAGATAGGGCTGATCCTGTCCGGCCAGCCAGGGAAAATGATGCTCTATGACATAGTCGGCCAGGTTACGCAGGTGGTCGAACTGGCGAGAGTAGAAAAAATACTCGAAACTGCCGAAGCGGATGTGTGACTCGGCAACCCGTACCAGCATGGCTCCCGGTTCCGGTTGCTCGCGGTAGACGGCCTGGCGACTGCCGATCAGGCATAAGGCCCGCGTGGTCGGAATGCCCAGCCCGGCCATGGCTTCGCTGCAAAGATATTCGCGAATCGACGATCGTAACACCGCACGGCCATCCCCCTGGCGGGAATATCGCGTCGGCCCACCACCTTTAACCTGGATATCCCACAAGCGGCCGGCCTGATTACGCACCTGCCCCATCAGGATCGCACGGCCGTCTCCGAGACGGGGTACATAGACACCGAACTGATGCCCGGCATAACACATGGCCAGCGGTTCCATTCCCGGCAGCGTCCTGGCACCGGTAAAATACTCTATAAACTCCGGTCGCCGGACCTGATCGCCGGCCAGATCCAGCAGGTCGGCAACCTCATCACTGAAACTGACCAGGTGGTTATCCTCTAACGGTTGCGGCTGCACCTGATGCCAGAATGCCTCCGGCAAGCGGGCATAACGATTATCGAAGGTCAGTTGTTCCAGGGTTAACGTCGCGGACCGTTCGGTATCGGCTTGTATTGTCTCGTTCGATGGCATAGCTTCATTATCCGGTTATTCCTGACTATTTTACTAGGATTAATGCCTTGCGGCCAGACATTGACAGCGTCAAGACATTTTACTATTATTCGAATTATGTCGAATTATAGTACCAATACAGAATTACTGGCTGAAATGTTCAAGGCCCTGGGTAATCCGCACCGCCTGGCCCTGTTCCGGCGTTTAAGCCATTGCTGTTCACCCGGAACCGTCTGCGATATTGAGATGGCGGACCGACACAGCGTCAGTGAACTGGGTGAGGAGCTGACGATCGCCCCATCGACACTGTCGCACCATTTAAAGGAATTGAACCGGGCCGGTCTGATCCAGATGCACCGCGACGGCAAGACCGTCAAATGCTGGGTCGAAGCGGCAACGCTGAAAGCTCTGGCCGATTTTTTCGACAAAGCTCTATAATCACCATGAACAGGAGAATGAATGATGAGTGAATCAACCCCCTGCTGCGGGCCGGCCGGCACGGCCGACAAACAAGGCAATGATCACCAGCATGACAACCATCGCCAGTCGGTCCGCGAGGCCTATGCCAGGGTCGCCCAATCCGACAATGCCGGTGACTGCTGCGGCGTCGAATCCAGTTGTTGCGGCGTTTCCGATGACCAGGCCATCAATACCCTGATCTCCACCCGCCTCGGTTACAGCGAAGCGGAACGGGACACGGTACCGTCCGGCGCCGATATGGGTCTCGGCTGCGGCAACCCCAGGGCCATCGCCGCACTGCAACCCGGTGAAACGGTCATCGACCTCGGCGCCGGTGGCGGTTTTGACTGCTTTCTTGCCGCCCATGAGGTTGGTAGCGGCGGCCATGTCATCGGCATCGACATGACCCCGGACATGCTGTCAAAGGCGCGCCACAATGCCAGCAAGGGTCAATTCAGCCAGGTTGAATTTCGCCTCGGCGAGATAGAGCATATCCCGGTCGCCGATAATACCGCCGATGTCATCATCTCCAACTGCGTCATCAACCTGTCACCGGACAAGGCGCAGGTGTTTCGCGATGCCTTCCGGGTATTGAAAGCCGGTGGCCGCCTGGCGATCTCCGATGTCGTCGCCACGATCGAACTACCGGAAGAGATGCGCAATGACAAGGACCTGATTGCCGGCTGTATGGGCAATGCCTCATTGATCGAAGAGCTAGAAGGCTTCATCAAAGACGCCGGCTTTACCGATGTCAGGATCACGCCAAAAGATGAGTCACGCGATTTCATCCGTGACTGGGCGCCGGGTCGCGGGGTCGAACACTATGTCGTCTCGGCCCATATCGAGGCGGTCAAACCCGCACGTAAGTCCTGCTGCTAGCCTTCACCGCTGTATCACTTCGGCGTCATTCCGGCCTGTCCGCCCACCCGCGGTAGCGGGCGGGCGGACAGCGCCAGGCGGATATCTGCAGGGCCCGCGGCGGCAAAACCCGCACCAATCATTCCGGTAAAAATCATCGCCAATCGCTATCAATCGATCTAGTGTGCGATTATCCTGTATTTCCGACGCTTTAATCTAATACACTGTGCCAGGGCGACCACTGCCCACGCACGGGAACAGATGCGTCATCACACAACCGGATGGTAGATTGAAACAACATGAGTAGAACACAAGCCACTGTTGAACAGTTTGATTTTGTCAGCGGCCGGGTGCTGGCACGAAAATACGAAGTCATCGACCTGCTGGGTGCCGGCTGGGAAGGTGAAGTCTATCTGGTCAGGGAGATCAATACCGGCATTGAACACGCGGCCAAGTTTTTCTTTCCCCAGCGTAACAGGGGCAACCGTAATCTGATCCAGTACGCGCGCAAACTGCACAGACTGCGTCACTGTCCTATCATCATCCAGTATCACACCCAGGACACGATCATCTTTCATGGGCAACCAACATCGTTTCTGGTCTCGGATTATGTCGAGGGCCGGATCCTGTCCGAATTCCTGAGTCGGCAGCCGGGCAAGCGCCTGGATGTGTTCCAGGGGCTGCATCTGCTGCATACACTGGCATCCGGTATCGACAGCATTCATCACCTGGGTGAATACCACGGGGACCTGCACACCGACAACATTATCATCAAGCGCATGGGCGTCGGCTTCGATGTGAGATTACTGGATTTCTATGACTGGCAAACCCCTAAAAAGGCTAACATCAAGGATGACGTCATCGATCTGATTCGCATCTTCTACGATGCCCTGGGCGGACAGAAAACCTATGCCAAACTGCCGCCCGTCGCCAAGGGCATTATTTGCGGACTGAAAAAAAACCTGATTCTGAAAAAATTCAGTACCGCCGGACAGCTGCGCGAATATCTGGAAACCATGTCATGGGATTGAGCCCTGACAGTATTGCACTGGAAAAACAATTGATCCTGACCGAACAGAACATGGATCAGCTGCTGCATTATTACATCGCCGGTATGGAGGTGGCCCTGTTCAGCCACCGCTCACCGGACAAAGACTCCGCCAATGAAGATGCGCTGGCGCTGATCCCGATCGAAGATGACTGCTTTGTCGCCATCGTCGCCGATGGCGTCGGCGGCCAACGAGGTGGCACCCAGGCATCGCAAACCGTGGTCGATTGCCTGGGCAAGGGACTAAGGCAGTGCACGGTTGAAAACCTGCGCAACGCGATCCTGGATGGCATTGAACATGCCAATCAACAGATTAAAGCACTGGGAATGGGCGCAGCCAGCACTATAGCATTGCTGGAGGTCAACAACAGGGTAGTCAGACCCTATCATATCGGTGATTCTGAAATCATGATCATCGGCCAGAAAGGCAAGATCAAACTGCATACCCTGTCCCATTCGCCTTCAAGTTACGCGGTGGAGGCAGGAGTCATCGGCAACCACGAGGCCATGCTGCACGAAGAACGCCATCTGGTCAGCAACCTGCTCGGCTATGATGACATGCGCATCGAACTGGGACCGCCGGTGAAGCTGCAGCGTTTTGATACGGTATTGCTCGCCAGCGACGGCCTGTATGACAACCTGTCGGCAGAGGAGATCGCCACCATCATCCGCAAGGGACCGTTAACGAAGGCGATGCAAAACCTCGTAACCCTGGGCCTTGAGCGCATGCACGACAATAGCAATGCCGACATCCCCAACAAACCGGACGACATCAGTATCATCCTCGTGCGTCAGTGCGGCAGATAACCCGGTTTATCCTTAGCACACATGGATGCAGGCCCTGCCCACTGTATCAATCCATAGACTGGTGGCTATCGTCCAAATGAGTACCGGCCGCACGACACGCCTCAATTGATGACGGGTTGATTGTCCTGCCATTTAACCTGGACCTGGATGGTTTTCTTGCCATTAGAGATGCCGAAGTGGTCAAAATGCGGCACCGTCGGACAATAGGTGATGTTGCACTGATCGTCGACGCTGATATTGCCGAGCGCCGGCGCTTCGGCCTCGGGGATCCAGATCTTGCTGCCCTCGGGTTTGAGGTTCTGATCGCAATAGCCCAGGCGGACGGTAATGCCGACCTGCATATTGTCCAGCATCACCGGTGCGCCTTTTAAGCTGCAACTCATGGCCTCAGCGCCGACGGCTTGCGATTTGTCGGCTACCTTTACCGGAGCCGGAGCAGGCGCTGCCGGCCTGGGTACATTAGCAGCCGAATTCTCCACCAGGCCGGCGTTTTCCTTGATCAGCATCTGCGGACTCTCAGTAGTCTGCGTTGCGCAACCGAATAACAAGCCGAGGGTTCCACCACACACCAACAGGATTCTTGTTTTCATTCGCTCACCTCTCTTAATATATAGCTCTCATCCATAATCTATCCGGAATCTGATCATAAACTCCCATCTTATTGGGTCGTTGCAGACATATGAGTATATTATAGTCGTACTGACTTGCCCTCTGATTTTCGTCCACTCCCAAAGTGAGGGTAACGGCATCATGCCACCTGTTTCAATACATGTCGATGCATTGCCGCAAATTCTCGTGGTGTCATCATATTAATGGCACCATGCG
>Ga0210101_1000109_pt1 | contig 28911 bp, 22 predicted proteins | sample Muzzi_PWC_D1_FD_185534 | JGI IMG/M metagenome (GOLD analysis project Ga0210101, IMG submission 185534) | Wetland microbial communities from San Francisco Bay, California, USA, that impact long-term carbon sequestration - Muzzi_PWC_D1 (SPAdes) | ecosystem: Environmental > Aquatic > Marine >... | reverse complement strand
CCACCGTGAACGCCCCCGCCTCGATCGCCGGCACGAACCTGCCGCCGAACCGCTCGAGCGCCTGGCAGCCGGGGAGGTCACGGACGTCCAGAGTCTCGGGCTCGATCAGGCCGGCGGCCGAAGCATCCCGGCGATAGCCCTCCGGAGCATCGAGGAACGTGCGGAACTCCTGGTCCACCGCGGCCGTCAGCTCCGGCTCTCCCTCGCCACCCGCGAACCAGTCCTGGCCGGCGACCACACCGCCCGGCCCGAGCACCCTGGCCAGCTCGGCCAGGAGCTCCACGCGCGCCGGCACGTGGCACATCGACTCCTGGAACAGGACCCGGTCGAAGACCCCGTCGGCGTACGGCAGCGCCCTGCCGTCGTAGAGATCGAAGCCGATGCCGGAGCCCGAGGCTCGCCGCGCCACCGCGAGCTGGCGCAGCGAAAGGTTGAGCCCCCGCACCCGGCAGCCTTCCACCTCCGCCAAGCGGCGACAGAGGCTCCCCATGCCGCAGCCGAAGTCGAGGACGCGCATGCCCGGGCGGACGTCGGCCCAGCGCAGGAGAAACGACGTCTCGTCGACCGCGTCCCCCTGGGGCGTCGGCACCTGGAACTGCGTGTGCCAGACCAGGGGCTCGAACGAATCCGCGCCGAGGAACTGGGCGATCACCTCGGGAGAGTCGTAGTAGGAGCGCACCAGGGCCAGGCGCCGGTCCCGGCTCGGTCGCTCCGCCCCATCGCGCGCGACCTGGATGGTCTCCTTGCGCTTCTCCGCCATCAGAGCGACCTCTTCACGATCCCTTCGCCGCCACCGCGAGCGCAGACCGGCGCCTGTGCCGCGCGTCCCAGGTAAAGAGCGCCAGGGCCGCCCAGATGAACAGGAAGGCCAGGAGATGGTCGAGGGTGAACGTCTCGCCATAGACCCCCACCGCGAGCACGAACTGGAGACTGGGCGCCAGGTACTGGAGGAACCCCACGGTCGAGAGCGCCAGGCGCCGGGCGCCGTGGGTGAAGAGCAGAAGGGGCACGGCGGTGACCGCGCCGGAGGCCACGAGCAGCAGGTCGGTACCGACGCCCATGTGGCCCCACGCCCCCACGCCGGCGGCCTCGGCCCGCACGAGAAGCAGCAGCATCCAGGGAGCGAGGAGGGCGGTCTCTACCAGCAGGCCGACCTCCGGCTCCGCCCGCACGGTCTTTCTCAGCAGGCCATAGAAGCCGAAGGAGACGGCCAGGAAGAGGGAGATCCAGGGGACGGTACCGACGCGGAGCGCCAGGATCGTCACACCGACCGCGGCCAGAACCATGGAGATCCAGCGACCCCGGGTGAGGCGCTCGTCCAGGAAGATCATCGCCAGCAGGACCGTCACCAGCGGGTTGATGAAGTAGCCGAGACTCGCCTGGAGGATCCGCTCGGTGGCGATCGACCAGATGTAGATGAACCAGTTGGCGCCGATGAGCGCGGTGGTGCCGAGAAGGGTCAGGGTCACCCGTGCCGACCTGAACACCCTGCCCAGCTCACCCAGCCGCCGCTGCCCCACGATGAGCAAGCCGAGGAGGAGCACGGACCAGAGGATTCGGTGCGCCAGGAGCTGCGTCGCCGGCACGTCGACGACCAGCTTCCAGTAGATCGGGGACAGGCCCCAGATCAGATAGGCGGCGACGGTCTGCAGGATGCCGGATCGAGTGGTGTCCAAGGTGACGTGCTCCCGAGCCGCTTTCTATCACCAAGCCCCGAAATCGGGACGAGAGCGGACGGAAGGCTCGGTGAGCTCTCCGAACAGCGGCATGAGGCCGACCTACGGCGCGGCGTGGTCCGAGACGGACAGAGCGGTCATGACAGAGGTCGGGACACCGGACGACGGGGCAGGCCCCCTCCCTTGGCGGCGTACATGGCCGAGTCCGCCGCGCGCAACAGGATATTCAGGTCCCGGCCGTCGTCCGGATAGAGGCTGACGCCGACGCTGGCGCTCACCCTGTGCGCGGCATCGTCGACCTCGAACGGCTCGCCCAGGCTTCGCCGGACTTTCTCCGCCAGGTCGACCGCCGTGGCGCGGGTCTCGACGTTGGTCGCCATGACCACGAACTCGTCGCCCCCGACACGGGCCAGCGTGTCGCTCGAGCGTACCCGTGACCGGAGGCGCTGACCGATCCGGCGAAGCAGCTCGTCGCCCACCGCGTGGCCGTTGGTGTCGTTGATCGCCTTGAAGCCGTCGAGGTCGAAGAAGAGGAGCGCCAGGCGCTCGCCACGTCGATCGGCCTGCGCCATGGCCTGGGTGAAGCGGTCATCCAGCAAGCGACGATTCGGCAGACCGGTGAGCGGATCGTGGTAGGCCTGATGCTCGACCCGAGCCAGCGCTTCGCGTCGCTCCAGCTCCAGCCGACGATTGCGCGTCTCCAAGGTGCGTTGATACGCGACGACGAGACCTCCCAGCACGACGAGCAAGCCGAACGCCACGAGCTCGTGGGCGCGCCTGGTGGACTGACCGAAAAGCTCGAACCCGTAGACGCTGAAATGGAGCAGCGGCGCCAGGATGGTGATCAGGATGAGCGGGCTGCCGAGGGCTGGCGCGCCGCGGCGCCGTGGAGCCGCCTCCAACGGCGGAGCCTCCTCCGCAACGCCGGCGAGCGCCCGGACGCGCCCCGCCATGACCAGCGAGACGAGCGGCACCATCCACGGGAGGTCCCACGGCGTTCCCGGGCCGACCCAGGGCAAGACCTCCGCCCACATGAGCGCCTCGATCGTGTCCAGGACCAGCCAGGCCGAGCAGGTGACGAGCAGCCAACCATAGACGAGGCGCCACCGCCGCTCGACCGAGTCGGCAAGAGCGTCCGAGAGCCGCAGGACCAGGTAGAGGTCGAGCACCACGTAGAGGATGAACGACGGCGTGCCGGCCCAGTAGCTGTCGGGATCGAGCTCCGCCGGCACGAAGACGAGATAGACCAGGACGCCGAACAGAAAGACGACGGTCCCGGCGCGACGCAGCGACGCCAACACGCCCCGGTCGCCGTGCTCGAGCTCGAGATGGGGCCGCACGTCGAGAGCCAGCACCATGAAGAGATAGAGACCGACGTACAGCAGATCTTCGACCAGAGCGAGGGAGACGCTCCGCGGGAGGGGGTACGTCCCGATCACGATTGCCTGCTGGGTGAGCCAGCACGCCACCGCCGCCGTCATCCAGGTCCAGAACCGGCGCTCCCCATCCGGGGCGCCAGCCAGTCGCCACCGGAAGGTGCCGATCGCGAGCAGGAGAAACGGAACGGTGATGCAGGTCTCGCTGTAGGTCGAGCGCAGCTCGGGAGCGATCGCAGGCACGGCGAGAGGCAGACCCAAAACGAATGCCATCAAGGCGGTCGCGCGGACGACCGGATCCCGCCGCAGACTGATCATATTCACCGGGAGCAGTCTATCCCGAGAAGAGCTCCTCGCGGAGGGTCGGAAGGCTTCAGCGACGCCGGCCTGGCCGGAACAGAGCACCCGGAGACATCCAAGAGAATCGAGCTCTCAAAATCTTTCTCAACCATGACTATGTCGCCTTCTGTTCGCCTTCCTGAGAACTGCTGTTAGGGTGGAGCGCCCGAGCACCCCCGGATGCCGTGATGACTCGAGAACCGGAGCTGCATCGAGCCATCGAAGATGCTGTGCTCCGAGTGAGCCGAGCGGAGCCTGCGCGCTCAGCTCCCACGCGAGGCCCCTCCCCGAGGCACCACGGTCTCGAGCGGCGGCGAGATGTAGTTCCCCTGCGCGAAGTCGACACCGCAGTCCTTGAGGATCTTGACCACCTCGGCGGTCTCCACGTGCTCCGCGACTGTCTGGCAGCCCAGGGAGTGAGCGATCTGGTCCATCGAGGCGACCATCGCCAGGTCGGCGCTGTTGTCCACCATGCCCCGGATGAACAGACCGTCGATCTTGAGCAGGTCGACCGGCAGGTGCTTCAGATGCTGGAAGGAGCTGAACCCCGAGCCGAAGTCGTCCAGCGCCAGCTTGCAGCCGATTCCACGCAGCTCCTCGGCCAACGCGCTGGCATGGTCCAGGTTCTGGATCGCGTCGGTCTCGGTCACTTCGAAGACCACGGACCCCGGATCGAGCCCGAGCTCCCGTAGCTTGACCGTGATGAACGGGAGCAGGCTCTCGGCATGGAGAGTCTGGGCCGCGAGGTTGACGAAGAAGATCACCCTTCGACCCTCTCCCGTGACCCGCGCCAGGGTCTCGAGCGCGTTGCTGATCACCCAGAGATCGATCTCGAGCATCAAGTTGAAGCGCTGCGCGGTGCCCAGGAACTCGTTCGGCAGAATCGTACCGCCCGAAGGCTCCTCCAACCTCAACAGCACCTCGTAGTGCTCCGTCGCTCCATTCTCGTCCGCGACCTCGCCCCAAAGCCTGCCCGAGTCGTTCGGAAGGCTCTCCACGTCGACCTCCTCCAGCTTCAGAATCGGCTGGAAGTGGAGGACGAAATCACTGCGCTGGAGCGCACTCCGCAGTCGAGAAGACCACCCGAACTCCGACTGCAGCACGTGTCGGTCCTCGGTCCTCGGGTCGTAGGCCTGGATGCGGTTTCTGCCCCGTTCCTTTGCCAGATTGCAGGCGATGTCGGCGTTCGCCAGCACATCCCCGGAGGACATGGTCTGAGATCCGATCGCCTCGATGCCGATACTGGCGTAGACCGAGTGGCTCTCCGCGTCGAAGTCGAATGTGCACTCCCGCAGGGCCTGGCGCAAGGTCTCGGCCGTGCGGCACGCGGCGGTCATGTCCACGTCCTGGAGAATGGTCGCGAACTCGTCGCCACCGAGCCTTGCGAGCATGTCGTCGTTGCCGACTCGGGCCTGGAGAGTCCGAGCGACCTCGATGAGCACCTGGTCCCCCACCTCCGGGCCTGCCGTTTCGTTGATGTACCGGAAGTGATCGATGTCGAGGAGCAGAAGAGCGCTCTGTTGGCCGGTCTGACGGACCCTGTGGATCTCCCTCAGAAGCTGCTCCTCGAAGAACCGTCGGTTGCGCAGACCGGTCAGGGGATCGTGCGTCGCCAACCACCAAAGCCTGCCGTAGAGCCGGCGCCTCTCGGAGATGTCCCTGAACGCGACGACCGACCCTTCGCGGCTGCCCTCGAAGGTCAACGGAAAGACGGTGCATTCCACCGGGATCGGCCTTCCCGTCCGATGCCAAAAGGTCGTCTCCCAGGCTCTGAGGTTCTCGCCCGACAGGTAGACGCGCTCCAGGAAGCACTGCTCGACGGGAACCTCGCTCCCCTCTTCGCGCGCGTAGTGAAACAGCGAATGGGGATGTCCGCCCACCAGCGAATCGTCCTCCTCGTACCCCAGGAGGCTCTTGGCCAAGCGGTTGATGAAGGTGATCCGGCCGTTCCGATCGACGCCGTACACTCCATCACCCACGGACTCGAGAATGGCCTCGAGGTGCCGGCGCCTCGAGCGCTCGGCACGCTCCGCGCGGATGGCGCGGCTCACCGAGGCGATCCGCGTGAGAAACAGAGCCTTCGCCTCGTTCTTGAAGACGCAGTCGAGCGCTCCGGCCGCGATGGAATCGTGGATCACCTGGTCGAGGTAGGCGGCGGTGATGACCACGGTGTGGATCGAAGCGGTCCGAGGGTCCCCCGCCAGCTTCCGGCACAGAACGTCGCCGGTGGCGTCCGGCATGAAATAGTCGACGATGGCGAGATCGAACGAGCCCTCGACGGCCTTCGTGAACCCCTCTTCGCAGCTCATGGCGGTCTCGACTCGATACCCGGCTTTCCCCAGGGACCTTTCGTAGCTCCCGCGCACCGCGGCGGAATCGTCGACGAACAGGATGCGGATCGGTTCCGCCTGCCCGTGCCGCGACGGTTTCGGAGCCGTCAGAAGTGGAGGGCGTAGAACCCGGTCGACCGCCACTGTCAGAACTTGCCCCAGATCGTCCTCCAGCACGAGGGCGCTCTGGGTCCTCCCTGCGATCCATTCTCGAAGGGCGACCGACGCCTGCTCGGTGACCACGACGAGACCACAATGGTCGAACCGGTCAGCTTCCAGGCTCGAGAGCAGGTCGCGGGCCGTAGCCCCGTCGCCCTCCGGAAGACCGACGACCAGCGCGCCATAGGCGGGTAGCCTTCGCCTCGCGTCTTCGAGGTTGCCGAAGGCTTGCTCGTACGAGCCCAGCCACGCCACAGGGTAGCCCTCGAATCTCAGGAGCCGGCACATCGATTGCCCGCGCCCCTGAGACTCGTCGATCACCAGCACCGTCGGCCGCCGCCGCGGAGCTTGGCGAATCCCGGTCGAGGCCGCCTGCTCCCCTGCATCGCGCTGTCCGCCGACGCTCCGATCCTCCCCAGGGCTCCGAGACTCGGAGGGGCCGCTCTTCTCACGAGACGGCTCGGCGGCGCGCGACCGCCGAGCCTCGTCAGAAGACGAACTGGAGCTGAAGGAAGGCTTCGTCGGCATCCTTACCCTCGATTCCGTTGAGATTCTCACCCAGCCGATAGGTGAGCTGAAGCTTGGTCTTGTGCTGGTTCCAGAACAAGCTCAAGCCGAGCGCGCTCCGGTTCCAGGCGCTCTGGTAGTTGTCGGCATCGAGGCTCTGATAGCCACCGACGACCTCGAGACGATTGGGAAGCACCATGAAGCCGCCTTCCACGGCCAGCTTGTCCAGCTCCGTCGTCCCGTCGGCGAAGAGCCCGCCCGTGAAGCCGGCGTCGAGCGTGTCGGCGCTGATGAGTTGGTACTCGACGTCCAGCGAGAAGCCTCCACCACGGATCGCACCCGACAGCTCCAGGCCGTCCGCGCTGTCGAGGTCCGCCTTGCGGTCACTCGTGGTCACGCCGGCGCCGTCGGTGTACGTGTTGTTGTCGTCGTCGTTCGTCCAGGCGAAACCCGCGACGCTCACACTGGCCCGGAACGGCCCCCGTTCGAGGTCGCCCTGCGAGTAGTCCACCTCGCCGACCAGATTCACGTCCAGACGCGCCGCGCCCAGCCACCCTTCGTTGAAGTCGCCCTCTCGATTGGCGGGATTCTCGAAGTCGATCTTGCCGGCGTCGGGATCGATGCCCGCCGAGGCGAACATCGCGGCCCACGCCAGCCGCTTGCCGGGCGTGGTGCCGTCGACGCGGATCCCCAGGGCGCGGTCCGGCGTGCCGTAGTTCGCATCTCCGACAAACGTGCGCTCGACCAACTGCTGCCGGTACGACGAAGTCAGAAACTCCCGTGAGAAGGGAGGCTTCTTGCTGCCGATCGTGACGCTCACCCTTCCGGTCTTGTAGCGCATCCAGGCGTCCATGACCTTCACTTCGTTGGTGTCGGACGCTTTGCCCAGCTCGAGCTGCACCCTGCCGTCCCAGCTCTTGTTGAGCTTGGCCCGAAAGTCCGGCCGGAGACGACGGAGGAAGACCTCGTCCGTCGTCTCCCCCTCCTCCGGCTCGACCATGTGGTACTGGACCTGGATCCCGGCCCCGACCTGAACGCTCTTGTCCCCCTCCTCGTAGACGGTCATCGCCAGCGCCGGGAGACCCCATCCAGCACACAGCGACGCCATGAATAAGATAAAACAGAGTCTCTTTGTATGAATCATTTCCAACCCCTCCTCGTATCCGTCGATTGGAGTGTTTCGATCCGGTCAGCCGGCCTGGGCCGGCATCCGGAATCGAGCCATGGATTCGCGAAGGCCTGCGGCCAGCTCGGAGAGAGAGCTCATCGAGACAGCCGCCTGCTTGGTACCGGCCGCCGCCTGTTGAGTCACCTCCGAGATCGAGCTCATGGAGCTGGCCAGGGACTCCGAGCCGCGCGCCTGCTGGTTCGCCGCCGAGGAGATGGTTCGAATCAGCTCGGCCAGGTCGGCCGACACCTTCTCGATCTCCTCCAGCGACCGGCCGGCCTGGTTGGCACGGTCCGAGCCACCCACCACCTCCTCGGTGGTCAGGCCCATGGCGGTCACCGCCTCGTTCGTCTCGCCCTGAATGGTCTGGACCAGGACGCCGATCCGCTTCGTAGCATCCGAGGCTCGTTCGGCCAGGCGCTCGACCTCCTCGGCGACGACCGCGAACCCTTTGCCGGCCTCGCCGGCGGTCGCCGCCTGGATCGACGCATTGAGGGCCAGAATGCTGGTGCGGTCCGCGATGTCGTCGATGAGCTGGACGATCTCGCCGATCTCCTGGGTGCTCTCGCCGAGGCGCTTGATCCGCTTCGCGGTCTCTTGCACCCGGTCTCGGATGCTGGTCATGCTGTCGATGGTGTTGCGGACGGCCTCGTTGCCCGCCTGGGCGGTTTCCAGCGACCGCTGGGCGACCTCCGCGGAGAGCTTCGCGTTCTCGGCGACCTGCTGAATCGACAGGGCCATCTCCTCGATGGCGCTCGAGGTGTCGACGATCTGCTCCGACTGGACCTCGCTGCCGTCGGCGAGCTGGGACATCATGTCCTGGATCTGGACGGCCGACGAGCCGACGTTTTCCGCCGCGCCTTTCACCTGGAGAATGATGTTGCGCAGCTCGCTGATCATGAAGTTGAAGGAGTCCGCGATGGCGCCCGTGATCTCGGGCGTGACCTCCGCCTCGCGGCTGAGGTCGCCCTGGGCGACGCCGCTGATCTCGTCCAGCAGCTTCATGATGCTGTCCTGGATCCGGTCCCGCTCGTCTGCGGTCTGAATCAGGGCCAGGGTCTGGTCGAGCATGGCGTTGAGGCTCTGGGCCATGCGTCCCATCTCGTCGGAGGTCAGAACCTTGACGCGGGTCGTGAAGTCACCGAGACCGATCCTGGCCACGACGTCGGAGATCAGATCGACCTGGCGGGTGAGCAGCCTGGTGAGCAAGAAGCCGACCGCCACGGCGATGATGGCGGCGATCACGGCGACGATGATCTGGAGGCGGGTGGCGGCAGCCACCGGTGCCAGCGCCTCGCTCTCGGAAATCGTCGCGACCGTGTTCCAGCCGAGATCATCGATCGCCGTGAAGCCGCTCGTTCGTTTCGGCGTGGCGGCGGCGACGAGTAGCGGAACACCGTCTTGATCCGTGGCGCGGGACCAACTCGCGGCAGACCGGTCGAGGACTCCTGCCGAGGTCAGCCACTGGGGAGCCGGCGAGCCGAACCGGGCCGCGTTGACCGGATCGAAGAGGATCTGACCCCCGCCGACGATCAGCACCCGAGACGTGTCACCCAGGCGCAGGTCGCTGAGAATGTCCAGGAGCTCTCTGATGTCGGCGCGGGCGGAGAGCACACCGATCGCCTGCCCCTCGACGTTGTTGATCGGAACCCCGATGGAGGCCACGAAGGTACCGGTCGTGGAGTCGATCTCAGGGTCCGACACGTAGACGGCGCCGCTGCCGCCGCCCCAGACTCTCCGCCACCAGCCCTCGTCGCTCTTCACGAAATCTTCGGACCGGGCGGTCGAGGCCACCAACGCGCCATAGCGGTCGGTGACCAGCAGACTGACGTTGCGTGGGAACGCTTCCTGGAAGCGGCGAAGCTCGAAGTTGACCGGGTTGGCCTCACTGTCACCGCTCAAGACCCGGCGAACCAGTGGATCCGTGATCGGCGCAGTCCGCCAGCGCTGGTCGATGTCGGCCAGCAATGCCGAGACATCCGCGTCGCTCCCCGTGTACTGGTTGTTGTTCGCATCGATCGTCTCCCGCAAGACGGGCGAACCGGCCAGCCCCTGCAACAGCCGGATGTTCTCGACCAGCGCCTGGGCCGCGAGGTCGGCCGTCTCCCCCACCGTCTCGGCGATCGAGTCACCCACCTGTTGGCTCAAGGCAGAGGCGGTCCGGACGTAGGAGATCGCACCGGCGACCGCCAGAGGCACCAGGGCGACACCGAGCATCGCCAGCGCCAGCTTGGCGGCAATGCTCGAGCGCACCCACGCGACCGGCCCCTTGTCGAGAATCATTCTCGGAAACTTGATGGCTTTCATTGCGAATCCTCCTTGTCCCTTCGCGATCACCAGGCCCTCGCGGAACCGCCGCTCGGGCTACGCTGGTCACGGCTCGGCACCACGGTCCCGGCCGACTCAGCGGTCACTCTCGATTCCTTCGGTCTGTTCGGTCGCGGGCAGAAGCACGGCCCCGAGACCCGAAACCGGCTCAAGCCGTCGGACGCCAGACCTCCTCCGAGATCCCCAGCGCCTGCATCTTCGCGGCGTAGGAAGGCATCAACCCTGAGCCGTCCTCGAGGTTGACGGTCCCTTCCGCTTTGATCAGCGCCTGCCCTTCGGGACTGAGAGCGAAGTCCAGGAAACCCTTGGCCTCTCCGCTCGGCGGCCCTTGCGTGAACAGATAAAGGGGACGAACGTGGGGGTAGGCTCCCCTGGCGATGTTTTCGTAGTCGGGCGCCACGCCGTTGAGACTGAGGATCTTGACGTTGCGCTTCCTGGCGCTGCTGACACCGGTCACGCCGATCACGGTCTCGACACCCTCGACCTCTTGCTCGAGGGGCCCGGAGCTCGAATAGATCAGGGCATCCGGTGTGTAGTCGGTGGCAGGGTCCTGGAAGATCAGCTCGCGCGTCATGCGGCCGACACCGGAGATCTTTCCGTTGCGCGCCAGGACGGTGATCGGAGCGTCCGCGCCCCCGACGTCCCGCCAGTTGGTGATCTCGCCGAGGAGGATGCTCCTCAACTGATCGCCGGAGAGGTTCGAGACAGGATTGTTCGGATGGACGATGGCAACCAGCGCATCCCAGGCCACGATGGTGCCGAAGGCCGCGTCTTCCTCGGGTCCTTCGATCCGGTGACGGCACGAGCCGCCCACGTCGATGGTGCCGGCATCCGCACCGCGCACGCCCTTGGTTGCGCCCCCACCGGACACGTTGACCTTGATCCCGGTCTCTGCCTCGTAGGCGACGGCGAGGCGGTCGACGAACGCCTTCTTGGTGATCCCGCATCCGGACCAACTGATCGAGACGTCGGTTCGTGCCGCGACGTCGCCCGACGTCCCCGTGTCAGCTCCACCGCACCCTGCGTGGGGCAGGAGTACGACGATCATTGCCATGACCACTCCGAGTCGGCAGACGGGTTTCATTGAAGAGCTCCTTTCTGGGCGGATGCCCAACTTGATATGTGATCCTGTGACTCGACGGCATCGCTGCCTTGAATCAGGAGTGAAAGATCGGGGATGACGAGGGGGCGGCCCTCGAGCTCGAAGACCGCCCGGGTCAACACCGGGTCCAGCCAATCCGAGACGCTCCGGCCGCTCGTGCCCGGGTCCAGCCGTCGAAGGCCGATGTCGGACCGGGCGCTGAGGCCCGCATGGGCGGAGCCGTCGGGAGAGCGGACGACGATCAGCTTGCTGGGCGCGGCGACCGCGTTGCCGGCGAGGCCGAGCCGTAGACCGAGATCGATGACCGGCAGCGATCGCCCCTGCCACTCGGCGATGCCGAAGACGAACGGAATCGCCCCGGGCACCGGCCAGACGGTTGTCGGCCGACGAATCTCCGCCACCAGCAAGAGCGACAGCCCGAACAGAACGCGCTCGCCGTCGCCCTCGCCGGACGAGAAGACGAGCAGTCTCCCATCGGCTCCACCGCGGGCAGTACCGGCCGGTGCTCGTTCCACCCGGCCCCCGCGCTCGTGCACGAGCCTCCGAGCAGTGGTCGCTCCTTCACTCACCCGGCGGAGCTGCTCGATGGCCAAGATCGGCACGAGTCGCTCCCCGTCCAGGGCCGCTCCGACGAAGAACGGCGAGATCGCTCCCCCCTCCACCAGAGGGAACCTCTCCCTGCGCCCGGAGGGAGACGAGAAGGGCTTCGAAATCCGGTCCACCCCCAGCGCCCACGGATCGTCCTCGGTGCCGAGAACCACGAAGGCCTCACTTGCGCCGGGGGCACGAGACACCCCCATCAGCGACGCCAAGCGCAGCACCGGTGCCGTTCGGCCCGAGACCTCGACCCAACCTGCCGGCCACGCTCCCTCGCCATTGGGTCGCAGCTCGTCCTTGCGCCGGATGGCCCGCACCGCGGACAACGGCAGGCAGTACGTGCCGTCGCCGACGACACAGCGGATGAAGCGCCGATCGGACGTTGCTGAGAGATGGTCGTTCATCGCTCGTTCCGCCTAGATTCCGGATTGCCTCGAGATGAGCCGGCCGATCGTGGCGGGTGCCTCCACATGCGTGACCGCACCGATGTCGATGGCGCATCGGGGCATGCTGTCGACCACGCAACTGCTCGGCTCCTGGACGAAGGTGCGGCCACCGGCGGCACGGATCTCGGCCAGGCCGGCGCTGCCGTCGTACCCCATCCCGCTGAGCAGGACACCCCGGCACCGGTCGCCGCACAGGCGGGCCACGGAGCGCATCGTCATGTCGATCGACGGGCAATACGGCTCGAGCTCCGTGCCGGGCCGAAGCTCCACGCGCAGGCGCTCGTCGAGGAGCAGATGGAACCCTCCGGGCGCCACGAGAACCCTCCCCTCTTCGAGCGGATCACCCGCTTCCGCCTCCTTGACCGACCACGGAACATGCTGCGCGAGATGCCGTACCAGCTCCCGCGTCACCCCCTTCGTCATGTGCTGGACGACCAGCACTGCGGCCTGCCGTCCGGAGCCCGATGCCGCGAGCAGTTGACGAAGAGCCTGTGGCCCACCGGTCGAAGCGCCGATGACCACCACGCCTCCGGCCGGAAGCTGACGTGGCGCGTCCGACTCCCTCCGCCTCTGCACTTGCCGCGGGCGTCTCGATCCGTCGTTGCACCACAGGGAGCGGACGACCCGGACCCGGGCCGCGGCCCGCACCTTGGTGACGATCCGGTCGCGCAGCTCGACAGGATCGATCGCTCGATCCCGGCTGAACTTGGAGACGAAGTCGACGGCGCCCAGCTCGAACGCTCTCCGGGTGACGTCCCCGACGTTGCGGTCCTCGCCGCTGATGACCACGACGGGGATCGGGCTTTCGTGCATCAGGCGGTCGAGAACCTCCAGACCGCGCGCCTGCTTCATGTTGAGATCCAGGGTCACGACGTCCGGCCGTGTCTCTCGCACCAGCTCGATCGCATGCTCCGCGTCGGAGGCTGTGCCGACCACCTCCACCTCGGGGCTGGCGCCGAGATAGCCGCTGACCAGCCGACAGACGAACGGCGAGTCGTCGCAGACGAGGGCACGAACCGGGCGCTCCATCTAGTGGCCCTTCTCGAGAGTCCTGCCCGGTATCGAGGCCGCCGAAGCGCCGTCCTGCCAAGGCGCACGACTGAGGCAGAGCCGAGCTCTGCCGCAGGGAGCACAACGCCGGCGGGACGGATGCTGCGGCGGACGAAACCGGCAGGAGTTGATGAGACGGGCCACTAGTGCACCATCCCCTTGCGGTCGCTGGTCAGTCTTCGAATGCACTCGATGAGCGACGTTTCGCTCAGCGGCTTGACCAGGTACTCGTTCGCGCCCTGCTCGAACGCCTTCTGCCGGTGCCGCTCGCTGGCGCGGGAGGTCACGATGATGATGGGGACGTCACGGTGGCTCTCCCGCGCGCGCAAGGTCGCCGTGAGCTGATACCCATCCATGCGCGGCATTTCCAGGTCGAGGAGAATGGCGTCGGGCGGCCACGCCCGGTCCTCGAGCAGCTCGAGCGCCTCCAGCCCGTCGCGGGCCGGCACGGGCTTCCAGCCGGCGTCGGAAACGATCCGCGACAGCGCGCGGCGAACGGTCAGGGAGTCGTCGACGATCAGAATCTCCCGAGTGGCCGTGGCAGCGCCGGTAGCCGACCGGTAGCCGTCGATGGCCGCACCGACCGAGCTCCCCGAGCTCGACAGGAGCTCACCCAGGTTCAGGATCAACACCACGCTGCCGTCGCCGAGGATCGTCGCGCCGCTGACGCCGTTCAGCGGATGGAGGTGAGCACCCAGCGACTTGACGACGACCTCCCGGCCCTCGAGCAGTTGCTCGACCCCGAGCGCGACATCCTGATCGCCGACCGACATCACCAGGATGATCGGCTCGTCCGAGCCCGGGCTCTCCGAGGCCCTCAAGCCCAGGACCTCCGCCAGATCCAGGAGCGGGAGCGTCCGGTCCCCGATGTTCAGGACCGGCTGGTCACCGACCAGGTCGCGGACCTCCTCCTCGAGCCGAAGGATCTGCCGGATTCCCGCCAGGGGCACGGCGACCCGTTGCCCGGAGGCGAGCACGATCGCCACACGGGCCAGGGCGAGGGTCATCGGCAGACGGATCGTGAAGGTCGTCCCGCGGTCGGCGACCGAGCTCACGGTCACCGAGCCCTTGAGGCGGGAGACCGTGGTCTTCACCACGTCGAGACCGACGCCCCGACCGGAGATCTCGCTGACCTCCAACGCGGTGCTGAAGCCCGGAACGAAGATCAGGTTGAACAGCTCGCGGTCGGTCACGACCTCCAGCTCGGCCTGGTTCACGAGGCCTCGTTCGACGGCGATCTGCCGTAGCCGCTCCGGATCGAGACCAGACCCGTCGTCGGAGAGCTCCAGAACCACCTCGGGACCCGCGTAGCGCGCAGAGACCTGGAATCGTCCGGTCGCGGGCTTGCCCAGAGCCCGGCGTACGCCCGGGCGCTCGATTCCGTGGTCGATCGAGTTGCGTACCAGGTGAAGCAGCGAGTCCGTCAGCTCGTCGAGCAGGGTCTTGTCGAGCTCGATCTCGTCGCCCAGGATGCTGACCTCGACCTGTTTGCCTTGCTCCGCCGCCGTCCGTCTCGCGGCTCGTCTCAGACGGGGAGCAAGGCTCCCGACAGGCACCATGCGGAGCTGGAGAAGCCGGTCCTGGATCTCGGAGGTGACCCGCCCCAGCCGATCCAGAGACTGATCGAACTCGGCCACGGTCCGGTCGAGCTGCCCGCGCAGTGCCGAAATGTCCGCCCCGGCCTCGGTGAGCTGCCGGGACATGCGGTCGATCTCCGTGTAGCCTTCCAGCTCGAGGGGGTCGAAGCCCGGCGTGATCGAGGCGTGGACCATCGGCGCCACCGAACCCGTGGCACCGACACCGGTGACAGCCGCCATCCCGGACGGCCGAAACTCGCGCTCGGCCTCGAGCTGCCCCGCGAGGCGACGCACTCGATCCGAGCCCAGACCGAGCTCGTCGACCTGTTGCCCGAGCTCGGCGAACGCACGCTGGAAGACCGAACGGTTCACCGAGAGCTCGCCCACCAGCCGCACCAGCTCGTCGACACGATCGAGCGGAATGCGCAGAAACCGGGCAGGGTCGAACGTGGAAGAAGTTGGAGGAGCGCTCCGCTCCGTGGACGCGGGGGATTGGTCGTCCTCCGGCTCGGACGCCGAGGGCGCCGATTGGAACTCGACGAACCCGTCCAGCGGAGCGAAGGGCTCCTCCTTGTCTTGCGTGTGGCCTCGCTCTTCGACGGCCGGGACCCCGTCCTCCCGCTCTGCCGGCAGCACCGCGGCACATGCGGCGAACAGGGCGTCGATCCTCGGCTGCAAGGAGCCGATGTCGGCATCGCGCTCGACGAGATCCTCGAGAACCTGGTAGGAATCGAGCAGGATCCCCCGGATCGAGTCATCGAGAGGCAGGTCCCCTTCATAGAGGGTCTGCAGCAGGTCTTCCAGGCGATGGGCGACGCGGCTGAGCTCTCCCAGGCCGACCACTCCCGCCGAGCCCTTGAGCGTGTGGACGACGCGCCGCATCTCCCCCAGGAGGCCGGTGGGATCGGGCTGGTCCTCGAGCCCGAGCAGGCTTTCCGAGAAGCTCTGCAAGTACTCCTCCGCCTCGTGGAGAAAGGTGGCGATCAGCTCTCCCTCGACCGCCTCGTCCTCCGCGGGCTCGAACACTTCGGGCTGGACCACCTCCTCGAACAGGCTGTCCCCGACGCCCTGCTCTTCCCGGTCCTCGTCGGTCTCCGACCCCAGGAGCTCTTCGATCGCCGCACCGTCTCCGTCCTCGGGCTGGCCGCGGAACCTCCGGAACGGAATCATCACGGACCGCAGAAGCGCACGGTCGTCCAGACGCTCGCCCAGGACCTGATCGAGGTACTCGTCGATGGCGTCGACCGCGAGCTGGATCAACGCCGCCGCTTCGCCGGTCAGCTCCTGACGCTGCTCGAGCACCTCTTCTACCAGCTCCTCCGGCAGCAGGGCGACGTGGGCCAGCGGCGTCAGTCCGATCATCGCCGCCGCTCCCTTGATGCTGTGAAGCAGCCGATGGGCTTCCTCGAGCGCCTCGACGTCGGACCCGTTCGTCGAGACCGTTTCGACGATCTTCGAAACCCGTGGCAGATAGCTCTGCGCCTCTTCGACGAACCCTTGCAGAATCTCGCGATCGACCCGCCTACGCATCGGTCACCTTCCCTCCTGCGCTCCAGGGGACTCGCCGGAACATGACCGTGTCCCCGAACCGCACCCTCTCCGCATCCGACCCCGGCAACCGGAGGACCTCTCCCGGCGCGAAGCAGAGGAAGCCGCCCTTGGCCAGACGGCGGTAGAGATTCGCCGCGATGATCGGGCGAAGCTGAGGCTGAACATGGATCAGGACGTTGTGACAGAAGATGACGTCCAGATGCGCCGGCCATCGGTGGTCAGGGCGGAGCAGGTTCGCGTGAGTGAACCGGACCGAGGCGCGCAGATCCCGACGAACGTCGAATCGATCTCCCCCCCGGTGCCTCAGAAACCGCCCACCGCCCGGAAGCGATGCCACGACCTCGTTGCGAAGGGTGTAGCGACCGAGGCGGGCGACGTCGAGAGCATGGGAGTTGATGTCGGAACCGAGAACGGTGACGGGCCAAGACTGGGAGCCGACGACGTCGAGCGCCACCGCGGCCATCGAGTAGGCCTCCTCGCCGGTCGCGCAGCCGGCGCTCCACATCGTCAGGCGACACTCCCCCGACGACCGCTTGAGATCCATCAGCCGCGGCAAGGCGTGGCAGCGCAACGCCTCGAACGAAGGCCGATGGCGAAAGAACTCGGTCTGCCCGTTGGCGAGGCTCTCCAGCAACCGATCGGCCTCCCGATTCCCCGCCGTCCCTGAGGAAACGAAGTCGTAGTAGTCACCCTGGCTGGCCATGCCGAGCAAACACATCCGGTCGACCACCAGCCGGCGCAACAGGGGCAGGCGCTGCCCTCCGAGCTCCAGGCCGTAGAGCCCCTCGAAGAGGTCGAGCCAGCGCTTGGCCTCGGAATCGGTCAACGCAGCTCCCCCGGTGTCACACCACATGGCTCGAGAGGCGGCGCCGGACGCTGCCGAGGGCGCGGAACGTGTCAGAAAGGAGAAGCCGCTCGACGTCCAGCAGGGCGTGCAGCTCACCCTTCGCCTGCAGCAAGCCGGACAGGTAGGGCGCCACGCCTTCCTGGACCGGACCACCCAGTGGACGGATCTGCTTGCGGGCCAGGCGGACGTTGCCGTGGACGCCGTCGACGATCAGGCCGCTGCGCACAGGACCTCCGAGAGCCCGGGCGACGAGCATCCTGCGGGATCCCGGAGCGACATCCCCTTGGCCGAGGCCGAGAAGCTCGCCCAGGGCGACGATGGAGATGATCTCGCCGCGGAAGTTGGCGACCCCTCGGACCCAGCCGGGAACGCCGGGGACCCAGGTGTGCTCCGGCACCGGACCGACCTCGAGCACGCTCTCGATCTCGACGGCGAACCGGTTGCCGCCCTGAGAAAAGAGAAGCATCTGGACACCGATCTCGTCTCCGGGCCGATCCGCGGCGTCGAGAGTGGCTCCGGGCTCTGGGCCATCGGCGGCCGGCCCGGTCTCGACCTCGGCCTCGATCTCGGCCAGCACGTCGCCGAGCGTCGGCGCCTCGGGCTCTCCGGAAGCGCTCACCACCGCTTCGTCGCCCCCGGAAACAGCGCCCTCCTCCATGGACGGCGAGGGCTGCCGCGCCGGCTCTTCGGTCCGAGCATCCCCCGCGCTCCCACCGCTCTCGCCCGGGAGATCCTGGTTGTCGCTCTCGTGCTCTCGATCGGACATCGCGACAGTCCTAGGTGAGCTTCTGGACGAGACCCATCAGGTCCTGTTCGTCGAAGGGCTTCTTGAGGTAGGCGTCCGCACCCTGCTTGAGACCCCAGTAGCGGTCGGCATCCTGGGTCTTGCTCGAGACCATGATCACTTTGACGCCCTTGGTCTCCTCCGAGGCGCGGATCTGACGACACACCTGATAGCCGTCCTTCTTCGGCAGCACGATGTCCAGAATCACGAGGTCCGGGCGGTCGGCCCGGATCCTGTCGAGCGCCTCCTCGCCATCGTTCGCCGTCGAAACCTGGTAGCTGTTCTCTTCCAGGGCCTTGACCAGAAGCTGCTGTTCCGTCTTGTTGTCCTCTACCACCAGTACTTTGGTTGCCATATCGTGCTCCCTGCTGTCGGTTCAACTCGGTCGGGTCTAGTGCCGTTGCTCGCCAGAGTCGAGCTCACTGCCTCCCATGTACTGATCGATCCCTTCCTCCCTCCACACCGCAAGCGTCCTCTCGTCGTTCGGGTCGATCGGCAATCCGATGGCGTTGACCGGCCGATCGGACTTCTTTTGCGCTTCGATCCAGTTGCTCTTGATCCGAGAATCGAGACTCATCACTCACCTCGTCAGGTCGTCGTTGACAGGTTGCTGGTGGACCTGGAGCCCTCTACGCGGCTGCGGTAACGACGCATCGCCAAGCGCGCTCGGCCCAAGGCGAACGACGACTCGAAGGAAGCGATCAGGAGCCCCTCGGGACCGATTGGATCGATCAGCATCGTTCCCGTCGGAGTCTCCAAGAGCACGTCTACCGTTCCGCGATGGTCGAGCCGGTCGACCAACCGACCACACAATGCGAGGATTTGACTTGCTTCGTTCTCGAGGAGATCGGCCGGCACGCTTGCCGCATGGCCGAACCGTCTCGGGCCTCGCTTGCCGTCGAACAGGAGACCGTGCTCGAAGCCGTCGATCGTCTTGAGCTCCTGGATGAGTCGGCCGAGGAAGGACTCGGGATCGATCGGTGGCGCCACGTCGCGCCCCGGAGCCGGCTGCAGGTGACGGTCCAACACGCGCTGGACGACCGAGATCAACTGGCCGTCCGTGAAGGGCTTGGCCAAGAGGCCGACCGCACCGGCCGAGCGTGCGCGCTCGTGAACCTGCTCGTCGACCACTCCCGAGATCAGCACCACCAGGCAGTCCTGCAACCTGGGGGTACGCCGGATCGTGCTGCACACCTCGAAGCCCTTGATGTCGGGAAGCAGGATGTCGCACAGAACCAGGTCCGGCCGAACCGTCGGTAGACTCTTCAGCGCCTCGAGCCCGCACGAGTAGCTGGTCACCTTCGCACCGCGGGCCGAGAGCGTGCTCTCGATCGCCCTGCACACCGTCGGGCTGTCGTCGACGACGGTGACGGAGACTCGCTGAAGGGACTGATCGACGGGGAACATGAGCTCAAGCTCCCCGCCCCGGTGCCGAGTCCTCGTCGATCTCCACCGCGATCGTCAGCAGCAAGCGCTGCGGCGGCATGTTGATCGTCCGAGGACAGCGGAACGCCTCGGCCTTGTTCATCGATTCGAACCGGAAGGGGACCTCCGGGTGGGCCAGGGTCGACGTCAGGATCCAGCGAAATGCCGGGAGACCCATGTACCCGAGATGGGTGGCATGGATCACCTGACCGTCGAGGAAGTAGATCTCCGCCAGCCCGTCCGGGCACTGGAGCTCCAGGCGACCCGTTCGGCGTGCACCACAGATGACCTGCGTCAGCTCGGGCAGACTCAGAATCCGGAGGCTGCCACGCAACGAGTCGAGGCAGTCCGGCTCCTCCCCCGGCAGCGCGCCCCCGGTCGAGGGCGATCTGACCTTGCTGGCAATCAACCCCACCTGCCCCGCTTCCTCCAGAATCGCCGCCACCACGTCGCCGGGAAGCGACTCGGCCTCGATGAACAGATCGAACTGTCCAGAGTCCGTCGGCGCAAGGTCTCTCGGTGCGATGATCGCGAGCGTTACCCCCCGGAGGCCGGCGTCCTTCTTGACGATCCTGCAGAACTCGTCGACCTCCATCCCGGGAAGCTCTGACGTGATCAAGACCACGTCCGGCCTGTTGCGCTCCAGGTGAGTCAGCGCGAACAGGCCGTCCGGCGCTGCGCAGACTTCACAGTCGGCACGGCGGAAGGCTTCTACCAAGAGATCCCGTTGGCGGCTCTCCGCCTGCACGACGAGGATCTTCTGCATTGCGCCTCTCTTTCGACTGACTCTGTCGTGGGTTTGCAGCCCACTCCCGGTGCCCGGACCGCCGAGGTCCGGCGTCTCCGGCTCCGATGGCGCAAGGTACATCGCACCCCCCACCTGGAACGGGACTTCGCCGGGATCGTGGATGAATTGAGACGGGACCGTCTCGAATACCGAGGACATGCGGCCTGGAGCCCCGGCTCCAGCCGCCCAGGGGCGTGCTGTTAGAAGGCGGATGCCTGAGTCGAACCTGCCCTGCGAATCCTCGGCCATGCCGGGAACGCTAGGGCAAGAACGTTACAGCTCGAATTACAGCCCGAGGGAAGAAGAACGGAGCACCCGGCTCCACGCGGGGAACGGGTGTCTGCGCGCGCGCTCAGGCGAGCGGCGAGGGAGGCCGGCAGTGGAGTGGAGGGGGCTTGGGGATCGGAGAGCGCAAGGCGCTCAAGTCTGGACCAGAGTCTGCAAGGCCGTATCGAGGAGGGACTCGGCACGCAGGGCATGGTGCTCGGCACGCTCCAGGAGCTCCCGCTGCTCGGACGAGCTCAGACGGTCATCGGCTCCGTGCGCGAGCTGGTAGGCCGCGAACATCACGGTCAGTGAGGTCCGGATCTCTCGGCAGAGCGACAGACATTCCGCAGAGCCGGAAGGCTCGAACGGGACGGTCGCCCTGTCCAGTGTGGCAAATCGTGGGCTGGTTCCTGGCATCGGCCTGGTCGTTTCCCCGGTTCGCCCGTGGGACGAAGCGCGGCCGGGGCATACACCCCTTTTGATGCTTAGTGCGCGTCAGGGGGAAAACGGGACAGCGACTACCGAAGGAGGGGCAACCGGCCAGGCGGACCCTCGAACCGACGAACGCCGTCAGAAGCGGCCCGGGAAGGGCATCGAGGCGATGTCAGGCACGATCGAGGCGATAGCCGACGCCGCGCTTGGTCAGCAAGCGACGCGGGTGACGCGGGTCCGCTTCGATCTTCTGGCGGAGTCGGTGAACGTGGACCCGCAACGCCTCTTCGAACACCTCTTCGAAGGGCCAGACCCTGCTCAGGAGGTACTCGTTGTGCACCGTGTGCCCGAGCCTCTGGATCAGAATCGAGAGAATCTTGGACTCTGTCGGGGTCAGAGGCTGCTCGCGGCCCTGGACGATCACGCGCTGGCCCACCAGATCGACCCGAAAGCCCGCGTCGACCTCGATCTCACGCCCTCCGCCGAGGGAAAAGTCACCACTACGCCGCATCACCCTGTTCACCCGGGCCACCAGCTCCCTCGGGCGGAACGGCTTCACCACGTAGTCCTCGGCAACGCGCTCGATCGCCTGGACCACCGTCTCTTCGTCGTTGACCGCGGTCAACAGGATGATCGGCAGATCACAGAAGGAGTGGATTCTCCGACCGAGCTCCAGGCCGTCCAGGTCCGGCATGCAAATGTCCACCACCGCCAGGTCCGGGAGTCCGCGCCGCTCGATCACCTCGAGCGCCGAGAGACCGCCGGAGGCGGTGATGACGTCGAACCCCGCGGCCTCCAGAGCATGGTGCAGAATCCGCAAGATGTCTCGGTCGTCATCGACGCACAAAACGCGCCGTAGGGGACTCTGGACCAGTGGATCCGGCATGTAGATCGTCTCGGAATTCCCGTGGGCGTGCCAGTATACTGCGAGCCAACGGCGCGGAAGAGCAGAGGGCTCTAGCCCGGGAGCATGGCTGACCCAATACTCAAGAAGATTCTGTTGGTCGAGGACGAGGCCGACATCCAACTCGTTGCGCGGCTTGCGCTCGAGCGGCTCGGCGGTTTCAAGCTCGACATCTGCAGCTCGGGAGAGGAGGCGATCGAGCGAGCGCCCTCTCTCGCACCCCAACTGATCCTGCTGGACATCGTCATGCCGGGCATGAGCGGCCTCGAGACGCTCGCGGAGCTCCGCAAGCTCCCGCCGCTCGCAGATACCCCCGTGGTGGTCATCACCGCTCGCGCCAGAACTGCCGAAATCGTCGAGTACGAGCAGTGCGGCGTCGCGGGCGTGATTGTAAAGCCCTTCGACCCGCTGAAGCTCGGCCAACGGCTGCGCGAGATCTGGGAAGACCACCGGACTTGACGACGTCGGCGCTCACGGAGCGAGGATCTTCTCGACCTCCACCCTCAGCCGATCGACCTTCGAACCCAGATCCCCCACGAGCCGGAGGACTGTTGCCCGGTCTCCGACTCCGGCGGCCCGTTCGATCGCTCCGAAGTGCTGGGTCAGCGATGACGCACCGACGTTGGAGGTGCTCCCGGCCAAGGAGTGGGCCAACCGGGCCAGCCGTTCCCAATCTCCCTGCCGCGCGAGGGCCGACGCCCTTGGCAGATCTCCTTCGAGCCGGGAGACGAGAGAGCGAAGCAGCGGTTCGACGACCGGCTCGCCGCCGGCCTCCTCGAGCGCCTCGAGCTGCCCGAGGCGCGCCGACTGGAGAACCTGGACCTCGCCGCAAGGGGCACCGCCGCCGAGGGCGTGGGCATCACCCGCCTCCTCCCCCGAGGCGGGAGCTGCTCCTCCGCCGACGAGCCTCCTCAGCGCGTCGAAGTCGATCGGTTTCTGGAGCAGCTCGTCCAGCCCGGCCTCCTTGCAGGCGACCCGATCCTCGGGGCCGAAGGCAGCGGTCAACGCCACCAGCAGGGGGCGCTCCTCCGGCGCGAGCCGCCGACCGATCTGCCGACCGGTTTCGAGCCCGTCCATGCCAGGCATCTGGACGTCCATCAGCACCACGTCGTAGCGACGCTTCTCCAGGGCAGCGAGGACCTCGCGGCCATCGCGAGCGAAGCCGACCCGATGGCCGAGCTGGCGCAAGAACCGCCCCAGCAGGTTGCGCGTGACGTCGTTGTCCTCGGCGACCAGCACGTCCCGTGGACGCTCCGCGGCCTCCTCCGCCCGATCCCCACCCTGGCGATGCCGCGGCGCAGCCCGCTCGGCGTCGTCGCCGACCGCCTGAAGCGGGACCGTGAACGAGAAGGTCGAGCCCTGGCCGACCGTGCTTCGAGCCGAAACCCTCCCGCCCCAGGCCTCGACGAACCTCTTGACGATCGCCAAACCGAGGCCCACGCCCCCGTGCAAGCGGCCCAGCGTACCGTCGAGCTGACGGAACGGCACAAAGAGCTCGTCGAGATCCTCGGAGGCGATGCCGCTCCCCCCATCACTCACGGTATAGACGAGCTCGACCCGGCCTGCCCCGGGACGGCGCGCGCTCAGCGAGATCCGCACCGTGCCGCGCTCGGTGAACTTGATCGCGTTGTCGACGAGGTGGACCAACACCCGATGGAGCCTCGCCCGATCCCCTTCCACCACCGTCGGAACGTCGGCAGCGACCACCGTCTCCAGCTCGAGCCCACTGTCCGCGATCGCCGGCGCGAGCTTGTCGAGACACTCGGAAATCGGCGCTCGCGGATCGAACGAGACCCTGTCGATCTCGATCCCTCCGGCCTCCGCTCGGGTGAAGTCGAGCAGATCGTCGATCAGATCCTGCAACCTGCCGGCACTGCGCCCGAGTTGCTCGACGAGATCCCGTCGGTCCGCATCGAGATCGTCCGCCCGGAGGAGCTCGAAGATCCCGAGGATTCCGGTCAACGGGGTACGGAGCTCATGACTGACATTGGCCAGGAAGCGGCTCTTGAGGCGATCCGCGACCTCCGCACGCTCCTTGGCGCGCTCGAGATCGTGGGTTCGGTCGCGAACCCGCCGTTCGAGGTCGTCCTTGAGCTCTTCCAGCTCCCGGTGGAGACGCCGGAAGCGCTCCCACAAGGAGATCCCCATGGTGCCCAGAAACGCCGCGAAACCGAACGGTGCCAGAGAGAAGCCGACGGGGTACGGCAAGCCCATGAGCGTGGAGCCGAGCTCGTAGGCCTCCACCACCACGAGAACGAGCGCTCCGCCCCCCAAGAGACGGGCCTCGCGGTCACCACGGCGCACCTCGACGACGATGCGCACCGTGACCAGCGCGAGCGCCGGAACCAGCCAGAGCCACCGCAGGGCTCCGGTGGCAACCACGGGCTCCACGCTGGGCCAGGCCAGGGCCCAGATGCCGAGACCGACCTGGGAAATCTGGTAGCCCTTCACGGGCCACGAGATCCGCCGGGCGAACAGAGCCCAGAGGAACTGGATCGCCGCCGCCGCCGCCAGGTGACCGCTCGCCGCCGCCCACCGGACGGTCCAGTCGAGACGCAGGGTCAGATCGAAGATCCAGATGGAGTTGGCCAGCGTGTTGACGCCGAACAGAAGGGCCAACACACCGAACCAGAGATGGGCTCTTTGATCCCGACTGCCCACGGCGAGCAACAGGTGGTAGACGCCGACCGCGCCGAACAGACCCGCGAGAAGCAAGAGGTGAAGGGAACCGAGGTGCTCCCGCGCGTGGATCAGCTCCGCATGATCCCGAAGGGCGGTTCGGTCGCCGATCATGGCCGTGCCGCCCACCGGAGCACCCGCGAGGGCCTGGTCCGACGCCCAGCCGACACGGCGCACCCGGAGCGCGAGAACCAGAGAGCCATCCGGCCCGACCGCCTCGGGTGGCACCGGGTAGACCTCTTCCGTCGGAACGGCCAGCGGAAGCCGCCATCCGGGCGATTCCCCGATCAGCTCACCGCCGGCGTAGAGCTGAAAGCCGCCGTAGCTGGGGCCGACCAGGAGCACCGCGAGCTCGTCGGACCTCGCGTCCGCACCCGGCGCCATGTCGACGATCACGGCCCGCCGGTACCAGACCATCCCGTCGACCCCGTGGAGACCTTGAGCCTCCCACCCTTCCCTCAGCTCGACGCTTTGCCAACCACCGTCATCGAAGGCGACCTCCCGCCACGCGTCCTGATCACCGACCCGGAGCTTCCAACGATCCGGAAGATCGGTCCATGGCTCCGCACAGAGCGGCACCGCCGTCGCGATTCCGACGGCGACGACGACCGCCAGGCACAGGGCGAGGCCACGAGCCCCCCCTCGGCTCATGCCGATCCAGGCCAGCTCACTCGGATTCATCGCTCCCGTCGCCAGGGCCGCCAGTCGGCCGATGGTGAGGTTCTCAGGGGGTGGCGTCCACCGTAGCCCATCGCTCGAGATTTGAGAGTGCGGGTGGACAGTAGCACAGGCTCTCGCAAGGTCCATGGCTCCGGCGCCGGAGAGCCGGCAGCCGGCAAGAGCCTGCCCAAGGGTCGAGGCGCGCCCGCGCAGGTCCACGATCTCCGAGATGCCGTCGGCCCCCGTCGTTATCTTGATCGTAAGGTTGACCCCATACTCTCCTGCGGAGTCGTAACCTTCTGGACATCGCACAGTGGGACCCAAGGAAGACGGAAGGTCGACTCCCGACAGCGCGACCATGAGCCAAGTGAGCGGAGTACGACAGAAACGCCTGGGCAAATCGCTGAGCGCCCTCCGCACCGACATCCTACGGCGCGTGCGGGTCGAGCTCGCCGAGGCGGATCGGCTCGCCGAGAGACTGGAGATCGAACCGGAAGACGGTTGCGCTGCCAGGGAAGACTCCGCTCGACAGATGCGAGATCTCCTCGCCGACCGCCTGGCCGAAGCGCAGAGACAGGCGTCGAGGCTGATGAAGCTGTACGTCGTGACCTATCAGCTCCATTCGACTCTGGAGATCGAGGAGGTGCAGATCGCGATCGGAGAGATCGCCGTCGATCTGTTGGGAGCCGGGCGCTTCATGCTTCTGACGGGGAGAGAGCCGCCCGGGAGGTACCGGATCGTCCTGAAGCGAGGCCTCGGGCGAGATGTCCCCGAGCAGTTCAGCGGCCCCTGGTACCACGGCGGCGACCCCGCCATCGACCAAGCGCTGACGGACGGTCGTCTCGCCCTCCACCCCTCCGAGGAATCTGCGGCCAAGGCCGTCATCCCCTTGACCATCCAGGACACCATGGTCGGGGCGTTGGTCGTGCTCGATCTCATCGGCCGCCGCGCCGGGCCGCTCGACCAGGACCGCAAGCTGCTCCGACTGCTGGCGGCCCACGCGGCATCGGCTCTGTGGGTGGCCAAGGTCTACTCGGAGATCAACCGCAAGCTGCACACGCTCGAGAGCCTCCTCTCGCTGGTGCGCAAAGCCTGACCACGGTGGGCGTTCAGGATCTACACGACGGTTCCGGCAACCCCGGGGAGGCGTCTGCCGACGGCAGCTCCGCCACGACGAAGTCGAGGCGGCGGATCTCCGGGGACTCTCGGAGCACTGCTATTCTCGAGCCTGGAAGCTCGCGAGTCGCACCAACGACACTCCCTTCTCGGGAGCGGAGGTCGTCGATCTTGCCACCGGCACACGATGCGGTCGAAGCTTCGAACAACCGTGGCCGGGGCCCGGTACCGCACGACGCACCTGATCGAGGGGCCAACCGCGCGACTCTGACCCTCGGTCTCGCGGCGGCGTGCGCAGCCGCGCTCGGCGGAATCTCGCTCTCCTTCGCGTCGCCACCGGACACGGCCCTCGTCGTCGCACGCATTCTGACCTGGACGGCCGCCGCGCTCGCTCTGGGCGGTGCCATCCTCGCGGTGCTCGGAAGGCACCGATCTCGGAACGGCCCGGAACCGCGCCCTGTCGAGGCGTCGACACCTTCGACTCCACCTCGTCCCTCGAACGGTGGCGGGCTGCCCGATGCGAGGATTCTCGTCAAGGCCATCGAGACCATGCCGGTCGGGCTGACGATCGCGGACACGGAAGGCTTCATCCTCTATGCCAACCCGGCCGACGCCGCGATGCACGGCTACTCTCGAGAAGAGCTGATCGGCCAACACGTGAGCATCTACTCGGCCGAGGAGAGCCGCGCGCCCTCCCCATCCGTCTCCACCTACGGGCTCTGGGAGCGCGACCGTCTCAACGTCACCCGCGACGGCCGCACGTTCCCCGTGCGCCTGACGTCGGACATGGTGCGGAACGAACGGGGGCAACCGACCGCGAACATCACCCTGTGCGAGGACATCACCGAACGGAAGGCAACCGAAGAAGCCCTGGTCGAACGCGAAGCCGCCTACCGGACGCTGTTCGAATCCGCGAGCGATCTGGTCGTCTGTCTCGAGCTCGACGGACGGATCCACCTGGCCAATCGCTCCGCCATCGAGTCTCTGGGGCTCGATCCCCTCGATCGGCCTCGGCTCCTGGAGGAGGTGGTATCTCCGGAGCATCGCGAGCGCTGGTTGCAGGCGTTCGGCCAGGCGATCGAGGAAGGAGGAGCGCAGATCGAGCTCGTCCTCCGTGCTCGCACCGGCGAAGAGGTCCCCCTCGAGGGTCGCCTCGACCTGCGCCGGCAGGGGGGAAGACCGGCCGAAGTCCTCGGGATCTTCAGGGAGGTCCGGGAGCGCCACGCCATCGATCGCCTCCGGGAGGAGTTCGTCTCGGTGGTCAACCACGAGCTCCGCACGCCGCTCACGTCCATGCTCGGCGCCCTGTCGCTCCTCCAGGAGGGGGCGGTTCCCGATCGACCGGAACGGTCCGACGAGCTACTGAAGATCGCCGCCCGCAACGGGGAACGGCTCTTGCTACTGATCGACGGCCTTCTCGATCTCCAGAAGATGTCCGCCGGGTTGCTGCGATTCGATCTCTCCCCGATGTCGCTCGGACCCCTGCTGGAAGAAGCGATCGAGGACATGGCGGGCTACGCCGAGGCGGCAGGTGTTCGGCTGGAGCTCGACATCCTGCCGCGGGAGATCATGGTCACGGCAGACCGCAATCGCCTGCTCCACGTACTGTTCAACCTGATCTCGAACGCCATCAAGTTCTCCCCGGACGGAGAGACCGTCTCGATCTTGGCTCGCGGCGCCGAGCGTGCGGCCTCGGTGACCGTGCGCGATCGTGGCCCCGGCATCCCGCCGGACTTTCGCGACCGACTGTTCGACCCCTTCACCCAGAGCCAGAGCTCTTCCGAGCGGCGTCGAAGTGGCTCGGGTCTGGGCATGACGATCGCCAAACGGTTCGTGGAGGGGCTCGGAGGAAGCATCGACGCCCGACTCTGTCCCGACGGCGGCACCGCCGTGAGCATCGAGCTGCCCACTGCGACGGATTCTTAATTCGCGATGTAATGTTGTCCGCTTAACCTGATCCTGAAGGGCGTATGACCACATACGAGCCCATCAGAATCTGGCGACGGCGTGATGGCTTGAGGTACGGTGGCTGTCGGAATCGACGAACATGACAGAAGACGCATCCTCGCCACCGCCGCTCGATCAGGGGGCCATTCCTGCCGGAAGCGAGACGAACCGACTGACGGACGCGAGCATCCGAAGCTCCCACCAGTCGAGCGAGCTCACGAGCACCGCTGCCGAAAAGCACATCGACACCTCGAGCGGCAGCGTCAAGACCGTCCTGCTGATCGAGGACGACCACGACCTCCGGGCTCTCCTGGAGCTGACCCTCGAAGCTCCGGACCGGCGGATCATCTGCGCCAGCGATGGCTGCCAGGCCCTCGAGCTGGCGCGGTCTCTGCGCCCGGACCTCGTCTTGACAGACTGGATGCTCCCAGGCCTCAGCGGCATCGAGGTCATCGAACACCTCAAGCGTAATGAAGAGACCGCCGGAATCCCCGTCATCATGGTCACGATCCGCGACGACAAACAGTCCAGACAGAGGGCCTGGACGGTCGGCGTCTTCGCCTTCATGACCAAGCCCTTCCGACCAGCCGAGCTCCAAACCACGGTTGACCAGGCGCTCGGAAGAGCGCCCTGATCCAGACAACCGCTCACCAGAGCGCCCTGATCCGATCAACCGCTCGGAAGAGCGCCCTGATCCAGACAACCGCTCACCAGAGCGCCCTGATCCGATCAACCGCTCGGAAGAGCGCCCTGGCCCAACCGTCGCTCGAAGGCGCGCCCTGACCCGCACGAGCGCCGGACCGGCCACCGGACCGGGCAGCTCAGGCCATGGCGCGCCCGATCGCCGCTCTGAGCTC